>Ga0209013_10005298_pt1 | contig 11141 bp, 8 predicted proteins | sample Cruoilmetagenom2_FD_187291 | JGI IMG/M metagenome (GOLD analysis project Ga0209013, IMG submission 187291) | Oil polluted marine microbial communities from Coal Oil Point, Santa Barbara, California, USA - Sample 2 (SPAdes) (version 2) | ecosystem: Environmental > Aquatic > Marine > Oil seeps ...
CTCGATTTCTTCATGTGGAACTCTCCTTCTTATATTTTGCCAGAAAATTCCACTTTCGTTTGGTATTATTTTAGGGGAGGCTTACCGCCGTTATGCAGACTTCCTTAATCATTATAGAGAATAATGTGGATAAATCAATAACCATTTTAGCTATATACAAATACTTAACCAAGTGTTAAGGTAACAGACGGGTACAAATCAAGTGGCTTTTGGCTCACCAGCATACACAATCCACGACGATAATACCACTATGGTAACATGCTTGAATAAAACAACGACTGGAAGGTGTTCTTTATATTCATATCTTAGTTTCTGAGAAATTCGATACATTTTCATTGTGTTGGTTTGGAAAAATGGAAAGGTATTACAATTCTAATAATCGCATGTTTCCTACCTTTATATATTTTGCCCTACGATAGCAATGATTTCTATGATCCTTACTTCTCACACATCTATACGTTTCATGTCTCCGGTTTTCAATAAATCTATCGCACCAGCCCAATGTGGGATAAATGCAATTATCAGGTAACGATACTGGGACCCCACATAACGATATCCTCGCAACCGCAATAGGATTAATCCGCCAAAGTGGAGAAAAGCACTACCTACCGGTACGAGGGGAGAGTATGCGTCCATTCCTGTATGACGGTGATATGGTTCTGGTAACGCCACATAAAGATCAACTAGAAATGGGAGACATCATCGTTTATCAAACAGCTGGCGTGCTTATCACCCACCGTGTTGTTCATATCAAGCACAACAACACAAAGGGCACGACATATATGACCAAGGGCGATAATAGTGTTTTACCAGACCCGCCCGCTATATCTAGAGTGATCATTGGCAAGGTAATCGCAATAAGACGCAATAACCGCGAAATGAGGTTGGACAACCGCTTATGGCAAATAACAAACCACCTGATTGGATCGTTGATGTCGGCACTTGTGAAGCTGTATTCAGTGGTTATCGGTACAAGACCCGTAAAGCCAGGCGAAGAACTCGGTTTGCTCCACCGGTTATTCCGGCGCGGGATGTTAACGATATCATCCTCGGTGATAACACTTCTGCGAGTTTTGATCGGCAGATGGCATGTAGTAATGCCGCGTGAAGGGGAGCTGAATTGACCCGACCAGAATACCAGCTCCTCTATATCGCCACCCGGCAGGATTTCCAAGAGGGGCACAAATCTGCTGTACGAGATTTAGCCCGATCGAACGATGTGGATTGGGGATTGGTATATGAGACCGCCGCCCAGCACGGCGTCGCCCCGCTGATTTTCGCCAACGTGATCTCCAAGGATGGGGAAGCTCTGCATATCCCCGAGGATATCGCCCACAAATTCGAGCTGAACACCTACTCCCAAGTAATCGAAAAGAAAAAATCCGCGCAGCGGCTCAAAGAGGCTTTAGCCTTTTTCTCCGAGCGGGGAATCGATGTGATGCTGGCTAAAGGCATCGCCTTAGAACAGCTTGTCTATGACCACCCCTGGTTCACTGTCACCCAGGACATCGACTTGATCCTGAAACGCAGGCTGGATGAAATCTCCTCCAAAGAACTCCACGATATACAGCACACAATGCATAACTCGGGGATCGAGTACGATTTTTACAGCCACCATGACCTCAATATCAATGGGGCTTTGCCGGTTGATTTTGATCACATTTGGAGTGACGCTTACCCAGCTACTCTATACGATCAGCAAGTCTACCTAATGACCCCGGAGGACCTGCTAATTTCGGTATGCATTAACAGCTGTAGGAAGCGATTCTTCCGCTTGAAATCACTGTGCGATATCGCCGAGACAGTTCGGAAATTCCCAACTCTGGATTGGGAGCGATTGGCAGAAAAAGCAGAACTATACGACTGCAGCCCCATCATTTACACCGCCCTGCAGGTCACGGATCGTACTTTAGGCTGTCCCGTGCCGGATGGGGCGGTCAGCATGCTGAAGGTTAATCGTGCTAGGAAATGGCTGCTTGATCGAACGATAAAACTGCTCGCAGAGTATGTCGCGTTAGCATCCTACCCGTTCAGCGGAGTAACGCTGGCTGGGCGCCAGCTCAATCTAGCTATAATCCTGCCGTACATGAACTACCGCGGCTACCAGGTTTGGCGGAAGTTAAGAGAAATCAAAGCTGGTTAAGCTTTTCCACATTAGCCCTATCTGAAGTAACAGCTGCCACAGAATGAAAGCGGCAGTAGTTGAAGTGCAACCACTGCCGCTTCAGAACCTTGGATAGGTTAATACAGTTATCGTTCCGGCTCCAGGATCAGTGTCTCATACTGCCCGGCTTCCACGTCCGCGCGGGCCCAATTTGAGGGGTGATAACCGAAGGTGCGCCAGACATCAATGAAATCATCATAGTGAGTGTGGTACGGGTGTCCAGACTGTCCAACACTGTGGACCATACTTGATTGGCTTAGATCCGCCAAATTGAGCACTTGGCGTAAGGCCGGGATACAGAACACATCATAAGGTTCGTTCGTACTCCAGCATGTTTTCTGGATGACTGATTCACTGCCGCTGGTTGGGTAGGGGCCGCGGTTAAAAATGTTTTCAATCAGTGAGATACCAGATCGCCCTAATGACGCGTTACGGAAAGTAATCGTGTGCAGGCTGCCCCAGCTCCATTGGTCAACGTCGTCACCAAGTGTGTCTGCAGCATCGCGGTAAGCCGACTCAAACGCATCTTTCAAGATGTCATCCCGCAGCTCAACCTTACCTTCGCTATTGATATCATCCCACCACACACTGGCGGGGTCCTGCAGCAGCCAATAGATCGTGTCGGAAATCTTATAGCCGCCACCAGGATGAAGGTCCTCAGGCAATTGGTCGTGGAAAGTGGCTACCATTAAGTGCACCCAGAAGATGTTATACAAAGCGGCTTCGGGACTGTCCATGTGCATTTGCCCATCCCACGCAAGCAGTTGGTCGCGAGCCAAAGCGATATCCGGGTCGTCGAAGCGGATATCCGCCAAATAAGGAATAACCTCAAAGGCTGATATGCTGTAATTGTCTGTTTGAATTGCCTTCATGTCAGCAGCGGTGATATCGCCAGCTTTTGCGAGTATCATCTCGTTGACACGCTGCGCCCTTTGGCCGCGATCCTGACTACTATTAATGATATAAGGATAATCGGCATAGCGCACTTGGGGGTTGTTAGAAGTGGCAACGAAACCTTGCTTTGGGTTGAAGACATGCGGCAGCTCTTCAAAGGGAATAAATCCAGTCCATATGAAATCGTCATTCCACCCTGGAACCGGCATCGAGCCATCCCCTCCCGCTCGCACGGGCACTTTTCCCGGCATGTAATAACCGATATTCCCTTCCACATCGGCATAAACCCAATTCTGTTTGCCCGCATCGAAGTGGGTGAGCGCCTGTACGAACTCATCCCAATCTTGAGCCCGGTTCACCATTATGACCGCTTGAGCCGAACGCACCGGTTCCAGCGCGGTCCAGGCATATGACAGCGCATGCAAATCCAGCTGATCACCAAGATAAGAATATGGCGACTCTTCAATCATGTTATCGGTAGCTATCACACCATTCCGTGTAGAACGCACAAAAAGCACTTCCGGCTCTTCCCAACCACGCACATTGATCTCCTCGCGGCGGATATCCATGTCCTCCCACCCCCCATTTACTTCATATTGGTTGGGATTCTGGGGGTTAATACGTTCGATAAATACATCCTCGGCATCAAATGCCGCGTTCGTCAGCCCCCATGCGATGCGGTCGTTATGGCCAATCAATATCCCAGGCACTCCCGGCAGTGAGAAACCGCGCAGATTGTAGAGGCAGTCGTCAGATTTCTCAATGCAGTGCATACCGATTTCGTACCATAAAGCAGGCATATTGACTGCCATGTGGGGGTCATTTGCCAATAGAGGCATACCTGTTTCGGTTAAATCACCTGAGACAACAAAGCTGTTCGAGCCAGCATTGACTTCAAACCCCATATCGGCAAGCAATTTAGGCATAGAACTAACACCACGCTGTGTTTCGGCGAAATCGAATAAGTACTGCCTGGCGCTCTCCGGCAGAGCTGCCAACGGTGAGATATCGTGCTGGCTGAGGTAATCAAGTTCCTCGGTGGCGATGATCACCGGGCGGTCTTCACGATAAGCAGGTTGCAAATCGCTGTACATTTCCTCTCCCACCGCTGCCAAGAGGGCGATATTACCCAATTCGGTGGCGAGCTGGTCGGACTGGTCGAAGATCATCATCTGTGCCCAGATCATGGAATCGCTCGACTGCCACGTTTCGACCTCAATCTCGATGCCTTGCAAGCCAAGTAAGGCGAATTCCAATCCCAGTTTAGCTGGGCTGCGGTCAGCGATATAGGCGTTTACACCCGCGGTATATGCATCAACAACTATCCGGGTCTCATCATCCAGCAGCCCATAGGATTTCTCGGTCAGCTGTTGGAAACCAAAGTGCCGCAGATACTTATCTGTTTCCAGCGTATTCTCGCCAAAAACTTCCGAAAGCATCCCGCTGGCAACCCGTCGCTGGAACTCCATCTGCCAAAACCGCTCCTGGGCGTGGACATATCCTTGTGCGAAGAACAAGTCCTTTGTACTTTGGGCATAAATATGCGCAACACCGAATTCATCACGCAGTATCTCAACAGGCTGTTTGACCCCTTCGAGCCGAACCGATCCGCTCGTTGTCGGAAATGCCTGGCGCGAGAACCAGTACCATATTCCCCATATCAATGCGATCAAGATAACGATTGTAATAACTAGCATTAAAATGACTTTTAACGATTTAGACATTTACGCCTCCTCAGCAAAATATCACAGTTCTCTACCTCTGATTTCCGCTGCCCTGGTTTTGGTTTTCGATTGAAACCTTGTGCAGCAGCTTAACACAATATAGTCAATTGTAATTGCGCGATCTAAGCGATCGACGATGATCAAGATGGTGGGGAATCTATACATGCACAATGTATAACACCGGCAACCGTTGAACCGATACGCTCAGGTTGGTGTAATATTACTGTCATTTGGTGGCGCATACCACTGACGAGAATATTCGCATCATTTCTATCTCTTGCTTCTTTCCAAAAAGAGGGCTGGACGAACAACCACAGAGTTTACGCGATTAATCGATGACCTTCATCTCCAAGCAGCAGCAAAAAATTACTGGGCTATACCATGAGTACCCGCGCCCCTTCTGGACGTTGATCGGGGTAACTTTTATCGACCGGCTCGGCGGGGCTTTGCTGTTCCCTTTTTTTGCTTTATACATCACCGAGAAATTCTCCGTCGGGATGACCGAGGTCGGCATATTGTTCGCCGCGTTTTCGGCCTCCAGTTTCATCGGCTCAATGCTTGGCGGCGCGTTAACCGACCGTTTCGGGCGCAAGGGGATGGTGATCTTCAGCCTAATATCGACATCAATCAGTTCCGTCCTAATGGGACTGGTGAATTCTCTGGAAGCATTCTTTGTGCTGGCGCTACTGGTCGGTATCTTCACGGACACCGGCGGACCAGCCTATAACGCGATGATCGCAGATATGCTGCCCGAAAAGAAGCGTGCCCAGGGATTCGGGCTGGTCCGGGTAGCGTTCAACTTATCAGTCACGATTGGGCCTGCAATCGGCGGCTTTATCGCTGGTTATTCGTATCTGTTCCTTTTTATAGCAGACGCTGTTATCAGTTTGATCAGCGCAGTTCTCGTATTCTTTTTCATCCCAGAGACAAAACCTGAGACCCTCGCAGATGCCCAGGTGGAAAGTATAACCGGCACCTTTCGCGGGTATTTTCGCGTGCTGCAGGATAGAATATTTATGCTCTTCATCGGGGCATGTATTTTGATGGGGCTCGTGTATATGAATATGAGTACCACCCTTGGGGTATACCTGCGGGACTCGCAAGGGATTCCGACCTCGGGGTATGGTTTCATTCTGAGCCTGAACGCAGCAATAGTCGTCCTATTTCAATTCCCGATTACGCGTAAAATTGAGAACTATCCCCCCATGTTGATGATGGCACTCGGGACGGCGCTGTATGCAATCGGATTCGCAATGTACGGCTTTGTCTCGCAGTACATACTCTTCCTTTTCGCAATGGTGATCATCACAATTGGTGAAATGCTGGTTGCGCCTGTCTCACAAGCTTTAACCGCCCAACTTGCACCAGAGGATATGCGCGGCCGGTATATGGCAATATTTGGATTCTCCTGGGGGATTCCTTTCGCGGTTGGCCCGATGCTTGCAGGGATAATCATGGACAGTGGGAGCTCAACCATGCTTTGGTACCTGGTCGGCATTATCGGCTTTTTAGCCGCATTGTGCTTCGTGTGGCTCAATCGCCAGGTTAAGACCACCCCGATTGCTGCCAGCAGCCTGGGCGATTGATTACTCGCTGATCCCCAGCAGTGCACCACCCAAAACGAGAGCATGCATCACCCGATTCCCCAGGTAGTTTGATATTTGCTGGGACTGCAAAGATTACAATTCAAATTCACTGACGCGCTCGGGATGCCAATATATACTGTCTGAAATAAAAAGTCACATCAGCAAATGGTAACCAGCGCGTACTTCAGATGCAGGTAAGAGTTCTCATAGGCAACCACCTTAGTAAGGTAGCGGAGCATCAATCGGCAATTATTAATAATAAGGAGCAAATAAATGGCTAACCCAAAACCGCTCGATCCAAGCTTTGCATTAACCCCCAGTGAACTGGTGTTGCTATCGGGGGAGCAGTTTGCGAACAAAGTCCTGGCAGGCAACACCAAACTTCTGCACAGTGAGGCAAGCGTCTCAGTTTCACAACTCGGGCAGGCAATGCTGGCAGCAGCATTCTTGGCAAATGAAAAATCCGGAACCACCAAGCTTGAAATACACCAGAAAAAAGCCTTGCTTGGCTTACGCAAGGTCAATAGCCTGTTTGTTGTTCCGGCGAATGCAGCCGTCGTTTGGCCTGAGTACAGCTTTGAAAACCAGATATATGCGTTGACAGAAAAATTGAGAGACAAAAACGAAGTATCGCGCATCGTCTATACCTGGATTGGTGAGGATAGCGGTTCACCCTGGAACGCCGTGATCCATGAAGTGAAAGAGGGTCTTTCTAAGCGAGGTCTCCTCGACCGGACCGAGGAGAAGAAGTTGAAAGTATTCACCTCCGTCAAACATGAACTGCCTGCAGATACGTTAACCCTGGCAGACCAAGCTCGGGTCGATGCGGTTAAGCAGCTGCTTACAAACTGCCAGGGATCCCGCAAAGAAATCTGGGGGTTGCTGATGAAACAGCTCAAGAAAGCAATCAGTGATCGAACTGAGCAAAGCGATTCTGATTTCTAACCAAAGCCCCACCTTTACACTTTCGGCGATTAAACTCGAGCCAGGAGACGCTAACTTCCACCAACAAGATTTGTGGCAGGGCAATAAATTCGCGGTATTACCTGTTTAGTGCGAATGCTCCAACTCTACACATCAGCAGGCTAATCCATTAGCCAACTGTGCTAAAAAAACCCATGCTGTGATGTGGTGCTAGAGCCTTTTAGCCATCTTCCGGAGAGAAACAGCAACCACACATCAACAATCCCTGTATGCTATACTGGAAGAAATTAATTGGTTGATTGTTCGCGTTATATATTATTGGATCTGTGGAGGGAAGCAATATGCCGGTGGCGCTGGAGCTTTGGGAGCAACCGCAGGAAGAAGAAATTAATATGATTATCGGCTGGCGCCAATGGGCTGACGCAGGATCGGTGTCTTCCGGTTTACCGCAGTATCTCATCGAACAGACAAAAGCCAAGCAAATTGGTGTCGTTAAGAATGACGGCTTCTATTTATTTCAAATCCCCGGCACGCACGATTTAGTACGACCAGTTGTCAATTTCACTGAAGGCTATCCAGAACGGTTGGAAACCCAGCGCAATGAGCTGTATTTCACAAACCATCAGGGGCGAGGGGTGGTAATCTTTATCGGTGATGAGCCCCATCTGGATGTGGAGCGTTACGTTGCTAACATCCTGCAAGCTGTTAAGACACTCCATGTGAAACGCATCATCGGGCTAGGGGGTGTCTATGGCGAGCTACCCTACAACAAAGATCGCTTAATATCATCAATTTACAGTATGCCCAAATTGAAGGGTGAGTTAACTGATTTGGCGGTAAACCTGTCGGACTACCAAGGTGGAGCAAGTATAGGCTCGTACCTGTGCCGGCGAGCAGGCGATCAAGATGTTGAGTATCTCTCTTTCTATGCTTTCGTTCCGACTTATGACATCTCCAGCATCAACCAGGTTAGCAACACGATCCGCATCGAAAATGACTATATGGCGTGGTTGGGGATCATGAAGCGTATTAACCACATGCTGAAATTGGAACTCGATTTATCAGATCTTGAGGGTAAAAGTGACCACCTGATTGAATTAATGGACAGCAAGGTGGAAGAATTGGACCGCAATGAACCCCAGCTAGGAATGAGGGCATTTTTGGATCGCCTAGAAAATGAATTCAATGAGATTCTTTTTAATCCACTCGATGATGTTTGGGAAGAGGAACTACGCAGGTTGTTCAACAAGCTTGATCCCGATGAAAAGTAGGTTCTTATCTAATTAGCTATTTTTGGACATCAGGTATTGGGGGCCATAGTAACTGAAGGCTAATAATTGACCAAATCTGTTCATACAAAACAGGCTGTAATCCAATACCAGCCTGAAAGCAGGGTTTCTTTTCGTGTTTCAGCCATCAATCAGTTACGTAGATATCACACGGCTTTTCGACCACGGACTTTCTCAGGAGTGATTGTACTCCCATCATCGCCTTATTAATCCAGCCATATGACGTAGCCTATAAGATATATAATATTAGGGGCTTGACAATACTGTGTTATATACAGTATAATGTATTGCATGGCTAATCAAACTCCACTTTCCGAAACACAGGCAAAGCTAACCCAAGAGCTGCGGCGCGGCGTATTGGTACTCGCCACACTCAGCCAGTTAGATGAGCCCAAGTATGGCTATGCTCTCATTGACCGTTTGGCCCAGCAGGGTCTCGAGGTAGAGCAGGGAACTCTCTACCCGCTGCTCCGCCGCTTAGAAGAGCACGGCCTTCTGCAGAGCGAATGGAATGTCGAGGGCAATCGCCCGCGACGGTATTATGTCATCAGCGAAATGGGCAAAACGCTGTTGCAAGACTTGAAGGTAGACTGGCAGCAGCTTGCCAGTGTGATCGAAAATTTACTTTCCCAAGTATAGGAGACTATCATGAACCTCATAGACCGTTATGTATATGCAGTTGGCCGACAACTCCCCCGAAAAAACCGGGCTGACATCCAAGCTGAGCTTAAATCAACTCTGATTGACACCCTGGAAGCACGCTCAGAGGGTGAACCGAGCGAAGAACAGATCGTGGCACTTTTAACCGAGTTTGGAACGCCCGAAAAAGTGGCTGCTTCTTATTGGCCCGAAAGTCAATACTTGATCGGACCAAAACTATATCCCCTATTCCGGATGAGCTTGGGAATTGCTCTGCTGGTATTCGTCATCGTGCAGTTGGTGCTGCTCGGGGTAGTGGTGATATTCAACCAACAACCCATTCAGATATTGGAGCTGACCGGCGACATCGTTGGCAGTTTATTCACTACAGTTGGGGTAGTCGTATTGGTATTTGCAGTTCTCCAACGCCTAGATGTGAAGCCAAACATAGAGCAGGGTAAATGGGACCCGCGCGAGCTCCCGGAAGTCGAGGAGAAATATGAAGTGAATCGACGCGGACTGGTGGTCGAGATCACAATAGCGCTAATCATCATCGCGATCTTACTCTTTTGGCCAGACAAAATTGGGTTCAGGCTCAATCCTTGGTCGGGTATCATACTGAACCCGGTTATTATCAGCACCATCCCATTGATCATCTTGAGCTTGCTAATCGGAATCGGTATTGATGTGGTCTTGATTTGGCGGGGGCACTGGGAAACTGGGACCAGGGTTGCCAAGATTTGTGCCAACCTGTTCAGCATCTACGTGCTCAGTGTTCTACTTACTGGGCAGAATGCCTGGCTTGCCGAACAAGGTTACGTGGGCCTCTTCTCAGCGATCGAAGCTCTCCCCCAGAACGGTACACCCAGCATAGAGTTGGTGCAGATCATGAGCGCACAGGCTTTCAGGATTGCCTTCATCGTTGCATTGATTGTCATATCCATCGAAACGTTCAAGATGATTTATCGCTTCATCAAACAATTGATTGACAAATCCTCTTCAACGAGGATCTTGCCACCAGAAAAAGCTTAATCACGCACCCCAACTACCAAGCCTTCTAGAACAAAGATAATGCCCGGTCATAAACCGGGTGTTATCTTTAACTCTTCGACCACATTCCTAAGAATATTCAACCTCCAAAGCGGCAAATACCACACCTGGAGGATGAGCGCTCATCCAGCCATTAATTATGCTTGTATTAAGCGGATAAATCGTTCTCGGCGAAAATCATTTGCCGGAGGAATCGGGTAATCAAACATAAGAAACAACTTCACCTAATAATCTTCCATGCCGTCCTGATGGTATTCTTTGCCTATATGTGAATTAACAGAGGCACGTGCCTACAGCAATGGAACATCTAAATGTTTGGTACGCTAATTAATAATTCCCAGTAACCTGAAACGCGTATTATATTTAGCGAGACATTTACTTTTTGGCGCTTACCCGACTCCTCGGCTTTTCAACCAATCTCTCAACGCTGGTCCGGTACCGATCTTCCAGGGACGCACTTCTTCTGGTGCTACCAGCCACGCGTCTGCCAATTCCTCCCCGATGGTAATTTCACCCACAGCCTTGACATGGAACGCTAATATCAGCTGGTTTCGTCCATGAAACGAGTAATACCCGACGAAATCCACGATTTCCCCCGACAGGCCCAATTCCTCATGAACTTCACGAAGCACCGCCTCTTCTGGGGTTTCACTTTTCTCAAGGAAGCCAGCCACCAATCCAGACCACTTTTCAGGCCATCCCTTATTCCGGGTCAGGACAATTCGTCCATTTAGCTCAACTATCGCCGCGACCACTGGAATAGGGTTTTCCCATTTTACATAATCACACTCATCGGACGTACACACCAGTCGGCTTCGCCCGCCTACCGGACCAGTCACCAACTCTTTTCGGCACATCGGACAATACATCA
>Ga0209013_10005299_pt1 | contig 11141 bp, 5 predicted proteins | sample Cruoilmetagenom2_FD_187291 | JGI IMG/M metagenome (GOLD analysis project Ga0209013, IMG submission 187291) | Oil polluted marine microbial communities from Coal Oil Point, Santa Barbara, California, USA - Sample 2 (SPAdes) (version 2) | ecosystem: Environmental > Aquatic > Marine > Oil seeps ...
TGCCGGTTTCGTCATAGGGGAGAGGTCCGGGTGGAGCGCAGAGAAGCGTCGTGCAGGCAAAAGGTAAAAGGCAGTGGCGTGCAGAAAAAGCACTGAAAAAGGGGAAAGCACAGAGTGCAAACAAGGGAATTTCGGCAAAGGCAAAAAGGTAGGGCATGCTGATTGAGAAAGAGCATAGTGACGGGCTAGCTTGCACAGGTATGGATGTGACAGCCGGGACCACACTGGATGCGCTGCAGGAATATGTAGCGGATATGGAGAGGGAACGCGGATTTGCCGATGACGGACCGGTTGAAAAGTGTCTGGTCCTCGCGGAGGAGGTGGGCGAAGTGTGCAAGAGCGTGCGCGGTTTCTCCGGCATGAAACTGGATGTGACACAAGATCGGTATCAAGACGTGAGCCAGGAGCTTGCCGACGTGCTGATTGTGCTGTGCGCGCTCGCGAACCGGGTAGGGGTTTCCCTGACTGAGGCCGTTGCGATGAAAGAGGCGCTGAACCGGTCACGCCGCTGGGAAGATGGCGTGGAGGCAATGTGATGAGATCTGTCTGCATCTGCATCTGCATCTGCACTGGTGGGACTGACCCAGTAGCATGAGTTCTTTGTTGGCCTTCTCCGAGTTCTACTGCTTGTTTTTCTTGTGACCAGGTCGTTGCGTCGGGAGCGGATTCGGGTGGAGTTTTTTTGCAGGTATCTTTCCCGTGTGTCCGCACTGCGCAGCAATTTTGACAGTTCCTGCGCCTGCCGGAAGACACCGCGAAGCAGCTCGAAAACGGGTGAGTGAAGCACCGTGACAGAGACCCGTTCTTTTTTGCACTCCGAAGGCTCCCCAGGCTTACCTGAAGAGGTGATTCTGCACCTGCTCGGGCAGGTCGACCATTTGGCGGATCAAGCAGGTCGCATGCTCGGGCCGGTGGTCTCAGCCCGAAAGGAACTACGTCGAGCCCTGATCGAAGACGAAGACCCTCCTTTTATTGTGCCGGTGCCCGACACCTCGGCGGGAAAACGGCTCGCTGCAGTCGATGGTGCCAGCGTGCACCAGCCCCTTTATGCGGCAGACCTCATGATGTCGGTCGCTGTTGCCGCCGAAGGGCTTACCCCGGCGCGAGAGCTTGCCGGGCGTGTTGTCTGCCGGCAGTGGAGCCGGATGGTGCGGCACGACATCGACCTCGATCGGTTGGGAAAGGCCGCGATGATGGCGGCCGAGCTCTCGATCGCTGTGTCTCTTCCGCACGATATCGTGATTTTGGACGGCTCCCACCAAACGCCGGTTGTGATCTTCCACGCGGCCCTCTCTTCTCTTTCGGAACAAGTGCGCACTGCCACGATTGAGGTGTGCGAAGAGCTTGATGTGGTAGAAAACCTTGCCCGGCTTTGCGACGACCAGAAGGGCGCGCGCATCATAGCCTGCCCGAAGTCAGATTCTTCGACCGACCTGGCAGAGCGGATGCGAAGAAAACACGGCGTCGATATCCTCTCCAATGATAAATTTCTTGCCACCATGCTCCTGCAACCAGGGGAGATGACCCGCCCTGTGGCAGTGCCGCGCTCCTGGGAGCGTCTCCGGGTGCGCGTTCCCGAAAACCTGCACGATCCGCAGGCCGCGGCCCTTGCGAACGCGCTGGACGAGGCGAGCGGTCCGCTGCGAATTATGGACGAGCCAGGTCGCAATGTCGGCCTTTTCTATGTGAAACCTCACGGGGCCTCCACCGCCGTCAAAGTGGAGTTCAAGCGGCATCATGGCAGGGACTATGGGGGCAGGCTCGCCTGTTCCGTTTCTGCCGAAACCCCTGCTCCCCACTTTCAGGAACCTTTTTGTCAATGGCTTGCCGACGCCTGGGCAAAGTCAATTGGGCCGGCGAGCGAAGCGGCCTTGCAAGGTCTCACAATGGAGCTTGCAGGACGGGGCGCGGGTGACTACATTGAATTCCTTTTGCGGAGCTACCGTTCCTATGGAGAATAAAAGCTCCAGGATCGTCTCTCCTTTTTGCCGCGTCTGCGAGGAAACGTGGGAACGCGAACGAAGACTCTGTCGTGTGTTCTGCTCCAGCTGGAGATGGCAAACACTCTTGTGCACGACAAACAGTGCAAACTGCGTAGGCGCTTCTGTTCGACCTTTCTCTCGCCCATTTTTCGTACCGTTGCCAAGCCTTTTTGTGGGAAAACAAGCTGTAGTGCACCAGGTGTAGTCCCCAGGTGTGGTTGGGTAGGGTTTTTCGGTAGCTGGGTGTGCGTGTTGTCGGGCCCGGTTCTGTTGTCGGACGGGGCCTCTCCCAGGAACAAGCATGGCACCATGAGAAACCAAGGACGAGTGAGCCCAACCCAATGAGCATCGATGATTTTTCTGCCGATTTGCCGGCTGAGCCGGCAGCCGGTCTCCCCGGCGGCTCCTCGGACGCAGCCACAAGAGAAACTCCGTCAGGGCCTGCTCCTGCGCCTTTCCCCGGAGGCGAGCCGCAAGACGTGCCTTCCGGGCGATTCTCGGCCTCGCTTCCCGCCTGGTCGGATCCCGATTGGCCAGATCCGTCCGTGTTGGATCCGCCAGTGTTCGATCTGCCGGAAGAAGACACTGCAACCTCCGAGGAGAGCGACTTTTTTTCCGAGGTCGGGTCCGGAGTGGGTGCTGTTGTGCCGAGCCCTGCGCCTGTTGTGCCCGGCATTGTGCCCGGTAAGGTTGGGGTGGTGGGATCGCCCTCTTCGACGGCGACAGTGACTGTCGAGATTACGCGTGACGCCGAAGAACTCGGCCTGGTCGGGTCGATGGTCGTCATTCCCAAACAATTCACACCTGAGGTTTCGGAAGAAGCCCTTGGCACGGTGACCGAGGCTGAGACGAAAAATCAGTGGCACGAGAATGTGTCGATGCGAGGCGTGATTGCCGAGCATGGTGCGCTTGCGCACCTTTCAGGTCGGGCAGACGTGCGCGCTGCCACGGTCGATGTGCAGGCGGTGTACCGGCACGAAGGAGAAGCGTATGTGCCTGCCGGGGCGAACCTTTCGATGTCGCCTCGCACGGGTACCGAGATTTTCCGTGTGAACAACGACCTGCTTGCAGCCATGACAGCTTACGATTCTGGTTCCCTCTTTTGTCTCGGGGATATTTACCGTATGCCGGGTGTGCACCTTCCTTTTAATACCAATCATTTTGACACCTCGCGCGGCGCCTTCCATGCGGGGGTTTTCGGGGCGTCAGGATCGGGGAAGTCCTGGTTTGCCGCCTACTATGTGTGCGGGCAGCTTCGTCATGAGGACCTTGGGGTGCTGCTGATCGATCCGCAACAACAGTTCAGCCTGGAACGTGATCTGCCCTTTTCTTTGCAGGGCGCGGCGACTGCACTTGGCAGGGAAGTGCGCGTGCATAATCTTGCAACTGATGTGCGTCTTCCAAAGAACCGCAACCTCTTCACGAAACTTCTCGACAAGTCAGGCTTGTTGCAGTTGCATCTGGTGCAGCATCCCCAGAATCGCGAGCGGGCCCGTGCCCGCATCGCCGAACTTTTGCAGACGCTCAAAGACCGGGACGACTGGACGAGTACTCCTGCGGATGTGCTTTTTGAAAAAGTGCTTGCGCATCTTGGCGCCAATGCCGAGTCCGTGTATTCAAGCAAGGCTCCCCGCGAAGAGTTTTTGCAACGGGTGGAAAACCTGCGGGCCCGCCCTGGTTCGGCTCTCGGGATTTTTCGTTCGGTCCTCACACTTTTCGCTCCTGTGAACCTTGCCGATGGCAAGCGGACCCCGGTCGAGAGCATTCTGCAGGACCTTTTTGCCCGGCATCCCGGGAAACCCCGCGCCTTTCTCGTCTTTAACATGACAACCCCGGTGGCTGATGATGACGACGACGACGGCGACATACACGGCCTGGCGGATGACGCCGCCAAAGCGTTGATCTTGCAAGAAGTCTTCCGCTTGCTTGAACAGGCAGCTTCGCGTGCCTACGCCACAGGGAGCGCCACGGGCGGTCGAGATGCCCGAAGCCAAGCTGACAGCCATCGTCTGCTCAATACAATGGTTGTTTTTGATGAGGCCGCCCGCTATGCCCCGGCCCGTTCGGACGTGGAGGAAATCAAGGACCTGGCTGCGTCTCTCGCCCGTTACGCCCGCGAGACCCGCAAGTTCGGCATTGGCTGGTTCTACATTTTGCAGGAACCAAAAGATCTCCACCCTTCTGTGTGGGCACAGCTCTCTTCCGGTTTTCGTGCTGTCGGCTACGGCCTTGGTGGCTTCTCCCTCAACCTGGTCGAAGAACACCTCGACAGCCCGGCTTCGCTGCGCCTCTACCGCAGTTTTCCCCAGCCCACCGGCTCTGGCCAATACCCTTTTATGGTCCTCGGCGCTGTTTCTCCGCTCTCTTTCACGAAAGCCCCTGTCTTTTTGAACGTGGCCCCTTCTTTCGATGCCTTCTCCGCCATGAACACCCGCTGGCTCCCGCCTCATGTGGCGTCTGCCGCCACCTTTTGAGACGGCCTGAGACGGCATATTTCCGCGCGCGTGGCTGCCACAAAACACACAGTTCGGCGCGAGGTCGAGCGTGCAGGAACAAAAGAGCGGGTTGGGAGTTTTGCCGGGAACCGGGAAGGCCTGTCTTTTTTCGGCTTGTCGCGGCTTGCGACTGCTTACGACTGCTTGTTGGGATTCAGGATCGCCAACCTCGCTTTCGCTTCATATCCCAAAGGAGACGGCCTTCTTCTTCCAACACTGCCGCTTCGAAATGGCTTATCTTCTTGAGATTTGCACCAGTAAAAATGGCCACGTTTTTGAACGTGGCCCCATTGAAAATAGCTTCGTTTTTGAACGTGACCCCGTCAAAAACAGCCATGTTGTCGAATGTTGTTCTTTTGAAGATCGCCAGATTTTTAAATACTGCCCTATTGAAACTGGTCGCACTCTTGAATGTTGCGCCGAGAAAACTTGCTTCTTCACTGAATACTGTGCCAGTAAAGATCGCTACGTTTTCGAATGTTGTCCCGTCGAAGACGGCATTGCCGTCAAATGTTGCCTTGTCAAAGATGGCCACAGTATTGAATATGACCCTGTTGAAGGCAGTTTCTCTTGCAAAACTTGTTTCGTTGAAGTCAGCGTTTCCCTTGAAAATTGCGCTGTGAAAACTGCTTTTATTTTCAAATAATACCTTGTCGAAAACTGTTTTACTTTCGAATATTGCCCCGTCAAAGAGCGTAATATCGTTGAAAATTGCCTCGTTGAAGAGCGCTTCTTCCTGAAATATTACTTGATTACAGTCGACATAGCTTTTGAATACAGTTTTACTGAAGTTGACTTTTTTCTTGCATACCGTTTTTTTGAAAGTGCTATCTCCCTCAAATGCTACCCCTTCGAAAGAAGCCTTTTCTTCGAAGGTTACCCCATCAAAGATCGCTCCGTTATCAAATACCGTCCCGTCAAAAACAACTTCGTCTTGAAAGGTAAGATTCTCGAAGTTGGATTCGCGTAACCGTGGTTTCCCCTCTGGTGTGCGGGGAGCAGCAGCCAGAATTTCCACGAGCTGTTTGTTGTTGAGCACCGTGATACCGTGAGCGTGCGGGTCGCATTTGCCACTGCGTTGCACAGCTTGCAGCAGAAAATCAAAAGAAGAGTCGGGATGCGATGATGAAGTCATACAGAGAGTCTGGCAGCCGAGTTCAAAAGAAAAAGGTTTTTGACCGCAAAATCCCGATAATTCTCTTTTTCTTTTTCTTCGACTTCTTCCGCTTGGGATAGATCCGCTGGGCGATAGTGTTTGGCCGGCGTTTCTCCAAAAATTCCCACTCTCGAAACTCCCACTGTGCCCCCCTGTGCAAAGAAGCGAGTCCCGTGCTGTGAGCGTGAAGTATCGGGACTGTGCCGCCGCGAAGCGAGCACGACACCTGTTGGCGCTTCCGGCTTGTTTCGAGATTTCACAGTGTGCTCGTGTCAAAGAAAACCGTCATCACGCAATATCGCGCACAACTCTCGCGGGTGTAGCGCACCGTGCTTCGTGGGAAATTCGCATGCTCGAGGGATGGCGTCAGGCAAGACTCCCGTGACAGTACGCATTTGTCTCTTGAGTGTTTCCCCTTTTGCCAATCAATCGGGCAAAACGCCTCGAGGATGAGTTGGGAACGAGACTGTCGCGCTGAGCCTTGATCTTCTCAAGGTGTACAAATAGACCAGATGCCCTCATCGAAGACGGCATTCTGCGGCAATACCACCTCGCCGAAGATCACCACCTTGCATGCTGTGGCGATCTTGCAGGCTGTTTCGCCTGCTGTGGAAGTGTTGTGCGGGTTGCTCTTCGTGATACGAGAGCGGGCGCGGGGCCGGGAGAGTGGTGATGGCCAAGACGGGGTTGCTCAAGTTTGAGGGACCCCAGGTTTTTGCGGGGTGCTCTTTGGTTGTGCTGATGGTGCGGGTGCCGTCGGGACGACAACCGCACGTGGCAGGAGGTTTTTACAGGTCAGGATTCGAACTCGGCTGCCTCAAACTTGAGGACGTTTGTGTTTTCGGAGACGGTGCGGCGGGTCTGGTCGGAGAAACCCGAGGGGGCGGTCGCCTGGACTTCTATGCTCACGGTGACCTGGGCGTTCTCTTCGATGGCGAGCTGGTTCACGATGGCGTCGGCGATCTCGCCTGCTCTTTGTATCCAGCGTAGGGGGTCGAGTGCGACGTGCCCGTAGAAGCGGGTGAGGCGGGTGGTTTGTTCGGCAGTGCTGTCGTTTTTGTTGTTGGCGCCTGCTGCTGCGGTGCCGGTGGCTTCGGGGTTTGCGGTGCCGGGGGTTTGCCTGCTTTTTGTCGCGTTTGCGGATACGGTTTCCTGCCCTGTTCCGGGTCCTGTGTTGCCCGTGCCTGTTTGGGTCTGCGCGGCTTGTGCGGTCCGGGTGGCTTGCGCGGCGGCGCGCTGGGCGGCTTCGGCGTCGAGTTGGGCGCGGGCTTTGTCGGGGTGCACGAGTAGGCCGTGGGGGGAGAGCGCTGCGAGTTGTTGTGCGCAAGTGAGCCCGGTGTAGTGTCCGGTTTCGTCGTTGTAGGTTTCGGCGTAGGCGAAGGTTTCGTTTTCCCAGCTGAGGGAGGCGACACCCTGGCGTATTGCCTGGTTGAGGACTTCTTGTTTTTCGAGCCGGGGCAGGTAGAGGTATTGGGCGTAGTCCTGCCAAAGTTGGGCGATGGGAGTATGGCCGTCGCGCCAGAGGGGCACATTGTCCATGTCCATGCGCAGGCGCACTCCGGCGTAGGCGGGAATGAGGGATTCCTCGTGGCGCAATTTTTGCACGGCCCGTTCCACAAGGCCGCCTTCGCCGCTTATCGGGATGGTTTCCCATTCGGGGCTGCTGGTCGGGTCGATCGGGCCGGGTGGGCGGTTCGGGGCGAGGATCCAGCGGTAGGTTTCAGTGAGGCGCCGATTGATCGTGTCGTTGAGTTCGGCCTGTTTTGTTGCGGCCTGTTGCATCTGGAAGCTGTCGAGGCCGAGGGCTTCTTGTTCGCTGGTGATTGAGCACCAGGCACACCAGAAGCGTGCGGCTTCGCGCAGGCTTGCAAGCTCGGCTTTGTCCGCAGCCAAAAAAACGAGCATGTTTTTGTAGCGTCTGGGGGTGTTGCCGCGTTTTTCGAGGATGTGTGCGGCTTCTGTTCGTGCCAGGCTCGTGTCGACTTTTTGGTCGTGTGGATGGGCCGGGTCAAGCAACACAAGGCGTGCTTTGTCCTGGTCGGGGACGTCTGTTGAAGTATGTGGCGCGGCATGCACGCCTGCGAGGCCGTCACGTTTTTTGGCCGCGAGGGCGAGGCGCTTGGCGATTTCGGTGTCCGCGTCGGCTTCGGTGAAACGTGATGCTGCCCGGTCTTGCGCAAGGCGCAAGACGGTGGGTTTTTGCGAATACCAGTAGCGGTTGCCGTCTTTGTACAGGTAGGTCGCGCGGTCGCTCAGGTGGCGTAGGGCGTCGCCGAACACGGCAGGGGACTCGCCCGGCTGCGCGCACGCGAGCTTCACTGCCCGGTCGTCGATGCCTTTGTGGGCGGCACCCCCTGCCGGAGCCGACCCCATGTACACCGCACGGGCCACGCGGCGTGTCGCCGAGAAGCCACCCAGGTTGGGGTGTTCCTTGTCGATGACAATCGGCAGCGCGTGCGGGCCGTCCACGTCAGACCCGATAATCGGCCCCCAGCCGCCGGGCAGATAGCGGGTGAGTTCGGCGTTGACTTCCTCGTCATCGATCGGGACGCTCGCGGGCATGATGAGCGGGCTCGGGTCCTCCCGCTGCCACAGGGTATGTATCACTTTTGCCATGAGCCGCAGGACGCCACGTGTGCGCTGAAAACGGTCGAGCTCCGACCAGTCGCGATAGAGCCGGTCAAACAGTTCCGGGTGGATGGGATAGGCGGCCTGTAGCCGCCGCTCGTACTCGGCTTCGCGGCATTCGTGCGGAAAATCCCCGGCTTTCTCCCGGTAAAAAGCCGCAAAACTTGCTGTGACCGTGTTGCGTTGACGCGACGCCTTCTCGTCCATTTCACTGAAGAGGCGCCGTGACACGATCTCGAAGCCCTCTTCCGCCGAAGCGGGACGCCAAGACGAATCCATCCGGCCCACGACATTTTTCATGCGCTCGAGCGCGGCCCGTCCGCCTTCTCCGCCGACTTCGATGTCGGACGCCGGGATCGATACCACAAGCAGCGCCGACGGTACCGCCCGCGCGGCATCGGTGAGAGCTTGCGCGAAACTGAAATGGGTGTCAAACGAGCCCGCGGGCAGCCCATCCACCCCATACAGGCCCCGCGCGTAGGCGATCCATTCGTCAATCAGAATCAAACAGGGCGCCTGCTGACGTAACAAATCCGTGAGGGCCGCGCCCGGGTTCGTGCTCGTGCGGTCGGCGTCGGCCACCAGCGCGAAGCCCTCCGCCCCGCCAAGCTGCCAGGCCAGCTCCCCCCACAGGGTACGCACCTTGGTCCCGTCTTCTTTGCCGGCAACCGTCCCCGGCTGAATCTGCTGCCCCACCAGGACCGCACGTCCCACCTTGGCGGGCACCACAAGCCCCGTGTCCGCGAGCAGTTCCTCCACACCTGCAAGGCGTGTCACCGGTACCCCGGACGCCAAATGGTAAAGCGCAATCAAAGAATGGGTTTTCCCGCCACCAAAGTTTGTTTGCAACTGTACGATCGGGTCGCCGCCCGTCCCACTCAACCGCAGTGCCGCTGTTTTCAAGAGTCCTTTCAACCCTGCCGTCAAAAAAGTACGGCGAAAGAACTCCACCGGGTCGCGATACTCCTCGCTCCCTTCCCCCTGCCACACCTGCTGCAAATCCGCGGCAAACTCTGCCATCTCAAACCGGCCCGATGCCACATCCTTATGAGGAGGGCGCACCTCCCGCCAAGACGCCAGCCCATTTTCCGCTTGACTTTCCACCCCAACCGAGACACTCTTGCGCCGATCAGTCCGCATCTGATCGTCATATTTGCGCCTCAACAAATCCTGACGCAACTTGTCGACTTCATTCGCTTCCGGCCCCGCCGACACCGACAACAACAAACGGTGCGCACTATCAAGCGCCCGATACGCGTCATCTGTTGAGAACCGCTCCTGATGCGCCCACTTATTGCGAATATCGTACAACTCGAACACCAGACTACGATCATGGCGCGCAAGCTTCTTGCGAAAGACCTTCTCCCATTCGTCTTTTATCATCCCCAGCAAAAAAGCAATATCCTGCGTATTTGATCCCGGCTTTCCCTCCCGCTTCTGCCCTTGCCCTTGTCGCCCCGCCCGCGCCTGCTGACTCTGCACCGCCCAATTCTTGCCAAAAGCATTGCGGCACTCCCGCTCCACCACCGGTCCCAGCCCGTCCGCAAGCAGCTGCAACCCTTTTCCCACCCGGTCATGATTCGTGATACTCATTCTTCCTCCCCCTGATCGTTACGGGACGCCTCGGAAGAGGCAGCCCGCAACGGGCTGCCCTGCGTGTTGTCCTATGCGTCGTGCTCTTTCCTCTCGATCGTCTCGGCCTTGTGCTCCTCTGTCCCTTCCGTCTCAGTGTGACGCGAGACACCAGCCGGTGAAGAGTCTGGTTCTGCCAAAGCCCGCCGCGCTGCATTCCGCTTCCCAGCTTCTTGTGCTTCGTTTTCGTTTACTTGTTTCATGTGTTCCTGCTGTCGGGACGTTTTGTTTGTGTTTGGTAGGTCGTTGTGCTGTGTCTCGTTTGTTGACCCGTTCCGGTGAAAGAGGGTCCCGTGTTCCGGTCTCGCGGCGAGACGCGTAATCGTTGGCCAGGCTGGTATGAGGCTGTTGTAGGAGTAGGCTTCTTTTGCCCGGCCTTTGTGGTCGCATATCGCATAGAGCCGGTAGGCGAGGTCTCGTGCTGCTTCTCCTTTCCCGCTTCCGGTCTTGCGGAGCAGGGCCGCTGCTGCTTCTTCTCCGCCTGTGTCGAGCGCGCGGATGAGTTGTTGGACTGTTTTCCATACTGTGGGCCGTGTTTCTGTTGTCGGATCCCATTCGGGGTCCATTTCTTCTCGTGTCAGAAGTCGGGCTTTTCCTGCTTGTGCCCACAAGATTCCTGCCTCGATCAGTCCTGGCACTGATGTGTTTTTTGCTTTTGACAGGGTTTCGGCTGTGCCGAAGGTTTCTGTTTTCATGCCGCACTGTTCGAACCAGGCCACGGCCCAGCGTGTCTCCGCGTCAAGTCCGCTTTCCTGCCCGGCCAGGGTTTCTCCCAAGATCTGGTTGATGAGTCCGAGCGCTGCTCGTACCCGCATTGGTGTGCCATCTGCTTCCACCACGCGCGTGTAGCGTGAGAAGATGCTCATTCCTGGTCCGATTGCTGCTTGTGCGAGGTCGACTGGTGCGAGGTTTCCCTCTTGCAAGAGGCGTACTGCTTCGGGGAGTTTTGCCCGTAATGCTCTGACGAGTTCTTTACGTGATGCCGCTACAGCTTGCGTGGGCCGTTTGCGGCAGACCAGAACAATTGATGAGGCGAGGGCGTTCGCCTTGTTCGCATTCATTCGACTGGCCATTTCGCTGCGTACCGGCCAGGTTCCCTCGATGGTGAAATCCTCGCTGAGGAGTCCTTCGAGCATGGTTTCCCAGCCTGTGGATGCGGTTTCCTGTTCGCCTTTTTTTTGTTCGGCCTGTTTGAAGGCGTAGAAGACCACGAGGGGGTACTCCGTGTGCTGGGCTCTGTAGAGGCGG
>Ga0209013_10005300_pt1 | contig 11140 bp, 10 predicted proteins | sample Cruoilmetagenom2_FD_187291 | JGI IMG/M metagenome (GOLD analysis project Ga0209013, IMG submission 187291) | Oil polluted marine microbial communities from Coal Oil Point, Santa Barbara, California, USA - Sample 2 (SPAdes) (version 2) | ecosystem: Environmental > Aquatic > Marine > Oil seeps ...
ACTGCAATACCTGGTGGGCAGCACTGATCAGCACGGCCAAATCAGCGATTTTGCTTGTTGATACGGTTGCCAGCACATGGGTGAGCATGTCAACTGCCAAAGCTCTGCGCTCTGTATCTTGCAATGCAGGGCGCAGACGTTGCTTGGCAAGCGCCAGCGGTTTCATGGGGACGATGACAGCAAGGTGTGGAACGCGCTTCATGGAGCATGCTCCCGGAATTGAGCGAATTCCAACACTTCCCCGGCAAGCCTTTCCCGATCCATTTTGTCGCGCATGATCGTGTTTGTTACGAAAGGCTCTATGCCGATAGCGCTGATCTGCTCGGCCAGTTGTTGGTCTGCCTGATCCAGCACAAAGCCATCGAGTAAGTCGGCGTAATGGCGGGCGACACCTGTTGCGCTGACATCGGCGCCTAGTTCGGCCATCATCTTGGCTGCCGGGCCTTTGAGCGCCACCCCACCGATGATGGGGCTGACGGCGATAGCCGGCTTGTCTCGAATGATCTCCCGCACGCCAGACAATGCCAGGATCGGATCGATGCTGACGTAGGGGTTGGAGGGGCAGAAAACAATCAGGTCGGCCTCAGCCAGGGCAGTCAAGACAGCCATCGTTGGTTGGGCCTGGTCGAGACCTTCCAGACGCATGCCCAGCATCATCGGTTCGGTGCGCCGGTGGACGAAATACTCCTGGAATGGCATCTCTCCCTCCGGTGTGAGGATGATGGTGCGCACAGGCTGGTCGGACATGGGTAGAACCGGATGAGCGATGCCCAATCGACGCGCCAATTCCAAGGTGACTTCGGTCAAAGGAAGACCCAGGTCCAGCATCTGGCGGCGCAGCAAGTGCAAGGCGATGTCCCGGTCTCCCAGGCGGAACCAGGCATCATGTCCCAACCGTTTGGTTTCTTCCAGGACCTGAAAACTCTCATCCCTCCGGCCCCAGCCCTGTTGCGGATGTTGCGCCTCGGCCAGATTGTAGAGCACGGTGTCGATATCAGGACAGATGAGCAGGCCCAGGTGTTCGAAGTCATCGCCGGTGTTGACGACGATAGTGAGTTGGTCAGGAGCGAGGTGTTGGGTGAGGCCATGCGCGAGTTTTGCGCCGCCAACACCACCCGCCAGGGCAACGACCGAGATTTCGGTATTGGGTATTGGGTATTGGGTATTGGATACTGTCTCGCCCAGCTTCTGACCTCCGATCTCCGACCTCTGATCTCCGGGCGACCGCAAGGGTGCGCCTCTACCGACCTCCGACCTCTGATCTCTGATCTCCGACCTCCGACCTACTGCCACAGCACCACCTCCTCCAACGGCTTTCGTGTTTTCTTTTTTATCTCCGCCGCATAGCCCAATGTAATCAACGCTTGCGGTTCCCAGTCTGCTGGTAGATCCAGGACATCCTGCACGATATCTGGCACGAAGAGAGGGGCGCACATCCAGCAGGCTCCCAGTCCTTCGTGATGGGCAGCCAGCAACAACTGTCCCAAGGCCAGGCTTGTGCTCTGCACAGCCATATGCCATTCCTGGCGTTGGCGATGTCCATCAGGATAGTGATCCATCTCGCGCATGGTCAAGCATCCCACAACCAGCGCTCCCGCGCGCATTATGCGCGCACGCGAGCGTTCAACCTGAGCCTGTACTTTTTCGCTGTCGAGACCGTCGGCCAGCAGGTCTTGTTCCCACCTGTCGGCCATACCATCGGCCAATTGCTGCTGGATCGACCGCTCGGTCACTGCCGCGAAGCGCCAGGGTTGGCGATTGTGGGCGTTCGGGGCCCAGATGGCGGCGGTCAACAGGCGTTCGAGCAGGGAGCGGGGGATGGGTTGGTCGCTGTATCGGCGGATCGAACGGCGCGTGTAAATGGTGCGCCAGAAGGAATCGTGTTCAGACATAAGGCGATTATAGCACGACGGCGGTCGAAGGGGTTATTGGATATTGGGTATTCGATATGGATTTGGGGCGCGGTTCAAATTGGGGGCAGAACGGCCCCCCACCCGGCCTCCCCCCACTCCTTCCGGTCGCAGGGGGAGGGGGCCACCCGTCTCAATTGATAAGGATCTGCCAGAATGAGTGTTTGCCTCAAATTTGAACTGCACCCATGGATTTGGCAACGCATGTGCTTGAGTAAGGAATGTTGTATAATATCGGTAACAATCATCAATAGCCAGTACCCAATATCTAACTCTATCATGTGCGGACGATTTACACTTGCAGCCAAACCCACCACCCTGGCGACGCTTTTCGAGCTTGACGAGATACCGGAGATTGCCCCTCGTTACAACATCGCTCCCACCCAGCCGGTGGCGGCTGTGCGCCTGGCGCCTCATACAACCAAACGAGAATTCACCTATCTCACCTGGGGCTTGATTCCTTCATGGGCCAGAGACATCAAAATGGGCAGCCGCATGATCAATGCCCGGTCTGAGACTGTGGCCGAGAAACCGACATTCCGGGCGGCTTACAAACGGCGGCGCTGTCTGATCCCGGCTGATGGATTTTATGAGTGGCAGAAGCTGAAGGGCCGCAAGCAGCCGCAGTTCATCACAATGAATGATCGGGCTCCCTTTGCCATTGCCGGATTGTGGGAGCATTGGGAAAGTGTCGAAGGCAGCGTTATTCAATCCTGCACGTTGTTGACCACGACACCCAATGCAGTTGTGGAGCCGTTGCACAACCGCATGCCGGTGATTTTGCATCCTGAGGATTACGACGAGTGGTTGTATCCCGATACCGATCCTGGCCTGTTCCGGCATTTGCTCCGCCCCTATCCCGCCGGAGAAATGATGGCGTATCCGGTGAGCACGTATGTGAACAGCCCTGCCAATGATGGTCCGACATGCAACCAACCATTGGAGGAACAGGGCCAATTATCTTTTCTGTGATCCCACCCTTGTGCTATACTCCGACCCATTCTATTTGAACCCATATCAATAAGAGGCATAAAAGATGGCCGTTTCCCCTGAATTGCTCGAAATCCTTCGTTGTCCTGAGTGCGTACGTGAATCGGATGACGCCGGCATGCTTGAATTGGTGAAAGATGTCTGGCTGGTTTGTCAAACCTGCGAGCGTAAATATCCCATTCGCGATGATATCCCCGTTATGCTGATCGATGAAGGCAGTCGCTGGCAAAACACGCCGGTGGAAGCCCTGCCCGATTCGCCGCCCGAGCCGGCTTCATAACGCCATCGAGTGACGCCACTTGGGCATCGTCGCTCATCGGAATGACACGAGCCGGAAAGCGCCAACACAACCTAACCCTCTGTTTGTTTAATCTCGAAATGATCGAAGTCGCTGGCGACAATGGCGTTGGGGAAAATAGCACGGGCCTCTTCTGCAATCTGGCGGGTGCGATAGCGGCGTGAGATGTGGGTGAGGATCAGTTTTTGCACATTGGCGCGCTGGGCGAATTGGGCCGCTTGCGCTGCAGTGAGATGTCCAAAACGACGCGCCATCTCCCGGTCTTGATCCAGATATGTGGATTCCACCACCAGGGCGTCGACGCCCTCAACGATATTGGCAAGACCGCGCGTTCGCGCGAGGTCGCCGATGAAGGCCAGACGTGTGCCTGGCTGGGCCGGGCCCAGAACCTGGTCCGCTTCGATTGTGCGTCCATCGGCCAGGGTGATGCTCTCGCCTTGCACCAACAGGCGGCGTTCGGGACCGTGGGGCACGCCTAGCGTTTCAGCTTGGTCATTCAGGAATGGCCGTTTTGCGCGTTCGCTGAACAGGAATCCAAAACAGTCTGGCCCGCGGTGCTGCACCGGAAAAGCCTCAACCGTCATATGGTCATCCTCGAAGAAGACGCCCGGCTCAAGAGCATGAAGTTGTAGCGATTTTGGATACTCTCCCGTACCGAATACCACGCCGAACAGACGCTCGATGCGATCCAGGGCATTTTCGCCGCCGTAGATATCCAGTTGCTCGATCATTTCCCAGCGGGCCATGGTTGAGACCAATCCACCCAGACCCAGGATGTGATCGAGATGGCTGTGGGTGATCAGGATCTTGTTCAGACGCTTGAATCCCAATCCTGAACGCAAGAGTTGTCGCTGTGTGCCTTCGCCGCAATCGATCATGAAACGATGGTTACGGAAATGAACAAGCGCGCTGGAAAGGCCCCTGTGAACAGAGGGGGCGGAGGCGGATGTGCCAAGAAAGGTGAGTTCGAACATAGAATTAGTCGTGTGGTCGCTTGGTCGTGTGGTCGATCGGGATCGATCACCCACGTGTATACAAGTTGTTGGGTTTGTACTAAGTCATTTTACATTACATAAAGTGTGGCATGCATTCGGCTATATGCAACCTTGGGATTTTATCGCTAACGTTTACGGTGACGATCTTTCAAGGTGAATGCAATTGTGTGCCAACAGTGAGCTGGACGAGAGATGATCAATTTTGATTTGTTTCCGCTTCCCAAATGCAGCTATCGAATAGGGCTGTCAATGAATCAGGATTAAGTTCTCTTGAAGATCCGATTGCAACAATTTTATTGTGCGGTGTCCGCTCCCCCCACTCATCAAGCTCACTGATCTCTGTGCGGCGTCCAACAATCTGAAGCGTGAGTCGCTTCTCAGGAGTGTCGGCAGAATACAATATACCTTTGCAGCGATAAACGGAGGCTGGTAGTTCTCTCTGCACCATTTCACGTAGACGAGTCAAGGATAGAGGTCGGTCAGATTCGTAGCTCCAGGTCTTGAACATTTCACCTGCTGGACGGAATCCACCGGTTACATCCTGGAATTCGAGGTTAATGTCGTCGGTTTGCTGAACCATCTTCTCCGGGCTGAATCTGCCGACTGCGAGCAGGATCTCTAACGGCACATCGCAGTGGACCGCTTCAACAATCCTGATTCGCCGCAAATGCGCGCCGATCCATTCTCGAATCACCTCAACGTGTGTGGGCGTGACCAGATCGACTTTGTTCAGCACCACAAGGTCTGAATAGCCAATCTGACGTATTTTTAGAAAAGAAAGGTCTGCATTATCACCATCTGTGAAAATAGCTTCCGCATCCACAATACTGGTTATGCTGTCCAGCCGCAGCAAACCCACAAACTTGCGATCCAAAAAGGTCATGACAATCCCTTCCGGGTCTGAGACGCCGCTCGCCTCCAAGATCACATAGTCGATTTCCTCTTCCCGCAAGAGCAATTGCTCTAATGAGATAACCAGATCGTCTCGAATTTCGCAACAGATACAGCCGTTGGAGAGGCTGATCATGTTTTCCTCTACACCTTCGATGAGTTCGGCGTCAATATTGATCGCGCCGAAGTCATTGACCAGCACGCCAACGCGTAATCCGTGGGACCCATTGAGAATGCGATTCAGCAGGGTTGTCTTACCCGATCCGAGAAAGCCCAATAGCAGCGTGACGGGAACCGGCTCCCGCCCTGGGATCAGGACCGGTTCGGTTCGTGGAACAGGCGCGAGGATTGGTCGGTCAATCATGGATGCCTCCAAAAAGAAGTGGGCTCATCGATGCACTCCCGATGAGCCCACTCGATCGCAAAGATTCTATGCTTCGTCGTCGATCTCGATACCTTTCGCCCGGAGCATCTCGCGTGGATTCAGGGTGATGCCTGGCCATTTCTGAACGGGTTTGCGATAGGCGTCGGCCGGATAGTACTTCTTGGGGTCGATTTCCAGATCGCGCACAAACTGTGACTGCTGCACCTCGCGCGGCATGGTGGGTGTCGGGAATTCGATTGCATCAGGTAGCGGATCGCCTGGCTTGACGAACCAGCGCGGGTCCATGTTGGCCGGCGCCGCACCATCGGCGATCACAGCTTCGCGCGACCAAATGGCATCCTTGGTCACGTTGATCACTTGCAGGTCCAGGCCGAACATGAAGAGCCCATCCCAGTGAGATCGGATCTCTGCCACCGATTCAGCCATTAGCTGATCGCCGGACCACTCGAAGTGGCAGATGGCGCCCATGCGAGGTTGAGCCTGTTTGAACAGGTAGCCCGCGGCGTAGTACATAGTGTGATATATGTCGATGGTGTATTCCCAAAGCTCGGACGGTGTGCCTAATTTGAGTGCCGATAAAGTGGGCGCATCGATCGTCCCTTCGGTAACGAACACATCGGCCCCTTTGCCGTACTTGGCGGATAGTTCGTCGGGGCGACCGTCCCCGGTCCAGACGAAGGAGAGGCCAGCCTCTTCCCAGTCGAGGCGATAGGCGGACGCTCCGTCCTTGACATGCGAGCGTGGCCAATGGCGGACAACGACGCCATCCTCGTCGTAGCAGATGCCGTTTTCGTCTCTCCAGTCGAATTCGGTGACCTCGATCTCCAGGCCGTCGCCGACCGGGCAGGAGCTGAAGTTCTCCTCATGCCAGCGATTCATGGCGCGCATGTTCTTGATCATCTCCTTGGTGCCCAATTCGGGTGTTGCCCCGGAGGGCCCGGTTACGCGCAGGGGCTGGAAGCCGCCGGAGAAGGCCCTGAAAGGATAGAAATAGGGCAGGTCGGCGAAATGGTCGGCGTGGAGATGGCTGAGGAAAATGTTGTTGATGAATGGAATCGGCACCTGGAGGGCGACCGCGTGGCTGACACTGCCGTTGCCCAGATCGAAGAAGAAGCGGCGCGGCTGTGGTCCACCATTGCCTAACTCAACTAGAATGCTCGTGCCCTTCTGCAGCTTTGTTGGCGGCCACGGCGTGCTGCCCAGAAACGTTATCCGCATTTCGTTTTTAGGCAGGATTTCCGTGCCTGGGAGGTACATATTTCGATTTTTGATTGCAGGCCACGGTCGGTAATACTCAGGGAGGCTAATTCCACCTCCAGGCCGAGCACCATATGGATTCTTAGTTTCTGTCATGTTCGGTCACCTTCTCTTGAGTGTGCGATTGATTTGTGAAGTTACACGAAAACCATAGCATAGCTGAACGCGGGGAACAAATGGGCTCAGATCTGCAGACCTACGACTTGCTACCTGCCTGTCTCCACCTCTCGCGGTGACGCCCACCAGATGATGAAGCCGCCCACCGCCAGCAATGCCAGCAGAGCAATGACTTTGACGATGGTGCTGGCTGTTATCAGGCTGATCGCGCCGAAAAAGGCGGTGAATGCGGCATAGCCGATCACGATTTGGCGTTGGCTGTAGCCTTTATCGAGCAGGCGATAGTGGAGATGGTTGCGGTCGCCCTGGCCCAGCGGTTGGCCGTGTCGCCAGCGCCACCAGATCAACCAGGCGACGTCCAGGATAGGCAGCCCCAAAACCAGCAGGACGGTGGCGACGCGAGCGCCGGCGACCAGTCCCAAAGATGCCAGGGTGTAGCCCAGAAAATAGGAGCCAACAGAGCCCATGAAGACTTTAGCAGGCGGGAAGTTGAAAAACAGAAAACCGCTGGCACTGCCGAGCAGTGCCAGCGCTAAAACAGCTACGCTGTATTGGCCCTGGCGAAGCATGAGGATTGCCAGCACGATAGCGACAATGGCGGCGACCGTGGTTGCCAGACCATCGATGCCATCCAGCCAGTTAACGGTGTTGATAGCGCCCATGAACCAGAAAATGGTGAGGAGCCAAACCAGCGGCCAGGGAAAGATCAGGAGGTCTGGACCAATGGGCAGGGGGTTGTTAACGCGCTCGATAAAGATCGTGAAGATGATGGCGATGAGCGCTACGGCGATCTGGGCGATGTATTGGGTGCGACTGCTGAAATTGAAGCGGTCATCTGCCAAGCCAAACAGAGCGACGCCAGTAGCGCCAAGCAGCAGCCCTGCCACGCGCCAACCCTCCTGCGAGTCAGTACTGACGGGAAGCCAGGATTGTGGGAAGATGCGTGTAATGAGGAGACTGCCGACAAATCCGCCAAACAGGGCGATGCCACCGATGCGCGGCACCCAGCCTTTATGCTGTCTCCGACCGCCTGGGCGATCCAGCAAGTCCCAGCGCTGAGCGATCCGCATACTGACCGGGGTCAGAAAAAGTGCCAGGATGAGGGCAATTACGGGAACAAGCAGCAGAGAAATCATCCATTAACCGCCGACCAACGAAAAATGGCCGTCCATATCTAGGGCGTCAATCGTCCGAGCATCCGGGGATAGGCGATGGCCTCGCGCAGGTGGCTGCTGCCACAAATCCAGGCGACCGCTCGTTCCACACCCAGCCCAAAGCCGCTGTGTGGCACGGAGCCGTAGCGTCTGAGATCGACATACCAATCGTAGGCATTTTGTGGCAGGTTGTGCTTTTCGATAGCGGCGATGAGCATTTCGGGATCGCTCATACGTTCGCTGCCACCGATGATCTCGCCGTAACCTTCCGGAGCAAGCATGTCGGCGCTGCGACAGACTTCAGGTCGCCCTGGCTCCGGCTCCATGTAAAAAGCCTTCACCTGGGTGGGATAATGCGTGACAAACACCGGACGATCGAACTGGCTGGCGATGAAAGTTTCATGGGGAGCGCCAAAGTCGTCGCCCCATTCGATAGCTGGGATAGGTTCGTCGTTTGGCGGCACAGTCACTCCTTCGGCAGCAGCCAGGTTGATCATCTCCACAGCTTCATCGTAAGTGATACGCGGGAAAGGTGGTTTGACGTTTTCTAACAGAGCTGTATCACGCTCCAGCAATTGGATCTCATCCGCACAGCGTTCTAAAGTCGTTTGCACAATGTAGGAAACGAACTGCTCTTCAACTTCTAACAGTTCCTCCAGCTTGCAAAAGGCAATTTCCGGTTCCACCATCCAGAATTCCTGGAGGTGACGGCGGGTTTTGGATTTCTCGGCGCGGAAGGTGGGGCCAAAGCAATAGACCTTGCCGAAGGCAAAGATGTCGGCCTCGTTGTACAACTGCCCGGTCTGAGCCAGAAAGGCGGGAACGCCGTGATAGTCGATTTCAAACAGAGTGGTGGTGCCTTCACCAGCGGCCGGGGTGAGGAGGGGAGTGTCGACCAGCAGGTAGCCGTTGTCGTCCAGCCAGTCGCGGATGGCACGGATAACTGTGGCGCGCACCTGGGTGATCGCCCACTGGCGGTCGGAACGCAGCCAGAGATGGCGGTTGTCGAGCAGGAATTCGACGCCATGTTCTTTAGGCGTGATCGGATATTCATCAGCTATCTGGATGATCTCGATATCCTCCAAATCCATTTCGTAGCCGCCCGGCACGCCTGGAGCCCGCTCGTCGGCTTTGATCAGCCCGGTAAGATGGACGGAGGACTCGGTCGTCAGGCCCCTGACCAGGGCGAACTTCTCATCGCCGATGTTGGGGCGAAAAGCGACAGCCTGGAAAATGCCACTGCCATCGCGCACTCGCAGGAAGTTGATCTTGCCCTTGCCGGTGCGCCGTTTGATCCAACCACGAATTGTTACAGTCTGCCCGATATAGTGTTTGGCTTCGGAAATGCGAATGATAGGGGTCACAAAACTTCTCCTCATGTTACTTAGATTCAATACAGATAGGCCGTCATTATAGCATGGCGGCTTCCCGACCGGTGAATTGATGTGTTTTGTCGTGGCGTTTATAATGCAACAGACTCTGGTTGTGCTCCCGACCTTTTTTCTACTCTCCTGCTCCTCTCGGTGGTGAAGCCCATGCCTGCAAAGATTATCTTGAATCCCTACTCAAATCGCTGGGGCGCCGGTGAAGCAGCGGATGAGGTCGTTGCCACGTTGCAGCGCCTCGAATATGATTTTGATCTGGTGAAAACAACCGCGCCCGGGGAAGCGATCGAATTGGCCCGGCAGGCAGTCGAACAGGGTTTTGATCCCATCGTCGCTGCAGGTGGCGATGGCGCTATCAGCGAGGTGGTGAATGGCTTGCTGGGAGATGTGGACATCGCGCCTGTCCAGTTGGGCATCATTCCTTTGGGCTCGGCAAACGATTACGCCGTCCAGCTTGGCATTCCCCTGGACATAGAGGGGTCGTGTCAGACACTGGTCGCAGCAGAAAATGTGCGAATGTTAGATGCAGGCCGGTGCAACGATCGTGTTTTCCAAAACGACATCACCATCGCTTTCGGCGCTCAGGTCAATATCGAGGCGGCAACGATCAAACGTTTGCGAGGGTCTGCGATCTATTTGGGCGGGGTTTTCAAAGCACTCACGCATTACAAGCTCCCCACTGTCACTATCGAGTGGGATGAAGGCAAACTGGAAGACAAGCCGGTCCTCTTGGCGTATGTCGGCAATGGTTGGCGCACCGGCGGCGTTTTTCACCTTGCACCCGATGCCATCCTGGATGATGGACTCCTCGATTTCGTCGTAGGCGATGCTATGGGGCGTTTGAACACCTTGCGCTTGTTACCAAAAACATTCAATGGCAGCCATGTTGACGATCCGCGCGTCTTCCAGACCCGCTTTCGACACATGCGTATCATCAGCAACGATCCGTTGCCGGTACTCAGTGATGGCGAAATCATTTACCGCGATGCCCACGACCTGGAAATCAGCATCCTGCCGGGAGCATTACGCGTGATTGCCGGGCCCAAAGAAGGTGAGCGACCGCGCTGATATCATCGCAACTCGGGATGATGGGCAGAACCACCATCCCGACAGATACGATATCCTATTTTACTAACCGCACTTCCTGTGCTGCCAGCAGCGTCAGGGAATTGTCAATCGGGTTAATCTCATAGATGGCGACGAGACCGGGGCGGGCGGTGGCCGGATGCCTGAATTTCACGGTTTTCGAGAATTCACCGGCGCTGTTTGTTGGTGTTTTGGATCTGCCCCAATAAGTTCCGGTGAGATCTTCGACCTGCACCAGTACCTCGTTGTTGGGCAATCCTGCAACCACACCTCGCACTTTTACCGCTTTTTTGATGACTTCACCTTCTGCCGGGGTCAGGATTGTACCTTCAAGATCACTGGTAGATCTCACAAGGCGGATATTGGCCCATGTCAGCAGCATCAGGCTGCCGTCGGCCGGATCTTCCGCGTACAGGGCGATTCGTCCTTTCCCTGGCGCCGGCGGGTTCTCGAATGCCACATCCATGGTAAAGGCGCCGCCACTGCCGTTATCTGAAGGTGTGAGCTGGGTGATGGCCTGCCCCAAAACTGCACCTTCAGCATCTTCGATCTGAACAATGACCTTGTTCTCGAATACCGCCTCTGCCTGCCCGCTGACAGAGACACTGTCTCGCAGAGTACTGCCGGGAAGGGCATTGGCCAAAGCGCCGGTGGGGCCATAGAAGGGTGTGG
>Ga0209013_10005301_pt1 | contig 11139 bp, 10 predicted proteins | sample Cruoilmetagenom2_FD_187291 | JGI IMG/M metagenome (GOLD analysis project Ga0209013, IMG submission 187291) | Oil polluted marine microbial communities from Coal Oil Point, Santa Barbara, California, USA - Sample 2 (SPAdes) (version 2) | ecosystem: Environmental > Aquatic > Marine > Oil seeps ...
ATCATATTGCTAAATAGATAAGGCTGCTCTTCTTAAACCACAAAGACACGGAGACACAAAGTATTGTTAGTTTTTCTTAGTGTCCTTTGTGCCTTGGAGACTTGGTGGTTAAAAAGGCGTTCAACATAGTTAACCACAGTACCATGCGTGTATCGAGTATAATTAATGCAGGATGAATCCCGGCATCTATTTAGCCGGGCAATAGCATAATATTTTATTGTGACCTATTCGCGAATCATGGATCAATGGGACATTAAAGACTCGATCGCTGCCTTCTTCAACGATGACAGAGTCCGGATTGCTATCCTGGGATTGGCCCCGGCGGTCCTGATGGTCGTGCTGGCTCTGCTGGGCGGGGTGCGAAACCTGGCGGCGCTGTGTCTGATTGGGTTGGCATCTTTTATTATCGTAAGCGGCACGTTCCTGCTGCTGCCGAGGGCGGATAAAGAGCCCGCCCCCCGATTCGAATTTCCGAAATCTCACCCGTTGAGCCCAACTCGACCATCCCGCGAAAAACCAACGGAAAAGCCATCTTTCAACATCAGCTGGTTGGGAGATGAGGCGGCCAAAAAACCGGCCCCAAGTTCGAACGTTGAGTGGTTCGACCCGTCGATAGACGAAGACACGTTGATCAACGTGCTGGTCTATTTGAGCAGCAACGGATTTACGGTCGACAGCAGCATCAAATCGCTGCTCACCGACAAAGAAGACCAAAAGCTGTACTCGTACCTGGTCGAGAAGGGGCTGGCGTACGACACGGACAAATTCTATGAAGGGGGATGGGCGTTAAACGCCGCCGGCCGCTCCGTCATGAACCGCTATCTGACCTATCTGCTGGTCCACGATGAGGATTCCGAGGGGAGTGACGCGGGAGCAGGTTGATGAAAGCAGTTTACGATCATCCAAAATATTACGAAATTGCCTTCTCGTACCGCGACATAGGTGTTGAATTTGATACTTTCGAGGGCTGCTTTAAGAAGTATGCAGAGCTGCCCGTAAAAAGTATACTGGAGCTCGGATGTGGAAACAGCCCGCACATGGAGGCGCTTCTCAAGCGAGGCTATGCTTACACGGGCCTGGATATCAGCGAGGCGATGCTCGAGTACAGCGCCAGGAAAGCTTCTGCAGTCCCAGGAAAGGTTGCATTCGTTCATGCGGACATGAATGATTTCTCTATTAGCGAGACCTTTGATTTTGTATATATTATGCTCGGCTCGTTATCCGCGCGGAATACGGAAGAACTAATCTCTCATTTCCGGTCCGTGGCTCGCGTTCTTAATACTGGGGGGTTTATACCTGATGGATTGGTGCGTTAATTTTGCTCCTTTTTACGATACAGACGAATCATGGTCGATGGAGCAGGACAAAATCAAAGTTACAACCCGCTGTTCCGGAAAACTCATCGATCCTGTAGAACAGCTTGTGAAGGAGACGATCTCTTTAGAAGCCGTAGATGATGGCACGATGTTTCATCTCTATGAAGGTGGCGTCAAGAGAGTGATATTCCCGCAAGAATTCCTGCAGATCATCGAGCATATTGGGGGACTTGAATTCGTTGGGTGGTGGAATAATTGGGATCTTGAAAGACCCCTTGGTGGAGTCAAGGACCCCAAGACTATTAGTCGTCCGATTACACTCTTGCGCAAGATTTAAGGATCAAAACACCGAACCACCGCATGCCTCGCCCAGGCAATATTCCCGACCGCCGTTGTTCATAAATTTACGGAAAAGCTTAGCAAATCCGATCGTGCATGTCCATGCGCCAGGTGGCGCTTGCGCTTTCTGCTTCCGCTGTCAGCCACCCCTTTAGCGCCTCCCGGTATTCCTTCCCCGCGCGGTGGGCATTGAGCGCCAGGACGCCGGACTGCAGGCTGGTCGGGTCGGGGTCGGCGCTCTCCTGGGCGGCCAGCTCCTGGCAGGCGGTCCAGGCCTGTTGTTATAATTCCCGCCCACCGCTCAATTTTGTTATAAATCATAATACCGGAAATCCCAGGTCGATGTGATTTAATGTTTGGCAGCAGTATAAGGGGCCTATATGAAGGTTTGATGCGCTGGTCGTGATTGATTTGGTGATCGAATTGATGTACAATAAATGAAACAAAATATTCACATATCTTGGCAATATTGGCGGGGTGACAACCTTCTGAGGTCGAGTTTTCGGGATAACTTTCGCTGCAACCGCTGACTTGTTTTCGGCGGTTCTCTATTCATGATGGGAGCAGAAATTGACGGACAATAACTTTCCACGACCAGAGGACGACGAATTACTGTACCTGAACGGCCTGGCAGCAGATACGGGCGAACCACTCCTTGATCCGGTTTCTTATAAATCCCTGACAGACCGGATACTTGAAGTGTATTCCCCCGAACAGCGCCAGGACGATATAAAAAGTGTTGATGGGTTGCGATCCACATTCCGCTTCTTCGATGATTATGAGCTGGATGATCCGAAACAAGCCGGATGGGGTTTGTTGGTCCACGCTGATGAAGAAGCTGAAATGAAGGAGAGGCTCGGTAAATTGATCGAGCACCGCAACGGCAGAATCCTTACCTACAACGGCGAACCGGCGCGCCTGTGGAAAGAAAAGAATAAGGCCGATGCCGTTAATCCCGATAAATTTCCGTATTACGTCCTGATCGCGGGCAGCCCCACAAAAATCCCTTTCGAACTCCAATTTTCCCTGGACGTGCTCCAATCCGTTGGACGTATCGATTTTGATAAAGCCGGAGATTATGAATCGTACGCAGAATCGGTGGTGAGAAGTGAAACCGAGCCGGAATCTAACCTGAACAGCGAGGTTCTTTTTTTCGCCGCAGAACACGATTACGCTACCTTCAAGAGCAGCCAGGAATTAGTGTTTCCCCTCCTGGAGAAACTGCCTGAAACAAAAAGTTTGCCGCCAGATATAAAATTGCCATCGCTAATTGGCGATGAGGCTACCAAGCAAGGCTTGATGACGGCTCTCGAGGGCGATGATTCTGGTAAGACACCGGCCATATTATTCAGCGCGACACACGGTGTCGGTTTGGCGAATACCGATCCGGATCAGGCAAAATTACAGGGCAGCATCGTGTGTCAGGATTACAAGTTCCCGCTCACTCCGGATAATCGCACAGGTTTTATCAGCGGCTTCGATGTTGAGGATGGTTTCAGGCTGCCTGGCGGGGTCTATTTTTGCTTCGCCTGTTTCGGGGCCGGTTCCAGGGCCAGGAGCGATTTTGTTAAATATCTACCCGCCAAGAAAAACCGGGACAGAATGAGAAATATGCAGAGCGTGGATGACCTGGTTTCTTATCTGCCCAAGGCCTTGTTGACATATCCGGGCCAGGAGGCATTAGCCATCGTCGGGCATGTTGACCCAGCCTGGGCGTATTCCTTCGAAAGCCCGGTTACCAGAGAGCGTCGAATATTTCCATTTGGAAAAGCGTTGGCTCGTATGCTGTCCGGAAAACCAATTGGATTTGCGTTGAATGTGTTCAACCAGAAATATACCGATTACAGCACGGATTTGCTTTCACTGACTGAAGACAGAAATGTTGATATTGATGAACGTGGATTAATCGATCTCGCAGATTTGTGGATCTGCCGCAACGACGCCCAGAACTATATCGTGGTCGGTGATCCAGCGGCTCGTTTAAGAATTAATGGTTCAAGCGAATCCGCTACTAAAGAACGAGTGATAAGATCGTTCGATTTCTAAGACATGATACGCGGTATTTATAGTATGACAAATAGTTATATTTTAAAAATCTACGGGGAGGTGCTTTGACATGGCTGAATTGACTTATCTGGACTTTGATATCTGTATAGAGGGTGAAGGGGGAAAATACCGTGCAAAAGTTGTGAAATCTCCCGGAGGAGAAGCAGAAGTAGAATTCTCCTTGCCGCTTTCAGTGATGGATTTAGATAAATTTTATGAGAAAGTTGGAATACAACGGAGTACCATGCGCCGTATTGATTCTCCCGAAATGGAAGCCACAAAAACATTTGGCTCGGCGCTCTTTGAAAAGGTTTTTACAAAAGGTGTTTACAGCTGCCTGGAAAGGAGTTTGATGTCTGCGCGTCAGAAGGGAAAAGGAATTCGGCTGCGTTTGCGGGTGAATTCACCTGAGCTAACCAATCAACCCTGGGAGTATCTATACGACTCACGTACAAATAGTTTTTTATCTCTATCGAACGAAACCCCTGTCGTTCGTTATTTAGAACTAGGGCAACAACCCCGCAAACTTACAGTTTCACCACCCATCAGGGTTTTAGCGATGGCAGCCAGCCCAGCTGGTGTAGCAAAGCTGGATGTAGATAGAGAGTTGAACAAACTTTCTACAGCTCTGCAATCATTACAAAATGAGGGATTGGTGGAAATCGACAGAGTACAGCCGGCCACTTATTCTGCTTTGCAGCGAATGCTGATGCAGGGTCCTTATCATATCTTTCACTTCATCGGACATGGTAAATTCGATGAACAGGCTCAGGATGGAATATTGTTATTTGAAGATGATGAAGGATGGGGTTCTAAGCAGAGTGGTCAAAGTATTGGATGGCTACTAAACAATCACCGAAATCTTAGGTTGGCGATTTTAAACGCTTGCGAAGCCGCCCGTACATCTCGAGAGGATCGGTTTTCAGGTGTTGCACATAGCCTGGTACAGGCTGGTATCCCTGCGGTAATCGCTATGCAAATTCAGATCACTGATGATGCAGCTAAGACTTTTTCTGAAATATTCTATTTAGCCCTTGCTAAAGGTTACCCTGTAGAAGCGGCGATAACCGAAGCCCGTGTGGCTATACAAGGTGAGGGTAATGATATTGAATGGGGGACACCTGTTTATTTCACTCGTACTACTGATGGTCGCATATTTGACATCGACATGGACGCGAAGGTAAGAGCCGCAAAATCCAGCGCGCCTATCGTGTTCGATGAAGATCAAGAACAACAATTAAAGAAAAGAAGCAATCAAGCTAAGGCTGCATTTTGGAGGAAAGATTATGATACTGCGAGGAAATATTATCAAGAAATTGTTCGCTTAAATCCAGAATTTGAAAACGCAGCTAGAAAGTTGGAAGATATTGAGTGGATATTAACTTTAGCAGATTTAGTGCAGAAGTGCCAGCAAGCCGAAAAAGAGCAAGAATGGCGGTTGGCGCACGAAACATTAATGGAATTGATAAAGCATAAAGAATCTGCTGGTGAAAGTACAGATGATGAGCAGGAGAAGTTAGCCTGGCTGGAAAAACAAATCCAATTAGGTGACCTTTATACTGAGGCCAGAGACTTGGTAAAGTCGGAACATTGGCAAGCGGTGGTGAATATTTTGGATCGAATTCGAAACATTGATCCGGATTTTAAAGATTCAGAGGAATTATTGGCCAAAGCAGAAAGTGAATTAAATTACGAGCGTGGCTTGAATGCAATGGATGCTAAAAATTGGGAGGAAGCGAATAAAGCTTTTATTAAAGCTAAAGAATTTCATCCTCACCATGATGGAATCCCTGGTTTACTGAAACGTGTGCATGAGGAGCTGGATAAAGATGAACGACACGAACGCATAACAATCTTGATGGAAGGAGCTGAAACTGCTATGGGGAAAGAGAGCTATACGTCAAGTATTAAAAAGTTGGAGGAGATACTGAAATTAGATCCTGATGATGAAATAGCCAGGGAAAAATTGCTATATTCTCGAGATAAATTAGAAGAAGCGGCGGAAATATCCATCCTTGTATCATGCAAACCAAAAAAGCCAGAAGTACATGATGAAGTCACCTGGATAGTTACTGTACATAACAATGGGAGATGTGATCTACGAAAAATTCAGGCATATTGGAATAATACATTAATAACCAAGCCTTTTAATTTAGCAGCAGGCAAAATGCGTCATATCTCAATGAAAACAGTGAAATACAAAACTGCGGGACAAAAGTCCCGAACGATTCAAGTTACGGCTATAGACAATCGAAACACTACTTTACGCGAAGATGTCATTGGAATTGTGCAAGTGAGATCAATTTATAACCAAGTACCAGACCGAGAAAAGGGTGCAGGAGAACTTTCACTGTCCCGTGATGTGAAAATGACCCTGGTTCGGGTGCCAGCCGGAAAATTTCTGATGGGTGAAACGGTTAAATCAGGTATTGGATCTTGGTTTAGTTTAGACAAAGAGGCTTCCCCTCAGCACACTGTAGAGCTTTCCGAATATTGGATAGGTAAAACACCAGTGACCAACAAGCAGTACCAGGCTTTTATGAAAAGTTCAAATCATGGTGGGCCTGGCTATTGGGAGAAGGAATCCTTTTTGGGTAAGAGGATTATCATGCCAAAGGGTATAAAAAACCATCCGGTAGTAGAAGTAACATGGGAAGATGCGGTCGCATTCTGTGAGTGGCTGTCTAAGAAAACCAATAAAATCTGTCGTTTACCCTCAGAAGCTGAGTGGGAGAAGGCCGCTCGCGGCACGGACGGACGTGTTTATCCCTGGGGGAAGAAATGGTACAAATCAAAATGCAATTCAAGGGATAGCGGTATCGGTAATACAACAAATGTCGGTAAATACTCTCCCCAAGGGGATAGCCCGTACGGATGTGCAGATATGGCTGGTAACGTCTGGGAGTGGTGTGCAGATTGGTATGATGTGAATGAGTACGAGAATCGAAAAGAGCAAAAAGTTGTTGACCCCAAAGGTCCAAAAAATGGAAAGCACCGCGTGGTGCGCGGCGGCTCGTTCTACTCTAATTCAAGGTCCGTGCGCTGCGCCTCTCGAAGCAGGCCCAACCCGTACAACAGGTACTGGCGCCCCGGTTTTCGGGTGGTGGTGTCCCCATCCGTCTCTGATCTCTGAAAACTCTGGACTCTGGGGCTCTGAAATGAATGCTCGCACCCAATCTCACTTATAGTATCCGTTGGTTGGGAAAATGTCTGAAGCACAACTAATGCTTCAGCTTGGAATAATTCCGTCATCTTCCCTAAGATGACAAAATTATTCATCGTGATTTTCCACGCTTACTAATAGATTCGGTCTTGTGCATCCATTAACCAATTGGCGGTAGCACTTTGTGATTCGGCGGCGAGCAAGCGGGAAAGTTTGTAGCGGTAGTCGAACTTGGCGCGGTAGGCGTTGAGTTCGAGTGTGCCGGATTGTAGGGAGGTGGGGTCGGAGTTGGAGATTAATTGGGATGTTGATCGTAAATATTGAGTGAAACAGTATTGACGTCCCCATAAAAACTAACTATAGTAGATGTGGAGGGATAACACTAAGTTAACATCGCAAAAAATCCCTAAAATATTTGCGTAAGTATTTAACAGGACCCATTATGGGGCTGTGAAGTTCGTGTTGACTAGATTGGAATGGAGGGGATAATCATGTTGGGAGGAAAAAATGGCGAAAAAGAGTGTGGTTGACGCAGCATCCAGGTATTTGGGATCTTCTACCAGTTGCGTTGTATCAATTCAATTAAATCAAGAAGACAACTTATTTGAAGCTGGTCAGGAAATATCTGATTTCAGTTCCCTGTTCAGAAAACTTTACTCCATGTTTGGAAGGTATCTATGAGAGCTGTCAGCTATATCATCGCCGCTGTTCTTGGATTTTTCGGCTTTGTTTTTTTTTTGTTGGCGCGCAGGGGCAGTTAATGCGTATCATTATTGGCATTGTGCTGCTGGTTGCAGCTGGGATGTTGATTTTCCTGATGCGTACCCGCCCCCAGGTGACCCAAACCAACGTGGTACAGAAGATTGACCTGAGTGGAGACATCAGCATGGAGCAGATGACCTGCAACGCCTGCGGCGCGCCATTTAGCAAGGATTCTCTCGATGTCAGGGATGGTGCGGTTTTTGTTGACTGCGAACACTGCGGAGCTACTTATCAATTCGAAGAGGAGATTAAATGGTAGCTAAAATGCGTATGGGTAGCGATTAGGACGAATTAACTGAATCGCTAAACCGCCAAAACAGGGAAACCTGAAATAACCCTTGAGTAGAGAAACATGGAGAAATCGAATGAACCGTGATAGCCTCAACAGAGTGCTCTTCCCCCGTCCCCGAAAACTGCCGGAACCGATCCAGGCCGGGCTCTATCACACTATGCGCGAGCACGGCGGGCAGTACACTCGTTTTCACCTGCGCGTGGAGCCGGATGGCGCCGGCATGCTGATCGCCAATGCCACCGCTGCCGCCCATCTATCTCCCACCGGAATAGTGATCGTCAAGGAATTATTGGACGGCGATGATGAAAATATGATCCTTCGCGACCTGCGAGTGCGCTTCCGAGGAGCCTCCAACAGCCAGTTGAGGGCCGGAATAGCCCATGTGCAAAACCTGCTCGACATGCTGGTAGAGCCAGGCGATATATACCCAATCATGAATCTGGAAGATGCAGCGGTGTCCCTCCATGTGGCGCGGCTGATGGCTCCCCTCGAGGCCAATATCCCGCTGGCTGAACCCGAGAAGTTATGTCCTATCCTGTCGCGACTGTGGGAGGTTGGAATCCCTCACGTTACCATTTTGGTACCGGAAAGCCCCAATCCATTCAACCTGGTACGGGCTGTGGAATATGCTGAAGAACTGGGCTTGATCTGCGGCGTGAGCGGCCGGGCCAGTGACCTGGAAGAAGGCTCGCTCATCTATGATCTGGCGATGGCCGGGGTTGATCACGTAACTCTGTTCTGCGCCTCGGCAGACCCTACAATTCACGATGCATTGTTTGGAAAGGGTGACCATGCGGCTGTGCTGCATATATTCGAGCGCACTCAGGAGCTCGAAGTGGCCGATGTGGGGCATATCCCGCTGGTGCAGGAAACGGTAGACATCCTGGATGAAACCCTGGAAGCCCTATTGGAATCGAATGTGCCAAACGCGGCTTTTTACGCCATAACGAGCAGTGAAGGTGACGATGGTGGCGCTATCCCGGCTGAGGCGATGCGGCAGGTGGCTGTGCAGGTGGAAGAGTTTGCCGGCGAAGCACAGGTGCGCTACATTTGGGAACCGCCGGTGCTGCGCAACCCAAACAAATCACTGATTTCCCAGGTTCGAGCAGGGCCACGCTGCTCCGGGGACGTAGCGATCCGCGTGGAGACGGATGGCTCGGTCGTTCCACCACGCGGTCCATACCAAATCACGGGGAACATTCTGGGGGATGGATGGGAGAGCATCTGGCAGAATGATGCTTTTCGAGTATACCGGGAACGTGTCGAGGCGCCCACCCGCTGCGAGTTATGTCCGGGCCTGGCGATTTGCGCGGCCGATTGCCCGAGTAAACCGGCAGGTTGGTCTCAGGACCGAGATATTAGTTGACACGTAATCAAGACCTGGAGGCAAACAATGGTGAATCCAATCAACGCTTTTGAACGCATCAACCGCAGGATTGCACTGCTGATTGTGCTAATCCTGGTGGCTTCATTCACATCATCCGTATCGGCACAGAACCTTCAATTCTATGTTGATGAAATGCAGATGCAAGTTTATGTGCAGACCGATGGATCGGCCAGGATCGTGTATGACATTAAATTCCGCAACCTCTTTTCCGGAGTTTGGATTAATATTGTTGATATTGGTATGCCCCACAAAAACTATGACATTAGCAAGATGAAAGCATCGGTAGACGGTTTTTCGATAATAAAAATCCGCCCCTCGGAATTTGTTGACCCCGGGGTGGAGATCCATCTCGGCTCCAAGACCATTCAATCAAATAAAAGCGGAACGCTGCATTTTGAATTCACCATGCCGGACATGGTCTACCAGGACGTTACTCGCAAGGATCTGGCTTCGCTGCAGATCACACCTACCTGGTTTGGTCGTGAATACGTACTCGGGGATACCAATCTACAGATCGCTATCCACATGCCGGAGGGGATTGAACCCGAGGAGGTGCTTTATCAGCAAGAGCCTTTCACCAGCAAGGCCATCTACCAAAACCACGTTGTGGTGGTGTGGGAGCTCCCCAAAACGAAACTGACCGGGCCGCACCTGGTGGGGGTATCGTTCCCCAAACGCGGGATGACACACGTAGTTCCATTCAACCCGTTTTCTTTGGCCTTGCGCTGGATGGAAAATAACCCGATTGCGCGGATCATAGGCGGGTTCATCGCCATTGCTATGTTTTCATTGCTCTACTTCCGTTTTTCAGGATTCACAGGATTCTTTCTATGGCTGATACTCACAGCAGGTTTAGTCTATCTGTTTGTGATCAGTCCAACCGCCATTTTGTTAAGTATCCCGATCCTGGTCGTTCTGTTGATCATCAATGAGACCTACTTGCACAGACGCAAAAAACACTATTTGCCTCCCATCATCCATGTGGAGGGCGGTGGAATCAAGCGCGGGTTGACCGCGCCCGAAGCGGCTGCCATTCTGGAAAAGCCTCTCAACAAGGTGCTGTCGCTGGTCATCTTTGGGATGCTCAAAAAGGGGGTGCTCCTGCAGGTGAAAGATGACCCGCTCGTTGTAGAAGTGACGGGTGATTTCCAAGCAGATCGAGAGTACTCAACGAGCCAAGCATTTGCATTTCGTCGCAAAGCCGCTATGGAAAAGGGAATCGTCTTGCACAAATACGAAGAGGACTTTTTGGATGTCCTTGAAAGGAGATTGAAAAAGGGAAAACCCTTTCACCTTAATAATTTCAGCTTCCCGATGAAGCGCTTCTTAAATCTTACCAACGCAAAAATGAAAGGCTTCGATTTGTCTGACACTCAGGATTACTACCGCGGCATTGTGCAGCGGGCACTGGAGGAGGCCAAATCCATTGGAGAAATTCCTGAACGGGAGAAGATACTTGACCGCGATTTTGAATGGATTTTATTAGACGACGATTACTCCAGTGCCTTTGAGCCGCGCGGCGCCAGTTATATCCCGGTTTGGTTGCGCTCGTCCACGTCTGCGAGCAGCCGACCTTCGGTTGGGGCAGGCAGAGTGCCATCCTCAGCCGCGCCCAGATTTAGCGACGTTGCCGCCGGGTTTGCCGGGTGGGTAGAAAACACCACTGGAGCTATGTCTTCCTCCATCATACCGGGAGAATTGCAAATCGAGACCGTAACCGTAAAAGATGGGATTGTGAATTTAAGCGGGTTTGATAAGGCGACGGGTAAGGCGGCGGAAGGTTTCTTCCAATCGCTGTCCGAGGGAGGCGGTGGCGGCGGTGGGGGCGGCGGTG
>Ga0209013_10005302_pt1 | contig 11138 bp, 16 predicted proteins | sample Cruoilmetagenom2_FD_187291 | JGI IMG/M metagenome (GOLD analysis project Ga0209013, IMG submission 187291) | Oil polluted marine microbial communities from Coal Oil Point, Santa Barbara, California, USA - Sample 2 (SPAdes) (version 2) | ecosystem: Environmental > Aquatic > Marine > Oil seeps ...
CGGATAAATAAACTTGACTGTGGTCAAATCCATTTTGCATACGGTAGATTACTGCACGATCCGTAAATAGAGAAGCCCAACATTTGCTGATATGCTGCAAGATGGCATCGACGCCAATGATGTTTAAATAGGTGTCGTGTTGACCTGCAAAAGAGGCATGTGGTAAATCTTCAGCAGTCGCACTAGAACGGACTGCATAAGCATGTTCATCTCCAAACCGGGAAAGATAGTGAGTAACTGCTTTCACAACATCGGAAGGAATTTCTACTTCCATAATGATTTGTCGAATCTTTCCACTGATTTCACCAATTTGTTTCCGATCTTCTACTTTTAGCATGGTTAGTCGATCCAACAAAGCATGATACGTTTCGTTTTGTTCGATGGCTTTTTGATAACCCACTGTTGTAACACAAAATCCTTCTGGTACTTGTATTCCTTCAATTTTTGATAATTCCCCAAATTTAACCCTTTTCCACCAACGAGCAAAAGCTGTGTGTTTTCCATTTCTTGAAAACCAAGTACTAAAGAACTCATTCTATATCTCTCCTAACCAGCTTTTATTTTCTTTAGTTTAGCAGTAGAAAATACGAATAAATAGTCTATTTTTACCATTTTTTATATGCTATAATTAAATTAGGAAGAGTGAGAGTTCAGTTTTTAAAAAATAGCTAGATCTTACCACACAGTAAGCTGAAAACTCGGTTCATCGCCTCGAATGTAGCTCAAATACCTTTTAGCCCACATTGAATATTGTTAAATTCATCTTTTTTACATCTAATCTGTTTATTTCACCCAAACTAACTTGTACTAATATGAGATATCAAGCTCTTATTTAACAAACGCCTTTCGTTCAATCATAATTTTTTTTCGAGAGTTTAACGCTCAACTCTACCCATTGCGAGTAATAGGACAAAATGCGAGTGCCAGTTGTATGCAAATATTTAGAATCCCCCCGATAAAAAACCGCAACTTGTTTCCTGACATCAATGAAAACACAATCCCAATCATAGATTTTTGATATCATATATCCCCTTCTTTTTGGACAAAGAAAAAACACCTACCTCCACCTAAGTACAGAAACTCACAAGACTGAGCACTGTAATATCAAACCCCGCTTCGTATTTAGCAATCAGTGTGTCGTATTTCTCGATACTCAACATTATAAGCGAATAATTGCATGCTCTTTACTTACTTCTAGCAGCATTAGTAACATCGATACTCCCTCGTCGAGAGCATCATACATCGTTTTATTTTTAACTGACGCTAGTTTTTCGTTACTTGTATCCGATTCAGCAAACACCTTATACATCAAGCTGGGCGTATGCGTTCTTCCTAATCTAGTCGATTCAAATACCGTTTTATCTACTTTTATTCTATACACTTTATACGGGTACTTACGTTCATCTCCATTCTATATTTATTCGCAAAAATGACGCCGTGCTAGGGCGTCTGTTGATGCGATATGTTGCGGTGTGGTACCATGTTTTTAGTTCAATATAGATAGAGAGTGCTAGGATAATATATTACTTCTAAATTTTACTCCCGTGATACCTAGCTTTGCCATAGTAATAACTACTGACGCTGGACTGATTATCATATTTTTGGCTTTCCTAATATAAGAACTCACCATACAATAGCGCCATAATAGTTTTAAAAGTTTCAATTTCTCTCCTCCTAAGCTATTTGCTATCGTTTTTTATTGGAAAATCTAGTAAACTCCTTTTAGAGGAGGTGAAATGATGAGTAATATAAAAGACACTACTGATGCTGTTAAAGGTATCTTTGAAGCAGTTCCAGTATATGAAGACATGCTTCAACCTGCGACTCAGGAATTAAGTAAGGGATTTCTTACCCTAGCGAAAACAGTGAACCTTTGTTTAGCCCCGTTATCCGGACTTGTTTGGGGATATGAAAAAATTTCCCAATACTTAGATTCTAGCATAGCAGAAAAGTTGAAAGACGTTCCTGAAGAAAACATTATTACCCCGGACCCCTCTGTAGCAGGACCAGCCATTGAAGCATTGAGATTTTCGGCTCACAATGAAGACATAATAGAAATGTTTTCTTCTTTGTTGGCCACTGCAATGAACAGTGGAATTGCAGAACAAGCTCACCCTGCATTTGTAGAAATAATTAAACAGCTTTCGCCAGATGAAGCTAGGATTATTTCTAACATTAGGCATAACGGCCTTTTCGCACTGGTCGGTGTAAAATCAGTTATGGCCGATGGTACGCATGGTTTTAATGATTTGAAAAAAAACTTTTCTAATTTCCCTTACGAACTAGGTTGTTCTCACCCGGAAATGACATCTTCCTATATCGAGAATTTAGATAGGTTAGGCCTAATTTCAATTGATAAAGGTACTCATATTCAAGAAGATATTTTTTATAAAGGATTAGTAGATCATCCTCTAATTCAAAATATCGCTTCTAGTATTCAGGATCCTTTAAGAAAAGCAGAAATTTCTAGGTATTCTTTTTCGAGAACTGAATTTGGAGAAAAATTCGTGAATGCATGCACAGCTTTATGAAACCGCTTAGCAACTACTCAATGGAGTAGTTGCTTTTTTCTTTTCATGCAATATCCATACCTTGAGAAGATTCTTTAAAGTCGACATAGTTAATCTCATGGGAAAGTTCTCTCCCATCTTCATCTTTAATTGGACCAAACGCACCTATTAACGGAACTTCTTTTTTCCCAAAGTTAACATAATCAGTAATATCAGCAAAGGCGATTTTGATGTACTTATCCAGTACGTCCACAGCGTCTAATTTCCTTAGCAACCTTTTTCATTTCTTATCAATCTACTACCTTCAACATGAGCACTGTCAGCAGCATAACCTGCTTTGATTGCTGATTGAGTAGCGTTGAACGACTTCACATAATAAATGCAGTCTTTATAAATCTCATAAGCTTTTTCACGTGCTGGACTTCTTGCTTTAGCCATCTTATACTCACCACACCTTCTTTCGCGCTATTCGCTTTTTATGACATAGAAAAATCATCCGTTATGTTCTTTAAAGGATAAATCGCTCGATAATTACTTTGTTAAATATGTTGATTTCAATAGACTGATAACAATTATGGTATTTGTGTTGACAGAAAAATTCGCAATCCTCCTGTTTATTGCAAACAAAAAAGCCGCTCAATTGAGCAGCTCTAAAAAAAATTCATCCTCTTTTTGCCTTGTTAACTATCGCAATAAGTTGTTCATCGCTTAAACTATTATTTTGAGTCCCCCTTAAACTATTATCAACCTTTCTTTTGAAATCCCGTTTCAAGTCCATTCTTCCTCTTACGGAATCTATAGCATATTGCTTCCGAGTTAAGTCCATATCAGTAATTTCAATTTTAATGATTGTCTCATTTGTAGGAGGGATAGAAATTTCTTTGTCCTTACTTTTAATAAATTTTTTTCTTACTAACTCCGTATCATGGTCTACATGATATTTTTTCCTCTATGTAAATACTGTTTTTGATAGGAATTCTTCAACTGTATATAGATACTTTTGAACAACTATGGATTTTGGGACTAAAAGTAATAACGAACCATTTTGTATTAACGCTCTTTTATTTACTTGTTTCCAATTTGATTTTTCCATATCCCAAGCAACACCAATATCAATTGGTTCTGATGTTAATTCTAAATCGTGTAGCTCACTTTGTTCCAATGTATAGTCTGCTAACTGTTCTCTTAAAATATTTGTTACTAGATCTGACATTCTATCTTCAGCAAAATCTTTTACAAAGATACAAAGATCACTGTAATCTGTTACGACTTCATCGGCTAATAATCGTTGTGTCTTAATGTGGTTAAATATTGCAATTAATTTTTCAGGTGATGTACCTCTACCACGAGATCCATCTTGAGATACACCGAGTTTTGTTTCATTCGGTTCGTGAGCATTTTTTAGTAAACTCTCAGCTTCACTAACTTTATCATCTCTATATAAGCTGAAAATGGTTTCAAAAAAATGATTTAATATACTAGTTGATTTTTTAAACCATTCTCCTTCTTGAACTTCAATTTGTGAAGGGTCGATATACAAAGGGACATCTTTATTGATTAAACCGTCTAAAAAATCCAGATTACTTTGTGTTAAACCATCCAATTCATAATGTTCGCTAACTTTCATACTATAATTCTCCTTTTGTCTTAGTTATTTTTTACATAATTGAAATAAATATTATGTTAATTACCAATATTCGACAAAAAGGATGAATATTCCTGCAATAAAAAACACCAAATCCTGTATGGACCGGCGTTTTATTAGCTAATACTAATTGATTATGTCACCAATACCCTAACCACGCAAAATGTATACTCCTTATTTAAAGAGTAACATTTCATGTGTCAAGGATGTGTGTATCATTTTGTTCACTCTTTTAGACAGCTTTCGAATATAACTCTCCGAATAATTAAGTTCATTAGCAATATTTTTTAAAGTCATTTTCTTCACAACGCGCATCACTGATATTTGGCTTTCCAGGGATGTCAATTTACTTAAAGCAACTTCATAATCATTCTTTATTTCTTGGTAGTAATCTAGCCGCTTTAATATCCCGTATTTTTTTTATTTAGAAATTCAATTCGTTCAATTGCTTCTTTTGATCCGAATTTATTGGCACCCACACTTCCTAGCAAGTATTCCGTTTTTCAAACCAATAATCCATATCTGCATCGACTCTTTCTAAATCGATTTCAATCAGCTCTAGTTCAGTGCACATATCTAAATAATTTACTAATAGTTTCATAATTAATATCTCCTTTGAATGTAATAAAAAAGAGGACACCAAAACAGCTATATGCTGTTAGGTGTCCTTCAGTTGGCTGGTGGGACTAATATTACTAAATTGTTGGATTATAATCTCGTAAGTCAAATCCGTTTTTAAGCCTAGATATATGTGTGGGTATTGTTCTTTCTGAATAATCCTCAAAATATTTAATCGCATGATTTCCAATTATTGATAAAACTTGTCTTTTTCTTATTCTATACTCATTGTCACTTCCCCATGCAACAATTATAGTTTCCGAATTTACAATTGCCTCGCATATATAATTATCATTTTCAGATCCGATATACTCCTGATTGGTTCTCAAATTATTCGAATCTGTTTCTATGTAAGCGAATAAGTTTACTATTTCTAAAGAGCCGTAATTATTATCAATTAAAAAGTTTAAACATCGATTAACTGATAAATCGTTTTTTAGTTCATTAGCAATACTAGGATTTAGCATGATAATTGTCGCCTTCGGTAATGTTTCATCCCATAATTTTATTAAGGAATATCTGTATTGATAACTTGGATTTGATCTATCGAAAACTGCTTTAGATTTCATTACTTTCCATCACAAACAGCTTCCCCCTTATCCACTTCTCTAACATATCGTCCTCAATTCTTTTGTCTAATAATTTTTCGAATCAAATAGACAGTTTAATTTTAAGAGCTAATTGGACATATATTAAATATCTTTCTAATTTTAAATATTGATAATATTTATAAAAATAAAATACTAAAACACAACCTACTATTGCAATTACAGAAAATCTCGTATAATCAATGAACAAGATTTCTTGTATATTCCCAATTGATGAAGAAAGAGTTATCAAGGTTAATATTATGGTAATTAGAATAGCAATAATCCCCCAAAAAAGAGTCTGTGTGAAACTCAACTTTTTAACTTCACTCTCCAAGTTGTATAACATAAATTCTAATTCTTCCTCATTATACTTATGACTTAAACTCTCAACATAAATTTTCGTTAGTTGTGAATCCAAATGTTTTGTGGCCCATTCATTTTCTAAAGATCTCATAAGTATTTTTTGCTGTGTTATCATTTGGTAATTTTCAATTCTTATACTTTCTTGAAATACACTTCGATCCATTTAACAAATTCACCTTTCTAGTTCTCAGTTGACTTATGAGCTAAATTATCAACACATTTCTTACTCAAAACACCACTTATCACGCTTACTTTATATAAAAACCATTTAATATTATTTCACTTTATTATCGAGAAAAATTTATGAATTATTTTCTTCTTTTTCTTGAATACATTCATTTACCAATATCAATAAAAGTTTATCTCTATCAATAGCTTTGCTCATGAAGTCAATTGTGTTCATTAACCCAACAAAAAACACCAAAAAGAAAATATAACTAATGAACATTTTCAAACCACTTAAATTAGTAAAATTCAAAAAAGTAATTAGTGACGAGGTAATTGCCGCAATAAAAATTGTTTGCGTAGAACTCAAAAGAGAATTTAGCCGTGGACTACTTGACTTGAGTTCCAAGAAAGTTTTGTAACTTTTTAATTGAGTTAAGTCAGGTCATGCTTTTAAGATTATTTCTTTTATCAATATACAATTACCAATAAAATTATTAGGTTCAAAATCCTTTAAACTTGAAAATCCATCAAAGTTTATTGGTGAATTAGGATTTCCCATCCATTGAAATAGATTATACTTTTCTGCCGAGCGTTTTTCGTGCCATTTAAAAAATTTATTAAATATAAAATCAATAGTAAAAGAAAATAGGTTTGCTGCTAAAAAAATCACTATAAAATGAGAAAATATTGTAATTATACTTTCTCCTTTTAAATATAAATTTGTCCAAATTTGTAAAGTGGTCATAAAGATAAAAATATTAAATCCAATATACAAGTATTTCTTTTTATTCAAATACCTTCACCTTCTTCCCTCTTGACTCAAGTAACTGTTTTAGTTAGATTGTGATACTGGTTTTTCATTAAATTCATTAATTAATTTATCGAAAATCTTAATTTTTTTATTTAATTCAAAAGATATATTTATTTGTTCCGCAATAAAACTTTGCCTTTGGGCTAAAACATACAATTTGCTGTTTTTTGTCTTATAGTTACTATCTCTCTCGATTAAATCTACCCCCAATTCACACAATTTTTTAATACTATTTAAAATAACATGTAGGTTGTGAATATCTGATATTTCGTCAATACCAAGGTATACTGATTCAGCACTTTTTAATATATTATCAATTTCTGTTATTTCATTCATTGTTGATTTTAATAAAACATCATAAAATTTTATTTTGTTTTCAACAATAAAATAACTTTTAAATTGTTCTTCAAAATCTATTGAAGCGTAAAGTCCAATTTTTAATTTAGTAAAAATTTTGAATAAATATCGGATTTTATTATTATGATTTATTTCTTTTTCCTTATTGGTTTGTTGATCCATTTGCAGCTTAGCTATATTTGTCGCATGATTTCCAGCTATCTTTGCGCCATAGAAAGCCCCACCTAATGTCCCTAAAACCTGTAAAATCGTCTTAGTGTCAAGAAAATTCGATAAATTGTATTTCTTTTCATAAAGATAGTAAACCATTATAAAGACAAAGAATGTTGATACAATACTAAATTGGAAATAAAAATTATTTCTTACTTTCAAAAAGCTTCCCCCTCATCCCATTCACGCGGGCCACCTTCCCAACTTGCAGTTTCCTACAATAAGTTAGAGAGACTAATTTTATTATGAATGTCATTATTTTCTTGCAGTTTCTAAAAGAGATTGAAAATAAATCGCTATACCTTTTCTTTGTCTGTTCGAATATAACAGCCGTACAAAGAAGAAAAAAAGTAATGAAGGAATAATTAAACCTGCAAAACCGGCAGCTTCTTTAACGGCACCAAATGCTTGATAATAAGCAGATAACATTGCTAGCATAAATCCTATTAAAAGAGGTATATGGGTTACAATATTATTAAAGTCTTGAGCTCTTTTCATTCTAGCGATTTCGATGTTAAATACATTTACTTCCAAATTGTTTAATAATTTTATTCTGTTGTCTATTTCGCTAACTATAGTGCTTTCCTTTATTTCACCGAATTTTTTATCAATAAACATTAATAATTCTTTGTCTTCCATCATTAAAATGTTATTTTTTAATTCCTCTAACTCTTTATTTTGCTCAAAAATAATCTGTTCCATTATTTCTTGCATTCAAAATGCCTCCCCCTCATACCACTTAACCCTCTTCACTTTTCCTTGATGAATAATTATCTTTGTCTCGGAAAACTCAGAAAGCTTGGAAAACTTCGCCCTGCTTTTAGATAAGATAATTTCACAGTTTGTTGATAGGTCTATTATATAAATTTTTAGCATACTAGGAATATTTTTCTATGAAAATAAAAAAACATCATAACAACTTTATGCTCTCAGGTGCCCTTCAGTTGGCTGGTGGGACTAGCTGTTATATTTTTTTAATCTAAACCAAAGTGTGACAGCAAGGGAGGCAGTTAAATGCCAGACATTGTATAGGTATCTAATTTCATTCTGATTAGGTATTATTTTGTTAATCATATTGTCTCTTATCAATTGAATATCCATATTGCTATTGGTACTCAAAGTATTATATTCAAGTAGCTCAGCTCCATGTCTAGAAGCAAAACCCAATAGTGGCGCGCTATTAAAAAGGCCAAAATAAACAGGCCTCTTGGAGTTATGTACCATATTCAATAATTGACTTAACAATTGATACTCAGTCTTAGAAGTATCAAATGTAGCAGAATTGACTCTAAAATCTTTGACAATGAACTCTAATAAATTACTTACATTTCCGATGAAATCTGCTTTATTATACGAATTTAACTTTCGCCATGTATGCATTACCATGCTAACCTCTCGAATCTTTAGCATCTTATATATAAGCAAGTTTGTATTACTTATTATCTTTTCCTCGTCTTTAAATGTTCTGTCTGGATAATATGATATCCCATAATTATTAAGTATTTTTTCTAAATTCATTGACCAAAACAATTCTTGAACATCATTAGGCAAATTATGATATTCCTTTTTATGAGTATCAGTACTCATATCCACTTCTGCTAGATATGTAGCGTAGTCTAGAGAATGGTAATTAAATTTTCCAATATCATAATCTAATGCTAGCTCTTCAATATTCATCAGCGTTATTGTGGTAAAAACATTATACTTTCTTGTAAAATCTTTTAGCATAACTGCAGCGTCATAATAAGATAAAAGAAGTCTATGAAAAATAAATGTATTTGCATCACCTAAAGTTTGAACGAAGTTCTCTGACTGTGGATGTAAAGAAACAAATCTACGAAATGGTAATCTCGTTATACCTTCCCCAGTGTTTAAACCTTCTTTTCCTTCGAGTGTGAAATAATCATTGTTTTCTTCTGGCAATTGATTGTAAGCATTGTTAATAACTAAACTTATAAATTGATTATTCAAAACAATTCCCCCTCATCCCACTTAACCCTCGTCACTTTTCCTTGATGTATAGTTATCTTCTTTTCAGCGTATGCAGGAAGTTCAGAGATCTTTGCTTTGCCAGGATATAATTACTACACAACTTGGTGGTAATTCCATTATATCCAATTCTAATACTCCTATGGTACTAATAATTAATTCTTTCATTCTCATAGTTGACCTCCTATAAAAACATATTCAGCACTCTTTACTAAATAGATTATTAAGTTGATAATGAAATAAATCTATAAAAAGGGTGGTCAATTACATTGTTTGATATCTTAAAAAACAATATTTTCATTCCTATCTTGTCCATTGCACTAACCATATTGTTGATATATTTATTTGCTGTAATTGGGGATCGTTTATTTTAAACGATTCTTTTTTATTTAAACTCAACTATTCCTTCGTGATTATCCCCTTTATAGTCCATCAAGTCATTATGTGTCTGACAGCAAGCTCCTTGCTCAATGTGTTACTTTACAGCAGTGTCCTTTCAATAAGGTAGTCTTTAAAATTCTGTACCAAAAATTTTCTTCTGCGTGTTAATATGTAAGACAAAACAACGTTTCTAAAAATCATTATTTTTACAGAATAGAGAAGAGAAAGGAATGAAGATGTTTTGAATTTTAATTTAGAAGACATATCCTTAGTAACAATTATCCCTGTAATTCTCGGTTTTATTTTGGGAAGGATAGGTTCGGGACATGATAGGAAAAGAAATGTACGCCCCTTCATTAAAACAGATGAACTAACAGCCCAATACAAACTCAAGAACTTGGAACATATAAAAAAAGGAACGAAACTTTTTGCAACCGATAACTTTGAAAAGATTGAACATTATGTTGAAAGTAATAAATTACAGATAAACGAAGATTTTATTAATGAGACGGACTTTTTATATCTTTCAATTAGTAATATAGGTGACTCTCTAGTATTAAATCCTATTGTTAAAGTACATCTCAGAAAAAATACAGATACCTGGAACATTGATACTACATTACCCACTATTGAAAAGGGGGAAGTAGTTTATGTTTGTTTAGATACCTTGGAAACGCTTGTAGATAATACCGTTTGTGTAGTAGAAAAGGTAGAAATTGTTTACGACACAATTGCTGAAGAAACTTTGAGATATAAATATACAACTCGATCAAAAGGTTCTTCGGTTGTTTATACGGAAAGTTATTATTCTACTTTTTTCTTTGGATTATTTAAAAGAAAAATCCATTACAGAAAATCAGGTCCACTTGATTGGATTTTCATTTATAATAAGTAATTCAGCATTCGGGTTGCTTAATAGTGCCACCCCTTAAAGCAGGAATCTAGCAGACTGTTTAAATACGCTAGATCCTCCACTCGTTTTTTTGCTGCCTTTACTGGTTTGGACCAGCTCATAGACTCGTTTAAGATTTGAAGGTTTTGTGTTAGTGAACTCAATTCTAGTGAAGTGGAGAAAACAAAAGATGTATTACTTAGGCTCGCACAATAATGTGCATTCTTGTGAAGTGTAATGTGTAGCAAAAGTTTAATTCCTATCGGTTTCTATCTTTTCTCAACAAAAGAAAAAACCGCTCTAAACGTTATCATATCAACGTTTACAAGCGATTTTTATTTTTACTAACTTGACTCAATTTGACGTAATTACGTCCCAGGAGGACATATTTAAAACGGTTGAAACACTGATATATAAGCATTCATGATGCCTCTTGTGTAAAAAATGTGTAAAATTATTTTTCATCTGCATACGCCCTTCCACAATTCACTGTGGAGGGAATAACTTTATTCTACAGGATTTAAAGTGATTGCTACATCCGTTTCCAGAGTATCGTATAAATTAGCATCGAAAACGTATTCCGTTTCTGCTTTAAAGTATTCGG
>Ga0209013_10005303_pt1 | contig 11138 bp, 14 predicted proteins | sample Cruoilmetagenom2_FD_187291 | JGI IMG/M metagenome (GOLD analysis project Ga0209013, IMG submission 187291) | Oil polluted marine microbial communities from Coal Oil Point, Santa Barbara, California, USA - Sample 2 (SPAdes) (version 2) | ecosystem: Environmental > Aquatic > Marine > Oil seeps ...
GATAAAACCAAGCAATGAAGAAGTAACAATAGAACCAACAAAGAGCATTGTGGTTACTGCCGATATTGATGATACCCTAGCTGAAATTGACTTTGATGAGATTGAAGAAGCTGAAGAAATGATTGTAGTTGGTTATAAAAATGGTGATACAATTGAAGCTAGAACGATTCATATAATAAGCAAAAAAGTAACTGATTCTCCAAACGAGGCGGAAGAGGAATAATTTGACTTCTTATCCACACTATTAGTAAAATGCTTTGATAGAACATGAGAAAAGTAATATTTAATTCTATTCATTGTCACCTAGCCTAATGGCTGGTGGTTTTGTTATGGATTAAATATTAACAATTGTAAAAATAATCACCAGCCAAAAGGGTTGGTTTTTTATTTATTTTAATTAATAATTAAAATGAATAATTTGATATTTATTCATAACTGACAAGAAGATAAAAAACATTTAGAATATATTTATATGAAAAAAGGACCGGTAACACCAAAGGGCTTTAGGGATATCGATTCAAAACTAGCCAGTAAACGTCGTATTGTCATTAATACAATTTGCGATGTTTTGGAAGATTTTGGCTTTGTTCCTATCGAAACACCCACAATTGAATTTAGTGAAACCCTAACCGGTAAATATGGTGAGGAAGAACGTCTAATTTATAATTTTACTGATCGTGGCGGAAGAAACCTTGCACTTCGCTTCGATCTTACTATTCCCCTAGCTCGCTATGTTGCAAATAATTTAGGAGTATTAAATCCAACTTTTAGTAGGTATCAAATTGGCCAAGTTTACAGAGGTGAAAAACCCCAAAAAGGTCGATATCGGGAATTTACACAACTTGATTTTGACACTGTCGGTAGCAACGATCTTAATGATGATGCAAGAATAATTGCAGCAACACTGTCTGTTGTAAAAAAACTCGGGATTAAGGATATGACAATGTCTATAAATGACAGAAAAAACTTCAAAGATTTTCCTCCTGATATTATAAGAGCATGGGATAAATACTTAAAAATTGGTGAAGAGGGTGTTAAAAAGGAAATTCTATCAAAAGGCTATACGCCAAAAGAAACCAGTAAATATATGGATAAACTTAAATATGATATTAAAGAAACTAAAGATATAAAGGAGGTTAAAAGTATTCTTGAAACTAATAAAGACTGGGATCTAGCTGACTCTAGGGATTTCGTATTTGATAAAACCCTGGCAAGAGGACTTGATTACTACACCGGTTTAATATTTGAACTCGTTGACAATAAATCTAAAACCCTCTCAATTGGCGGTGGAGGTAGATATGATAATTTAATCGGAATCTTTGCGGGAAGAGATGTCCCGGCAGTTGGTTTCTCATTCGGAATAGACAGACTTGTCGAACTTGTTGACTAGTGAATTTACCCATACATCCCAGAACCCCCTAAGATATACTTAAAAAGGTGAATAAAAATAGAAAAATAGCATATCTTGCACTTGGTATAAATGCCATCGTATGGGGTGCTTCGCTACCCTTGGTTAAGCTTGCCCTTGATTACACTTCTCCCTATCAATATTTGTTCTATCGCTATCTTATTGTTGTGCCATTAACATTTCCTGTCCTTATATATCTTCTTTACAAATATAAGCCAAAAATAAAGAAGGTATTTGAAATTATTCTAATGGAGCTTGTCGGTACCACACTTGTGCTTGCGATTTTATATGAAGGTCTTGCCAGAACCACTGCTATTGACGCATCACTTATTTCATCAACTGCTCCTCTGTTTGTAATATTGGGTGGAATTTTATTCCTCAAAGAAAGGGAAGAAAAAAGAGAATGGATTGGAGTTATTGTGGCACTTTTCGGAACTTTAATTATTATACTAGAGCCGGTTATCCAAAACGGTGGAATATTTAGTAGAAGTTCACTTTTCGGGAATGGACTCATCTTTATCCAAACTATAATTTGGGCAATTTACCTTATCATTGCCAAGAAAAGATATAAAAACGTCCCAAAATTACTAGTTGTCACAATAAGTTTTTGGGTTGGATTGATAACATTTGGAGTATTATCTTTTATAACATCCGACGCACCCATACTTTCAGATTTAGCTATCCCCGTTGTAAGAAACGCAGCCCTTTATATGGCAATATTTGGATCGCTTATTGGTTTAACTTTATATCTTTATGGGCAAAATCTGATTGAAGCATCTGAAGCTGCGCTTTTTTCATATTTGCAGCCATTAATTGCAATTCCCCTATCAATTTATATTTTAGGTGATAACCTAAATATACTATCAATTATTGGCATTGTGTTTATTGTACTCGGTGTGTATCTTGCCGAAATAAGACCAAGGCGTGTATAATAACTACCTATGAAAGCAGATATACATCCAAAATATTATAACGAGGCTAAAGTAACTTGTGCTTGTGGCAATACCTTTATTGTCGGCGCAACCATCCCTGAAATCCGCGTTGAGGTTTGCAGTGCTTGTCATCCTTTCTATACAGGGCAGATGAAGTTTGTTGATACTGCAGGAAGAGTTGATGCTTTCAAGGCAAAGCAGGCAAAGGCATCTAAAAAAAGAGTTACAAAAACTGAGAAAAGAGAAATGAAAAAACAAAAAAAGATTAAAAAAGAGCTTGAAAAACCGAGTACTCTGGAAGAACTTCGTAGTAAAGGTAAGAAATAACCGAGCTTCAAATAAAACCATGAACGATAATCAAAAATTGTACATTGAGGTAAGAGGCGCCACGGGTGGTGATGAAGCTAAAATCTGGGCAAGCGATCTTCTTAGAATGTACATGCGTTATGCCGTCAAAAAAGGTTGGAAAACTCAGCAATTATCAGATAACACACTCCAAATTACAGGACCTAAGGTCTTTGATCTGTTAAAGAAAGAAACCGGTGTACATAGAGTTCAAAGAGTCCCAACAACAGAAAAACGCGGTCGAATCCATACCTCAACCGCAACAATTGTTGTACTGCCTGAAATAAAAGATAGTGAAGTAAATATTAGACCTCAAGATCTTGAGTGGCAGTTCTACAGAGCATCAACCCAAGGAGGCCAAAACGTTCAAAAAGTATCAACCGCAGTGAGAGCAATTCATAAACCAACCGGCATTACTGTTACCAGTGAACAAGAACGTGTCCAAGAACAAAACAGAAAAATTGCACTTGAGCTTTTAAAAGCTAAGCTTTGGGAAAAACAAGAAGAAGAAAAAATGCAAAAGATTGCCGATTATCGCTCCCCCATAGGACGAGGCATGAGGAACGAAAAGATAAGAACATATAACTTTCCTCAAAACAGAGTTACAGATCACAGAATTAAAAAGAGCTGGAATAAACTTGATTCTGTTATTGATGGGAATCTTGATAAGATTGTAAAAGCTGCAAACTAACCATTCACTTTAGTAAGTCCACGAAAGAATTCTACATAGGCTTTTCTTTTTATCTCCCTGGCGTCTTCGGAAGATATAATTCCCCCATATTTGCTATCTTTCCCGCCAACATTTAACATTGTTTTTCTATTAGTAACTATCCATTCAGCTTTCAATATATTTTCTATATTTTTATCATTCCTTTCCCAATAATAATTTCCGTCATCCCCCAAAAATATCATAACACCAAAACTTTCTGACAAATCCCAATCAAAATCATCCTCTTTCCAAGTATTATCTTTTGCGATCTTACCAACGAAGTATATTCTATTCTCCCCAAGAACTATTGCTTTTTTCAGGTTAACAAGGCTTTCATCCAACTCTGGCCATTCCTCATGATTATCGTAATTAGCATATATCTCCAAATTCTCTTCTTTATCATTGTCCCTTCTTAATGCACTGCCCGGAGTGACGTAATCTAACACAAGGGGATTCTCACCAATCTTTATTGATATTTTGAAACTATCATTATCGGATGCTAGCCTCCACTCAGCAAAGTTTATTGAACCGATAATGGCATCACCCATACCTTTCAATCCAATGGCCCCCTCAACGTAGTCCATTAGTTTATCTGCTTCTTCAAGATTTAGTAATTCATCAGGCCACCTATCCTCTTTTAATGTAGTAATCTCACTCTCTAACTTATGAATCGTTTGCTGAGTAAAATCATTTACCGCTGTGGTAAGCCCTATAACACTTTCGCCTCTTCTGGGAATACCTAACTTAATTTCCTCCATTTCTTTCATGGCTGAGATTATATAACAAGAATGTTATATAGACAACCAGAGGTAGTTAGTCAGAGAAATCAGAAAGGGTTACTGAGGTCTTGATCGTTTCTCCATCTCTCCATATTTCAAGTTCAACCTTATCTCCTGCTTTTTTTGTTGCAAGTACATCCGAGAGAGGATTATCTTCTGTTAAGGCTTCCCCATCCATTTTGGTAATTATGTCGTCTTCTTCAACACCTGCCGATTTTGCCGGTGACCCTTCAACCACTTCAACAATATATGCTCCTTGTGGCACATCATTTATAATAGCTGTTCTTTGAGATATCATTTGATACCTGACACCAAGAAATGCTTTTGATATAAACTTGCCCGTTTTTTCAAACTGTTTAAGTCCATCTTTCACTACTTGAATTGGTATTGCAAAACCGATATTCTCAGCCCCTTGCACAACCGCAACGTTGACTCCAATTACTTGACCGGCACTATTAAGAAGGGGTCCACCTGAGTTACCTGGGTTAATAGCGGCATCAGTTTGAATCACGTTATCGAGTCTCTCCACATATCCTCCATATACCGATCCTGCTGTAATTCCTCTCCCAAGACCCGATATTACTCCTGTTGTTACAGTGTGTCTGAATTCTCCAAGTGCCGTTCCGATTGCCATTGCAAACTGTCCGGCTTTTAAATTATTAGAGTCTCCCAACTGAACAGGTTCTAAATTGTTAATATCAACTTTCAGTATTGCTACATCATTTGTAGGGTCACGATTAACCTCAGTTACTTCGTATTCATTTCCATCTTTATCTATAATTTTGTATTCTCCGTTTGGATCTGAAACAACGTGTTTATTGGTAACAATAAGACCATCTTTTGATACTACGAATCCTGTTGCAATATCCTGATCTACGCCACCTTCAATTCTTTCCTGAAAACCACCGAACGGATTGAATTGCAAAACTCGTTGTTGTGGAGTTTTAACCGAAACCGTAACAACCGAAGGAGACACCCGCTCTGCTATATCAATAACAAGTGATTCTTCCTTTAGTATCTTTTGAGTTACATCCGTTCTTACCTGGGGTTGCTCACCCAATAATTTATCCAATGGCTTTATACCAAACAGTCGTTCTGCTAATGCACCACCGGTTACTGCAGCAATTATAATTAATACAAGTGCGATTATTACTACCGGTGTAAGGATTTTGTTATCTCTTTTATCTTTCATAAAACCCAAATTACAGTATATTACTACACATTATTCCTTCATTTAAGTGCATCAATCGCTCTTTGAAGTTGCTCATCTTCCTCTGTTTCAAAATCATCTTCAATTTCAATATCCGGGGTCAATCCTTCATCATTAACCCATTTTCCGTCTGATGTTAACCATTTAGCAGTTGTAATATGAAGGGCGGCACCTCCATCAAGTTGCCTTGGTTCTTGTATTGTTCCCTTACCAAATGTTTTTGTCCCAATAATTACCAAGCTCTTCTGCTCTGATAACGCTGCCGCAAGAATTTCTGACGCTGATGCTGAACCCTCATTAACTAAAATAACAACGGGGGTACCGTCCAATCTTGGGAATTTTTTGGTCTTAAATTCATTTCTATTACCATTTGCGTACTCTTCAACTACAACCAAAGTTCCATTTTCTAAAAACTCTCCTGCAATATCAACTGATCCTTGTAAATATCCACCAGGATTGTTTCTTAAATCAAGGACTACACCTTTTACATTTTTGTTAGTTAATATTTCTTTAATAACATCTTCCCATTCACCATTGGTTTCTCCTACAAATTTAAGAAGCTTTATATGTGCAATTTCATCATTATCACCAATAAAAGCCAAGGTTACACTTGGTACCTCAATTGATTTCCTTACTACATCAACAATAATCAGCTCGTCTTCCCCTTCTCGCGTTAAAGCAAGTGTTACTGTTGATCCGGCAGGACCCCTTATCGCCTGAACTGCTTCAGGAAGTGAGATACCAACCGTTCCCCTGTCGATATCTTTTTCTTCATCTTTTATCCCTACAATAAAATCACCTGCTTTAATTCCAGCTTCTTGAGCTGGTGTATTAGGAAGTGGCGCGACCACAGCAAGCCTGCTTCCCTTAAAACCAATCTGTATTCCCACTCCATCAAAACTGCCCTGCAGGTCCTCCTGAACTACTTTGTTTTCAGAGGGTGCCAAGTAAACAGTGTACGGATCACCTACTGCTGCAACCATTCCCCTTATTGCACCGTGGACCATTTTTTCTGCATTGAGCTTTGTCTTATCTACATAATTCTCAGCCAACGTGTCCCATACTCTCCAAAAAAGGCCGAAATCAAGATCACTTTTATCACTTGGGGCGCGATTAGTAACTTCTACTTGAGTGATGTCAATAAACCTTGAATCAATTTTGTCTCGCCCCAAATAATACCCTCCTGTAAAGGAAAAAGCGATAATAATGGCATAAATTAAAATCCTTCTGATAACAGTGACATTAAATTTAGGCAGATTGTAAACTTTGGCCATTTTAAATACTTTCACTAATAGGAAGAAGAGATAGATGCCTTGCGTGTTTAATTGCTGAGCTTAATTTTCTTTGATGCTTGCTACACACTCCCGAGACCGAGCTTGGAAGGATTTTCGCTCTCCCGGTGACAAAAGGCTTTAAGACCTCATAATCTTTGTAGTCAGGTTCTTTTTTCCCCTCACAAAAGGGGCATTTCTCATAGAGAACTCTAACTGGTTTCCTACGGCGTTTACGGGATTTACGGGGTTTCATACAAAAAGTTTATTAAAAAGGGATATCGTCTTCTGATTCCTGAGTGGGTTTATCCTCACTTGTTTCCTCCTCGTTTTTGTCTTTTGCGGTCTTTTTCTCTTTTGTTACAGTTTTTTTGGGTTTCTCCTTTTTTGGTTGTTCCTGTACCGAAGCTTCATCTTTTTGGATATCGCCTTCCGGCTCAAGAGCGGCCTCTGGTATATCAATTTCGCCTGAAGTATCAACACGATCTCTTTGACTATCCAAAAGGATCATTTCCGTAATCACTATTTCTGTAGTTTGTCTGGGTTGACCGTCTTGGGTTGTCCAATTTCTGGTTTGCAATCTTCCTTCAACAAAGACTTTTCTGCCCTTTTTAAGAAGCTGGCCACATATCTCAGCCAACTTGTTCCAGGCAACAATTCGATGGAATTCCGCATCTTCCTTTTTTTCTCCACTCTCGGTTGTCCATTGCCTGTTTGTTGCAACTCCAAAGGAACAAACCGCAGATCCTTGTGGGGTGTATCGAAGCTCTGGATCTCTCGTTAAATTACCAATTAATGTAGCCTTATTTAAACTTCTTGCCATTTATTTTTTTACTTTCCTTTAACTATTAGAAATCTTAATATATCTTCCTCAATAACCAGTTTCTGATTAATATCTTTTACCTTATCTGTTCCCAATTCTAACTCAAAAAATATGTAATTTCCAGAGTTAAATTTTCCAATAGGATAGGCAAAATCTTTAACTCCCCAGTCATCCTTTTTAATTACTTTTCCACCTACCACTTTTATTATTTTTTCAACTAATCCGACCATTGCTTTCTTCTTTGCCGCAGTGGCCCTGCCGTCAATTACAACTGTTAATTCATAAATATCCATATAATTAAAAGGCACGAATTTCGTGCCAAGACAAAGTATAACACTTCAATAATTAAATGCAAAGGATTGACAATCACATCCACATATGATACTATAGGACTCTATTAGAGCACATTTAAAGCTTGTTTTGGCAGCCGATTGTTTACAAAAATTAACCTGTAAACAGCCTGCTGCCAATGGATAATCTCTAGTAAAAGGAGTGATTGATGAATACTGTTGGATACGTAGTTGTGTATAGCTTACTCGCCGTAGCCGGATTAGCTATATGGTTGATCGGCACTGCCTATACCACAATCCTGTTCCAAGTCGAGGGATTTGGTTATAGACATCCGAAAATCATGTTTTGTATGTGTTTAATCTTTTGGCCATTTCTTTTGATTGTCAAGTTTGCGTTCTTTATCGCAAAAATAATATTCTTTAATTTTATCCTACCAATAATTTACTGGTTAACAGATCTGGCGGAAACACTTGCCAACAAAACATTAGAATTCTAGATTATCCATCCATACCAGCCGGGATTGCGGTCAACAAAAAGTTACCGCAATCCTGAAGTTATTTTCCCACCTTAAATTCAATCACGTCTTTACCTTGTACGATATAATCTCTTCCTTCAAGTCTTATCTTTCCTTTCTCCTTGGCCTCTTTCCACCCTTTAAGCTTAAGAAGCTCATCAACATTTATTACTTCTGCTTTAATAAAACCTTTTGCAAAATCAGTGTGAACCTTTTCCGCGGCTTCAATCACATCTCCACCTCTTTTAATGCTCCATGCATGTACTTCCTCCCCACCTTTAATGGTATAAAAGGTTATTAAATCCAATAACTCATATGCATGAAGCACAAGTTGCTCAAATCCGGATCTTTCAATTCCGGCTTGTTTAAAATACTCCATTTTTTCTTTGGAATCAAAATCGATAAGATCTTCTTCTAATTTTACTGCTATTGTTACCGCTTTCTCTTTAAACTTTGATTCTACTTGAGAAATTAGGCTTATACTTCCAACGTCGCCCTCCTCAACATTAAGAACATATATTACTGGTTTATTGATATCAGCCAATTCAAGCTCAATATTAACAATCTCAATATCTTCAAAAACTTGCTTTAAAGAACCCGGATCATGTGTGGGGTGTTGATGTGTAATTGTCGGATCTTCAAAAGCTCTAACAACATGAACAATGGCATCGACTTCCTTAATTTTCCCTAAAAACTGATTACCCAATCCCTCACCTTTATGGGCACCTTTAACTAGACCTGCAATATCGATAAAAGTAATATCGGCAGCAACTGTTCTTTTTGGGTTAATTAGTTTTGATAATTTATCTAAACTCTTGTCTGGAACTGATACAACCGCTTCATGGGGATCAATGGTTGTAAAAGGCCTGGGTGCCGTTTCAGCCAATCTCTGAGAAGCCAATGCATTAAACAACGTTGACTTCCCAGCATTAGGCAATCCAACTATCCCTGCCTGCAATGTTGACATTATAAAACTATTTTATCATTTTCTTTGAAGGTCGAGCGGACTAGTTGTAGGCATTCACTTTCGCTGTTACGAGTGTTTTGTTCACAATTCCTCCTCTGTTAATAATGGATAAATATCGATAGCCACTTCCTCGTATGGGTGAGCTCTGCGAATGGCAACTATTAGCTTCTTGGCAATACTCCTCTCACAAACACATTCAATTCTTTCCTCTTCCTCTTGTGACAATTGCCCCACTTTCCCAACAGTGGGATTCGAGCCCTCAAGTGGTAGCCATCTACCAGTACCAGTCAAAGCGAAGCTATTATGGCTATACTTCCCAATCTTACCCGCACCCGCATCACCAATTATTTTTCTCACCTCGTCTGCGTGAGATTTGGGGACAAATGTAACTAGTTTTACTAACTTGCTCATATTAGTTTTTTGAAGTTCTCTTCTCTTTCCTTTTTACTGAAACTTAATGCATATTCCCAAGCTTTTTTATACACTCCTGACCTTGATTTAGATTCCCAAGCCACCATATCATCTGCAAATTTTTTCTCGTAAAGCTCTTCCCAAATGTCGAATAAAATCAGGTTAAGAACTTTATGAATTTCAAGAGATGCGTTTTTATAGTCATCAAACTTAATCCTCACTTTATTACCAGCTAACACCCTATGGCACAGCTCGTGTACTAAAGTACCTTTTCGCACATCTTCAGGCACGTTTGCATGAAGTGATAATGGCCTTGACCTTGCAGATAAACTACCCTTATAAACAATTGCGTTTATTTGGCTTTCTTTGAACTTTAATCCACTAAATTTCTGGATTGTTTCAACGATTCTCTTGCCTTCTTTCTTCCACAGCTTCTGGTAATCCTCAATAATACTCGCATAGTCTTCCTGATCCGAATCGGGGTGAAATGTGATTTTTAACATAGCCTATTATAGCGCACTGTCTAATGCTTCTATATGCTTGCTTAATTTATCCAAAAAGGCTTTTCGTTTGCTTTCGTCTTTGTAAGAATCAATTCTGAATACCCAAGCGTCCCTGACAATATGTTTTTCACCAACATTTCGCACCAACTCTTCCCAGGTAAAATATCTTTTCTGCTTTAAGTATCCCAATTCCGCTTCGGTTAACCAAAATACGGCTTTAACGAGTGAGGAAAATGCAAACTTACCTTTTTTATACAAGGGAATAAAGTATTTTCTAAACCCCTCAATCATTCCCTCTAGATCCTCCCTGTCGGAAAAGATGGGAAAATCATTTGGATTTAATTTCTTACCATAAATATTCCTAACAAAAGGCAGCTTTTTAACAAATCTTGAAGGAGTTGCTCTTGGTCTGTCGGGTTTAATGTAATGTTTGTTATTTTTTAATTCCCAAAGTGATAACACAGCCAAGCTGATTTCAGGTTTAGTAGTATTCTTATACTTTTTAGAAAGCTTCTCAAATTCCGCTAAAACTGAATTATCATTTACAATTGTCCAGGTATCCACATCACTCTTGCTATTCATTTCCCTTCTGACGAAACTCCCACCCACATAAATTGATTCAACTTTATCTTTGGGGATATTATTTGTTACTATCTCAACTGCTCTTAGTACCGTCTTTATAGCAGATTCTTCTAATTTCGATTTATCCTTCCACTCTTCCCAATAATATTTCATTACATACCAATTATAACGTTGGTGGTAGGAACTTGGAAGTTACGATTCTTCCCTTATCATCTCTCTTCAGTATTTCAGGATAATATCTTGGAGAAGGCATCTTAATGGTAAATTGGAAGGGAATCCTCTTCTCCTCAGAAAATGTTGGTTCTGGTTCTAAATGACTATCTGAGGCTAAAGTTAGAGTCCCGTGCTGACTATCCCTGCCTGCAATGTTGACATTATAAGGACATTTTATCA
>Ga0209013_10005304_pt1 | contig 11137 bp, 8 predicted proteins | sample Cruoilmetagenom2_FD_187291 | JGI IMG/M metagenome (GOLD analysis project Ga0209013, IMG submission 187291) | Oil polluted marine microbial communities from Coal Oil Point, Santa Barbara, California, USA - Sample 2 (SPAdes) (version 2) | ecosystem: Environmental > Aquatic > Marine > Oil seeps ...
CCTTCCTGACGCTTTTCCTGGTGCCGGTGGTCTACGCCTATATGGATCGCTTCGGCAGTTGGGTTCGGGGTTCACGTGAGAAGCACGGCCGCGTTGAAGCGGTGGCAGAGTCCGAATGAGGAGTTAGGAAGAAACCGTTCCCCCGGTAAAGCCTGGCGATCTCCATTTGACCTCAGGGCCGCTCGTGAGTCATTTCTGATCCCGGCCTGTATTTACGCAAAAGCTGCACCCGGATCTCTTCTTCCGTGAAGGCGACGTCCTTCAATTGGTTCCGGGCAAAAAGCTCAGCTTGATCGGCGTGGTGAGGAGAATCCTCTTTCGAGCTTTGCCCGTAAGCCAACACGGAGTAGGCCCGCGGAGGGTCACTGAACTCGACCGCGAGAATCCATGCGTCACCGTTGGATGCCACCCATTTCCCTGACTCGCTCTCTTCGAAATTAAGGACACGAAAGCAGCCCAGACGACCGGGGCAACCGCCGACGGGAATGTCCACAGAGCCCCTTTGCAATCGGTGCACCTTCCCCCAGGCCACGTCCCATCCCCCGTACTTTTTCTGAGTTTCGTCAGCGGCCTCGCGAAAGGCTTCAACGGCTCGCTCGGGATTCCTCAATCCTCTCGGGGTTGTCAAAGGTTCGTTGGGATTCCATGGGTGGAGGAAGGCCGTCTTCCAGGCTTCTTCCCTTTGCTCACGTGTTGAACTGCTCCGCATCTCGTCATCCATGAGGTAGTGTCCAAACCACACACGAAATAGCTCTGCTCCGCAGCTTTCGGCTGCAACCGTGTTGTCCCAGTTCTCGATCACCTGAATGGCGGAACGCAATTCAGACTCAGGGTTCGAGTTCCGAACCGCGACAATGAGATCTCCTTTGATTCGATCCGCCAGAAGCATGCGCATGCTGTGCTTCAAGTCGACCACTTCTTCGAGGGTAAGCTTGCGGTCGTTGTTGATGAGTTCCAAGGCGTGCTGGCTGCGGAGCCCCAATCGCGGCTCGGGAAAATTCGCCGGAAAGTCATCGGGATCGAACATCTGATGGAGGTTGGTGTAGTGGAAGGAATCGTTTTCATTGTGCAGATAGCCGCCTCGGGGATTGAGAAGTCGAGGCAACTCGTCGAACTCCGCCACCTTCGTCCACACCTCATCGGACCGCGAAGCGGTAATCGCCGTTTTGTCCTCTCCCGACGGGTGCGGTAGATCGGGGATGGTGGCGTTCCAGAGATAGAAGATGTTCCCCTCCCGGTCTGCATACGTGAAGTTGGAGCTCGGTTGCGCCCGGGTTCGCATGGCGGATTTCCACTCCTCGAGGTTTCTCGCCCTCATCATTTGGAGGAATTGCTCTGCCATTCGAAACTCACCATCCGGGGCCGATCGGAATACGAAAATCTTCCCACTACCGCGGTGGATCACCGGACCGAGCGGCGTATGGAAGAACTCTCGGGATTCGCGAGCCAATCCGTCTCCGTTTTTGAAATCGATCGTCACCCATTCCCGCCTCAGCGGCACCGAGCTCCCATCGAACAAGTATTGATCTGGATGGTCGGGATCGACCTGCAGTGCATAGATCTCATCCAGATCCGGGTAATTGTTGGTGGTTGCCCACCCCAGATAGTCGTTGAATCCCCCGTTGTAGAAGAGCGGGCGCCCAACCCGGAAGTCGCCGTAGAAATTGATGATCCCGGGGACGGTGATGTGGGCTTCGTAATAGCCGGCATCCCAGTCGAGGTGAGGATTGCGCAACAAGATGGCGTCGCCGGAAACCGTCCGGCTCGGTGCAAATGCCCAGGCGTTGGACCCCTCTTCATCCACGAGAGGTGACTCCTCATCGAGGCTGTCTCTGTCGTATTGCAGTACCAGAAATCGCTCGATCTTCTTGCGGCTCACGCTGCCGATCCAAAGCGCGGCGACATCGTGAGGGGTAAACGAAGGCTGGACCCACTCGGGAAGTTCCTCGGGATGAAGGCGAATGTAGTGGTTCACCCCGGCGGCATAGCCGCGGAATACGTTCCTTGTATCCTCATCCAACAAATGAAAGGTCTCGACGGCCCTTGTATGTGAGGATCGGTTGAAGAAATCCGAATCCAGTTCGTCTCTGCCGAGATAACGGGCCAGCTCACCCCGGGCTCGAATCAATCCCAGAACAACCCGTTCTCCATGATCTTCCAGATGGCAGTAAGCCAGTCCAAAGAAGGCGGAGGTCAGGTCATCGGCCAGGATGTGTGGAATTCCGTAAGTCGTTCGACGAATTTCGACCCTTTCTGCCAGTGAATCCTGCTCTCCAGCCATGGTCGGCGAAGACGACGCGAATAGGCAGACACTCAGCCAGACCACCAGATTTCGGTGCATAGAAGGCATTATTTATTCTCCATGAGTGACGGCCTCGGCTCAGCGCTTTTCCGGAAGGCGGATCTTCTCGTCGTCGGCCAGGAAGTCGGCCTTGGGGTTCGCCTGGTTGAATTGCACCATCAACTCGTACACGTTCGGCACTTTCTCGGCCAGGCGGTCCAATACGTCGTCCGGTATCGATTCCCTACTGAAAGGCACGCGCTTCGTGTATTCCTGTATCTCACCTGCGTTTCTGCTGTACTTGTAGTCGTAGCTGAAGATGCCGGGCGCCTCCAGTTGGGTGTTCTCGTTCAAGGTGTTGGGTACGCTGATATAGAACTCGCTGTGCTTCATGTCGCTCTGGTTCAGCAACGACCCCCGGTCGAGGTGCTCGAACAACTCCTTGGCGGTGTTGATGGCCGGATCGACCAGCGCGATCTCCTCGGCCATGTAGGGCCGGTAAACGTACTGTCCGTCCTCCCGGTAGTCATAGAGCTCTTCGAGCTTCGCTTGCAGCTCGTACTGGTTGTAGGGGAAATGCGTGCAGCCCAGGATGATCGCCTTCAGCTTCGGGGCGCCTTCCGTGTTGCGCACGGTCTCCAGCAGCGACACGGCGTGATAGCGGACGTAGTTGTCCACGGAGTTGATCTGTAAATTCTCAGGCTTCTCCCGCGAGCCGGAGTAGAGCATTTCATGGTTGTCCCACGTGAAGGCGTAGCGGCCCATCAGCGACTCGTCGATCGGTGCCTGGTCATGCCCGACGGCCGGCCCCTGATAGCGCTCGGAGGGGGCCGTGGCACCGGGTGCGATGTACTCGCTCTTTCCGTCGATCGCCCCGGACCAGCCGTAGCCGCCCTGCTGCGCGACCATGATCGTACCGATGTAGCCGCCGGCCTCCTTCTGCGCGACGAGCGCCTTGACGTAGCCCTCTGAAGCCACGGTTCCCATCGTCGCCATGACGCCGATCGTGGCGTCTTCGTCCTGTGCCAGATGACTCAGCGCCCCCCGGCTGCCGGCATCGATGACGCCGATCACTTTGATGTCGAGCTCGGCCAGGTCGAGGAGGTGTTCGATGTCGGACTTGCCGTAGGCGGTGCCCGTGTTGCAGGCGATGACGATCGCCTTGACCGGCGTCTTATCAACCTGCGGCGACTCGGCGGCCGCCGTTTGGTAGTACTCGCTGTTCAGCAGGAACCAGGCGTCCTTGATGATGTGCTCTTTGAGCAGGTCGGTCTTGCCCTTCTGCGGGCATACCCCGTACGGCATGTTGGCCGTGTCGGCCAGGTAGACGAAGCGCTCCGACTTGAGATCGGGGGTGCCGTCGCCGCTTGCCGTCCAGGTCCTGTCCTCATTGTCGAATTGATCGAAGTTGATGATCGCGTCCAGCACGGTCAGGCCGCCGGTCCCCGAATCAAAGACGCCCACCGGCAGCTCCCTGCCGATGGCCGGATAGTCCTTCGCGTCCAGGTAGAAGGGGCTCTCCTGGTCGTGGAGGATCGCCTCGACGATGGGCATCTCAGGGTTGGAGAGCTGTGTCGACACTGCTGGTGGGGTCGACTCCCGCCTAGCGCATGTCGCGGAGAGAATTGCCATCAGCAGTGCCGCGGCGCCCACAGTGATTCGCCTGTTCATACGCATGTCGGTTCCTCCTGATTGGCTGTTACTTGAGTGTTCCCCCGTCCGGAGAAGGACGGGGCGGAGCGGCCGCTGCCGTCCGGGTGGTCTCAGGGTCGGCACGCGCCAGCTCATTCTATGGAGCCACCGACTCCGTTGATTGCGATTTCAGTGTCCGCCCGTCGTTGAAGACAGCCGCGTCCATCATATTCAGCCGAGGGGCGACGATTGTCGTGCCGCACAGGTCGCCCGAGACGTTGCAGGTGGTGTGCCCGATGTCGATCACGATGCAAATCGTGATCTGCGTATAAAGCTGTTGCCGGAACCACCAGCGCATCAGTCGGACGCACCCTTATTTTCGACCCCCAGCGCTTTGCCGCCCCGCCGCCAATCCGCCACGCCCGTCATGATGTGGCTTTCGCGATTCACGCCGATGCTGTGGGCAGAGCCCTGCCGACCGTCTCGCCGGGGGCTTTCTTTCACAGTGTGGCCCTTGGACCGAAGCTCCGTCAGAAGCTGCTCCCAACGAAGCCCATCCAGGTGCTCGACCTCGATCACGTCCGGAAACCACTGGTGGTGGATACGGGGCCCCTGGATGGCCTCTTCCAGCGGGAGGCCGAAGAGGAGCGTCTGCACGAGGATGCAGGAAACGGTGTTGATGATCGTGCGCCCGCCGGGGCTTCCGGTCAGCAGGACGACCTTCCCGTCCCGTTTGACGATCGTCGGCGCCGTGGAACTCAGCATCCTCTTGCCCGGTTCGAGGAGATTCGCGTCCGTACCGATCTTGCCGCGTCGATTGGTGTAGCCGGGATACCAGTTGAAGTCGCCCATCTCGTTGTTCAGCAGAAAGCCGGCGCCCCGCACAACTACGCGAGCGCCGTAGGGCTGCTCGATGGTATAGGTATTGCTCACGGCCATGCCGTCGCCATCGAGGACCGAGAAGTGGGTCGTGCTCTCTCCCTCGTAAGGTCCTTCGGAAAGCTCGATGTCGCCCGCCAACGACGAGCTGGGGGTGGCTTTGTCGAGACTGATCGACCGGGCGGACTCTGCGATGAACTCGTCGTCGTATAGGTGATTGGGGATTCCGACGAAGTCCGGGTCACCGAGATGGGCGGCCCGCTCCCGGAAGGCCCGCTTCATCGCCTCGGCCATGAGGTGAACCTGCCCTGGATTCCAGTAGTCCTCCGGGGCGGGTTCGAGTCCCTGCTCGTCGAGCATTCGGAGAATCAGCAGCACGGTCGTGCCACCAGAGCTGGGCGGTGGCGGTCCGAAAACCTCGAACCCCTTGATCTCGGCACTGGCCGCGGGACGGATCTTGGCCTCGTACCCGGCGAGGTCCTCTCGGGTAATCAGTCCTTCACCGCTTTGCATCTCCGCGACGATTTGGTCGGCGATTCGGCCCTGGTAAAACGCATCCGGTCCCTGTTCGGCGATCAGGGCAAGCGTGGCCGCCAAGTCCGGTAGGATCAACGTGCCGCCCGTCCGCCAGGGACGCCCCTGGGGATGTCCATAGCATCGACGCAATTCCTGATATCGATCGTCCTCGCGAACGTCGAATTCATCAAGGACGCGGTTGAGCGACGCCGCCAGGTGCTCGTCCACCTCGAAACCGTTTCGCGCCAGCTTCGCGGCCGGCTCGACGAGCCGCCGCCAGGGCAGGCGCCCATACGTCGCGTGGGCCAGGAAGAGCCCACGGACCGTGCCGGGAGTGCCGACGGCCCGGTGATGGTACCGGTTCGGGTTGTCGACAAACATGCCCTCCGTAGCAGCCGCGGGGGCTGTCTCGCGGTAGTCGACGCACACGACCTCGCCATCCGTTGGGGCGACCATCATGAATCCGCCGCCACCGATGTTGCCGGCCTCCGGCCACGTGACGGCCAGGGCGAAAGCCACCGCCACGGCGGCATCAACCGCGTTGCCTCCCTCGGCCAGGACGTCCCGACCAATCCGCGTCGCTTCGGGCGTCTCCGAGACGACCATGCCCTTGGTGCTGGTTGCCACGTCGACCTGAAGCTGCAATCTGTCATCGTCGCCACACGTGGCGGTGCACAAGATTGCGCACAGCAGTAAGAAAAACGCGAAGGACCGTACACATGCGTTTATTTTCATAGGGCTTCTCACAATTCGTTCATTCGCACGGCCGCCTCGTCGACGCCCTCCGGAATCCGCACCGCGTTGAGCATCGGCAGCCGATACTGTGCCTCCACTAGCATCTCGAAAGCAAGCTCCTTGAGGCCCGCGACAAGCTTTTCGTCGGTCTGCCCGTGACGGGCAAACCAATTTTCCAGGCCCTCGACCATGACGCACTGAAGGGCCTGGCACAGAGCTTACAGCATGTTGATCCGCGCCGTGCGGTGATACGCCCCCATGGCCAACTGTTCCGCGATGCCGGCCGGCAATCGGTCGGTGGGCGAAAAAAGCCCCGGCCTTGCGGCCGGGGCTTGTAAGTCACAGAGTGACGGTTATCAGAAGCGGAGGCCGAAACCAACGACGAAGGTCCGCGGCCTCTGGAAGTCCCCCTCGCCTTCCGGCAGGCCGAAGTTCTCGCCCAGCTGCCAGTGCGCACCCATGTCCTCGCAGACCTCCGGCGCCGCACCTTGCGGGCACTCGATGGGCGTAGTGGTCCACGGGTTGAATAAGGCCAGCCAATCCTCGTCGTCCTCGGTCAGGACCGTCTCGTCGAAGCTGACGACAGCTTGCTCGTTGAAGATGTTGAACACGTCGATCTTGATGAAGAGGTCCACAGCCTTGATCGGGAGCGTGTAGTTGATCGAGATATCGGTCCGCGTGACGTTGTCGGTTTTGAGGTCGCCGCGGCCCAGGAAGAAGTAGCCGACCCCGGACGTTGGTTTTTCGTAGCCCGGATTGTCCACGAAGGACCGCGTATCGATGGTCCCGTCGGTCGAGCTGCGCGTCCCGGACTCGAAGCTCTGCAACAGGCTGAAGAGGAAGTCCCCGGCGCCGGTCGGCACGTCGTAGGTGAGCCACAGCTTCGCCCGGTGACGCCGGTCGCCGGTGAGCGGTCCCGTGGGGTAGTTCCAGCTTTCCGCACGGTACTCGGGGTAGTGCGCCGCCGAACCCCTGACGGGCCCGCTGTTCCAGGTCTCGCCGTTCACATTGCCCTCCAGCTTTGACAAGGTGTAGGTGAGGCCGCCGTTGAACCTGTCAGTGAACCTGTATTGGACCTGTGAGTGGAGACCGGTGTACTCGCGGTCGTAGAGGTCGTTGTCGTTGCCGACGACGGTCAGGTCGTACTCCTGGCCCTCGTATTCGACCTGGCCGGTGTCCATGTTGGTGTAGCCGATGTAGAAGTCGTCCCAGTTACGGTAGACGACGTCGGCCCGCACCATCCCGCGGGTGCCGAGCGTGGCGCCGACACCCAGTGTCCACTCCTTGACGTTGGGGGACGTGAGCCCGTTGGGGTCGAGGATCCGGGCGAAGCCGGGGATCGACGGCGACGTGCGGAGCGGGCGCATGTCGGTGCCGCCGTTGGCGAAAAACCAGTCGAAGAGGATGGCCAGGGCCTCATCGGTGGGGATCAGCTCCGAGGTCGGGACACTCGTGTCGTCGTTGACGGCCGGCCCAGCGTAGTTCCAGCCGAAGCTCGCGTTGCGGCCGGCCGGATCACCGTCGTTGCCCACGCCCTCGGCGAGGCGCCCGGTGTACTGACCGTAGCTGGCGATGAGCTTCAGCTTGCCGTCGGCGAAGACGTCGAAGTTCGCGGCGAAGCGCGGGCTTAAGGCGGAGGAGTCGTCGATCTGGAAAGACCCGTCACCGCTGACCGCGTCGTTCTTTTCGTATCGCACGCCGAGGTTGAAGGTCCAGTGCTCGTTCAGCACCCAGCGATCGTTCAGGTAGACCGCATCGTTGGCGTAGTTGGAGCCCTGGCTTTCGACGAAGATCGGATACCAATAGATGCGGCTGGACGAGCCACTCGAACGGAACCGGGGATAGATCTCATCGCCGCGAATGATGGTCGTATAGGCGAAGACCCGGTAGTCGCTGCCGTTCTGGTAGTTGTTGACGTCGCGGACCTCGTTGAAGTGCTCGAAGCCGGCCTTGAGCTCGTGGGCGCCGGTGCTCCCGGTCGACAGGAAGTACGAGCCGTTGAGCGTCCACAGGTCGTGGTCGCGGCTCTCGCCCCCCTCCTGATACCGGAACGTGGGTGACCAGAAGCGAGCGCTACCGCGCTGACGATCCCGGACCATCGTGCCGTTGTACTCGCCCTGAGCGGGGTCGTCGACCCACCGCGAGCCCCCACCGAGGAAGGTGTACTCCTTTTGGGAGTACTGCGCCTCGATGAAGAAGTTGTCCGTGATGACGCCGCTGTAGTTGAGGGCGGCAAGCGTGTTCGGATACGTGCGGTCGGGGATCAGGCTGCGGAGATCCATGATGGTTCCGAAGTCAGTATTGGTCGCGGCCCGGTCGATGTCGGTGTAGGAGCCGATGAGCCTGTGGCTCGGGGTGATGCCCCAGGTCAGCTTGGCCTCCAGCCTGGTTTCTTCCTCGGTGTGCGGGTAGGTGATGGGCGTGAGCGGTGTGCCGGATTCGACCCAATTGCCGGCTGCATCCTGGTCGCCGGTGCGGGCGTACATGATGTCGGTCTGCCGGATGTCCTGCGTGTCTGCATATCGTCCCGCGGCGAAGAACCACAGCTTATCGCGGAAGATCGGCCCGCCGAGGGTGGCCTCGTAGCGCGGGTTGATTTTGTCCTCCTGATCTTCCGTGAACTCCGTCGGTTCCGTCCAGCTCTCGTTTCTGAGGGTGGCGCGGAAGCTCCCCGAGAACGCATTGCCGCCCGACTTGGTGAGCGCGTTGACGACGCCGCCCGTGAAGTGTCCGTACTCGGCCGAGATGGCGCCGCTGAAGACGGTGGTCTCCTCGATCGCATCCTCGATGTAGAGATCGTGCGGCTGGCCGCGCAGGTTCTCGTTGACGATCATGCCGTTGACCAGGTACAGGCTGTCGTATGACATCGCGCCGGATATGATGATGTTGTCGTTCGGCCCGCCGGCGTTGACGCCCGGAGCGAGCAGCGTCGTAGCCTCATAGGTTCGGGCGGTCGGAAGATCGTTGATGAAATCTTGCTTGAAGTTCGCGCTGACCGCCGTTGCCTCGATGGTCGCCGTCATCTGCTTGTCCGCGGTGACGATGATCTCTTCGGTCATTGCGGCGAGCTTGAGCTCGACGTTGACCGTGTCCGTCATGTCACCTGAGAGCGTCAGCACCTCTCTGCGGGTCTGCATCTTGTCCATCTCGAAGGTGAGCGTGTAATCCCCGGGCGGAAGGAACGGAATAAGGTAGGCGCCCCGCACGTCCGTCACGGTCGCGCGCGGACCCTGAAGTTTCGGGGACGTTGCAATGACCCTGACACCGGGGAGCGGATCGCCCTCCGCGGTCACCTTCCCGGTCACGGTCGAGGTCGCCATGGTCTGCGCCAGCGCGCCTGTCGCAGCCAGCAAAACGGCCAGGAACACCACAGTTACGGTTCTCATCGATACCTCCTTGTTTCTCATAGCTCCCTCCTATTCAAAGATGAAAATGAGACTAAAGATATAAACCGACATCCGCTCCCGAATGGCCCCTTCTTTTCAAGGATCAACCTGAGAAAAACGATACGCCTATTTTCCCGGGCCTGCAAGGAAAAACGGAGTACGTTATCCTCCACCCTGACAAGGGACGCCCGGATACGAGAACGGACCGGGGGAATTCCGAGGTCAGAGATGAAAAGGCTACTGCTGATCTTGCTCCTCGTGCCGGCGGCGCTGCCGGCGGCGGATTTCGACCTTCTGGTCAAGGGCGCACGGGTCGTGGACGGAACCGGCAACCCCTGGTACCGCGCCGACGTCGGCGTCCTGGACGGAAAGATCGCCGCCATTGGATCCCTGGGCCAGCTCTCGGCGACGAGGGTCGTCGAGGCGAGAGAACTGGTCCTTGCTCCGGGTTTCATCGACGTCCACACGCACGTGGAAGACGAAGTGGAGAACTTTCCGGACGCGGACAACTTCCTGCGCGACGGCGTCACATCCATCGTGACGGGCAACTGCGGCGGCTCCAAAACCGACCTCGCGGCGTTTTTTTCGCGCCTCGAGGAGCTGGGCCTCGGGCCCAACGTCGCATCCCTGATCGGGCACAACTCCGTGCGCCGCAAGGTGATGGGAAGCGAGAACCGGCCCGCCGAGGCTCAGGAGATCGCCAAAATGCAGGAGTTGGTGGACACGGCGATGCGGGACGGGGCGGTCGGGCTCTCCACCGGCCTGATCTACGTTCCCGGCACCTACGCCGGAACCGACGAGGTGACGGCGGGGTCGTCGTGGAAGACGACACGCTCACGGGCGAGCGGCCGGGCACGGTCCTCCGGCATCTCCGTTAGCTCGGATCGAGCGGCTCCGTTCCCGTCGTTCCTCCGAGGCGCTTGAGTTCGTCGCCGAGCACGATCCAGTCCACCTTCGAGTTATAGAAGACGTGCGCCCTGGGCGAGCGATCGATGGGCCCATCCATGTGGGCGAGGGCGATGTGCACCTCGCCGGCCCAGCGCTCGCTTTCGAAGAAGAGCGTCGAGCCGCAGCGCGAGCAGAATCCGCGCCGCGCTTCTGGTGTCGACTGATACCAAGAAAGTTCATCAGATCCCGCGACCAGCTCGAAGGCAGACCGCTCGACGCCGAACCAGGTCACAAACGCCGCGCCGTGTGCGCGACGGCACAGCGAGCAGTGGCAGTGAGCGCACCATTTCGTCGGCGGCGTGACTTCGAAGCATACTGCGCCGCAAAGGCAACCACCGATCAGAGTGGCGTTGTCAGTCATGGTAAGCCTCCGCCGATCATTGTAGAGGTATTGGGGACAACGATACTAGATGCTAGATGCTCGATGTCGGATGCTCAGCGGAGGTGCCTGGCATCCCGACATGATTTTGTCCTCAAGATCATGTCGGCGTGCCTGGCATCCTCACGGGAAGAGCGTTGAAGAACGAGCCCCCTCGAAGTCGGAAGCGCATACCCGAGACGAGGGCGGGCAGGTGAAAATCCGAAATTCGATATCCGAAATCTCGGCACGGGTGGGCTTGTCACGGCGTAGCCGGAAGGCGAAGCCGGATGGGCGGGAGCTAGCTAGCCCCGGCCGCGACCAGGCGGGCCATGATGGTTTCCGAGTGGGCGGCATCGATCGAGATAAAGGCGACCCCGACGTCGTAGGTGCCGTCATCGG
>Ga0209013_10005305_pt1 | contig 11134 bp, 9 predicted proteins | sample Cruoilmetagenom2_FD_187291 | JGI IMG/M metagenome (GOLD analysis project Ga0209013, IMG submission 187291) | Oil polluted marine microbial communities from Coal Oil Point, Santa Barbara, California, USA - Sample 2 (SPAdes) (version 2) | ecosystem: Environmental > Aquatic > Marine > Oil seeps ...
GCTTGATTCTTTTTCTCGATTGCCTGTTTGTGTCGACTTGAGACATCTTTCGTTTCTGAGTTTGAAATGAAAGCTCGTTCACTTAGACGTTTATACGTGTTTTCGAGTTCACGGAAATTCGCACTAAGTTCCAGTTCTTGCGTACGACTTTCTTCTCCTTCAGTCCGCAGGCTTTCCAGTCTTCCGGATTGTGAATCAATCGTCTTTTTTAGAGTGGAAACTTGATTTTCAGCTATTTGAATCGATCGATTCATTTCATCCAATTTCAATATAAGTTCCTCTAACTCAGCTTTTCTTGAAAAGACGGAAGACTGTTGTTTTGTAAATCCACCCGTTAACGAACCTCCAGCATTCACGATATCCCCATCAAGCGTCACCACACGGTAGCGATATTGAATGGACTTCGCAATTTGGGAAGCCCCTTGTAAATCTTTTACGACGATGACATTTCCGAGTAAATTCTCCACGATTGATCTCGATGTTTCCTCAAAAGAAACGAGTTCATCTGCAGTTTGAATGAATGAAGGATGGCTCCTTACACTCCGTAAGGCATCGGATTGAACCTTCCTCGATTTCATGACCGTTTTCGGCAAGAACGTCGCTCGACCAGAACGTTTATTTTTTAAATATGCAATGGCTTTTTGAGCATCCTCATTGGACTCGGTAACAATGTGTTGCATGGCACCGCCCAGAGCAGTCTCAAGTGCTTTGGCATACGCCGGTTTCACTTGAATTAGTTCAGCAACTGCTCCTGTTATCCCAGTAAGTTGACCATTTTCACGGGCAACTAACACTTCTTTTACCCCTTGGAAGAAGCCAGAAAAGTCGGCTTCGAGTGCCTCAAGAGATTCTTTTCTAGCTTTTAATTGTTGTTGGTGTTGATAGGCTTGATACAGCATCGATTGTTTGGACTCTAGTGCATCTTTTTCTTTAGCGTATGCTTGTTGAAGTTCCTTAAATTGTGTCAGCTTTTCCTCTAAACGGCTGCGAACTTCCGATAACTGTTGTTCCACTTGTTTTTTTTGTTTTTCAACTAGTGATAAATCGGCAGTGATTTGACCATACTCATTACTCATTTTATCTTTACGTTCATGTTGTTGAAGAAGTTGCTGATCGATATGTTTCAGCTCATTCTTGATGGTCGCTTCTTCATTCAACAATTCGATGTAGGTCGATTTATGATCTTCAATTTCCACTTCAATTTCAGCACTGGACTGTTTGAGTAAATGGTCTAATTGTTTGACCTCGTTTTGGACAATACGCAGTTCCGCCCTGTTCTGTGTAGTCACTACCTGCTTTTGTTTCAACTGGTTTGCCAACTCAAGTTTTTCTTCTTCGAGTTCAACAATCGCCAATTTCAGCTTGTCGACTTGCTGGTCCTTATTTTGACGCTTTTCGGCCATCAATTGTTTACGGCCATCCCAGCGCTCAAGTTCTGAGCTTGCTTCAACTAAAGATTCTTGCGACTCATCGATCAACTGGTCTTCCACAGTCAATTGGCCACGTACCACTTGCAACTCAGCTTCCATTTTTTCAATGCCACCATCGAGCTGTTGTTCCTGTTGACCGTATTGTTCAACTTGTTTTCTCACAACACCAAGCTGATGCTCGATACCCTGCAAGTCAAAAGCGATCAACCCTAAATCAACTTCTTTTAATTCTTCGGACATTTTCAAATAATCTGTTGCAGCTGATGCCTGCATTTGAAGCGGCTCCATACGATCATCAAGTTCATGCAGAATATCCAAAACCCGATGCAAATTATCATCGGTTTCAAACAATTTGTGTTCGGCTTTCTTTTTGCGCAATTTATATTTGAGTACGCCGGCCGCCTCTTCAAAAATAGAGCGACGGTCTTCAGGGCGGCTGTTCAGGATCTCGTCTACACGACCTTGAGAAATAATGGAAAAGGCTTCTTTGCCCAATCCCGAATCCATAAATAGATCGGTAATATCTTTCAATCTGCAAGATTGTTTGTTTATCAAGTATTCGCTATCACCTGAGCGAAATACGCGTCTTGTGATACTGATTTCATTGTAATCGAGTGGGACACGTTTATCGGAGTTATCGAGTAGGAGTGTGACCTCAGCAAAATTAAGCGGTTTTCTTGAATCACTTCCCGCAAAAATGACATCTTCCATTTTTGCTCCACGAAGTGATTTTGCGGATTGCTCTCCTAACACCCAGCGAATGGCATCCGTTACATTACTTTTCCCGCTACCGTTAGGACCTACAACGGCGGTAACTCCTGGTACAAAATCGATGCCAACTCGATCCGCAAACGATTTAAACCCAATGACTTCAAGTCGTTTCAGGAACAAAATTAGCCCTCCTGTCTACTTGCCACTTGCCCTTGTAAGCGGTTGATTGCCACTTGAGCAGCTTTTTGCTCGGCCTCTTTTTTAGACTTCCCTTTCCCTTCACCTAGCTCGTCGTTTCCAAGTCGGACACTCGAGACAAACGTGCGGTTATGGGCAGGTCCTTTTTCTTCCACAATTTCATAATGCAATGATCCGTTATTCATTTGCTGGACCATTTCTTGTAACTGGCTCTTGTAATCCATCACATGCGAAAAAGCACCGATTTCAATTTTCGGAAAGACCACTTGTTCCAAAAAGGCTACAACAGGTTGTAAACCTTGATCTAAATAAAGTGCGCCAATAAAAGATTCAAAGACATCTGCCAGAAGTGCAGGTCGTTCTCGCCCACCTGTAACCTCTTCCCCCTTGCCTAATAGTACATATTTCCCAAAGTTCAACTCGTTTGCAAAAATCACGAGTGACGGTTCACAGACGATTGCAGCGCGCAATTTCGTCAATTGGCCTTCGCTCATCGAAGTAAACTTTTGAAATAAGTATTGGGAGACAGAAAGTTCAAGAACTGCGTCACCTAAAAATTCAAGTCGTTCATTGTCTTTGTAAAATTTCCGTCGATGCTCATTCACATAAGATGAATGGGTAAATGCTTGAAAAAGTAGTTCCTGGTTTTCAAATTGAACATCTAGCTCTTGTTGCAAAAGTATAAATGATTGTTTAACTGCTTCAGAAAATGTGCCATTTTTTTGAGGCGTACCTCTTCGTTTACCGGTCATCTTTATAATCTGCCCTCCATTGGTTTCTACGCTTTAGTTTACCTGTTTGTTGCACAGAGTGCAAAAAGAAATAGAGACGCGGTAGACGATTCAAAAGAATGTCTACCGCGTCTCGCACAGGAATAATTTCTTATCCTTGTTTGCTTTCAATATAAGTAACTGCACTTCCTACAGTACTAATTTGTTCAGCATCTTCATCTGAAATCTCCATATCGAACTCATCTTCAAGTTCCATAACAAGTTCTACTACATCAAGAGAGTCAGCACCTAAATCATCTCGGAAAGAAGCTTCCAATTTCACTTCGCTCTCATCTACACCTAGACGATCTACGATTACTTTTGTTACGCGCTCTACTACTGTTGCCACTAAAGTCACCTCCCCTCAATGATTATACAAAAAACCACGCTTACTTGATAGAGGGAATTACATGACCATTCCGCCATCTACGTGAAGTGTCTGTCCAGTAATATAGTTTGAGTCATCTGAAGCTAAAAACACAACAGCTTTTGCCACATCTTCCGGGTTCCCAAGTTTTGCTAACGGAATTTGAGTCATCATCTGTGATGTCACTTCTTCAGGTAATTCTGCAGTCATTTCAGTTGTAATAAACCCAGGAGCGATGGCATTTACATTGATATTACGGCTCGCCAATTCTTTTGCGGTTGTTTTCGTCAATCCAATGACGCCTGCTTTCGCGGCAACATAATTAGCTTGGCCAGCATTTCCTGAAACTCCGACAATTGACGCAATATTAACAATTCGGCCAGCACGTTGTTTCATCATTTGTCTTGTTACTGCTTTTGTACACAAGAAAACGCCTTTCAGGTTCGTGTCAATAACATCGTCCCACTCGTTTTCTTTCATTCGCATGATTAAATTATCACGAGTGATTCCTGCATTGTTTACCAAGATGTCAATGCTTCCGAAACGTTCCAACGTTGCTGAAACCATGGTAGATACACTATCCGAGTCACTGACACTTGCCTGAATCGCGAATGCCTCGCCACCAGATGCTTCGATTTCTTTGACAACTTCTTCCGCTTTCGATTGACTGCCACTATAATTCACAGCCACTCGCGCACCTTCTTTTGCTAAGTATTTTGCGATTTCCGCTCCAATTCCTCGTGATGCTCCTGTGACGATTGCTGTTTTCCCCTTAAGTTTCCCCATTATGCCCACTCCTTTGATGCTTCAATTACTTTTTCGATGGACTCCTGATCATAAGCAGCGTAAACAACCGCTGAACGATCGATTTTCTTCACCAAACCACTTAAAACTTTACCAGGTCCGCACTCAATAAATGTATCGACACCTAAATCCAATAAAGTTCTAATGGATTCTTCAAATCGCACAGGTGAATACAATTGTTGGACGAGCAATTCTTTCATTTCCTCAGCCATCGTGACCGGGCTGGCAGTTACGTTTGAAATGACCGGAACATCTGTATGATGCATGTCCAGTTTGTTTAGTGCTGCTTGTAATTGCGAAGCTGCCGGACGCATTAATTCCGAATGGAAAGGTCCACTTACTACTAATGGAATGGCACGTTTTGCACCAGCTTCTTTCGCTTGTGCACACGCTTTGTCAACGCCTGTCTTCGTTCCGGAAATGACGATTTGCCCTGGACAATTCAAGTTTGCCAATTGAACGACATCACCTTCCATTGTTACTTGGTCAGTGACTGCCTTTAATGCTTGAGTGTCCAACCCTAAAATTGCTGCCATCGCACCTAACCCGGCAGGAACCGCTTCATTCATAAACAAGCCACGCTCATGGACAATTTGCACACCATCTTCAAAAGAAAGCACTCCAGATGCTACAAGCGCAGAGTATTCTCCTAAACTATGACCAATCGTATAGTCTGGCTTAACACCTGCAGATTGCAGAAGTTCAGAAACCATCGTACTAGTTGTTAAGAGTGCCGGCTGTGCATTGTATGTATACGTCAATTCTTCGGCAGGACCTTCCAACATAATTTTTGATAGAGCGAATCCAAGTTTGTCATCTGCTTTGTCATAAAAAACTTTATTCCCCTCATTGTTTTGGACTAGCTCTGCTCCCATACCAACAGATTGAGAACCTTGTCCTGGGAAAATGAATGCGATTTTCGTCATTGTGATTTACCTCCTGCAATTGTTGCATGAATTGTACCGCTCACATCATACTCAACCATTGTTCGAGCCTGTCGTATGGCATTCAGCACTGCATTGGCATTGGATGAACCATGTGCTTTAATAACAGGTGCCTTCAGACCAAACAAACCAGCGCCTCCATACTCGGTATAATCCATTTTGTTTTTGAGTGAGAGAAGATTGTCTTTCACAAGATAAGCGGATATTTTTGATTTGGTAGAAGACATGAAAGCTTCTTTCAACATGCTGAATAAACTTGACGCAGTACCCTCAATCGTTTTAAGCACCATGTTCCCAGTAAAGCCATCAGTAACCACCACATCCGCAACACCCAATAACAAGTCACGTGATTCCACATTGCCAACGAAGTTAATAGGTGCTTGTTTCAATAAAGTGAATGACGCTTTAGTTAGCTCATTGCCTTTCATTTCTTCCGTACCGATATTCAGCAATCCAACTCGTGGGTTTTCAATCCCTCGCACTTTGGCTGCATAGATACTGCCCATAATGGCAAATTGTGCTAAATGCTCGGGTTTTGCATCTGAGTTGGCTCCTAAATCAAGCATGACAAAACCTTGACCATCAACTGTCGGTAATGTTGGGGCCAATGCAGGACGTTCAATTCCATCAATGCGTCCTACAATAAATAAACCAGCAGCCATCAGAGCACCGGTATTCCCTGCAGACACACAAGCATCTGCCTCACCATTTTTCACGGCTTCCGCCATTCTTACCATGGAGGCATCTTTTTTGCGACGAATCGCTCGAACTGGTTCATCCTCGGATTCTATCTTTTCAGTAGTGGGAATAAAAGTCAATCGTTCATGTTGTTTAAGAATTGGCTTTACTTTCTCCTCAACCCCGAATAATAGAATCTGAATATCCTCGAACTGTGTAAGGGCTTGGAAAACACCTTCGACGATTTCTTTCGGTGCATTGTCTCCGCCCATTGCGTCTACTGCAATTTTCATTTCGAATCACCTTTACTAGGCTCATTTGTTGAGTACATTTCAAACTGACCTTCAAAAACAATTTCGTTTTCAACTGTTGATGTTACTTCTACAAATGTGCGATTTTTTTCTGGTTCTTTTCGTGTCACCATTGCTTTCGCGATGACCCGTTCTCCAAGTTTCACAGGTTTTACAAAGATTAAATTGGATTTCACTGTCAATGCCAGTTCATCATTGATGACGGCAACCGCGAGTGAGTTTGCTTGGGCAAATAAATGATGCCCTCGCGCAATTTGATTGCGTTCGAAAACATGTGATGATATTACGTCAAGAATTGAAATAGCACGTTTATCGAGTTCAATGTCAACCATCTCTCCAATAACTTCGTTTATCGGAAGGGATCGCACCTCGTCTTCAAATGTCTTTGAAGCCACATGTTTAATGCGTTCACGCAACTCGGGGATGGATAGTTCCAAACGGTCCAATCGAATCGTTTGCACACTGACAGTAAACTCGTTCGCTAGATCTTCATCTGTGATGAATGGGTTGTTCTCTATGGTGTTCATTAATAATTGTTGACGTTCTTTTTTTGACCGTTTCATAGTTCACCGTCCAATATTAGCACTTGGTACTAATATCAGTATATAAATACAATAAAAAGAATGCAAGGATTGTCTTGAAACAGTCCTGCATTCCTCTATTATATATTGGATTAATCAATTCGATCGCCATCCATCGCACCGGATTGTTCCAAGTACGTGCGTAAACACTTTGTCTCTTCACTTGTCCAAAACTCTTTTGATGCAATGTATTTTTCAGCATCTTGCCTGGCCGTTTCCAATGCTCTGTAATCATGGACCAAGTCAGCCATCTTGAATTCCGGCAAACCACTTTGCTTTCGACCGAAAAAGTCACCTGGACCTCGAAGTTCCAAATCTTTCTCGGCCAATTTAAAGCCATCATTCGTTTCAGTCATCGACATCATACGTTCTTTGCCTTCTTCCGATTTCGGATCGGCAAGTAAAATACAATACGACTGGTCCGAGCCACGTCCCACTCGCCCACGTAACTGATGGAGTTGAGCAAGTCCGAAACGTTCGGCATCATAAATAACCATGAACGTGGCATTCGGTACATTCACACCTACTTCTACGACAGTTGTCGAGACGAGCACCTGCACTTGACCTTCACTAAATGAACGCATGACCTCATCTTTTTCACTGGCATGCAGGCGACCATGCATGAGCCCCACCTGGTATTGTTGATGGAAGATCGTGGATAGTTGTTCATACACCTCCACCGCATTTTGAACATCCAGCTTTTCCGATTCTTCGATGAGCGGACAGATGACATAGGCTTGCTTGCCCGCTTTAAGTTCCATGACCATTCGTTTGATTGTTTGATCGAACAGTTCTTTTTTCACCCAATGGGTCTCGATTTCTTTTCTCCCCGCAGGCATTTCATCAATAATTGAAACATCCATTTCGCCAAACGCTGTAATTGCAAGCGTTCTAGGAATTGGTGTCGCTGTCATAAACAGTACATCTGGACTCATGCCTTTGTCTCGCAAGACCCGACGTTGTTCAACACCAAAACGATGTTGTTCGTCGGTAATCACAAGGCCAAGTTGACGGAATTCCACATCTGGTTGTATTAGCGCATGGGTACCTATCAGCAAGTCCACTTCCCCATTTTGGAGTTGCTCGAGCAAGATTTTGCGCGCTTTCGTTTTCGTGGATCCCGTTAATAGTGCGATCCTAACGCCAAGTGGGGATAACCAATCATGCATTGAAGCAGCATGTTGTTCTGCTAATATCTCCGTTGGAGCCATCAATGCACCTTGGAATCCAGCCGTTATTACGGCATACAATGCAATAGCGGCTACTATCGTTTTACCTGAACCCACATCCCCTTGAAGCAATCGATTCATTCGATGCGGCTCTTTTAGGTCTTTACAAATTTCATTGACTACACGTTTTTGAGCGTTTGTCAACTCATAAGGCAAAGTCGCAATCAGCTCTTTTATTTTATGAATATCATAAACAATTGAAATACCTTTATTTTGTTCTTTTCTCACTTTTTTGATTGCTTGCATTTTCAGTTGAAATAACAGTAACTCCTCATATACAAATCGTCTTCTTGCCTGTTTGACGTGTTCGGCATCTTTCGGGAAATGCACCCCTTCGAGCGCTTCTTGTACGGGGAGTAATTTATAGGATTCTCTTATGCTATGTGGCAACCATTCTTCAAGGTCCGTCCCAACCTCTTGCAGGGCCTGATGCATGAATTTGCGGAATTTCTTTTGATTTAGCGAACCTTTTAAACTATACATAGGCTCAAAGTCAACATTGTCTGTTTTTGGACCTGGTGAATAGTGAGACGCACTGATAACTTGTCGTCCACGATCCCATTTGCCAGTTACCGTAATAACTTGTCCGTTAGAAATCTTATTTTTTAAATACGCCTGATTAAAGAAAACGGCTTTTATTAAATGCGGACCTACCAGCAGGTGAAATTGCAGGCGGGATTTATTCTTCCCTAAAAAAAGAATGGAAGGCTCACTTTCGACCCTTCCTTCCACTGTAATCCGTTCATTATGCGGTGTTTCCACAATGTTCTTTAACCGAAAATCTTCATGTCGATATGGAAATGTCATGACTAAATCATGCAACGTCACAATCCCCATGTCCGCAAGGTTTTTTTCTGTTTCCCCACCAATGCCTTTTAAGGTACTTACGGACTGAAGCGTTTTATTAGACACCTTTTACAAAGTCAGCACCAAAGATCCGCTCAGCAAGTGCTCTTCCTGTTGGTGTCGCAGCTAAACCACCTTGCGCAGTTTCTTTTAATGCGGTTGGCATTGTTTGACCGATTTTAAACATGGCATCAATAACCTCATCACATGGAATGCGACTTGTAACACCAGCTAACGCCATATCTGCAGCTACTAAAGCATTTGCCGCTCCCATAGCGTTACGCTTCACACAAGGTACTTCAACCAATCCTGCAACAGGGTCACAGACAAGGCCAAGCATGTTTTTCATCGTGATTGCAAATGCCTCGGAGCTTTGCTGTGGAGATCCTCCAGCCATTTCCACAATCGCAGCAGCAGCCATCGCTGCAGCTGAACCCACTTCAGCTTGACATCCACCTGCAGCACCTGAAATGGATGCATTGTTTGCCACAACAAACCCGAAAGCACCCGAAGTGAATAAGTAACGGATCATTTGCTCACGTGTTGGATTCAATTGATTTTGAACGGCAAATAAAGTACCTGGCACAACCCCAGCTGAACCAGCAGTTGGAGTTGCACAGATGGTTCCCATCGCTGCGTTTACTTCATTCGTTGCGACAGCTTTACTCACAGCATCAATCAATAATGTTCCAGAAAGCGTGTTGCCTTTTTTCATGTAATTTTGAAGAAGTACGGCATCTCCACCAGTTAGACCTGAAGTGGATTGAACGCCTTTTAAGCCTTTTTCCACAGCATCTTCCATGACAGTCAAGTTGGTATCCATCTGTTTCATGATTTCTTCACGACTTCTCCTAGTGACTAACATTTCTTGCTCAATCATCAATTCAGAAATCAATTTATTTTCACTTGTAGCTAAATCTACTAACTCTTTTACATTACGAAATAGAACTTTCATATAAAAATCCTCCTTATTCTGCGATTTTCGTTACTTGTGTAATATAAGGCAACATCGCGATTTCTTTTAATACGTGATCGTCGATTGGCTCATCAACTTCTATGACCATTAATGCCATTTGCCCTTGTTCTTTACGGGATACTTCCATGTGTCCGATGTTGATATTTTGTTCAGCGAGGCAAGTCGCAACTTTTGCAATGCTTCCTGGCATATCATCGTGTACTACTAAAATAGCTGAATGATTGCCTGACAATCGAAGCGGGAAACCATTCAACTCACTGATTTCAACTTTCCCTCCACCTATGGAGATTCCGATGAGTTCCATTTGGCCATCATCGTCACCAATTACGATTCGTGTCGTATTCGGGTGTTCCGTGTGACCGCTTTCCGGAATAAATTCATATGTCATGCCCGCTTCTTTCGCGAGCTCGAATGATGTTTTGATGCGTTCATCAAATGTATCAAAGCCGAGTAAACCGCCAATGATCGCAATATCTGTCCCGTGGCCCTTATATGTTTCGGCAAATGATCCATATAAATAAATTTTTGCCCATTTAGGTTGTCTGCCAAATAATTCACGTGTAACGAGACCGATTCTGGCAGCACCTGCTGTATGTGAAGAAGAAGGTCCAATCATTACCGGACCAATAATATCAAACACTGACTTGAACTTCATTTTAGAAAACCCCTTTGATTCGAATATCTTTTCTATCTTATAACAGATGAGAGTCATAAACAAAAGTAATGTTTAACAGTGAAGCCGCTTTCATTATTTTTAATAAAGCCCATACAATCCGCCATATTATTATCGCACATTTGCGCTGCCGCACGTTCCGCATGAGCCAACAAGTATGAAGAGCACATACTTGTGGGTCTCACGCTTCACGCTCATGCGGCCGTATAGGCGCAAATGCACTCTTCCAGCTTTCTTAAAAATGACTGCTCACTTTAGAGAAAAAATAAAGGCGTCCCAGTGAAAGACACAAATGTTTTTCGATTTGTGGCTTCCGCTGGGACCCTTGTGATTCTATAGACAAAGAATATGCAGATTGCTTCAGTATGCTTCTTCCCGATTCGAGCCACAATTGCCCCTCAAATTGTGGTTCGAATCAGCAACCCACATTCTTGCGGGATACTGAAATTCCCGTACCTTAATTGGAGTGGAAGGCGGCGACTCCGGCGGGATTAGCGGGACAGGTGAGACCCCGCAGTGGAGCGTTAAAAAGGAACGAAGGCTAAGAACGTCACATCCTGTGACAACGCCTTCGTGACCAACTTCGTGTTGGCCTGAGGAGGCTCACCGCCCGCCC
>Ga0209013_10005306_pt1 | contig 11132 bp, 5 predicted proteins | sample Cruoilmetagenom2_FD_187291 | JGI IMG/M metagenome (GOLD analysis project Ga0209013, IMG submission 187291) | Oil polluted marine microbial communities from Coal Oil Point, Santa Barbara, California, USA - Sample 2 (SPAdes) (version 2) | ecosystem: Environmental > Aquatic > Marine > Oil seeps ...
GATCGAGGCCGACGAGCTGGAACCCGGGCTCCGCCCGGAGCAGAGCCTCGGCGTGTCCTCCGAGACCGACCGTCGCATCGACCAACAGACCTGGGCCGGCAGGTGCAAGCAACTCCACCACCTGATCGGTGAGCACCGGCAGGTGTTCGGAGACCACTCACGTCCTCCATCACAGCTCCAGCTGCGCGAGTTCCTCGAGCTCCTCATCACTCAGCGACGCTTCCTTGAGGAATGAGGCGGCCCGGGAACGGTTGGTGACGGCAAGGTGATTGATGCGGCCCGAGACCACGACCTCTCCCTCCACGTCTACCATTTCGCGCAGCAAAGCAGGCACGAGAATTCGTCCCTGGTCGTCCACATCCAGCAGTTGGCCGTAATTGACCCGTTCGATCAGTTTCATCACAGCCGGCTTCATCGCCGGCTTGTTCAGCAACCGCTCCTCAACCCCCTGCCATACGGCCAGCGGGTAAACTCGGAGCTCGTGGGGGAAGAAGGAGCACACATAGACTTCGCGACCGAAGCCCATCTCGAGCTGCTCGCGCAGCCTCGCGGGGAGCTTGAAACGCCCCTTGGCATCGATGGTAGCCGGAAACCCTCCGCGAAACCGCTCCACATGACCTCCCACAAAACTAAAAGTGAGCCCTCAATAGACGACTTATCCCACATCAGACCCATTTAGACCACTTCAGACCACTCCATGATGATTCGCCACGGACTGCATGTCAAGGGTTTTGGGGTCAAACAGATACATCACAATGGGCCGGTTTTGGGGCGGCGAAATCGGTGTTCATCGGTAAACCACTATATGTTGTGGTCCTGAGAATGATATCTACAATATCTTGTGCTGCAATTTGTCTTCGGATCTCGCCGGCTATCGCCGCGAGATCCGAAGACGAATTGCCGTAGAATGGGCGGCGATGGCTAACCCAACCATGCATCGAGTCGGGGTGGTTCTCAAGGCCACCAGCACCGAGGCCACGGAGCTGGGGAAAAGGCTGCTCGACGAGCTGGCGCGCCTCGATCTCGAGGCGGTAGTCGAACGCGAAACTGCCGTCGCTCTGAACGCAAGTGGAGAGGTTGATCGGGAAGAGCTCCCGAGCCTGGTCGATCTGGTCATCGTGCTCGGCGGTGACGGCACCCTCCTCTCCGTGACCCGTGGCGCGATCAACGGCACGCCTATTCTCGGCATCAACATGGGAACCCTGGGTTTCCTGACCGAGCATCCTGCCGAAAGTCTCTTCCCAATGCTGCACGCGGCGATCGAGGGGCGAGCGAGCACGGTGCGCCGGGAGCGCCTCCTGGTGACCGTCGAGACACCGGGTCACGATCCCTCCACCCACTGCGTTCTCAACGATGCCGTCATCAACAAATCTGCACTGGCGAGAATGCTCGACCTGTCGGTGCACGTGAATGACGCCCTCGTCAGCCGATTCAGGGCCGATGGCTTGATCATCGCAACCCCAACCGGCTCAACCGCCTACAATTTGTCGGCCGGCGGACCGATCCTCTTTCCCAATCTCGAGGTCATCGTCGTGACCCCGATCTGTCCCCACACGCTGACCAACAGGCCCCTCGTTCTGTCACTCGATTCGAAGGTCGAGATGCGTCTTGAAAAACACTCGGAAGAGGTCTGGCTGACCCTCGATGGACAGCAGGGATTCCCGCTCAGCACTGAGGACGTGGTGCGGATCGAGCGTTGCCCCGACCCCGTATACCTGATCACCGACCACGGCCGCTCATATTTCCAGATCCTGCACCGCAAACTCAAATGGGGGGAGCGGGGCGGGTGAGATACCGCCATCTCAGACGCACGGTGATCGCCGTGCTGGCGACCATCGCTTTTCTCTTGATCTTCGCGCTGGCGGTCAGGGCGGTGCTCGAGGCCGAACCTACCCGCCGCCTCGCAAAGAGCTGGCTCGTGGAAACGGCTGCCGGCTACGGGGCCGAGCTCGAGATCGGCGACCTCCATTGGGGGCTTCTGCCTCCGGGTCTCCGTCTCAGCCAGGTCAGCTTCAAAGGCGCTGGGATTGACGCGGAGATCGACGACCTGCAGGTGGATCTGGGACGAGTGTGGCTCACTCAGCGAGCGATCGAGCTCGGCCGCGTGGCGGCGAGTGGGGTCCGCCTTTCCCTTACCGGCCTGCCACGGTCTTCGACCGATAGCGAAGGCCAGGTCAAGATCCGGGTTCGACAATTCTCGCTCGAGGATTTGGAGTTTGAGGGGGTTGACCTTCCGGGCAAGATGGCTCTCGACCTCCAGGGTGTGCGCTCGAGCTGGTCCACCGAGGACGACGAGTCGCGGGGGTTTGCCGAAGTGGCGAGCGCGCGGCTTGAAATCGGCAGAATGGAGCCCGTCGACTTCTCACTCCTGGCGCGGTTTGTTCTCGACGAAAACGGTGTCGATCTCTCCAACTACCGTCTTGAGAGCGCCGGATTCGAGCTCCGGGGCAATGGTCGGATAGCAGACGGCGGCGCGCGGTTCGAGATCAACGGGCCAGTCGACATCGGCTGGCTTGACGGTTTCATCAGGACTCGCGGCCTGCTCGACGGCGCGGCTCACGTGGTAGCAGTGGTCGATACCCGGGGGCCAGCGATATTCGAAGCCGATGTCAGCGCATCTCACCTGGTGGCCTCTGGATTTTCTCTCGACAATGTCAAGGGACAGCTTGCACTGGTGAATGGGAGCCTGCGCGGCACCCTGACGAGAGCCGACTTCTTCGCCGGTACCGTGCGGGGCAGTTATGAGCTCGCAGAGTTCGGCGGCCGCTATCCCCACACTGTTCACCTCGAAGGGGAAGGCCTCTCTCTTGAGGGCTTCCTCGACCACCTCAGGATCGAGTCGGCCGGGCTCGCTTCAAATATCGACCTCCGGGCCGACGGCCGCTGGAACGGGAGATCATTCCCCGCCGGAAACGGCAACGCCAATCTCATACTTCACGGAGCGACTCCCGGTCTGCCGGTTTCGGGGGCGGTGGACGTCGCCCTCACCGGTGAGGGGTTCCTGCTCTTCGATGGGGAGGACCTCGCCATCGGGCAATCGAATGCACGCTGGCAGGGAGCACTGACCCTCGGCACGTGGCGGCCATCATGGTCGATTGCCGCCGACCCGGCTGACTTCGCCGAGATCGGACCGATGGTCAACTCCTGGGTCGGATCGACCGTCCTTCCGGAGGGCCTCGCTGGAACGGGTCAAATTCAGGTCGATCTCAGTGGGCCGTTCTCCGAGCTCACGGTCAACGCGCTGATCGACGCCAAGCCATTGGTCCTCGATCCCATTCAGTTCGATCGGCTGGTCGCGGAAACCACCATCGGCGGCTCAATGCTGCGCATCAGCTCGGCACGTTTCCAGGTTGCGGACGGATTCGGCGAAGTCGAAGGCGGAATGGCCTGGGGGACCGAAGCGGGAAACGACCAGATCGATCTGGAACTCCGCGGCCGGCGTATTCCGCTCGAAGCAGTTGCCTCCTGGATCGGCCTCGAACAGTGGGTGGACAGTGGCACGGTTTCCTTCAGCGGAACTCTCGATGGGCCCTTCGCATCACCTTCGGGCTCCTGGCAGCTGAGCATCGATGACCCCATGCTCGCCGGGCTCGAGCTCGGGACCGCCTCGACAACCGTCGGTCTCGACAGCGGGACCTTCAGCTGCACCGACCTCAGTTGCGATCACGGACTCGAGGGAAGTCTGTTCTGGAACGTCCATGATGCAGAGATCGGTGGAACCCTGACCTGGCCACAGATGCCGTTGGCGCCCCTCGGTGAGGAAACGGAGCGGCTGGCCGGCAACACCGCAGATGTCAGCCTCGAATTCCGAGTGCCGTTTGGTGAGCGTCCAACAACTGTGCTCCGCGTTCAAAGCGAGTTCGCGCAGCTCGATATCCACGGCAAACCCGACTCTGTCGAGGTTGCTGCCACAATCCAGGAAGCCCTCGAGGTCCACGCCCATCTTGATCGCGACGATGACGGCGGTCTTTTCGGTGACGGTACGCTATCGGTCACGTCAGCCAACGGACTCCTCGCCCTTCTCGCCCCAGAGGCCGGGGTTCCGCTGTCGGGCACCGCCGGCGCCTCATTCACCGTTGACTGGAAAGACGAGCCGTTACCGCGAATCGAGGGCCAACTGGAGAGCATCGATCTCGAACTCGAAAAGCAGGCCATCCAACTTCTCGAGCCGGCCGGATTTTCGCTGTCCCACGAAGGCTTTACTGTCCCCGGTCTGCACCTCCGCGCTCGGGACGATGAACTCTTCGTACGCTGGTCGATCGATCCCGAAGGACAGTTGCGCGGCAATGTCTCGGGCACAATGGACACCCTGCTCCTTCGCTTTCTATTGCCCGATTGGGAGCCGGCAGGTCGCGCCAGCGGCATTGTCGAGCTCCTCGGTTCGATCGACGAACCCCTCTTCGAAGGCATCGCCGAATTTCACAGAGCTTCCTTCCGGCTACCCGGCACACGAACCATTCTTTCGCAGGTCGAGGGCACTGTCTTCCTGTCGTCCGGCGAGGTCCAACTCGAAGGTATGGATTTTCGGTTCATGGGCGGCCGCGGCCGCGCCAGCGGCCGGATCCGGGAACGGGACGACACCATCGTGCTCGCCCTCGACGGAACCGCGAGCGGCGTTCGTTTCGAGGTTCTGCGAGACCTCGACGCGCGGCTTTCCGGAAACTGGCGGCTGATCGGTCCGATCGACGACCTTCTGCTCTCCGGCGATATCACCGTCGACCGCATGTCGCTGACGACCAAAGAGGATGTGGCATCGATGCTCCTCGGCTGGCTCGAAAGCGGTGGTGGATCGACCAGCGGCGGCCTCAATCTCGCCCTCCGGGTCGATGCCGATGAAACTGTCGAGCTCCGCAACCCGTTCGTGCGGTTGACCGGCTCTGCCGCGCTCGAGGTCACTGGCACCTCGAACAGCCCCGGTCTGGTCGGCCAGGTCGAGCTGTTGGAGGGTGGCGAGGCGACCCTGCTCGGCAATCGCTACGAGATCGAACGCGGCAGCCTCAACTTCTCGAATCCCAATGCCATTGAACCGTTCATTGACCTCCAGGCTGCGACCTGGGTTCAGGAGTATCAGATCTCGGTCCAAATCGCCGGCACCCTCGACCACTTTGTCACGACCGCGGTTTCGACACCCCCATTGAGCGCCCCGGACATCTATTCGCTACTCGGCGTCGGCTACACCGGCCATGGTTACGGAAGTGGCGCGGTCGGTCTGGGGTTGGCCTCGACGATTCTGTCGAGTCAGTTGACCTCGGTGCTCAGCCGCCGCGGTCAGCTCGCCCTCCCGATCGACCAGGTCCGGGTCGACCCGTTTGCCGCCGACTCCACCGGCAACCCGACCGCCCGCCTCTCGCTGATCAAACAGATCACGCCGTCGTGGACGGTGATCCTGCAGACGACCCTTTCGGGCGAACGCGAACAGGTCGTCATCAGCCGTTGGTATCTGGCCCCGGGCCTTTTTCTCGAGGCCGCCCAGCACGAAGACAGGTCGCTCTCCCTCGACCTTAAAATGCGGCGGCCGTATTGAGAATCAGATGATCGGGCTCCCTCTCCCTCGTTGTTTTTTCGGTCCCATGACCGGTATCGGAGGTGGTTTTGTGGTGCGGCCGTCTCGGCCGCACGTTTCCACTCGTCGTCCCTGTGCAGGCGAGACGCCTGCACCACAAGAAAGTCAATTGGGTGCCGGGTGGGTGGTCGATGGATTGATCTGCGCCGGTAGCTGCCTCGTGGCACTTACAGCCGCACTGATCGTCCTGGCATATCCATCGTCAGCAGTGGCAGCCGAGGGACCACTCATCGTCAGCGCCAGAGTCGAGGCCATCGGTCCAGTTGACGAAGAAGGCATACTCGAAGTACTCGAATTACAGAAGGGCAACCACATCGACCGCCAACGGTTGCGGGAGCTCATTCTCACCCTTTACGCCGGCGCCGAGGTTGAAAGGATGCGGGTCATCACGGCCGAGACGGAGGGTGGCGTCGATGTCGTGGTTCGGATGAGCAATCGCTCGACGGTCTCGGGAGTCAAGGTCCGAATGGGCAAACCGACGCGTCGAGTCAAAGTTCGGCGCTGGGTGCAGATCGAGGTCGGCGACCCGGTAACGGCCGAGGGCATCGAGGCGAGCCGGCGACGGGTGCAGCGCCGTCTCCACGACCGTGGTTTCACCGACGCGGTGGTCGATGCCTACCTCGATTTCAACCGCAAAACCAACACGGTAGGTGTGGAGTTTGAAGTCGTCGCCGGCGAACCGCAGGTCGTACGGACGGTGATCCTCGAGGGCCTGGATGATGAAGGTGTGACGGCCGCAGCCGGCCCCAAGTACAAGGCCGGTGCAAAGCTCACGTCGAGGCTCGAAGACCGTCTCCGGGACCGAACCGAGGCCAATTTGCGAACGATTGGCTACTGGGAGGCGGAGGTCCTTTCAATCGAGCGACGCGTCGACGGCGCAGAGGTCGATCTCGTGATGCAGGTCGAGCCCGGTGCTCACTTTCGCCTTGAACTGGAAACCCCACCCGAGAGTCTGAAGATCGCCGAAAACGCGTTCCCCGACCCTGCGCGAGAGGAGATCCACCCGGCTCAGACCGAGGCGTTGACCGAGCAGATCGTGGAGAACCTCCAGGAGTCCGGGTTTCTGCTTGCCGAAGTCAGCGCCGAACTCACCGTCGAGGCCGATGAGCAGGTCCTTCGGGTCGCGGTCGACCCGGGTCGCAAGCTCAAGGTTGCCGACGTGGAGTTCCCAGGTGCAGAGAGCATCAAACGGTCCGAACTCAGAGACGCCATCGGGGTCAAACCGGGCGGGACCGGCGGGTGGTTCAAACAGAACATCAGCAACGCCACCCTCGAGTCCGATCGCCAGGCCCTCGTAGACCTCTACCAACGGAGGGGGTTTCCTTTCGCGGTGCTCGCACCACCCGAGATTGTCCCTGTCGAGGGCGAGGGAAAGGCCCGCGTTCTCTTCCCAGTAGATGAGGCTGTGCGCTGGTTCATTTCCGAGGTTCAGATCGAGGGTCTGCCAGTAGAAGCGGCGGCTGAGCTCGAGTCCAACCCTCTCGAACTCGCAGAAGGCAGTCCGTGGAGCCCGGGAGCGGTGGAGCGCGCCAAAACCCGGCTCGAGGCCTCCCTCGCCGACTCCGGCTATCCGGAGGGCCAGGTTGAGACGGAGGTCGACACCTCGCAGGAAGGCAGCGCGGCCGTCTTCTTTCAAGTGTCCTCCGGGCCTTTCGTGCGAGTCGGAGAGGTCATCATTGCCGGCCTCCGCCGCACTCATAGGGAGCTGGTCGCCGGTGTGGTTCGGAGAGCCGGAGTTCGTACCGGCGAGCCGCTGTCGCGGCGGAAGATGCTTGCCGCGCAACGTGGCCTCTTCGAGCTGGGGCTTTTCCGACGCGCCGAACTGGCGCCGATGCCCGGCCAGGAGCACCGAGCGGACCGCAATATCGTGGTTGCACTCGAGGAAGGCGAGCAGAAATCGTACCTCTTCGGTGTCGGCTACTCGAACGTCGATGCCGCTCGCCTCATCCTTGGCTGGTCCCACCTCAACCTTCTCGGCCGCGCATACGCGTTCTCGGCTGAGGTGTCACTGGCACGGAGGCAACAGAGGTACTCCTTGTCGCTCCGCAAACAGCGGGTCTTCGGGCTTCCGGTTCCCGGGCACCTCGCCGTCTACCGCACGGACGAAATTCTCGGTGACCGGAATGTCCTGCGCCGGGGTCTGTGGGTCGACTTCGGTGATCGCCTCAAGCGCCCGTTCCGTCCATGGCTCCGCTATGAGTACGAGATCACCGAGCCCGAGCCCTTCCCTAGTGATGTAGATCCCCGCGTCGAGGACACCGTCCGCGAAACAAAGGTGGCTTCGCTTACGCCGAGCGTCGAGTGGGACACCCGCGATAATCCCCTCGCTCCGACCCGGGGCATCTTCGCTCTGGCCTCGTTGCAGTACGCTTTCCCCGCCTTTCAGGCCGAAGCGAACTTCGTAAAATTCAACACCGGCGCCACGGTCTACAGTCCGATATTTCGCGGCTTCGGTGCCATCGGGCTTCGGCTCGGAGCCATGAAACCGATCAATGCTGACCCGGGCATTCCCGAGAACCTTCAGATCCCTTTCGCCTATCGATTCTTTGCCGGCGGCCGCACCACTCACCGCGCGTTCGATACCGACGATCTCGGAATTCCTGGCCAGACCATCATCGACGGCAGTCCCATCGGTGGCAACGCGCTCATTCTTCTCAACCTCGAGTATCGCCGCCGGATCTCGGGACCGCTCTTTGCCGCAATCTTCGTCGACGCCGGCAACGTGTGGGGCTCGCCCGAGCAGGTCAACCTCGGCGATGTCGAGTGGGGGCCCGGGCTCGGCCTTCAGTACGTGACCCCGGCCGGCCCCCTGCGCGCCGAATACGCCTGGAGAATCAACGGGCCACCCGATGCTTCCGGAGGCCAGTTCTACATCAGCTTCGGCGTGCCATTTTAAGTGTTGAGTGTTGAGTGTTGAGTTTTGAGTTTTGAGTTTTGAGTTTTGAGTTATGAGTTTTGAGTTATCCCCCACCCACCCCTGGTTTTGCGGGAGGGCGGACGGCATTCCTAATTCCTCATTCCTAATTCCTAATTCAACTATCTGTGGGTCGCGGTGATAGGATTTCCCGCGTTGTGACCTTCGAGACTCTCCTTCCCTGGCTTCTCGTGACCGGTGGCATTTTGTGCCTCGGACTGGGGGGATCGTGGCTCGTCGATGGCGCCTCACGCATCGCCCTCAAGCTCGGCATCTCGCCGATGGTCGTGGGACTGACGGTGGTGGGTTTCGGCACCTCGATGCCCGAGTTCGCGGTCTCGGTCATGGCGGCTCTTCGCGGGAGTGGGGGCCTGAGCCTGGGAAATGCGGTCGGCTCGAACATCATGAATCTTCTGCTGGTCCTCGGGGTGGCGGCGGTCCTGGTCCCGATCCACGTCATCGGCAGTCGCCGCCTGCTCTACCGGGACCTCACGTTCGGCCTGGTACCGGCGATGGTACTCATCGTCTTTGCCCGCAAAGGGTTCATCAGCCAACCGACGGCCCTGCTCCTGCTCGCGATCTTCGCGGTCTTCATCGTGACCACTGTTCTCAAGGCCCGGGGGCACAGCAATGAACCCGCAGTGGTGGTAGGCACGCTGCCACGTCACTTCGCCCTCACCACCGTCGGAATCGCAGTCCTGGTCGGGGGCTCCGAAATGCTGGTCATCGGCGGAGTCGATCTCGCCCGCCGCTTCGGCGTCTCCGAGGCATTGGTGGGGCTCACCGTCGTCGCTCTTGGTACCTCCCTGCCGGAGCTCGCGACCTCGGTGGTCGCGGTCCTCAAGGGCCAGTCGGAAATCGGCGTCGGCAACGTCCTCGGTTCGAATGTCTTCAATCTGGGTCTCGTAGTCGGAACGGCCTTCGCCATTCGGCCGATGGCGGTGCCGATCAACGTCATTCGCTGGGACATCCCGATCCTCGTTGCCGCCACCTTTGTGGTCGGTCTCTTCGTCCTCCGCGACGGCCGCATCAACCGCTGGGAAGGCGGGATAATGCTCGCCCTGTTCGCCGCCTACCTGGTGTTCCTCGGGATCAGGATCGCGTAGCGACCCCCCACATTGTCATCCCGAGTGAGCGAAGCGAACCGAGGGATCTATGGAGAACCGAGTCGGCGCGTTTCTACCACCCCATAGATCCCTCCGCTCGCTCGCGTTGCTCGCTCGGTCGGGATGACAGTGATTTTCAAGTTTTGTAGATCTGCTGCCGTCGCAGCTCCTTCAGCCTATCGCGAAGACGTGCCGCCTCCTCGAACTCCAATGCCTTGGCCGATGCTCGCATCCGCTTCTCGAGCTCCGTGATCAGCTTGTTGAGCGACACGGCGTCGTCCGGAAAATCCTCGTCGCCGTCGGCGACGCGTAATGGCCGCGAACCGGGACCGTAGTAATCGAGCTCGGACATCGCCAGCAACGGGCTCGCGACATCCTTGACGATGGTCCGCGGCTCGATGCCGTGTTCGGTGTTGTGGGCGGCCTGCCGTTCTCGTCGACGCCCGGTTTCGCCGAGTGCACGCTGCATCGAGCCGGTTTCTCTGTCGGCGTAAAGAATCGCGCGACCGTCGACGTTGCGGGCGGCGCGGCCGATGGTCTGGATGAGTGACGTCTCGGAGCGCAGAAAACCCTCCTGATCGGCGTCGAGGATCGCCACCAGCGCCACTTCGGGAAGATCGAGGCCCTCGCGCAGGAGGTTGATACCGACCAGCACATCGAACTCGCCCCTCCTCAGATCGGCCAGGATCGCGGAGCGTTCGAGGGTGTTGATCTCCGAATGGAGGTAGCGCACCCGAACCTCGACCTCTGCCAGATACGAACTCAGGTCTTCGGCCATTCGCTTGGTCAGCGTGGTGACCAGCACCCGCTCACCCCGCGCCACCACCTCCCGGATCTCGGCCAGAAGGTCGTCCACCTGGTGAGTCGCCGGGCGAACTTCGACCGCGGGGTCCAGGAGACCGGTCGGTCGGATGAGCTGTTCCACGACCTCGCCCTCGCTGTGCTCCTTTTCGTAAGGGCCCGGGGTGGCGGAGACAAAAACTACCTGGCGGATCCGATCTTCAAACTCCTCGAATGTCAGTGGCCGGTTGTCGAGCGCCGACGGCAGCCGGAACCCAAAATTCACCAGATTCTGCTTGCGCGATCGGTCACCGTGGAACATCCCCCCGACCTGCGGCACCGTCACGTGCGACTCGTCGATGATGCACAGGAAGTCCTGCGGAAAATAGTCGAGCAGGGTCGGCGGCGGTTCGCCGGGCGCGCGGCCCGTGAGGTGCCGCGAGTAGTTCTCGATGCCCTGGCAGAAACCAAGCTCGGTCAACATCTCGAGATCAAAGTTGGTGCGCTGTCCGAGGCGCTGCGCCTCGAGCAGCTTGCCGGCGTCGTTGAGGTCAGCCAACCGCGGGTCGAGCTCGGCGCGGATGCCATCGATTGCCTTCAGAAGCTGCGACCGCGGGGTCACGTAGTGAGTGCGGGGATAGATCGGCAGCCGATCGAGCTCCTCGATAGCCACACCCCATACCGGATCGATGCGCTCGATGCTCTCCACCTTGTCGCCCCAGAACGAGATCCGGGCAGCGGTGTCGTCGTATGGCGGATAGATCTCGAG
>Ga0209013_10005307_pt1 | contig 11132 bp, 11 predicted proteins | sample Cruoilmetagenom2_FD_187291 | JGI IMG/M metagenome (GOLD analysis project Ga0209013, IMG submission 187291) | Oil polluted marine microbial communities from Coal Oil Point, Santa Barbara, California, USA - Sample 2 (SPAdes) (version 2) | ecosystem: Environmental > Aquatic > Marine > Oil seeps ...
ATTTTAAAAGAGCCAATGACGGGATTTGAACCCGTGACCTCTTCCTTACCAAGGAAACGCTCTACCCCTGAGCTACACCGGCTAAAAATTAGAGCGGGAGACCGGGTTCGAACCGGCGACATTCAGCTTGGAAGGCTGACGCTCTACCAACTGAGCTACTCCCGCATTAATTTTTTATAATCCATGTAAATTCAATGTGGGGAGAGCAGGATTCGAACCTGCGAAGGTGAAACCAACAGATTTACAGTCTGTCCTCGTTGGCCGCTTGAGTATCTCCCCAATAAAAATTCACTCTTTTAAAGAACTTATCGAGCATTTCTACTCGTTATTTTTTTCTCAACAAACAATCTAAAAACAATTGTTCTATTAAGAGCCGATGGAGGGACTCGAACCCACGACCTGCTGATTACAAATCAGCTGCTCTAGCCAGCTGAGCTACATCGGCTTTTCTTGACTTTTTTACAATAAAAAAGTCCGCTATTTCTAACGGACTGCAAATGTAGATATTTATTTTTTTAATCAAAACATTTTTAAAGAAATTTTCTTTATAAATATGCTCTTAATTTTTCTTTACGCTTTTTTAATTGTCTTTGTAATGAATTAACAGCCGAATCTGCTCCTTCTTCAAATGTTTTACAAACCTTTTTTACTATTAAACTATCACCTGGGACACTTATTTTTGCTTCGAATATTTTATTTTGTTTCTCACTAGCATTTCCCAATTTTAAAACCACATCAGTTTTTATGACTTTGTCATAATATTGATCTAATTTATCCATTCTAAGTTGAATAAAATCAATTAATTTTTGGTCTGCATTAAAGTTAACGGATTGTGTGTTTACTTTCATCTTCTACTTTTTTTGGTTAGACAATAATTTTTTGTGATTATTTATTTCTTGGATGTGTTTTAGCATAAACTTTTTTTAATTCAGCAATACTATTATGCGTATAAACTTGAGTTGCTGCTAAACTTGAATGACCAAGCAACTCTTTTACAGCATTTAAATCGGCACCTTGATTAAGTAAATGAGTTGCAAACGAGTGCCTTAATATATGTGGACTCTTTTTTACTTTAGTAGATGCTCTACTAAAATAATCATTTATTATTCTGTACACAAGGGTTTCATAAATTTTAACTCCCTTTTTAGTTAAAAACAAATACGTTTCATCTCTTATAGAATCTAACTCTTGTCTTTTAATTAAATACTCTTTTATAGTTTCTATTACTGTATTTAATAACGGTAAAAGACGCTCTTTATTTCTTTTTCCTAAAACTTTAAGTGTTTGGTTTGACAAATCAATATCTACAAGTTTTAATTGCACTAATTCTATACGCCTTATTCCTGTTGAATAAAATAACTCTATAATTAGTTTATCTCTAATGCCTTCAAAAGAATCATCAAAATTAAAGTCTTTTAAGACTGATTTAATCTCATTTTCTGAAAACGGTATTTGTACTTTTTTACTTGTTTTTAAAGCCTTATGTTTTGCTAGAGGATTTACTTTTATACTATCGACTTTAAGTAAGAATTTATAAAAGGTATTTAATGAGGATATTTTTCTATTTATACTTCTATTAGTTATGCCCGATTCAACAAGAAAGATAATCCAACTTCTAATTTGAGAATAGTTAACAGCCTTGATATGTACCTCATCAAATTGTTTTTGATTAAATTTTTGAAAACTTTCTAAATCTTTTTGATATGCATTAATGGTTAGTGGAGAATATTTTTTTTCTAATAAAAGGTAATTTGTAAATGGTTTAAATGACATATACTGCTATTAATAAATGCTGTCTAAAAATACAAAACTTTAAACAAAGATAAATATTAGTCGTATAAAAAAATCCCATAATTAATTATGGGATTTTAAAATAACTTTATAAGTTTTTAAATTTCTTCGGCATCTCTTAAATGCTGAATGTATTGTGCTTTTTGAATTTGCGCTCTACGAACAACTGAGGGTTTATTAAACTGCTTACGAGTTTGTAAAGACCTTTTTGTACCCGTTTTATCAAACTTTCTTTTAAAACGTTTTAAAGCTCTATCTATATTTTCTCCTTCTTTAATTGGTATTATTAACATAGTATCTTAACCTCCCCTCTTTTAGAATTTTCGTCCCGATAATTATCGGGATGCAAATATATAAACTAATTTACAATTGGCAATAGATAATTATAATTTATGTTGCAGGTTTATATTCTTTTTTGTCAATTACAATTTTTGACAATATTTCCTTTAATATTTCAGAAGTGCCTCCTCCTATTGGTCCTAAACGACTATCGCGTAACAATCTAGCCATTGGATAATTTTCCATATAACCATAACCTCCTAAAAACTGAAGACATTGATATGCAACTTTATCAGCCATTTTTGTTGATTGAAGTTTGGATATAGTTGCTTCTTTTACAACATAATCTCCTTTATTTAATTTGTAAGCTACTGAGTAGTTATATTCTTTGCATATTTCCATTTCGCTATACAAATCGACAAATGTATGACGCAATGCCTGATAAGTATCGATAGTTTTTCCGAAAGTTTTTCTTTCAGACATATATTGTAACGCATATTCTAAAGCATATTCGGCTCTTGCATGCGCATTAACTCCCATAACCAATCGCTCTAACGAAAAATGCTGCATAATATATGAGAATCCCTTATTTTCTTCTCCCATTAAATTACTTGATGGAATTTTAACATTGTCGAAAGCTATTTCGGCAGTATCGGAAGCTCTCCAACCTAGCTTATCTAATTTTGTAGTTGACACTCCTAGAGTATCCTTATCTACAATAAACATACTAATACCTTTATTACCAAGTTCGGTATTTGTTTTTGCTGCAACTACCATATAATCACAATACACGCCATTTGTAATAAACGTTTTTGAACCGTTTATGATATAACTATCTCCTTGCTTTATAGCAGTAGTGCGCATTCCTGCAACATCACTTCCACCAAATGGTTCGGTAACACAGAGACATCCAATTTTTTCACCTGAAATACTTGGTGACAAATAACGTTCCTTAATATCGTGACTTCCTTCTTTATTAACATGTGTCATTGCTAAATAACAATGTGCCCAAATAGCAGCTGCAAACCCACCTGAATTTATTTTTTGAAGTTCCTCTAATAGTATAACTGTATAAAAAAGATCAAGATCTAAACCTCCATAAGCTTCAGGATATGCAATCCCAAAATACCCCATTTCTCCAATTTTTTCCCAAATAAAACGTTCTATTGTTCCATTTTTTTCCCATTTTTCAATGTGTGGAGTCACTTCTTTCTTTAAAAAATCTTGCAGACTTTTTCTAAAAAGTTGATGTTCTTCGGTGAAGTACATACTATTCATATTGTTATCATTTAATCAAGGGTCAAATATAATTTAATTATCTCAATCTTATTAACTGGAAAGCTTTTAACTTTTGTTAATTCTTCGATGGTTTTATATCCTTCTCTTAATGTTCTTTGTTCTATAATTTCGTAAGCCAACTCGTAATCTATATATTGAATTGTAACTAGTTGGTCTCTTGTAACAATATTAAGATTATACTTGATAATTTGTCTAGGCGTTTTTACAGTGAACTCATTTAAAACTCGATCGATAACTCCGGGAGCCAAACCATAAACATCTTGAAGCTCTACATCTGCTATAAAGCCTCCTTTAAATTTATTTCTATAATTAATAATACGCTCTGAAAGTTTTTCGCCAATACCATTTACTTTTCGTAATTGGCTAACTGTAGCTGAATTCAAATCTATTTTATCATCGTAAGTTTTTGGTGTGTTATTATTTTGGTATGTAAACGTTTTTGATTTTGGATTTGTTATCCAATCTGGAAATTTAAAATATGGCGATATTGTACCTAATAGTGAATCTGAAATTTTTGTGACGTTTTGAAATTCTTTAGCAGAATTAACCCATTTGTTTTGAGCTCTAAACTGAAGTAATCTGTCAATTTCTTCATTTGTCATTCCTAATGTGTAACCTTTATAATCGGTAATATAATTTGGATTGAAAGGATATATTTTAAGCTTATTATTTTCAATTTCAATAAGTTTTAGTGAATCTATTTCTTGCTGAAATAAATTCAACTCTGTTTGGTTTACCTCAATAGTATCAGAAGAAAAATCAGCAAAAAAATAAATACATTGAAAAGCTATGATGAGTGATAACAATAAAAAAATCCCATTTCGTTGTTTATTTGAAAACTTAAAATGGGATTGCATATTTATTATTAATATTTATGACTTAGCAGCTTTTATAGCATCTAAATATCTATTAAGTTGTTTTTTAACAACTGGAAATAAGAAATAAAGACCAATCATATTAGGGAAAACCATTGCAAAGATCATTGCATCAGAGAAATCCCAGATAGATTTCATACTTGCAGCAGCACCAATAACTACAAACATTAAAAACAACAATTTATATGTCATGTCTGCAGCTTTGCCTCTACCAAATAAAAATTTCCAAGATTGTAAGCCATAGTAAGACCACGAGATCATTGTAGATACTGCAAATAATACTACAGCAACCGTTAAGAACAAATTTGAATATGGAATATATTTAGCAAATGCTTTAGATGTTATTCCAGCTCCTTCATATGATACTCCATCAATCATTACTGCCCCTAGGCCATCTCCTCCATATTCGAAAGCACCACCAAAATTAAAAATTATTATTACTAAAGCTGTCATTGTACAAATAACAACGGTGTCAATAAATGGCTCTAATAATGCTACTAATCCTTCAGAAGCAGAATATTTTGTTTTTACAGCAGAATGCGCAATAGATGCAGATCCTGCTCCAGCTTCATTTGAAAATGCTGCTCTTTTAAACCCAACTAACAATACTCCTATTACACCTCCAACACCAATTGCTTTTGGATTGAATGCTTCAGTCAAAATTAAACTAATTGCATTATCAATTAAACTAAAATTACTAAGTATAATATATAAACAAGCTATTAAGTATAACACAGCCATAAAAGGCACAATTTTTTCAGTAACCGATGCAATTCTCTTAATACCACCAATAATAATAATCCCAACTAAAAAGGCTAAAACAACTCCAATCCAAAACCCAGCACCAGTACTTTCTAATCCCATTAATTCTTTTAATACAATAGTCGCTTGATTTGATTGTGCTGCATTTCCGCCACCAAATGAACCACCAATACAAAAAATTGCAAATAAAACAGCAGCAACTTTACCTAAAGTAGCAAAACCTTTTTCTTTTAATCCTTTGGTTATATAATACATTGGACCACCATAAACGGTTCCATCTTCACCAACGTCTCTATATTGTACACCAAGAGTACACTCGACAAACTTGGTTGACATGCCTAAAAATCCACAAATAATCATCCAAAATGTGGCTCCAGGTCCACCCAATGCTATAGCAAGTGCTACACCAGCAATGTTACCATTACCAACTGTTCCAGAAACAGCTGTTGCCAATGCTTGAAAATGACTAACTTCTCCTTCTTTACTTTCATCTCTAATAGTGTCTCTAATATCTCCATCAATAGTCATTGAAGTTTCTTCTGCATGATGACCACCTTCGACCTCATCATATTTACCTCTAACTGTATTAATTGCTTTTCCAAAGTATCTAATATTTGGAAAACTAAAATAAAGCGTAAAAAACAGTGCACTACCCACTAAAAGAATTAGCACAAATGGTGTCCCATAAATTTCAAAAAATATAATATTTGAAATAGTATCTGATATAGGTTTAAACCCTTCGTCTATACGTTGGTCTAATCCTTTTTCAGCGACATCTTGTGCAAAAGTTATAATTGGTAAAATAAGAGTAAAAAAAGAAAGAAGATATTTCTTCATAATGGATAAATATTAGTTAGTAGTTTTATTTTAAAGACAGCAAGATGCTAAAAATAAATGAGTATTTAAAAAGATAGCTCTTATTTAACTCAATTTATATTATATAATGAATTCAATTTTTGAATTTGTTCTGGTTTGCCTAGTACTATAACTTTAGAGTTTGAGGCTAACTTTAAATCGGCATCTGGATTAACAATATATTCTCCATTAACCCCTTTAAAACCTATTACAGTACAACCCGTTTTATTTCGAAGATCTAAGTCTTTTATTGTTCTTACATTTAAAGTATCATAAAGTTTTTCAACTTCAATTTCTTCAATATTTATATTAGATTTTCCAACAATAGAAAGGTTATCAATAAATTCAATAACATCCGGGATAACTACTAAAGATGCCATATGGTCTCCACCAATCATATCTGGTAAAATCACACTATTAGCACCAGCAAGTTTTAATTTTTTATAAGACGTTTCTTGAGATGCTCGACTTATAATATTCATAGTCTTATTTATTTGTCTTGCAGAAAGTACTACAAATAAATTGTCGGCATCGCTTGGCAACGCTGAAATTAAACAGTCCGCACGATCTATACCAGCATTTAAAAGAATTTCATCTTCATTCGCATTCCCTAAAACATAAGGAACAGAGTCACTTTTTATTTTAACTATTCTTTCTTTATTTTTTTCTATTATTACAAACGGTTTTTTATAAGCAAGCAACTTCATTGCTGCTTGTCTTCCGTTTCTTCCATATCCACAAATAATGATGTGATTTTTAAGATTATCTATCTTTTTTTTCATCTTTTTTTGTTTTAATTCTTCAATATTATTTCTGCTTAATATATACTCGGTAATTACACTTAATGCATAACCTACAATTACTACACTAGTTAGTATTAAAAATATAGTAAAAATTTTAGAAAAATCATCAAGCGGTTGGACTTCTCCAAACCCTACAGTTGTAATAGTAATAACTGTCATGTAAAAAGCATCAACCCATGTGTAATGAGACATGAATCTAAATCCGAATACCCCAATTAATAATAATACAAGAAGTAATATTACCGCTGTATATATTTTAGATCTAAAAAATTTAATTATTGGGTTCATATATTATAAATCAAATACCGAAGAGCGTTTTGTATAAGCTAAATCTTTAATTCGCATCCAAAAAGCTATAAATAAATATAAAGCAAATCCGAAACCTAAAGTTACAAACGTAAGATAGATAAAAGATGTTCTTACCACTTTTGCTCGCATACCAAAACGATCGGCAATTCGTTGACAAACATAGTAGCCATGTTTTTGAAAATAGAGTAAGGCTTTATAAAAAATGTTCATTAAAACAAAGTTGATGAAATTTTATTACAAAAAAAAGCCACTTTTAAAAAAGTGACTTTTAATTATTTTAAGATTTGTTTTTTAATTATGAATAATTGAATCTGGATTTCCATCTGGATCACTATTAACAGTTCCATCAGTTGCTGCATTACCTAACAATAATACTCCAGCCGCATGAGGTGCTGCCATAGATGTACCACTAATAGTATTGTAACCACCACTTTTCCAAGTTGAAAATATTGCAACACCAGGAGCGCAAAAATCTACTGGAGGATTACCATAGTTAGAAAAAGATGCCCAATTATCATTACTATCCATTGCAGAAATAGTATAAATGTGAGATCCATTTGCTCTTGCTGGTGAATGATTATTAGCATCATCACTTTCGTTACCTGCTGCTAAAACAAATTTTACTGGATTAGACGCATTTATAACTGCATTATCAAGTGTAGTAGATACTCCTCCTCCTAAACTCATATTGGCAACGTCACCATTAACTCCATTAGCAGCAACATAGTCAACTCCAGCAATTACACCAGATGTAGAGCCACTCCCTCTCCTATCTAATACTCTTACCGCAACAACTGTGCTTCCTGGTGAAACACCAAGTGAACCAATATTATTATCTATTGCTGCTATTGTTCCAGCAACATGAGTTCCATGTCCATTTTCATCATCTGGGCCACCTCTTCTTAAAAACGATGTACTTCTTGCAACATCTACATTTAAATCTGGATGGTCTAAATCTATCCCAGAATCTATTATCCATGCAGTGTTTGAAGATGTTGTTGTTCCTCCTCCTACTCTTGTTGTTCCATAAGGAGTAACTTGTGGATCTGATGTTCCTCCACCTCCACCACCTGGTTTCCCTTTGTATGGTGAAATTTGTATGGTAATATCTTGTTCTATACTTTTTACTCTGGGATTTTTTCTTAAAGCTGCAACTTGTTCATCAGAAAGGTTTGCTGTAAACCCTTTTAATGCATGTCCATAAGTAGCTGTAATATTTTCATCCTTAATATCTATAGATTTAAACTCATTTAAAAAGGTAGCTTTTAGATTACTCATCTGTCCTCTATATTCCGAAACAGACTTTACTTTAGCTAAATTTGGTATTCTTCCAGTTGTACTATTATATACTACTATATAACTTCCTGAAATAGCTTGAGATTCGCTAAAAGTTACGTTTTCTACTTCTGCTTGAACATCATCAGATGAATCTGTTTGACAACTAACTAAGGCAAAAGCAAAAGCTCCGACTATAGCATACCTAAGAATTGATTTTTTTTTCATGAAATTTGGTTTTAGTGTTAATATTTCGTTAAAATTTTTTCGAATATACACTTTTTTAAAAAAAACTTAACAGAATATTTATTTATTCGATATAATACTTTTTAACTACGGTTTTACCGTAAATCTGTTTAAGAAAAATGCTTCAATTTGTTAATGAATTGTTGATAATCATTAAGAGATAATAGCATTACCAATGGCACATTGTAAACATTTATTTTTGTTACAATATTCATTTTTAAGTTGAAGAATTGCTTGAGATTGTAATGCTGAAGTTATAATTGGCTTAAATGAATTGAATTTTTCCACAATACTATTTTTTTCTGAAGTTATATTTTGAATAATTTCAATAATCTCTTCATCTATAACTTTTCCTTGACATTTCGCATAACTAAATTTAAGCGGAATAATAGTGTTGATGAGCAGCAAATCTATAAATGATTTGGTCATTATTTTTTTTGTCTGTTTAGACACTTTATTAAAGGTAAAATGAGTTTCCCAAAACATAGATGTTGACACTGTAAATAAAATATATAACTCATCAATAGATTTAGCATCAATTATTTTCGAAAATAAAATTTGGTGCTCATGATACAACATTGCTAATTGTGATAATCTAATAGTTGGAAAATTTGGTGGTCTTAATCTAAAAAAATGTAATGGCAAAACACCTTGATTTGATAAATTAAACTTTTGTTTTAAAAACTGATATTCTTTAACTAATTCTAAATAATAAACTTCTTGATTATCCTCTTCCAATAAACCTGCTTGTCCAAAAAATAACGCTTCCAAACTTAAAACTTTAGATTGTTGCTTTCTTACGACTGAAAAATCAAAAGAGTTCGAAATACTTAAAAAAGCATCTCCATTAACTTTTAATCCAAAATTTTTAGCAAGCATTTTAAACAACACTTCTTCCCAATTATTAGAAGATGCTTTTAGCAATTTGTCTATATCTAGCGATTTACGTTCGAGACGTTCAAAATACAAACGCTCAAACCAATTTTGAACAGTAAAATCATCAACACTTACAAAATCGTTTTCACAATTAATCCATTTTTGGGTTTTAGAAAATAGCTTTTGGTAATTAAGTTGGGCTTCTCTTAAAACTATATCTTTTAATTTTAATGTAGGAATTACAGAATTATCTTTTCTATAAATATCTGTGTCATGATCCCAAACTACATGAAGAATTACATTATCGTAGGCTTTATCTTTTTCATGATTATGTACAAACCAATCGCTAGCTTTTATATGAATTTCTACATTACCAGCCCAAAGTTGATTATCGATTTTTAATTGTGCTGCAAAAAAATCTGGTCCAGCATTATGATTATGCTGTCCAACCGAAATTATTTCAATCGTTTCTCCAAACGTTGTTTTTAAACTTGTAACATTAAATTTTTTATGTTTCCACAAGTGGTGGAGAAAATCTTCTTGCATGTTTTAAAAGTAAAATTTCAATATCAAAATACCAAATTCAAATTTGTTTATTTAATATTTGTAATGCAGGCTTAACACATAAGACCAATACTACATGAATAATCTTTTTAAATCCATATTTATTACCCTATTCCCAATGCTAGCTTTATATGTTTTAATAGATAGCAGCCTACATTTATTGCAGCATGATTTCTCTTTTCGCTATTTAGGACGATTAATTTCGGCATTAACTATAGCGATCCTTTTTGCAGGCTTATTTATTGTATCTCAAGTACGAACCTCTAAAAATCTTAACAACTATACGATTTTTATTATCCTTGGTTTTCTAATAAGTATTGTAGTAGGAGGTATAATTGAGAATAATAACTTGATTGATTCCTCAACGAGTTTTATTTTGGTTGTCTGCTGGGTTATTTATTTAAAATGGTATTCGGTTTTTGAAAATAGAAACAATAGTATTTTAAAAGTTGGAAACGCATTACCAAATTTTGAGTTAGAAAATACAAATAAAAATACAATTTCAAATTCTTCCTTTTTAGGCAACCCAACTATATATCTTTTTTATAGAGGCAATTGGTGTCCTTTGTGTATGGCGCAAATAAAAGAAATTACAGCAAAATATAAGGAACTCGAACAACGAGGCGTAAATATGGTTTTAATAAGCCCACAACCACATGGCTATTCTAAAAGTTTAGCTGAAAAATATAAGCTAAACTTCAAGTTTCTTACAGATGTGAATAACAAAGTTGCTAAACAATTAAACATTTTTGCAAAAAACGGAATCCCAACTGGATTTCAAGCTTTGGGTTACGATATTGATACCGTTTTACCAACAGTTATTATTACAGATATTTATGGAAAAATTGTGTTTGCTGATCTTACCAACAACTACAGAGTACGACCAGAACCAGAAACTTTTTTAAAAGTTATAGATACTATTAACTAAGATTTATCACTTGATTTTATAAATAAAAACAGCTACCTTCGTTTAACTATGGCTAAATACAATTAAAACAATTTTTAGCCTAGCATTGTAGCCAATAACAAAATAGAAATGAAAAGTGAAGCAAAAACAGTAGGAGATTATCTTTTAGAAATACCTGAAAAGAGAAGTCATGCTTTGAATAAACTCAGACAATTATGCTTAAAATATCTTTCTGAACATGAAGAAAGCATGGTATACAAAATGCCTTCATACAAAAGAGATGGTCAAGTT
>Ga0209013_10005309_pt1 | contig 11129 bp, 10 predicted proteins | sample Cruoilmetagenom2_FD_187291 | JGI IMG/M metagenome (GOLD analysis project Ga0209013, IMG submission 187291) | Oil polluted marine microbial communities from Coal Oil Point, Santa Barbara, California, USA - Sample 2 (SPAdes) (version 2) | ecosystem: Environmental > Aquatic > Marine > Oil seeps ...
AAAATCGTGATCCCGCAGCAATGGTGGACATGCTGCATGAAATCTACACCATAAACCGCTACCGTATGGGATATGTTCCGCCTTACCTCCTGACCCACCCTCAACCTGAAGTTCGCATGAGCTATATCCAGGATCTCATCCTTTTCAGTGAAAAAAAGGAGTATGTACAAGTAGATGAGTTTCCCTTTCAAAGGTTCAAAAGCAGAGTCATCAGCATGACAAAGGAACCGATGCAACTCGTTTTATATTACCAGAAAGTGCTTTCTTCCCTGGAACCGGACTCAGAAGCAGCAGCAATGGCACAATACGTTCTGTCCCAGTCATATTTGGCAGCATCTGATTATGGAAATGCAGAATTAGCCTTACGAAAAACACTTGCTTTTTACCCTGACAAACCTATTCTGAAAGCAGACCTCGGGGTCATCTACCTTAAATCAGGCAGGTATGATGAGGCGCTGAAGTTGTTGCAGGAAACAAAAAGGGCTGAGCGTAACAATGCTTATGCAGGTTTTTACCTGGCTATGGCCTTTGAAAAAACCGGTAAATTACAGGAAGCATCTGACCTGTATGAAGAACTGCTTATTATGATGCCTGATTATTCACAATTGTACTATCAACTCGCCAATATCAAGGCTTCATTGGGTAAACAGGGAGAGGGGTTTTATTATTACGGTTATTATTATTGGTATGAAGGCGATCTGAACAGTGCCAAATATCATTATTCAAAGGCTGTATCACTCCTGCCTCAAGATAGCCAGATGAAGGTTAATGCGGAAAACATGCTAAAAAAAATAGCCCAGTTTGAAAAAGAAGAATAGTACAATTTGCTTTACAATAAAAAATAAATCCGGTAAGTAGATTTCAACTCAGGTGCTCAATTGAGAGCATAAAAGGGAACTCCGTGTAAATCGGAGACGGGCCCGCCGCTGTAACCGGGGACGAAAACCGCAGCATGTCACTGCCTGTTAATCCAGGATGGGAAGACGCGGTGAGTAGGATGATCCGGAAGTCAGAAAATCTGCCTGAAGTTGTTAGCTTGTATACCTCCGCGGACAGAGGTGGCACATGTGATCTAGAGGATAAAAAGGGACATCCCGGATCGATGAAAATCGGTCCGGGATTTTTTTTGCCCGGACCCTTGATAAACCTTTTTTCAAGGAGAAGGAAGATGCAAAAGGAACAGACACATTTGAAGATGACTCTTCTGCTGGTGAAAGACTGGGATGGCTTTCAGACAGCCATGCGGAAAACCATGATGCGTGGTGACAGGGAGAGCAACTAATGAACAAAAAGGTTCTTTATTCAACCGTTGCTGCCCTTATGATCTTTCCTGCCATATCGATGGCAGAGGAGATGGAAGAAAGCAAAATAAAAACCCTTGACGAGGTGGTGGTGACTGCCACCAAAACTGAAGAGACAAGAAAGGATGTTCCTAACTCAGTCATCCTTTATGATCAGTATGATATACAGGATGCCCCTGCAATAAGCATCGGCGAAATGATGGCAAATGACCCGGGTATTGACTGGCGGACCCAGGGGGACTCAGGTGGCGCTGCGCAGACTATTCATATCCGTGGCATGAGCGGTAATGCCACCCAGGTGTACATTAACGGTGTCAATATCAACTCACCATCTCTCGGTCTTGCTGAAGTAGGGCGGCTCCCTGTTAATAACATTGGAAATATAGAAGTGGTGAAAGGTTCAGGATCGCTACTCTACGGTACAGGTGCCATGGGCGGTACGGTTAATATTTTCACAAAAAAACCTGTTAAAGATACTGTAGATCTGCGTCTAGAAGGTGGTGTTGGTACCAACCAGACTTATCATCTGGGTTTTGAAAACGGACTCTTTTTTACCAACGACTTGGGCTACTACCTCACAGCCAATTATGATGAAACAGAGGGATTTCGTTCAAACAGTGATCTCGAGCACAAAGATGTTTCACTGAATTTGGTGCTGGACAAAGGAGAGAAATTCGACCTTAGCCTGTATGGCCAGTTTTTTGACCGGGAATTCGGCACACCCGGCGTCAAACCACCAGACGGTACGGAGACGTATTATGTTGATGGTGTTGCTGTGTACAACAGCGATTCGGCAAGTCTTCTTGACAGGGGAGGAGATGAGGACGGATTGCTTGTCCTTACAGCAAAGAGCAGGCCGAATGATAAGCTGGACATAACTGTTTTGGGCAATATTACTTCAATGGAGAATTATAACTATAGTCGTTATACTTTTGGAGGGCCTATAAATGGCTATGAATCATGGACCACCAATACTGTCTGGGAGGTTGAAGGAGATGTGGACTTCATTTTTTCTGATAAGGGCGATCTGCTCCTAGGGGCAGAGTATATTAATTATGATTGGGAAAATAAAACCGTCAACCTTGATGGTTCAGGGGATACGATCGAAGCAGACCTTCATAGTACAGGCATTTATGGTGAACTGCATTATCAACTCTTTTCCCCATTGAAAGTACTTGCAGGATTGCGTTATGAAGATAATTCCGGTTTTGGAAATGAAACCCTGCCGCGTTTTGGTGTTGTTGCAACACCCCGTCAGAATACAGCACTGAAACTCAGCAGCGGCAAACATTTCAGGGCACCAACTCCCAACGATCTTTTCTGGCCTGAAGATCCTTATTCTAAAGGTAATCCTGATCTTCAGCCTGAAACAGGCTGGCACACAGATGTAACCTGGGAACAATCCTTGAAAGATGACCGTATCTTTTTCTCTGCATCCTACTTTCATTGGACCATAGACGATAAAATCCAATGGGAACCGGATTCCAATGGTGTTTTTTCACCGGTAAACCTTCGCTCTTTTACAGGAGATGGTTTTGAAGCCGCCGCAAAGTTCCAGATTCTGGCCAATCTTCTTTTCGGCCTGGATTATACCTACATCGATGCGGAGGAAGAGAGCAAGGCATACACGGTCCAGGATTATTTCACACCCAATTTTGAATATGACTGGGTGACGAGAAGGGCTGCCTATACTCCCGAACACCTGTTAAAAGGGGCCCTCACATACTTTACTGACTTCGGTTTGACTGTCTCCGCTGTTGCCAGGTATACTAGTGACCGGGTAACCTATCGTACAGAGGGCGTAATGTTTCCATGGGATACAAACACCAAAACTGTCGAATACACGTTGGACAGTTACTGGACCTTTGACATGAAACTGGTACAGCAGATAAAGGATAACTTCTATATTACAGTACTTGGTACAAACCTGTTTGACGAGGAATACGATACTTTCTTGGATTCGTTTACAGATCTGAGCGACTTCACTACAACTGTAGAAGGATATCCCGGTGCTGGAAGGTCTATCTTTGGAAAATTGGAATATAGATATTAATAATGATTTATAATTTTAAGAAGCTTAATAGCTTACAAACATTTACTCTTTGATGGAAAAAACATGATTGATCTTTTCTTCCGCGGCGGGCCGGTTATGTATCCACTTCTGGCCTGTTCCATCCTGGTACTGACCGTAATTATTGAACGGCTGCTTTTTTGGGGCACAGTTGACCTGAACCGCAACATGAAACTTATCGAAGATGTGCTGGAACTCTGCCAAGAGGGTGACTGGGAAGCAGTGCGTGCCAAGGTGTCCGGCTCCAAAGATTTTATCATCAAGGTACTGGTGAGTGGAATACTGCACAGGGAATTTTCCATGACCAAGGCCATGGAAGCCACGGCAGCAGAAGAAATACGAAATATGCGGCGCTATATGGGGGTCCTGGATACCATGATCACCGTAGCGCCGCTGCTCGGTATTTTCGGAACAGTGATAGGAATTATTGGTTCATTTGAAGCACTGAGCACTGTAGGCATAGGACAGCCACAGGCTGTGACCGCCGGTATTGCCCAGGCCTTGATTACTACGGCAGCCGGCCTGGGTATCGCTATCCTCTCTGTATTTCCATACAATTATTTTAATTCCAGGGTGGAAAAGGCGGTACTCAATATAGAAAAATATGCAACCAGCCTGGAGATCGTCTACGAAAAGCTGGAAGGCAACCAGGAGGCATCTAAATAATGAAGGTGCCAAGTAGCTACCTGGGGATAAAAAAGCCTCGTATTGAGATGCTGCCGCTGATTGACATCGTCTTTCTTCTGCTCATTTTTTTCATCTATGCCATGCTCTCCATGGCAGTGCACCGCAGCCTGCCAGTTTCTCTTCCAGTTTCCTCCACTGCATCAATTAATACCGATTTAAACCTGACTGTAACTGTCAGGCAAAATGGGGATGTTTTTCTTGATAATACAAAAATTTCCCTGGAAGAATTGCAGGTCGTTTTACAGGGCAAAGCTCAAAAGGCAACCGATGGCAAAGCTGTTCAAGTAGACCTGTTTGCTGATGAGGCTCTTTCCTATCAGGAGTTATACCGCATCCTTGATATAATAAGAACTGCAGGGATATCAAATGTTTCATTACAGGCTGGCGGTCTTAAATAACCGCTCCCGCATGTTCATTGCCGTTTTTCTGGCAATAGCTCTGCATATGGGTTTGATGAACTTTGAATATGAACCTGAGTCTCTTTCAATCCCAAAGGTATCTCTGCCACGTTCTGTCAGTGTTTTTCTCAATCAAAAAAATATGGTCAAAGCACCTGTGCTACAGACAGAAAAAGCACAAATTGCTGAACATATAGTCGAGGAAAAGCTTTCAACAGAAATAGAGCCGGAAAAACCTGTCACTGAAAAAATCTCTCCCATAAAAGAAAAAATGGACACTCCGGTTCAGCAAACAACTTTGATGGAGAAAACAGCCAAACAACCTGCTGCTGAAGAAATTGTACCTGCATTGCAGAAACCAGAAGATATTGCAGAAGATATAAAGCCAAAACCAGGCGAAGCTAAAAAGGTACAAGAACTTGCGACACTGGCAGAACCTCAAGCTGTACAAGAAAAAGAGGGGGTGACTCTGCCGGGAACGTTGCAGATGGCATATCCCCGTTATCAGTTGAACACTCCACCCACATATCCTGGTCTGGCAAGAAAAAGAGGCCAGGAAGGAACAGTTATCCTGCAGGTCCTGGTAAACAGGGAGGGCAGGGTGGATGATCTTAAAATAGATACTTCAAGTAATCTGACCCTGCTGGACCGTGCTGCTGTAACAGCAGTTCGGAAATGGAGCTTTGAACCCGGAAGGCGTGGTGAAGAAAAGGTACCGATGTGGGTCCGGGTGCCGGTAACCTTTAAACTGAAAAAATAAAACGCAGATGTTTATTCACATACCAAGAACGCACATAATTCTTACCCTGGTCTTGTCGTTTATGTTACAAAACGGTGATATCCTGGCAGGACCAGTCACTGACCAGGTTGGCAGAACTCTGGTGGTTCCGGAAAATCCCTCCAGGGTTATCGCTCTGGCTCCCAGTATAACAGAGATAATTTATGACCTGGGCCAGGAAAGAAAACTGATTGGAGTGACTCAGTACAGCACGTATCCTTCAGAAGCGGAATTATTGCCCAGGGTTGGCTCCTATGTACGTCTTGATATTGAAAAGATTGTCTCCTTGAAACCTGACCTCTGCATCGCCATTAAAGATGGAAATCCCAAACATATAGTAGATAAAATTGTTGCTCTTAACATTCCTGTCTATGTCATTGATCCGCGAAATCTTCTGCAGATCATGGATGCCATTACCAGGCTTGGATCTTTGCTGGATGCAGGAAATGCAGCGGCAGTGCTGGTTGCCGACATGGAGAAAAGAATAGAGCAGGTGCAGACACTGGTCAAAAAAGCACGTTACAAACCCCGTGTATTTTTCCAGATTGATGCAGAACCGCTTTTTTCAGCAGGCGACAACACCTTTATTCATGAACTGATCGAACTGGCTGGAGGCATTAACACGGCAGCAGGAGAAGACCCTTATCCCCGTTATTCCTGGGAGGATATTCTCGTGCTGCAGCCTGAGATAGTGCTGATAAGTTCAATGGCAGGAGGGTTGGACCCGGAAAATCTTATCAGGTCCTGGAAAAAGTGGAACCAGCTGTCAGCAGTAAACAACGACCAGGTATTTGTTGTGGAAGCAGACCTGTTTGACCGACCTAGTCCCAGGCTGGTTGACGGACTTGAGGCAATTGCTGCAATAATCCATCCTGAACTTTTCACAAAAAAATAATGATTGTATCCTGGAATGAATATGTCATTTAGCGCCAAAATATTATTAACCTCACTCCTGCTCAGTATAGTTCTACTGTTGAGCTCCATAATTGCTATTTCCGCAGGATCGTCGGGCACACATTTTCTGGAAACCCTATCCGTACTGACTGGAAACAGTGACCCGGATTCGGTAACTTCCACCATCATCTGGCAGATACGCCTGCCCAGGGTAATTCTTGCGGCATTCGTCGGTGGTACCCTGGCACTTGGAGGGTTGGTATTCCAGGCCCTGCTGCGCAACCCCCTGGCAGAACCTTACATACTCGGCATATCCGGAGGTTCTGCAATTGGTGCTATCCTGGCAATGCTCATAGGCCTCTCCTATTTCCCAGGAGTTGCAATTTTTTCTTTTGCAGGAAGCTTACTGGTGTTGGTTTTTGTTACAACACTTGCAGGAACCACCCTGGGAAACACCATGCACAGCAAAGATTCCCTCTTGCTGGGCGGAGTGATGATGAATGCCTTCTGTGCCGCTGTCATTATGTTTCTCATCTCCATGACCCGCTCGTTCCAGGTCCAGCACATTCTTTATTGGCTTATGGGTGACCTGGCAACCATACAGAAAGGGCAACTGTCAATTCTTCTTCTGGTGCTTCCCTGTTTTGTTATAATTTTCATATTAGCCCGCCCAATGAATCTTCTCCTTCTTGGCAGGGAAACGGCTGCCGCCATGGGAATTAATGTAAAAAACACAATTTTGCTGCTGCTTGTTATTACGTCCCTGATGGTCAGCATTATTGTAAGTCTATCCGGCCTGGTGGGATTTGTCGGGCTTGTTATTCCCCATATTTTCAGAATGGTGCTTGGGCCTGATCATCGTTTGCTTGTTCCATCATGTCTTCTTGGTGGTGCTTCATACCTTATTTTCTGCGACCTGCTGGCCAGGGTTCTTCCCTCATCCGGTGAGCTGCCGGTGGGTATTATCACTGCCTTGATCGGGGCACCGCTTTTTATCATATTGCTGTTGAGGGACAGGGCATGAACCAAATTCTAGATACAGTTAACATATCGTTGAATTTCCGTGATAAATTCATTTTGTCAAATGTCTCACTTGAAGTGTCAGCAGGAGAGTTTTTTGTTATAATCGGACCGAACGGAGCCGGGAAAACAAGCCTTTTAAAAATTCTTTCCGGCCTCCAGAAAGCACAGCAGGGATCGATTACTATCAAGGGAAAAAGCATTACGAAATACACGAGACGAAACCTCTCGCAAATTCTGGCGATTGTGCCGCAACAGATAGAGGTCGGCTTTCCATTCAGCGTATCTGAAACAGTTATCATGGGACGCACTCCCCATCTTGGCATTCTCGGCATGGAAGGTAAAAATGATTTTCACATAGCTGAGGAAGCAATGAAATTTACAGAAGTGTTTCATCTGGCAGACCGCAAACTCTTTCAGTTAAGCGGCGGGGAATTGCAACGGGTCATCATTGCACGTGCAATCTGCCAGCAGCCTGAAATAATTCTACTTGATGAACCCACAACAGCACTCGATCCTGCCCATCAATTAAAAATTATGGATTTGATGGAAAAGTTCCGTAGAGAGCATGGCACCACCATCATCATGGTTTCCCATGACCTGAACCTGGCATCCATGTATGGCGACAGGCTGTTATTGCTCAAAGAGGGCAGGGTAGTTAAGACCGGTGATCCCAAAACGGTACTCAATAAATCATTGCTTGAAGAGAGTTATGGCTGCCAGATGATGGTAGATGAAAGTCCTTTAGGACAGGTTGCCAGGGTAACACCAATTCCGCATAAATATCAGCATATATGACTAATACCGGAAAAACTCAGGAACGTCTGATCCTCGGTATCGATACAGGCGGAACATTTACAGATTTTGTTCTGCAGTCTGAAGCCGGCTTGCAAACATTTAAACTTCCCTCAACCCCTGACGACCCGTCACGTGCAATATTAAAGGGACTGGACCATTTTTGGGGCCAGGAATTACCGGACAACCTGGAAATCATCCATGGCAGTACAGTAGCTACAAACGCCTTTCTGGAACGAAAAGGGGCTAGAACGTTACTTGTCACAACGTATGGTTTCGAAGATGTTCTTTTTATCGGCCGCCAGAACAGGCCGAAACTCTACGACTTCAATGTTACCCGGCCACGGGAGATAATTCCCCGCTCCATGGTGGCCGGTGTCAAAGAAAGAATGCTTTTTGACGGCACTGTGCTGAAATCTCCCGGCAAGACCATCGGAAATCGTCTGCGTCGAATATGCCGGGAAAAAGGGGCTGAATCTGTTGCAGTCTGCCTGCTGCATTCCTATGCCAATGATGCCCATGAAAGACGAATCAAAGAAGAACTCTTAAAAACAGACGTCCCAATAATCCTTTCCTCGAAAATTCTGCCTGAGTTCAGGGAATATGAACGGCTGACCACAACCCTTCTCAATGCCTATCTTGGTCCGGTAATTTCTTCCTACATAAAACGGTTGAGCCGAAGTCTCGAGAAGGTCCCCCTTCATATCCAGCAATCAAACGGCGGTATCCTGCCCGCAGCCGATATTGAAAAACGCGCTATCTATACACTCCTTTCCGGTCCGGCAGGGGGAGTGCACGGCAGCCATCAGCTTGCCAGGGAAATGGGGCTGGACAAACTCATCACCTTTGATATGGGAGGCACCTCCACTGATGTTTCTCTCTGTGATCAAAAACCAACTTTAACCAGAGAGCACCAGATAGACGGCTATCCCATCCGCATTGAAGTGATGGATATCAATACCGTGGGCGCCGGCGGCGGCTCTTTCGCGCACATGGACACCGGGGGCCTGTTAAAGGTCGGGCCTGAGAGCGCAGGAGCCCGGCCAGGTCCCATCTGTTATGGATTTGGCGGAAAAGAGATCACCGTAACCGACGCAAATCTTTTTCTGGGCCGTTTGCTTCCTGAACGTTTTATGGGTGGCACCATGCGACTGCAACAGGAAAAAGTTAATACATCGATGTCTATATTTGCTGAGCAGTTAAGGCTTGATCCTGTCACTGCTGCCCTGGGGATCATCCGCATAGTCAATGCAGGCATGGCCAAAGCCATACGCGCTGTGTCACTCGAAAGAGGTTATGACCCAAAGGAGTTCAGCCTTTTTTCCTTTGGAGGAGCTTCCGGACTGCACTGCTGTGAACTGGCCCGGGAACTATCCATCAAAAAAATCATTATCCCGGCCCGTGCCGGAATTTTATCTGCCCAGGGTATGGTTTTTGCCGAGCCGACATTGGACTACATGCAGGCGCTTTTCCTTGTGGGTGAAGAACTGCAATCGCCGATTCTGAACGACAGCATGAAAGCAATGGTAAATCGTGGGCTTGCAGAGGCAAGGACTATCAGCAGGGATGGAGGAAAAAACAACAAAACCATCGAAAAATTCCTCAACCTGCGCTACCAGGGGCAATCCTATGAAATCCGCATCCCCTACGAAAAAAACTTTATTGAACTGTTCCATCAGGCCCATGAGCATAATTTCGGCTACCGGCTTGAAGAAAAACCGCTGGAACTGGTCTCCATCCAGTGCTCGATCAGTATACAAAAGAAAAAAACACCTTTGCCACGAAAAAACGCTGTACAAACAAAACCGGCTTCTCCCATCCGGGATGCGCGTATCCATTTTGAGACAGGGGCTGCCACTGTTCCGGTATATGACCGCAAGTCCTTTTCAGTTGGTCAGGAAATAAACGGCCCGGCTCTCATAGTTGATGATTATACAACTGTTTTATTAACCGAGGATTTTTCACTGCAGATAGATACACTGCTCAACCTTATACTCGAAGGAAACAACTGAATTCGATTTGAAGATACTTGTTTTTGAACCATACTTTGGCGGCTCGCACGGCCTTTTTCTTCAAGGGCTGCAGCAGCATCTGCCTTATAACTTTGACCTGCTGACCTTACCGGCCCGCAAATGGAAATGGCGCCTGCGGCTGGCCGGTCCTTATTTTGCCGAACAGCTCAATAAACAGGACCCGGGAAAACAATACGACCGCATTCTCTGCTCTTCTTTTGTAGATGTTGCCGCCTTCCGGTCACTGGTGGACAGGCAGTTTCAACAGATACCGCTGTACACCTATTTTCATGAAAACCAGTTTGCCTATCCGGTGCAGAAAGAAGATGAACGCGACTTTCATTTTGGCCTGACAAATCTCACCACGGCACTAGCCTCTGACAGGATTGGTTTCAACACACAATACAACCTGCAGACTTTTCTCGCCGGTGTTGAGCAGATTCTGAAAATCTGCCCTGACATGAAACTTGCAGGCGCAATTGATAGAATAAAGGAGAGAACCACAATTGTTTACCCTGGCATAGATTTCAGCGGTTTCCCTGAACCGGATACCTGCACGTCAGATTCAGGCAGTCCACCGGTCATTGTCTGGAATCACCGCTGGGAACATGATAAGAACCCGGAATATTTTTTTGAAACATTTTTCAGACTCGATAAACAAAACATTGATTTCAGATTGATCATAGTGGGACAGTCCTTTCAGCGCAAACCGGCAATTTTTGATGAAGCCCGGAAAAAACTGACCCATAAGATTCTCCATTTCGGTTATGTGGAATCCCGGGAAGAATATATAAAACTTCTTTGTAAAGCGGATATCGTTGTCTCAACAGCCAGGCATGAATTTTACGGCATCTCGGTCATTGAGGCAGTACGTGCAGGTTGCTATCCATTACTGCCTGCACGTTTATCATATCCTGAACTTTTTCCTGCTGAGTATCTTTATGGGGATGGGGAATTGTTCAGCAGATTAAAATCACTGCTGGGATATCCGGACAGGCTAGACAGGTGCCGGACAAAACCTTTGACGGAAAGTTTTTCCTGGCCTGTACTGAAAAATAAGTATCTTGAATGGTTTGAAGGGTATTCACGTACTGTCTGAAAAAAACAAATGTATTCTGTTTCTCTGAAAAGTCCAGATATCCACTGGACATGGCAACCTTTTAAGAATGGTTC
>Ga0209013_10005310_pt1 | contig 11129 bp, 8 predicted proteins | sample Cruoilmetagenom2_FD_187291 | JGI IMG/M metagenome (GOLD analysis project Ga0209013, IMG submission 187291) | Oil polluted marine microbial communities from Coal Oil Point, Santa Barbara, California, USA - Sample 2 (SPAdes) (version 2) | ecosystem: Environmental > Aquatic > Marine > Oil seeps ...
CTGGTCCTGATCACTCTCCAAATGGAGAGAGGTTTCTCAGGCATTATCCAAACAGCGGTGGCTGACCATAAATTTGCAGCCTTCGATATGATTTTAGATTTCAGACGTCCTACTTTCTGGGTAGTCCTGTTTGGCGGACTGTTCAGTTCATTTGCCACTTACGGAGCAGACCAGACCATGGTTCAGCGTTATCTGTCCACCGCCGACATGAAAGATGCAAAGAAAAGTCTCTGGACAAATATCATTCTCACCGTTCCTGCCACCCTCCTGTTTTTCTTCATGGGAACGGCACTCTACGCATTCTTTAAGGAGAATCCTGGCCATATGAACCTGACCCTGGAGAATGGCGACTCTATCTTCCCATGGTTCATTGTCAATGAACTGCCCAATGGCATTGTCGGAATCCTGATCAGCGGCATTTTTGCAGCAGCCATGTCAAGTGTGAGCAGTAGCATCAACTCGGCAGCCACCGCTTATTCCACAGACATACATTTCCGGTTTCGACCAGGTACAAAAAAACGTGGTTTAAGGATTGCAAGGATATCCACCATAGTGTTCGGAGTGGCAGGAACACTCTTCGCACTCTTTATGGCCAGCTGGGAGATTAAATCACTGTGGGATGTTTTTAATAAAGTCCTGGGATTGATCATTGGCAGCCTGGGTGGACTCTTTTTACTGGGTGTCCTTTTCAGGAGGGTCCATTCAAAAGGTGCCATGATCGGTTTTATTTTCAGCCTGCTGATGCAGGCCTATATAGCCTTATTTACCCATATTCACCTGATGCTGTATACCGCAACAGGAGTAATTGTTTGTGTGGTAGTAGGCTTGCTGTTCAGCTATATCATTCCTAATAAGAAAGTGCTTGTAATGTAAAAAAAAATGCACCTATGAAGTCAGAAAAAATAGAAGGACTCATTGCAGCCCCGTTTACACCCATGAAGGAGGATGGAGAGCTGAACTTTTCTGTGGTTGAGATCCATGCCCTTCAGAAAGATCTGGAAGCCATAGACTTCTTTGAGATAAAGAATCATCCTGACCATCTGAAATTAAAAAATCAATCCTTATGAAAAAAATATATGGTGCATCAATCCATGTTGCAGGGTTTTTACTTAGTCTGATCCTGGCACTCTCCTGTAGAGGAAATTCACCTGTCGAGGAACCATTGGACTATCTGTTTGAAAGCGGGACAGAGGGGTATGAATGTTTTCGTATTCCGGCCATTGTCACTACTTCAAAGGGCACCATCCTGGCGTTTGCTGAAGGACGCAAAAAAGGGTGTTCGGATACAGGCGATATCGACCTGGTGATGAAACGATCGGAGGATAACGGAAAAACATGGAGCAATCTTTTGGTACTCAGGGATGACGGGGAGAACGTTTGCGGAAATCCGGCACCGGTGGTGGATGAAAGTACCGGAACCATCCATCTGCTCTCCACCTGGAACCTGGGGGAGGACCCTGAAAAGAAGATTATTGAAGGGAAAAGCAAAGATACCCGACGCGTCTTTGTGATGGAATCGGGCGATGATGGGAAAAGCTGGTCAGATCCCCTTGAGATAACCGGCTCGGTAAAGCAGGACCGGTGGACCTGGTATGCCACAGGTCCGTGCCACGGGATCCAGTTGAAGGAAGGACCCCACAGGGGAAGACTCCTCATTCCGTGCGACCATATTGAGGCCGTTTCCAAAAAATACTATTCCCACACCATCTATTCAGATGATCAGGGGAAAACCTGGGAGCTGGGTGGGACAACCCCCCAGGACCAGGTGAATGAATGTACTGTGGCAGAGCTGCCAGATGGAAGGGTGATGTTAAATATGAGGAATTATGACCGTTCCCAGAAGAGCAGGAAAGTTGCTTTCAGTGATAATGGGGGAGTCACATGGAGTGATATTGTGGCTGACACAACCCTTATCGAACCGATCTGTCAGGCCAGCTTGCTTGGTGTCGGCACTGATGATCAGGAAAAGCATGTGCTGTTTTTTCTAAATCCTGCCGACGAAAACAAACGGCAAATGATGACCCTTCGGATCAGTAGGGATGAAGGGTTCACCTGGACAGGAGCATTGGTGCTACACCAGGGACCGGCTGCTTATTCAGATATGACACAGCTTTCCAACGGTAACCTGGGATGCTTTTATGAAGCCGGGCATTCCAATCCATACCAGGGGATTGTCTTTCAGGAAGTTTCGTGGCAGAAAATTGTGGAAAAGGCTGGAATATGAGGTTTTCCGGAGGAGTGGATAGATGGGAACCTGACCAATGGAGCCTAGGGAATGGAACTAATTTGTAACAGCGATTGTCACATTGCCCTGGAAAGTCTTCTCTGAAGGGATGATCTTCATATAGTTCCCCCAGAGTAAACTGTTATAGTCCCACCAGTCATTAATAATCAATCTATTTTCACCATCGATATGATCGAACCGGCAGGCCTGCGTACCATCTGAGAAAATCTCGACTTTTGAATTCCCTTTTGTTTTTAATGAATAGGTGTAAATATTCTCCTTGAGTGACCGGGCTTCATTTGTAAAGTGTAACTCCTCATCCAGGCCAAAATAGTAGAAACCTTGTGAGTCCATTTCCCATCCGTGCTGCGGTTTTTTCCGGTAGTTAATCCCGGGTTTAACGGCAAGATCCACAATGCCATTTGCCCTGCTAATATCTGTTTCGTGATAAGCTGTGAAATAGGAGTTCCTGTCCCATTCCAGCTTTTCAAATGAGCTGCCGGTGATAAATTTAAGCCCGGCCTCCTGGATTGTTTTGTCTTCAACGGAGTTCTCAACCTGATACCTGATGTTTAAAATCCCGGTTTCATCGATTTGAATCCTGAAATATGCTGTCAGGCTGTTGTATTTTCCTTTCGTGTTGATGGTCGCAATCCCATTATTCACTTCAAAGTTGAACCCCTTACATTTCCAGTTTTCAGCATAATCTTTCATTGCTATGGTTGAATACTGAAGCCGTTCAGCAGGGATCTTCAGGTTGATGTACGGCCCTGATTTTATAACCGTATCCTTATCTATTCTGATGTTCTCAAGCAGGCCGGTTCTCTTATTAACCTCCAGCAGAAAAACTTTTCCCGAAATGGATATCTTCTCCCCGGTCTCATTTACCTTTAAATCTCCATGCGTACAAACCGGTATTTCAATCTCACGTTGCCCAAGCTGAATGTTGTATTCATCCACCAACATCGAATCGTTTTGAAAAAAAGCAATGTGAAGTTTTTCTCCCTCTCTCCATTCATTTCCTGGAAACAGGAGTTCACCTTTCTGATGCGGCTCCAGATTGACCCTGTCCAATTCTCCGGATAGGTTTGCATATTTCCAGGTTATTTTAAGTTCATTGAAATTGGTATGGTCAAACCGGTTATGCACCGGAATTATCAATTCCCTGTTTGGCTGAAAATGATCGATCTGCTTTACATAAATCTTCGTTGGAGAATAAGCTTTTTTTGTTCCCCAGAATTCAGGTTTTTTGCGTCGCCATGTATCTATAATCCCCCATTCACCGTAGCCCACACATGGTCCCATATAGGTGGCAGGGATGATATTTTTATCGAGAATACCCCACCACTGGTTATAGCCAGGCAGATCGTCCGGTAACATGAATGTTTCATCGAGCATGCACCAGATTGCACCGCCCAATCCACCATCGGCCTCAAAAACATATGTCCACATACTGTCCAGACTCTGACTCCAGAAATTACGAACGTTTGGATCTCCCTTCAACTCAAAATTATTGTAACACGCCACATGTGCCCACTCATCGAAAAGCACCGGCATCTTTTCATATTCAAATCTCTTTGTTTCAATTCCGTATTGATTCAGATCTCCACGCCAGTTTGGATAATGCATGCTCAGGATTTCATAATTCTTAACACTGTCCGGGACAGGTCCCGGATAACTGTAGATAACCGGGCGGGTGGTGTCATGATCTTTCACCCACTTGAACGATTCAACAAAATTATCCCCAAAAACATTTTCGTTACCAATGGACCAGATGATCACGCATGGATGGTTGCGGTGATGATGCACCATCTCCTCCAGTTGAGACAGATAGCGCCCGGTAAACTGGTCGTTGTCCTGGGAAGCGCCGGTTGCACGATAAGCCTCCGTCCGGTGAGAACCCACAAAACATACCGCTGTTTCGTCTTCCACGTATATTCCGAACTCATCACAATAATCCAGGAACGCTTCGGACGGTGGATAATGAGACGTCCGGATAAAATTCATGTTGCACTCCCTGGCCAGAAGGACATCCTTCCTGTCGTATTCCGGTGTTGTCATCCGCCCCAGGGTCGGGTGGATATCATGACGACAGGCTCCCCGCAGCTTCACCGGTCTGCCGTTTACCAGCAACCTGTTTCCATCAACCCTGACTTCTCGAAATCCGATACGTTCTGATACTTTGTAGAGCGCTTCACCGTTTTCCAGCAGGGTAGTCACTGCGGTATAGAGATTGGGATGTTCGGCATCCCACTTTTCGGGATCAGTCACAGGAACAGTGATCTCCCCTCTTATTGAATGGACCTCCCTTTCAACCGTTTCAACCAGTTCATTATTAACATCCAATAGTTCAAATCTTATTTTTAAGGGCCTATCCTGACTCAGTTCATAAAATATCTTCAGTTCAGCATTTCGATAATCCTCATCCAGATCAGTTTCATAATAGAGCTGTTTAAAGTTTAGATTTGGAAGCGTTGTCAGTTCCACATCTCTCAGAATCCCGCCAATCTGGTGCTTGGCATACCCGCTCCCAAATGAAATATCATCGGTGCGGTCCACAATTTCGACCGTCAGGGTTGCTGTTTCTCCAACGCTTACAAATTTGGTAACATTGCAGCTCCATTTTGTAAAGCCACCATAATGTTCACGTGCCAGCTTTCCGTCAATCCAGATACGGGCATAGCTGTAGACACCATAAAAATTGAGAAAAATCTGCTTTCCCTTATAATCTGCAGGAACATTAAAATTAGTTTTATACACATAAGGCTGATCGTGCTTAATGGCAAAACCCTGCATCTGGCATTCGCCGGGTACCTGAATATCAGGCCATTCCTGAAATTCAACATCGTTTCCCCAGAATTTTTCGGGCGGAGTCATAGAGAATTTCCATGTTCCGTTTAATGAGATTACTGGATCATTCACACCGGTTACCTCTATCTCTTTGAAAACGGATTGTGTGTCACATGCGTACAAAGTAAAAAGGAGCACACAAACCAGAAGGACCGATAGCACAGAGGATATTTTAACCATTGATGCTTGTTTTTAATGCTTGATAATCAGTGCTGTTTCACCAGCATCCATATTTAAAATAATCCGACTATCTTCAAGTGTATACTCTTTTTGAGTTTGAAACTCATTTTCAAAAGGATTCTCCAATACAAAATCACCTCCCTTTTCAGAGTAAACTTCAACCTCTGTGATGGTTCCATTCTCCTTCTTTGCACTGGTCGCCATTTACATGAAACGAATTTTTCAAACAGAAACACTCTGCAAAAGTGCGAAATACGCGGGCCGCGTTTTCACCATCGAAAGCATTTTGAACTTCGTCATACTTATCGGCTGTCCAATAGTCGTAAACATCTTTGAACTTCCATTTATCGAAATCGATATTTCCCATTGGGCGTAAATCCCAAAGGTCGGCCCTGTCGAGTGAAAACCGGAGTTTTCCCTCTTTTTGCCATACAAGATTACCAACCATTCCGTTTCCAAGCGGCATAGCTTCGTCCCAAACCTGGGCTAACTCTGTAAATTCAAGATTGTGTCTTCCAACGATTGACTCCTTTGTTTGTGGCGCGCAAGAGGAAAGGATTGAAACAAAAATGAGATTTAAAAAAGAAATAAATTTCATTGTAGTAATTTCACAGATGAATGATATAAAAATAATTAATAAGTAGCTACAAACAACCACCTTGAGTATGTGGCCAAACTTGCGAATGGTGGTAGAGGTTTGAGCTGGTTAAAACAATAGTGATCATCATATGTCCTTATCCAGAATTAGGCGCTCCTACCGGGATTTACTTGCCGGAAAGCATTTCTCCACAGGTAGTATGAAAGCATTTGCACTCCTCAGTCTCTTATTTCTTGGTATGCTCCCCATCTTATCGCAGATTACCTCACCCAGCGACATTGAAGCGGCATTTATTGATGAACCCATTGAACTGGATGGTAATCTAAGCGAACCAGCCTGGCAAACCGCAAATAAAATAAGCAACTTTACCCAGCGGGAATTAAATGAAGGTGAGCCGGTTACTGAAAAAACAGAAGTGGCGATAGTTTATTCTAAAAATGAAATCCATATCGGTATATGGTGCTATGACAATGAACCTGAAAAGATTGTCTCCAAAGAGATGTCTCGCGATTTTAACTGGGAGGTAGATGATAACTTTGAAATTATCATCAGTCCGTTTAACGATAACCGGAATGGATATCTGTTTGTCACAAATCCAAATGGTGCACTTGCCGATGTTTGGGTGGGTGATGAAGGCAAAGATTTTAACCTAGACTGGAATGGGGTCTGGGATGTGGCTGTGGAGAGAAACGATCAGGGATGGTTCGCCGAAATGGTGATCCCTTTCAGTACCCTGAAATTTACAAAAGATAGCACCCAGATCTGGGCCATTAATTTTGAACGCAACATTCGAAGAAAAAAGGAACAGGTAATGTGGCAGGGCTGGTCTAGATTGTCTGAATTGGAGAGGATCTCAAAGGCCGGCAAATTGACAGGCCTGGAGAATATTGAACAAAAGACAAAAATTGAATTAAAGCCCTTTCTGATTGGAGGATTTGAGTTTGCAGAAGACAATTCCAGAACTGGCAAAATCGGCGGTGAAGTAAATTTCGACATCACCCCTACTTTGAAACTTAATTTCACAGTAAATACAGATTTTGCCCAGGTCGAATCCGACCGAAAACAAATTAATCTTTCAAGATTCTCCATAAGATATCCAGAGAAAAGACAGTTCTTCCTGGAGGGAAAGAACTACTATGACATGAATGTTGGAGCAGCAAGTCTGTTCTATAGCAGACGAATAGGCATTGATCAACACAGTGAAGTGCCTATCATTGGCGGAACGAGGTTTTTCGGAAAACTGGACAAAACAAATATAGGTGCGATGTCGCTACAGACATATGCCAGTGACAGCGTTCCCACAACAAATTACTCTGTGATTAAGGTTAGTCAGGATATATTCAAGCAATCGAGTATTGGATTCATCACCACCCAGAAATACTCAAGGGAGAGATACAATGGGGTTTATGGAGCAAATTTCACCTACTCCACTTCTGAGCTATTTGGTGACAAAAATCTGCGTGTGGGTGGTTCATTTGCTGCTTCAGATACAAGAGTGAATGAGGAAACTGTAAGCAGAAATGAAGATAATCTCTCCTATGATCTGTTTTTAACGTATCACAACGATGAGATAGAATATGATCTGGGGTTTACCACCATCGAAAAAGGATTTAATCCTGAAATGGGATTTAGCAACCGCGGTAATTTTCAGGAATACGCGACAGAATTACAGTTTAATCCCCGGTTTGAAAAATTATCTTCATTCAGAAACCTCATATTTAAACCCATTGATATAAGCTACTACATTAATAACGAAACCAGAAAAGCAGAATCTCTTGATTATGAATGGCGCCCTTTTGGTTTTGTAACAAAAAGTGGTGAATTCGCTGAACTTAATATTCAACACAGATATGACGCGCCCACCACAGATTTTGAACTTATTGACAGTATTTTCATTCCTGCCGGCGAATATTGGGACAACAGGATTGAAATACAGTTTGAATCTTTTCCGGGAAGGAGGGTTTCAGCAGAGGTCAGAGCCAGTGCTGGCGAATTTTACACTGGAAACAGGCAGGGATATGAACTATCTGTCCGTCTGAATCTCAACAGCCATTTAAACATGGGTGTCGACTGGCAGAGGAATTTCATTCAGCTTCCTGAAAAATCTTTTGTAACCGACGAGCTGGGAGGCCGCATTGACTATGCATTTAACCCGAAATTACATACCAGCATATTTGCCCAATGGAATAACGAAGAAGATATAGTGCTGGTAAATTACAGAATTAACTGGATTCCGAAAATCGGGAGTTTCTTTTATTTCGTGATCAATCAGGCATACAATACAAATAATGGTTTTAAATTGGAACGGACAACTGTTCTTGGAAAACTAATCTGGCGATTTGCCATATAAAATTCTAAACGATGAAAAGATATTTTTTTAGCCTTACTCTTGGTGTATTTTTCATCCTTATCGGATGCAAAAACAGCTCCAATGAGGTGGTTGTATATTCAACAGTTGACCAGGTTTTTTCTGAACCCATTCTCAGGGATTTTGAAGAGGAGACAGGCATCAAAGTCAGGGCTGTATTTGATACCGAAGAGACCAAATCCACAGGTGTGATAAACCGGCTGATAGCCGAAAAAGATAATGCGCAGTGCGATCTGTTCTGGAGCGGAGACCCCCTGCGAAATGTCGTGTTGCAGTCGAAAGGCATTACCTCTCCAAACCAGTCCGAACAGACAGATTTGATCCCCGGCCACTTTAGAGAAAAGGAGAATCACTGGACAGGATTTTCAGCAAGGGCACGTGTTCTGATCTACAACAAAAACCGGATTTCGCCCGACTCATTGCCCCGTTCCATCCTTGAACTTACACACCCCAGGTATAAAGGTCAATTCACCATTGCCAATCCCCTGTTTGGCACAACCACCTTCCATATAGCTGCACTATTCACAGTGTTGGGCAATACCACAGCTGAACAGTGGATGGAGGAGTTGAAGAAGAACCATGTGGTCATCGCAACCAGTAATGGGGATGTAAAAAAACGGGTCATGAACGGAGAGTTGGCCTTTGGCCTGACCGACACAGATGACGCATTTGAAGCGAAGAAAGAGAGCAGCGACGTGGATTACATCTTTTTAGATCAGCAACCGGGGGGCATGGGGACCCTGATCATGCCCAATGCCTTGAGCATGATGAAAGATTCACCCAATACAGAAAACGGTAAAAAACTGATGGACTACCTTTTAAGCCGGGAAACTGAGACAAAACTGGCCATCTCCTGTGCACAGATGCCATTGATAAAGGGAACAGAGGTACCGGAGGTTGTTCCCTCACTGGATCACATCATTCCCATGAAAATTGATTACATTCAAACCTCTGAGAACTTAGAACAAATACAACTCTGGCTGAAAAAATGGGTGGAGGAGTAACCCGACAAATTGCACGGTTTGTTCCGGCCGTTTTACTGGCCCTTTTGTTGTTGGGGCCATTGCTGGCATTGCTTGTCCGTTGGCTGACCAGTGCGGATAAAGTCTCCTTATTGGCTGTTATCAATACCGGCACACTTTTGCTTGTTGGTAAAAGTTTATTGCTATCCGGCATAGTGGCAGTACTGGCAAGTATTATTGGTACCATTTGTGGATTCCTGCTTTACAGACTCAAGTTTCTATTCAGGGGGTTTTATAAAATATTGTTATTGCTTCCCCTTCTTGTTCCGCCTTACATTTTTGCCGTGGCCTGGAAGGACGGGTTCCAATGGTTGTTTGGCATTAACTCTGCCATAAATCCGGAAATTGGAATGATCATCGTCCATTCGCTGGTGCTTTTTCCGCTGGCCATGCTGATCACCGGCACTGCTCTGTCACAAATTCATTCAGGACTCGAAGAGGCCGGGTTGATGAGGGTTTCCTTTCGCAGAATGCTGACAAAAATTATACTGCCGCTCATCCGGCCGGCTTTGACAATCTCATTCCTGTTGATCCTGATCATCAGTTTGAGTGATTTCTCTGTCCCGGCATTTTTTGGAGTCAACACCTTCACAACGGAAATATTCACCCAGTTTTCAGCATTTTACAACCACCAACTTGCCATCAGTCAATCCTTTTTACTGGTCCTGTTATGTCTTATGCTCCTTTTATCCGAAAACAAGTATTTATCCGACGCCCCGTTTTTCTCTGTTCATGTAAAAGGGAGCAGTACAAAACACTATTCGGTCCGTAAAGGAAAAACTATACTCCACATACTGCTGTGGATATTGTTGGTTGTTGTGCTGGTTTTACCTATTGTCATGCTTTTCCATCAGGCCCTATCCGGAAGAGAGATCCTCTTTTCCCGGGCCTGGGAACTCCTGAGTCCAACCATCTTCCAGTCTGCAAAGCTGGCTTTTTTAGGCGCATTACTGATTTCTGCCACCGGTTTATGGGTAGCATACCTGAAAGAACGATCCCGTTTCCCTCACCTGAATACAATGCTCTTACTAACTTTCATCATTCCTTCCACAGTTTTAGGTGTTGCCGTGATTAAATTTTATAACCAACCTGCTACTAATTTTATCTACACAACTATCCTCATTCTGCTGATCACTTATGTGGCAAGGTTTGGCTTTATCGCAGCAAGAATCATTGGGAACGGCATCAAACAAATTCCTGGTTCGCTGGAAGAGGTTGCCAGGGTCATTGGCATACCACCCGTGAAAAGATTTTTCAGCATCAGCATCCCTTTGCTTCTCCCTTCATTGTTTACTGCCTTTGTGCTTTCATTTGTGCTGTGCCTGGGTGAGCTGGGAGCCACCATCATGATCTATCCCCCAGGCACCGAACTAATGCCCGCAAAAATATTTACCATAGGTGCCAATGCGCCACTGGCTCTCACCAGCAGCATGACCCTGATCAGCTTCGGGGTGACTATGTTTTTTATCCTGGCATTCTTTCTCATTGGGAAAATAATATTTAACAGGTTCAGGTATGAATAAGATCTCGCTCGAACATATTACCCATCATTATGGGGAGAAAAAGGTGCTGGACAATTTTTCATTCTCCTTTGAGGAAGCAAAAAACACCTCGATTATTGGTCCCTCCGGATGCGGAAAGACTACCATATTGCGGCTGATCGCCGGATTGGAAGTTCCACAAAAGGGGATCATTAAAATCGATGAAACAGTAGCCACTGAAAATGAGAAGATACTTCTACCTCCCCACAAAAGAAAAATTGGCTTTGTTTTTCAGGACCTGGCACTCTGGCCACACTTTACGGTATTTAGAAATATTGCATTCGGGTTAAAAGATGGGAAAGAGGAAAAAGTTTCCCATCAGGTAAATCAAATTCTGGATCTTTTC
>Ga0209013_10005311_pt1 | contig 11128 bp, 11 predicted proteins | sample Cruoilmetagenom2_FD_187291 | JGI IMG/M metagenome (GOLD analysis project Ga0209013, IMG submission 187291) | Oil polluted marine microbial communities from Coal Oil Point, Santa Barbara, California, USA - Sample 2 (SPAdes) (version 2) | ecosystem: Environmental > Aquatic > Marine > Oil seeps ...
CCACCAGCTTCGGGACCCGGTGTCCGCGAGCCGCCACGGCCGCAGCCCACTCGGGATCCAGCAGGCGCTCGGCCACGGCAGTGCCGACGGTGCCCAGGCCGAAGAGTGCGATGCGAGGGCCTGCCGACGCGGGGTCCGGCGGAGTAGTCATCATCTCTGTGGTCATCTCCTGGGCATCATGATCCATGCACCGATCGTAGCGCAGGGCCGGCCTGCTAGAGTCGAGCGCCGACGGCAGTGATGACCTGACCGCACCTGACCGCACCTGCGAGCTGATGACTGACACCACGACCACGAACAGCGCGGACCCCACACCCGGCACCGGCGGCCGGGTCTTCTCCGGCGTGCAGCCTTCGGGCCTGCCCCATGTCGGCAACCACCTCGGCGCCTTCGGCAACTACATCGCCATGCAGGACGGCTACGACGCCATCTACTGCATCGTCGACTACCACGCGTTGACTTCCACCCATGACGCCGAGCTCATCCGCCGCAACACGCACGAGATGGCGCTGGGCCTGCTGGCTCTCGGCCTCGACCCCGAGCGCGCCGTGCTCTTTCGCCAGTCCGACCGCCTCGAGCACATCGAACTGATGTGGCTGCTGGCCTCGGTCACACCGACCGGCTGGGTCGAGCGCACGCCCTCGTTCAAGGAGAAGCGCCGCACCCAGCCCGATGACGTGAACCTGGCGCTGCTCAACTACCCCGTGCTGCAGGCCGCCGACATCGCCATCTACAAGGCCGACTACGTGCCCGTGGGCAAGGACCAGGCCGCGCACCTGGAGCTGGCGCGGGAGATCGTGCGGGCATTCAACGGCCGCTACGGCGAGCTCTTTCCCGAACCGCAGGCCGTCTTCAGTGAGGCACCCATCGTGAAGGGCACCGATGGCGCCAACAAGATGTCCAAGTCGCTGGGCAACGTCATCGAGATCTTTGCCGATGAGGACGTCATCCGCAAGCAGGTCATGAGCATGGTCACCGACACGCAGCGCCAGCGCCTGACCGACCCCGGCCGGCCAGAGGTCTGCAACGTGTGCCAGATGCACAAGACCTTCAGCCCCGATGACTACGAGGACATCTGGGAGGGCGAGCGGAGTGCCACCACCGGCTGCGTGGCTACCAAGAAACTGCTCGTGGGGCGGATGCTGAGCTACTTCGCAGAGGCCCGGGCACGTTACCAGGAGCTCAAGGCCAGGCCCGGCATCGTCGAGGAGGTGCTGCAGGCCGGCTCCGAGAGGCTGGCCCCGATGGCCGCCGACACGCTCGCTGAGTGCCACGAGCGCATGGGCCTGGCACCGCGTCGCTGAACGCGGCACAGGGCCGGGCGCGGTTCGTCGGGCCCGAACGCCAGAGTAGACTCCGGACATGATGTCCCGGCTCATCGAGCAAGAGGGGCGCTGGATTCGTGCGCTCCTGATCCTGGCCACGCTCACCGTCGCGCTGGTCTTCGTGGGCCTCGCCGCGGACGTCATCGTCTACTTCAGCGACATCATCCTCATCCTGGTGATGGCCTGGGTGTTCGCCTTCCTGCTATCTCCCCTGGTCGACGGCATCAAGCGTTTCCTGCCGGCGGCCCCGCGCACACTCGTGGTGGTCGTCGTCTACGGCGCGCTCTTCCTCGTGCTGGCCAGCCTCGGCCTCATCCTCGCCACCCAGCTGGCGGGCTCCATCATCGACTTCACCGACGAGCTGCCGACCCTGCAGGAACGCGTGCCGGAGATCGTGCAGCCGTGGCAGGAGCAGTTGAAGGACCTGGGCCTGCAGGTCGACCTGGTGCTGGTGCTGGACCAGGCGCTGCAGGAGATCGCGGCCTCGTCCGGACAATTCGTGGGACCGCTCCAAGACATCGCCTTCGCCAGCCTGGGGATGCTGGGCAACCTCATGTTCATGATCTTCCTGTCGCTGTTCATCGTCATCGACAAGGAACGGCTGCTGGGCTTCATCAACCAGGTCACGCCGCCGCGCTACGCCCCCGAGGTGCGGCTCTTCCAGACCAGCGTGGTTGCCTCCTTCGGCGGTTTCATCCGCGGCCAGGCCATCCAGGGCCTCGTCTACGGCAGCATCGCCGCGGCGGGCAGCCTGCTGCTCGATATCGACTACGTGCCTCTGACGACCGCGCTGGTGGCCATCTTCCAGTTCATCCCCTTCTTCGGGCCGTTCATCTCGTGGGCACCGCCGGTGGTGGCCGCCATCCTGACCCAACCCGATGCGCTCATCCCGATCGCCCTGATCATGGCCGCGGGCTGGTTCATCACCATGAACCTGGTGCAGCCGCGCGTGATGGCCAGCTCGGTCGGCATCCACCCCGTGGTCGTGCTCGTGTCGGTCCTCATCGGCCTGCGCTTGCAGGGCGTCATCGGCGCCATCTTCGCCATCCCCGTGGCCGCGGTCATCTCGGCCTTCTTCTTCTACTACCTCAACCGCAGCCAGGGCGGTCCGCGCGACGTCACCAGTCGTGCCGCCAGGCGCCTGGAAGAGCGTGAGGGTCGCCCCGTGCGCGTGCCCACACCACCGACGGTCGGTGCCCCCGCCGGCGGCCCCGCGAGCCCATCGGCAGACGCCCTGCCCACCCCCGACACCGACGAACCCCATGAGGAGACCCCATGAGCGACGAGCAGGAGCAGATCCCCGGCAGGCCACACGACCCGCCGTCGGCACGAGCCGGCAGCGGCGCTCCGGCCGATGCGTTGAGCGGCAGCCACGGCGACCAGGGCCAGCTGGGTGCGACCGAGCGCTACATCCCCACCGCGCGCGCCACTCCGCGCCAGGCCAGGCCGCTGGCCGAATGGAAGACGCGACCGCGCATCCTCGTCACCAACGACGACGGCATCGAATCACGTGGGCTGCTCGCGTTGAAGCAGGCGCTCGACCCCATCGGCGACGTCTACGTCATGGCGCCCGACACGAACCAGTCGGCGGTGGGCCACTCGATGACGTTCATGCGCCCCCTGCGCGTGCGCGAGCGCACCCTCGACGACGGCACCAGGGGCTGGTCGGTCGACGGCTCGCCGACCGATGCGGTCAGCCTCGCCTTCCTGGGCTACTTCGGGATCAGCTTCGACCTCGTCGCCTCGGGCATCAACTACGGCTCCAACATCGGCGACGACATCACCTACTCGGGCACCGTCGGTGCGGCCATGGAGGCCGTGCTCTCGGGCTGCCCGGCATTCGCCATGAGCCAGCAGATCGACGGCACTACCGACTTCGAGCTGGCCCAGCGCGTGGCTTCGCTGGTGGCGCGGAATGTGCTCGAGCACGGCCTCGGCGAGGGCGAGCTGCTCAACGTCAACCTGCCCGCAAAGGCCGCCGAAGATCCGGCCGAGGTCGCCCTCACGCGCATGGGCAAGCGCGTCTACCAGGACAAGCTGCTCGAGCGGCTCGATCCGCGGGGCACGCCCTACTACTGGTTCGGTGGCCCGCCGCCGACCGGCGTGTCCGAGCCCGGTACTGACTTCCATGCCGTGGCCACCGGGCACGTGGCCATCACGCCCATCAAGCTCGATCTCACCGACCGCACCCTGCTGGATCGCATCCACGGCTGGGACTGGCAGCTCGACCCGGTGGCTGACGGCGCCGACTGACCAATCCCGGCCAGGAGACCGAGCCGGAGGCTACCTCGCGGCCTTGCGATCCGCGAGCACAGCCCTGGCGGCATTGCGACCCGGTAGGCCGGTCACGCCACCTCCCGGATGCGAGCCTGAGCCGCACAGGTACAGACCCTCCACCGGCATGCGGTGGCGTGCGTAGCCGAGCAGCGGACGCCAGGCGAACCACTGGTCGAAACCGGGCTCGAGGTGCAGCGGATGCCCGCCGGCCAGCCCGAAATCACGCTCCAGGTCCACCGGCGTGAGCACCTGCCGGGCCACGACCTGCTTGCTGATGCCCGGTGCTGCCGTCTCCAGCGTCTTGACCACGAGGTCGCCGAGCGGCTCGCGCTCGTGGTCCCAGTCGCCATCGCGCAGGGCATATGGCGCCGTCTGCACGAGCACGCTCATGACATGCTTGACGCCGCCAGCCGCAGCGCCATCCACCAGCAGTGGATCGACGAGGCTGGGGATGGTCGCCTCCAGCCACGGGGCCTCGCTGATGCGTCCGTACTTGGAGGCATCGGCAGCCTGGTCGAGGTAGCGCATCGAGGGTGCGATGACGATGCGGCCACGCAGGCGCATGGCCCCGTCCTCACCATCGAGCCCCTCGAACGAGGGCAGCTCGGATAGCGCTAGGTTGACCTTGGCGGTGACCCCGCGGTCGCGCAGGTTGTCGACCTCCCAACCCAGCTCGGGGCCGAGCGTCTCGGGATCGATGAGGTCCTGCAACGTCGTGCGCGGGTCGAGCCCGCTGACGATCGTGCCGGCCTCGATCTCCTCGCCATCGGCAAGCGCGACACCGTTGACAGCCTCGTGGTCGTCGCGGATGGCCACGACCTCGGCACCGGTGCGGATCTCCACGCCGGCCTCGCGAGCGGCGTTGGCCAGCGCTGCTGCCAGCGCCCCGGGGCCACCGCGGGCATAGACGGTCTCGCCGGCTGCTCCGCCGGCGTTGCCGGCCGAGTCGGTCAGCATCACCGCGGAGGTGCCGGCCATGTGCGGACCCATCGCGGTGTAGCGGATACCGCGCGTGGCCAGCATGGCTCGCAGGGCGTCGGACTCGAGACGATCCTCAAGGTAGTCGGCGATGGACATGGGCAGCATGCGCGTGAACTCTCGCGCGAGTCTTGCCTCCAGCCGCCGATAACGCCAGCCAAAGCGGAGCCCGCTCACGAGCACATCGGGATTGGCTTCCCTGGTGTCCGGCGGTGTCATCAGCAGCAGCCGCCACAGCGTGGAGGCCAGCGCGCGGACCTCCGCGTCGAACGACACCCAGGCCGCGCCATCGCCCGCCGAGACGGCCGCCAGCTCGGCAGCGCTCCGATCCGGGTCAGCCCACAGCGTGACGGGTCCGGCATCGCTGCCGATCGAGGTCACCAGCGCAGCCGGCTGGACCAGGCGCAGGCCATTCCCCGAGAGGTTCAACTCACGAGCCACGGACGCGGTCAGGCGACCAACGGTGTGGGCCAGGGTGGGCACCCGCGCAGCGGGCGCGATCTCGGACGTGCCCACGGCGCCGCCCACCGTGTCTCGCTGCTCCAGCAGGAGCGTGGAGAGGCCGGCCTTGGCCAGGTAGGTGGCGCAGATGAGGCCGTTGTGGCCGCCACCGATGACGATGGCATCCCAGCGCTGCGCGGTCATGCCGCACCTCCATTGCGCTTCGCTTCGAGGACCTTGAGCGCAGCCAGGCGTCCGTTGGCGCCCATGATGCCGCCGCCCGGGTGGGCCGAGGAGCCGGAGAGCCAGAGGTTCTCGACGGGTGTCTTGTAGCGGCTCCAGCCGGGGACCGGCCGGTTGAAGAAGAGCTGCTCGAGTGAGAGCTCGCCCTGGAAGATGTTGCCCTCGGTGAGCCCGATGTCGCGCTCCATGTCCAGGGGCGTTACCACCTGCCGATGCAGGATGAGATCACGGATGTTGGGCGCGCGTTCGGCGATGACATCGACGACGGCATCCCCGAAGGCCTCCTTCTGGTCATCCCAGGTGCCTTCGGTCAGCTTGTACGGCGCGTACTGCACGAAGCAGCTCATGACGTGCTTGCCGGGCGGGGCCATGGTCGGGTCGACCAGGGTGGGGATGATGGTGTCGATGTAGGGGCGGCGGCTGAAGCGGCCGGCCTTGGCGTCGTCGTACGCCTGCTCCATGTAGTCGAGCGAGGGCGAGAAACTCATCGCTCCGCGCAGATGCTCGCCGGCGTCCGGCAGCGATGTGAACGAAGGCAATCCATCGAGGGCGAGGTTGACCTTGCCCGAGGAACCGCGGAAGCGGAAGCGCCGCACCTCGGCCTCGAAGTCCGGAGTCAGGGTGCCGGAGGGCAACAGGTCCAGGAAGGTGACCTTGGCGTCGGTGCTGGCGAGGACGTGGTCGGCCTCGATCTCCTCGCCGCTCTCAAGCACCACACCGGTGGCGCGACCGTCGCGAGTCATGATCTCGGCCACCGGCGCCTCGGTGCGGATCTCGGTGCCCACGGCGCGCGCGGCGCTGGCGATGGCCGCGGCCACGCCGCCGGTGCCGCCCTTGGGGATGCCCCAGGCGCGGAAGGCGCCGTCGATCTCACCCATGTAGTGGTGCAGCAGGACGTAGGCGGTGCCCGGCGAGTGCACGCCGAGGTATGTGCCGATGATGCCTGAGGCGCTCATCGTGCCCTTCAGCGGGGCGGTCTCGAACCAGCGGTCGAGGAACTCGGCCGCGCTCATCGTCATCAGCTGGATGAAGGTCAATTGCTGGCGTCGTGAGAGTCCGCCGAAGTCCTTGACCAGCGCGCCCAGGGAGGCCGCGTCGCGGGGGTCGGGTCGGCGCGGGTCGGTCGGGGTCATGGCCAGGATGGGCTTGATGAAGCGCGCCATCTGCGCCATCAGCTGCCCGTATTCCTCGTAGGCCTCGGCATCGGAGACCGACCAGCGGCGCAGCTCGCGCATGGTGTGCGCGTGGTCGTCGGTACGCCAGAGGTGATCGCCGTCGGTCGGCGTGAACGTGCCGTCGAGCGGCAGGATGTGCAGACCGTGCCGGGGCAGCTGCAGGTCGCGGATGATCTCGGGTCGCAGCAGGCTGACCACGTACGAGACCACGCTGAAGCGGAAGCCCGGGAAGATCTCCTGGGTCAGGGTCGCCCCGCCGAGGATCTCGCGGCGCTCGAGCACGAGCGTCCGGAGGCCACCCTTGGCGAGGTAGGCACCGCTGATGAGGCCGTTGTGGCCGCCACCGATGACGATGGCGTCGTAGCGTTGGGGCACGTTCTCCTCGCTCGGCACGCCTCCCCCTGCCTGGAGACAGGACCCCCACGCGCCCTCGGCGATCTCACATCACCGGACTTGACTCCGATGGTACCCGCCCAAACGATTGCGTACTCGCCGCGTCGACGCAGCGTCCGACCCCTAGACTTCGACCATGTCAGTCGGATCAGCCTTTGATGAGCGCGCCCTCGAACTGAACGTCCGACGACAGTGGCGTGAATGGTCGGGGGTCTTCAGCTCAAGCGCGTATGCGCCGCATATCGACATCGAGTACAACGCCATCCGCAATGCGGCGGCGCTCATCGATGTGTCACCCCTGTTCAAGTACCGCCTCAGCGGACCTGACGCCGATCGCCTCATCGACCGCGTCATCACCCGCGATGCTGCACCGGTCTTGCCCGGCCGCGTCATCTACACGCCCTGGTGCGACGGTGAAGGCAGGGTCATCGATGACGGCACCGTCATGCGTCTCGACGACGGCTCGTGGCGCTGGACCGCTGCGGAGGGGCAGCTGCGCTGGTTGCGCCTCAATGCTCGCGGCCTGGACGTCGAGATCGAGGACCAGACCGATGCGCTGGCGGCACTGGCGCTGCAGGGACCGCTCTCGCGCGACGTGCTCGAGGCCGTGGCCCAGACGTCACTCGCCGATTTGCGCTACTTCGGTCGTCGCGAGCTCAGCATCGGCGGCGTCACCATCGACGTCAGCCGTACCGGCTACACCGGCGATCTCGGCTACGAGCTGTGGATCCCGATCGAGGACGCGCTGACCGTCTGGGATGCGCTGACCGAGACAGGCACCGCCTACGCCCTGCGCCCGGCAGGCATCCTGGCGCTGGACGTGGTGCGCGTCGAAGCCGGGCTCATCATGGCCGGTGTCGACTACACCTCGTCCCACCACGCGCTCATCGCCGAGCAAAGCTACTCGCCCTACGAGCTGGGCCTGGGCGGCCTGGTGAAGCTGGACAAGGACGTCCCGTTCGTGGGCCGTGCCGCGCTGCGACGCGAGCAGGAGGCCGGCGGTCCAGCGCGACGGCTGGTGGGCCTCGACCTCGACTGGGCCGACCTCGAGCGGCTCTATGCCACGCATGGTCTCTCACCGGCACTGTCGGCCGAGGCCTGGCGGGAGGAGACTCCCATCTACGACTTCGGCGAGCAGGTCGGCCGCGCCACCAGCGGTTCGTGGAGCCTGGTGCTCAAGAAGAACCTGGCCATCGGCACCGTGGCCGCAGCCTCGGCCGAGATCGGCACCGAGCTCGAGATGGAGTGGTCCGTCGAGGGCGAGCGCGGCCGCATCGGTGCCGAGGTCGTGGAGCTGCCCTTCTTCGACCCGCCCCGCAAGCGCGAGTAGCTCTTCCCTGCCCCACGCCGACTGCTGTTTGGCGATAGCAGTATGATAGACACTCATACTATCCTGCATACTCGGAGAATGCCATGGTCATGGTGCGCACCACGATCACGCTGCCAGAGGAGTTGCTGAACCAGGTCGACGACTTCGCCCGAGAGGGCGGGCGCAGCGCCTGGATCACCGCAGCCGTCGAAACCAGGGTCAAGCGCGAGCGTCTGGGCCGCGTCCTCGATGAGACGCGTGGCGCGCTGAAGGGTTCTGAGTGGTGGAAGACGCCGGAAGAGACCTACCGATGGGTGCGCGAGCAACGTGTCGATCGCGACGAGCACGAGTAGATGCCGAGCTATCTGCTTGACACGACCGTCCTCATCGACCATGCCCGAGGCCACACCGACGGCGTCAAGATGGTGGAGCGGCTGTTCTCCGAAACAGGTCAGTTGTATACCTGTGATGTCATCACGGCCGAGGCCCTCTCGGATGGCGGCGACGCTGAACGCACGGTCATCGGCCGACTCCTCGATGCGCTCGAGTACGTCGCCACCGACCCCGAGGGTGCTCGCTGGGCTGGGGACCGGCGACGAGCACTGCGCTCGGCCGGTCGGCGGGGACCACTGGCCGATGCGCTCATCGCGGCGACCGCCTGGCGCATGGGTGCGACCGTGGTGACCCGCAACCCGGATGACTACGAGCGCTTGGGGGTGCCCGTCCTCGCGTACGGCGCCGGTGACTAGTACTTACTCGCCCAAGTTCGCGTAAGTATGGCTGAGGTCGACCTGGTGGACCTCGCGCTTGGTCCACTCGAAGGGTGTGGCCGTGGGGTTGTAGGCCGCCACGAAGCGGTCGATGCCGCGCCTGACCTGTCTCGGTGAGGTGTGGCTGGCACCGGCAAGGGCGGCCCGGGCAAGGATGGAGAACCAGACCTCGACCTGGTTGAGCCAACTGGCATGGGTCGGAGTGAAGTGGAAGTGCACGTTCTTGTGCCTGCTCAGCCAGCGGTCGTGCTTGGGCTTGTGCGTCGAGAGGTTGTCGAGCACGACGTGGATCTCGGTAGCGGGGTGGGCCGCGAGGACCTCGTTCATGAAGTCGAGGAACTCCCGTCGGCGGCGTCGCTTGTGGTGGGCGGTCTGGACCTGCCCGGTGGCCACCTCGAGGGCCGCGAACAGCGTCGTGGTGCCGTGGCGCTTGTACTCGTGGGCGAAGCCGGTGAGGCTCCGCCCGTCGGGCAGACGCAGCCAGCCCTGGGCACGCTCGAGGGCCTGGATACCGGGCTTCTCGTCGACGCAGATGACGATGGCGTTCTGGGGTGGGTCGAGGTAGAGCCCCACGATGTCGGCGGCCTTGGCGGCGAACTCGGGGTCGGTGCTGATGCACCAGCTGCGACGTCGTCGCAGGCTGATGCGTTGACGGGCCAGGACGCGCCAGACGTGGACCGCGCTGACGTCCCCGAGCTCCGCGGCCAGCAGGCCCCCGGTCCAGGTGGCGTGACCCGAGGGTGGATCACGGTCGAGCAGTGCGAGGATGCGTCGCTCGGTCTCGGGTCCATAGCGGGGACGGGCACCGGGGCGCGGGGCGTCGGCCAGGCCGGCGAGGCGATCACGGGCGAAGCGGGTGCGCCACTTCGAGACCCGTGCTGGCCGGGTACCGAGACGCTCGGCGATCTCGAGCGTGCCGAGCCCCTCATCCGCGGCGAGGATCATGCGCGCCCGGTCAGCGTGGCGCTGCTCCGTGGAGCCGGCCCGTAACCAGCCTTCGAGGGTCTTCCGTTCCGTTTCCGACAACACGATGGGTGTGGCGGCTTTCGTCATGCCGCGAGCGTAGCAGAGTCGCTACGTCACTACCGGCCTTCTATGCGAGTAAGTACTAGTACAGCGCAGCGTGGTGTAACCGCTCGACGCGCAGCGTCGCCTCGATATGGACGTTGAGGCCGATGGCGAGCCGGAGCAAGAAGGTGGTGTCGCCGATGGCCGCGCGCGTCACCTCCTTGATGAACCCCGGTCGCTCTCGTCGCATCGCCTCCCACCCCGCGTGCTCGACCTGTGCGGGGAGCGCGACGAACGGATACACCGCCTCGGGCTGGTCGGTGAGCGAGGTGACGTACGCGGGCAGGGAGCCGAAGGCGCGGGCCTCATCCATCCAATGGAGGACCGCCTCCTTCGGTCCCAGAGCACCTTCCAGCTTGTCCAGCCTGCGCTTGCTCATGCGGCCTCCTCGAACTCGACCGGCTCGGTCAGGCGGCGCGACTCGAGGGCTGCTTCCAGGGCTGAGAGGCGAGCCTCGAGTTCTCCAGTCTCGAGGAGCCGTGTCGCAGCAGTGGCGACCGCGATGAGGACTCGCAGACGGGCGATTCCGGAATCGAGTCCGAGGGCGTCAGCGACCACGATGTCGAGGACGCGGCGGATGTCTGCGACCGAGTTGAGCCCAGGCAGGTCATAGGCGACCGTGACTGTGCCCTCCCGCCGTCGTCGTAGGCCACCGAGCCGACGCGCCTCGGCAGCATCCTCAGCCCGCTCGGGATCATGGGCGAAGCACCAGGGGCGCTCGAGTTGAGGTCCTGCCCGGCAGCCGCGACCGTCTGGCATGACGAACGTGCAGCGACGGCGCGCTACCACGGGGCCACCTCTGCTGGCCCTCGATCCCTGCTCACCCACGATCCACGCATCGTGTTCGTCCGTTCGGGGTCGACTTGCATGTCGCGCCCGCTGGAGTGATGGATGTCATCAGCGACGTCATCTCGACGTCGGCGACGACGGACAGGAGGGCCACGATGACCACCACCAAGACCACCCTCACGACCCGGCGCTGCATCGGCTCGAAGCGCTTCGGCATCGAGGCGGCGAGGTTCCGCGCGCCACAGGAATTCGTTGTCGGGGTCACGTGTGTAGTTGGCGTCATCAAAGTGTGAACTCGCCTGATAAGTACGAGTCAAAACGAGACTGCGAATCAGCGACTTGACGGACCAGCCATCGTCC
>Ga0209013_10005312_pt1 | contig 11127 bp, 8 predicted proteins | sample Cruoilmetagenom2_FD_187291 | JGI IMG/M metagenome (GOLD analysis project Ga0209013, IMG submission 187291) | Oil polluted marine microbial communities from Coal Oil Point, Santa Barbara, California, USA - Sample 2 (SPAdes) (version 2) | ecosystem: Environmental > Aquatic > Marine > Oil seeps ...
CTCCTGAGAAACAGACTTGACCTCTTTTACATTTGAAACAGTTGACACCCACTGCTCTATTGGTCTTGTAACATTTTTTTCAATATCCTCAGATGAAACACCCTGAAAACTGGTGACAACTGAAATATTGGGTAATTCCATATCTGGTAGCAAATCAAGCCCTAGCCTGGTATATGACACTAGTCCTAAAATGACAACTATTACAACGATCATTGAGACAGTAATGCGCCTCCTTATTGAAAATTCAACAATCTTCACTTTATAGCTCCCTCATAACTTATCTCTGAATTTTCTTTTAAATCATAATTTCCATCAATTACAACAATTTGTCCTTCTGAAAGTCCCTCTGTAATTTCAAAATTATATTTATTTGTTAATCCGGATTTAATAATTTTGTTTTTTGCCCGGCCATCATTATATAAAACAACGGAAAAGATTTTATCATTTTTAATTAATGCAGCTAAAGGAAGATACAATACATTTTCTTTTCTGGTAATTTCTATGTTTACATCAGCTAATATTCCAGCTTTTATCTTCATATCAGGATTATCAACTACTATATCTACCTTAAATGTTTTTGAACTATACTCTGCTGCAAGATTTTTCAAATAAACTTTTCCATTATATAAATGAGTTTTATCTGAATTTAATTGTATTTTACAATCCTGGCCAATCTCAATTTTATCAATTTCAAAGGAGGGGATATCTAAAATAATTTTAACCTTATCTATATTCATTAAGGTTAATACACCTGCAGATCTTCCCATATTCGGGTTTATTATATCTCCCTCCTCCATATTTTTTGAAGTAATTATACCTTTAAAAGGGGCTCTCATATAAGATTTTTTTAATGTATGATTAATAACATCAACATTTGCGCTTGCATTCTTTTTCTGTGTTAAAGCTGATTCTAGACCTAGTTTTGTTTTTTCTAAACGGATCTTTGAAACAGCCTGCTGAGCATAGAGTTCTTTTAACCTTGAAAAATTAAGTAATGCATCTTTATATAAGGCATTTGAAACCTCCATGGCTGCATTTGCCTGCTTTAATCGTAGTTTTAGTGTTGTTGTGTCAAGCTCAGCTAATAAATCTCCTTTTTTTACAATATCTCCCGGTTTTTTGTAAATTTTTAAAATTCTTCCTACGGTATCGGGTAAGATGTTTGCCTTTTTCCATGGATATACTGAACCTTTATAATTAAGTGACTTTGAAAGAGTGCCTCTTTCCACCTTTTTAACCTTAACAATGATTGCTCTTTTTTTTATATTTTTGTTTGAAGTTTCATCTTTAGTACAACCTGCAAACATAAATAGTAAAGCTAATAATAATATAAAATAATTTCTCATGATTTTCCCCCATTAATTTTTAATCCTGAAATTTTCTCTAACTCTGCAATGGCAATATTATAATTATAAACAGCCTGAAAATAAGTTGCCTTTGATCCTGTTAATGCCATATATGACGAGTTTAACTCAAGAACTGAGATTAAGCCCTCTTCATAATTTAAATCAGCAATTCGAACTCCTTCTTCAGCTGTTTTTTTATTTTTCAAAGCATTCTGAATATTCTCAAATTCCTTCTCAATTGTTAAACAATAGTCAACAACCTGCATTTTAGTTAAATCATCGATCTGCTTTTTTTTGATTTTTAGTACTTTTTTAAGAACTTTTAATTCACCTATTTGACCCTCTCTTTTAAATCCTGAAAATATTGGAAAGTTTATTCCCAGATTAATTGTATAATAATTTGTCCAATTTCCTTTATCCAAATTAAACAGGTCTGAACGGTAGCTATACCTTGCTATTAGTGATATATCAGGAATATATTGAGCATAAGCAATTTTTAACAGATTCTTTATTTTTCTTTGCTCTATGTTGATTTGGGTGATCTCAGACCTGTTAATTAATGACTTTCGGATAAATTTTGAATGTTCTAAGTAGTATTTATTATAATCTAACTTCCCTTCAATAACAATATCCTTGTTTTCAGGAATGCCCAGCATAATTTTAAACCTGAGGACCAGTAAGTTTATTATCTTTTTCACATTTAATAATTTAGGTTGCTGCGAAGTTACATTTAATTCAGCTCTTAACAAATCATACTTTGATACCATTCCAAGTTTATATCTTTTTTTTATGTTATTAAAATTGTTTTCTGCTAATAATAATCCTTCCTTTTGCACTTTCAATAATTCTTCCATTACAAGTATGTTAAAAAATACCTTTTTTATATTCAAAACTAAAAAATTCCTTGAGTCCCGTTGCTTTTCCTTTACTAATTGGAGGTCCAGTTTTGCATTTTTAAATGTATTTAAAATCTTTCCTCCGGTAAATAAAGGCTGGACGATCTGTAGAGCAAACTCATAGTTTTTTGTAAAATCAAGTGAAATCTTTGTGCTGTCCCCTCCGGCAAACATTGCAGGCATTTCAATTTCCATTAATTTCTCATCCAGGTTTTTAGAACCTTCAAGAGTAATACTTGGTAAAAAACCCATGTTTTGTTTTAACTTATACTTATACTGGTTAACATATTCCTTATTTAATAGAATTGTATCGTTATTGTTAAGAGCCATTTCTATTGCATTTTCAATTGTAATTTTTTGTATTTCTGATGAAAACATAAAAGTACTGATTAAAACCAGAAATACTGGAATGAATACTTTTTTCACTTTTTCCTCCTTTTTTGTAAGTCCATATTTAATAAATTTATAATATTTTTTCTTATTTCCTATTTATCTATTTTCGATAAATATAATTTTTACACATTTAAAATTCCGTTGAATAGTATATCCAGCATGGCATCAGAATCCTTAGTATTCATTTTACGATTCAGATATATCAATATAGATGATTCCATGCCCTTCATACTGGCAATAATAGCAACAGCAACAAATTCAGGATCAACAATTTTAAAAATATTTTCATCTATTCCTTTTTCTAAAATAGAAAAAAGTATTTTTTTTTCAGCTTCATTAAAAAAATCTCGTTCTTTTTCTGCAAGAGGCAATATCTCTTCAGCTGCTTTTTTGGTGATTTTTTTTAAATTAACAAGGTTATTTAAGTAACCCATTCTTGTTTTAAAATAAACTATTAACTTATCTTTAGGAGAATCATGTTTTCTAATCTCTTCTTCAATTTTATTTATTAAAATTTCACCTTCATATCTAATAACAGCATTAAAAAGCTCTGCTTTACTATCAAAATAGTGATATATTGAAGTTTTTACATGACCAAGAGATTTTGAAATATCTTCAAGAGATGTTTTTCTTATTCCATATTGACCAAATAGTTTTTTTGCTGCATTCAAAATCTTAATTTTCCTGCATTCCTTATCAATTGAATCCTGCATTTAATACACCTCATGCTAATTGAACATTTTAACACAATGTTCAAATATAGAATATCATTAAAAAATAATACTGTCAAGGGAATTAATGGTATTATGGGTTCCATTAAACATTTAGGGACAATTCACTACAACTTAACTCTTTAATATCACTTTATATCCTGACCTTCATGGAGCCGGATATAATATCTTCTTATTCTTCTGCCTTCACCCCGGATCGTGATCAAAAATTAATGTTAGTAATTTTTAAATTCTCCCTTTTACAGGATATGTATAAAATGATTTCAAAAAATGCTACTTAGTTAATTGTTTTACATTTTGATGTGAACCAATTATTAAAATTGAATCATCTTTATTAAATTGATATTCAGGTGTGGGAAATATCAATTCTCTCTCTTCATTTTCTTCACCCTCACCCCCCGGCTTGATCAAAATAACTTCGATCCCGAATCTATTACGAATATTTATCTCTTTTAGAGTTTTATTTATAAATTCAGCCGGTACGGGTATTTCTGAAAGGATTTTTCCATCCCTTAATGATATTTGCTTGAATTCTGGGACCAAATTTATATAACTCGAAAATGAATTTAACATGTCATGTCTAAGCATTTCGCTATTGTATATTTCTATTATGTCATCTTTTGATATACAACCTATCAATTTCTTATTTTTTTCATTATCCACAATTGGAAATTGATCGATCCTTGTTTCAGAAAAAGCTTTCATGACAACATCAAGACTATCATCAGGGGTGAAGTACTTTCTCATAGGAATAAGCAGATCATAAGCAATAATAATGGTATCAAGCAGTTCTGCTTTATATAATATTTTCCTCAGGTCAAATATGGAAATTATTCCGAGAAGTTTGTCTTTTTTATCAACAACAAAAAAATTCGGATGTGAACTGTTTACTGTTAAATCCAACAGTTTAGGAAGCGGGGTGTCAGCATATACAAGCTCATAATCAGATTTCATAACCTTTGAAACAAGAAGGGAACGGAGTACATTTGTTTCCTGTCCCTTGAAGATATTAATTCCTTTTCTGGATAATTTTAAAGTATATATTGAATCACGCCTTATCTTTGAGCTAATTAAAACACTTATTATACAAGTAACCATCAAAGGAAGAATTATTCGGTAATCATTGGTCAACTCAAAAATTATAAGAATTGATGTAATAGGTGCATGCATAGCACCTGCAGCTACAGCACCCATACCAACCAGTGCATAAGCTCCTGGAGTTGATGTAATTGATGGAAACAAATTGTGGACGATGGTCCCCAGAAAACCTCCCAGAGTTGCTCCGAGAAAAAGTGATGGAGCAAAAATTCCCCCGGATCCGCCTGATCCTATTGTAATTGATGTTACAAACAACTTTAAAAAAACCAAGAACAGAAGAAAATACCATGCTAGTTTACCGTTTAAGGCTAAACTGATAGTATCATAACCAACCCCAAATATATGAGGGAATTTTATTGCAATTATTCCTATAATTAATCCACCCAATGCAGGTTTCAGAAAATCAGGCATTTTAATCTTTTCAAAAAAATCTTCAGTTTTATATAAGATGCTTATGAATCCAAGAGCAACAAAAGCGGATAAAATTCCAAGAATAACATAAGGGATCATCTCAAATACACTGGTTAATTGGTATTGAGGTATAGTGAATGCTGAGAAATCACCAATAAAATGTCTCGAAATAACAGTTGCACTAACAGAAGAAACAACAACGGGACTAAACTGTGAGATACCAAAATCACTAAGTATTATTTCAACTGCAAAAATTGCTCCTGCTATTGGAGCATTAAAAGTAGCTGCAATTCCCGCTGCTGTTCCACATGCTACAAGAGTCCTCAGGCGTGATCCGGTAATCTTAAGAATCTGTCCCAAAACAGAACCAATTGCAGATCCGATCTGTACAATTGGACCCTCACGCCCCACTGAACCTCCAGATCCGATACTTATTGCAGAAGCTGCAATTTTAGCAACCATTACACGGGGGCGAATCCTACCGCCTCTAAGCAGGATGGATTCCATCACCTCAGGAACACCATGCCCTTTGGCTTCCTTTGCAAATTTATAAACAATAGGACCGACTATTAAACCTCCAATTACAGGAGAAAAAAGTTTCACATACCATGGAATACTTAATATATATTTTAAGGAATAGTTCCATGTCCCAAAGAATGCCCCTTGAAAAAATTTAATTGTGAATCTAAAAAATATTGCACCAAATCCACCCAAGACTCCTATGATCATAGCTATTAAAACCATGAGTGTATGCTCATCTATTTTTAATTGTCTCAGTTTTCTAACTATGAAAAAATCTCGGGAAAATCCTTTTTCAATCATATAAAAATATTAAAGGATTGATTATCAACAGTAAAGCAATTAATGAAATAATTAATATTCCTATTTCTATAAATTAGAAAAATTTAGCAGAAATTGATTTAATATGAAACAAGGCAAAGTTTCATCTTCTTCCAATTCCTTATCAGGATTTATTTTAAACGGAAAAACGACCGAAAAATTTCCTGTTAAAAGAAGAAGGTAGATGGATTCAATTTCTTATATTATGAATTTACAGGGACCGGTTATGAATTTTACAGGACAGACAGGAAACCTTCGGAATTTTCTGCTAAATGCTTCTTCCCTGTAAAGGAATTTAAAGAATAGTACCGGAATTAAGAAAAAGCGGGGCTTAATAAAAAAAGCTCCGCTTTTTCAATTTTTTTTGTCTTTAATTCCGAATATTTCTTTGAAAAGATTCAGGACGTTATCTACTCTGTATTTTTTTAAATAAAACTTATATTTTGACTGGGAGGTTTCAAATATATATTTATCATCTTCCTTATCAGCTTTTTTATGGTAAACCTTTATTTCATCTTCCGTAGTTCCTGCCAGTTTTATTGAGAAAAGAGGTTCGGAACCTTTTAATTCAATTTCTGAATATACATATTGGTCACATTTGATATCAGAAATAATTCTCAACACACTTCCCGGCTTAGAAGATTCGATCTTATTATTTTCATATTTCCATTCTGTTTCAACTTTTGGCTCTGTAGGTTCTTTCCCCTCTTTCGATGAACTTACTTTTACCGGTATAACAGCTTTATTCAGAATATAATCATTCCCATTCATTGAAAAAGTAATTTCAGCAACACTATCTCCATTAATTGAAAAAACCTTTTTGTCTCTGAGTTCATCCAGAGTCTTATCCAGGTCATTTTTAATGGAACCGCGGGCATGGTATACATTCTTATTGTTCTTTAATCTGATATTTGTATGATCATAGGTAGAGGCAACCTTTCCCGCATCAAATTCTCTGACAACATCCTTATTTACATAAACTTTTACATTGATCTTCCTGGGGTCATCCAGTTCATATTTAAAATAGTTTCCAGCCTTGGACACCAGAGTTGTAAGTTTCACTTCGGCAACGTCCGTAAGTATTTTTTTAACCAGAGTTTCATCGGCAGGGTATGCTTCCTCCCCTATTACCCATCCACCCTTTCTATTCTCAAGGGTGACAATCCTTTCACCCTTTGTTAGTGATATTTTTGTAATTTCATTTGTTTTTATATTTTTTAGCTCCGGAATTTTATAATGTACCTTATCTGACTTCCTGAACATTATATAAATAATAGAAAGGACTATCACAATCGCGATAATTATTAACTCCAGATTCCCTTTTTTTTTGATCATATCTCTCTCCCTATTCCTTCCCTGAATTAAAGATGGATAATATCCTTTTTCTCCTTTTATTTCTACGGAGCCAGACAACGATTCCGAATAAAATAAAGGCAATCGGCAAACCGCCGATATTTAGAACCTTCACAAATGTCCTGGTAAATGGTTTGGTATCTGTAATAGGATTAAATCTCTGCTTTTTTCCCCTCATTTCTGCTATTTTTTCTCTACCGTTAAGATAATCCAGAGTGTTTAGCATAAAGGTAGCATTGGGTGAAAGTCCATTTTCATCCAGTAAATTGTTTTTGATGATCTCTGAAGACCCGATCACAAATATTTTTGCTTTTTCCCCTTTCTTAATTATATTTTTATTACTTACATATTCACTTTTTATCTTCTTTTCAGGCTTTTTCTCTTCAACATCACTATCTTTTTTTTCTTCCTTGAGAGGCGGATCCGGTATCTCTTTTCCATCAAAATAACTTTTAAATTCACCTTCAGCAAGATAAGCGAGATCCATCTTAGATCTCTCTTCACTTTTTTCAGGAGGCCTTATCATCATAGGCATCAGGTTGATCTTTCCTTTCATTTCCCATGCTTTTTCAGATGAAGAGAATATTCTTGAGTATTTAATACCCTCTCTCTCCTCGATCTCAACAGGTGAAGCTTTGATTGTTACCAGCTGTGCAATGTTCTTCAAAAATCCAAAATCGTGATTTATGTTCTCGTTCTTGATCACAGGAGCAAAATATATTGGCATCTCATTTCTGTTCTGATCTCTGTTCACATAACAGCTCTCATCCATAAGGTAAGATTTTTTTGCCGAAATCCCGTAATGAGATATAAGTTTATCCATACCTGTATTAAGCGGTAAATAAAAAGGTTGTCTCATTCCGTACATCTGCTGATTGTTCTGAGGCATTATCTCCTTGAAAGAATCTATCATTACGGCTAACGATCCACCTTTCATAACAAATTGATCTATCATAAATAATTCCCAATTTGAAAAATTCTCTGTAGGGCCTGCAACGATTAGAGTATCAATACTGTCGGGTATTGTTCCGCCATCCTTTAAACTGACCTCTTTAAGGGTATACTCTTTGTTTACAAGTGATTTAAAGTTGGTGATCTCCGATTTAGGTTGTTGCTGCAGCATCTGCATCTGAGGAGGTACCTGAGATGAAATTGCAAGTGTACCATTTGATGTCAGATACCCTATATCTTCATTTATATTAATAACCTTGTCTATATTGTCATTGATAAAATTTTCGATCTCTTTATCGTTGACAATAAAATATTCTTCCTCGATTCCCCTATTGGTAAGGTTCAGTTTTTTTGACAACAGGCTTTTCTGTACAGCATTGTCCCCATATTCAAGCCCTATTGCTATAATTCCTTTACCAGCCTTTACAACTCCCCCTTCAGGAGTTTTTATATCCGGCCATTCAATACCCATATGATCAAATTTTGACAAAACCTCTTCAGGAACATTTCCTGCAGAAAGATCATATTGTTTCATAACAAGTTTGCCGTAAACCTTATTATTAACTTTATTAATTATTTCATTGATGCGGGGTTGTATCGTTTCAAGCCCTTTCAGCTTTATGAACGGTGCGATTGATGATAATGAAGTAGAAGTTATAAGATTAAACTGAATATTCTTTTCAAGCTTCAACAACGCAGAGATCTTGTTGTTCATTTTTTGTATAGTAGTTGTGATCTTATATTCCAGATCTTCTGTGGATATTACGGCAGGGATCTTTTCAACAATATCGCCATGAATGAATACCATACCCATATATGCTTTCTGAATTTTGGCCTCATCCTGTTCTATTTTCTGAACGTTCACGGGATATATACCGTAACTGTTTGCAATTTTTCTGTTCTCCTCAGCTTTCTCACTGAGATCTCCCTCTTTTGCATTAACATCGTAAAATCTAAAACTGAGGTTCCGGTTTGAGTTAAGTTCATATTCTTCCAGAACGTCGTGAAGGTACCTTTCAACATTGTTGTACGGAGATGGCAGATTCCTGGAAAAAAATACATTTACAGTTAAAGGCTCTGAAAGCGAATTTACAGCCTCTTTTGATGCATCAGAGAGCGAATAGAGTCCATTTGATGTAAGATCTATTCTGAAAAACAGACTCCCTGCTGCAATATTAATAACCAGAAGCATTATCAGGTAGAGTGCGAATTTTAAATATATATTTTTATTTTCATTCATTTCAGTTCTCCTATTTCTTTTCCTGCATGACTATATTTGATGCATATAATGCTATAAATGATATAGTAATAAAATATAATATGTCCCTGCTGTCTATCAATCCTTTAGCAATATTCTGAAAATGAAAATTTGCACTGAAATACTGAAAAAACCCTACAAGGGAATTGGGAAGAAAAAAGAGCAGGAAATCGGTCATCAGAGTGAAAGCGAAACAGATTGCCATGCCGGTAATAAATGCAATAACCTGATTTCGTGTTAAAGAAGACGCAAAAATACCAATTGCACTGAATGCAGCTCCAAGAAGGATACCACCTATGTACCCCCCGATAACAGGGCCCCAATCCAATTCCCCGAGGAAAGAAATGGATACAGCATAAATTAGTGTCGGGATTAGCATCACTACTACAAATCCGATCGCAGCCAGGAATTTTCCAAGTATTATTTCCCTGAATTTTACAGGTAAAGTAAGTAGGATCTCATATGTACCGATATTTAATTCCTCGGAAAATAGTTTCATCGTTATTGCCGGCACTATAAAAGAGAAAGTGATGGGAAGTAATGAAAAAAATTGGGTCATACTGGCCTGGCGGTTCAGGAAAAATGTTGAAAAGAACAACCATCCGATTATGAGAAGAAAAATGGATATAACTATATATGCTATCGGAGTGAAAAAATAGCTTTTAAATTCTTTTTTGAATATATGCTTTATATTTTCCATGTTCAGTTCCCCCTGGTGATATTTCTGAAAATATTTTCAAAATCAGTTTCATCCGAGACTTTTTTTAGGTTCTCAATAGTATCATCGGCCTTTATTTCACCTTCGTCCATGATTATCACCCTGTCACATGTTGCCTCGGCTTCACTGAGAATGTGGGTGGAAAAAATAATGGTTTTCTCTTTACCTATCCTTTTTATGATCTCCCTTGTCTCAACTATCTGATTCGGATCCAGGCCTGAAGTCGGTTCATCAAGAACAAGAATATCCGGATCACCCATCAATGCATGAGCAATTCCTACTCTCTGCCTGTAGCCTTTTGATAGTTCATCTATTGTTTTGTGCATGACATTATTAAGGCTGCATATTTCAGCCAATTCTTTAATATGTGACAATTTTTCCGAACTTTTTACGCCTCTGATATCTGCAATATAATTTAGATAGTCGTAAACAAGCATATCTTTATAAATTGGAGCAGATTCGGGAAGATATCCTATCATCTTCTTGATTTCCTGGATATCGGTTTTTATGTCAAAATCTTTAACTTTGATCGTTCCGGATGTAGGTTTTAGATAACCGGTTAAAATACGGTATGTGGTTGTTTTTCCGGCGCCGTTTGGCCCCAGCAAGCCTAGTATCTCTCCTTTCTTTACTTCAAAAGATACACTGTCCAATGCTTTAACATCTCCATAATCCTTCGTCAATTTAATTACCTGGATCATTAGACTCTCCTGTTGATTTTATTAATCTTATTTTATCAAAATCCGTATGGCTGTCAAGACAATAAATGATTAACTTCACCCTGTCTTGAATTGACATTTCCCAATATTTACACTATAAATCAATCAAGGAGAAACAATGGGAAAATTAACCGGCCAGGAATTAACATCACTATTAGATTCAGTATTTCCAAGGTTTGATAATGATAATAAACTGGGTATCCTCGTAGATATTCCGAGAGAAAATAGTGAGGATAATTCCGATTGGAAAAAAAGGCGGGATATTTGTTTTGGCTGGTTTAATGAATTAAAAATAAATCCAGGTCTCCTGGGGCTTGAAGAGATCAACCTTATTGCCTACCCTGATGTCAAATCCAACAATGCTGACCTTCCAGAGCACTGCTATATTATTTCAGATATACTCCCCGATAAAG
>Ga0209013_10005313_pt1 | contig 11124 bp, 7 predicted proteins | sample Cruoilmetagenom2_FD_187291 | JGI IMG/M metagenome (GOLD analysis project Ga0209013, IMG submission 187291) | Oil polluted marine microbial communities from Coal Oil Point, Santa Barbara, California, USA - Sample 2 (SPAdes) (version 2) | ecosystem: Environmental > Aquatic > Marine > Oil seeps ...
AAAGATTGTTGATAAATTGAAAAAACAGGGCAGGACAGAGTTTCATACCCATACCACCGTCTACCGCCCATGGGGGAGCTATACCACCCTGGAGATTCATGAGCGCTTTCAGATCAAGCGGATCACTGTTAATCCAGGGGCCAGGCTCTCTTCGCAGATGCACCATCACCGTCACGAGCACTGGGTGGTTGTCACCGGTACGGCAAAGGTGGAGAACGGTGATCAGCACATCCTGCTGCGTGAGGATGAGTCAACCTATATTCCCCTGGGAACAACGCACCGGCTCGAAAATCCGGGAGTGATTCCACTGGAGCTTATTGAAGTGCAGATTGGAAGTTATCTGGGTGAGGACGATATTGTTCGCTTTGATGATGAATATGGGCGTGATGAGTGAGCATCAGGCAGTTGCAGGTTGCAGATTATACCATCTCAGCTACTCGCAGGTTCTGCAAAATTTTCGTGAAATGCTTTTATGTAGCGGTTAAGAATCTCCTGGTCGTTATCAGTCACATGGAAAAATTCTATTCCGTTCTGGTGGCGACCGGCATTATACGTACTGTAGATAATTTTCCCCATTACATCTATCAGGTCCTCATGCAGGCCCAGGGTTATCATGACCTGCTGGCCCGGGGGGAGGGGAATATGGGTTTCCATGAGGATGCCGCCTTTGCTGACATTGAGGGTGCGTCCCATGGAGTACTCCCCCTGTCTGCCCTGATCGTCAACTACCAGGTAGTCAAGGAGGTTTAAAGCTTCCGGCCTGATAAAATGTCTGCGCTCCGTACCCATCAATTCCTCTATATGTCAGCCGGTATCGGCGTACTTCTTCGAATCTTCAATTTTATAAAATCTTATACATAATCTTTTATTTACAATTTCTATTTAAAAAATTTTACAGCTTTTCAATGGTGTTGTCAAACAAGAGGGGCTGAGATTCCAGGTTTAGTGTTTCTTTTCTTCTTTCATGGTATCGCCCGTTTTTTTCACACCTCTTGGAATATTCCAAATATGTTAATTTGTCCTTAATAAATTACATGTTTGTCATTTTTCAAAAATGACGGTTGTTGATATTTTCCACAGCATTTGTTGTTATTTCGAGTTGATATATCATTGTTTCTGGTGTGGCATGAAGATTGTTATTGAGGATTGTGTCTAGGATTACACCTTCTCTTGTGGAGTGGGTGGGTAAACTGTTCATCGATAACTGTGAGCTGGAGGAAAACGAATCAATGAATTCAGGTGATACGGCGTTTATGCTGGTGGCGACGGCAATGGTCATGCTTATGACTCCAGGTCTGGCCTTGTTCTACGGTGGTCTGGTCAGGTCGAAAAACGTGCTGTCGACAACCATGCAGAGTTTTTTCTGCCTTGGAATAATCTCGATTATCTGGGTGGCGTATGGCTACTCCATGGCATTCGGGCCGGATATCGGCGGCTTTGTCGGTAATTTTAAATATGTCGGTCTTAAGGGCGTAGGTCTGGGTATTGGTCCTTACTCGAATACTATCCCTGACCTGTTATTCTGCGCCTTTCAGCTGATGTTTGCCATTATTACGCCGGCCTTGATTACCGGCGCCTATGCCGAGCGGATGAAGTTTACGGCCTTTGTTCTGTTTACCATTCTCTGGTCGACCTTTGTCTATTTTCCGGTCTGTCACTGGGTATGGGGTGGCGGCTGGCTTGGTGAGATGGGTGCGCTTGATTTTGCCGGCGGAACGGTTATTCATATTAATTCCGGTGCTGCCGCTCTTGTTGCCTGTATTGTACTTGGTAAGCGCAAAGGGTGGGGTCGTGAGGCCATGCATCCTCACAATCTTCCCATGACCATTCTCGGTGCCGGGGTACTTTGGTTTGGCTGGTTCGGGTTTAATGCCGGTTCTGCCCTGTCTGCGGGGCCCATTGCCGTGCTTGCACTTTTTACCACCCAGGTGGCAACCGGTGCCGGCGCCCTTTCCTGGGTCCTGGCCGAGTGGAAGGTGCAGGGTAAGCCCACTACGCTTGGTGCGGCATCCGGTGCAGTTGCAGGGTTGGTAGCCATTACCCCGGGTGCTGGTTTTGTCGGCCCGCTGCCTGCAATCCTCATTGGTCTTGTGGGGGGCGCACTCTGTTATTTTGCTGTCCTGATGAAGGCTCGTCTTGGATATGATGATGCCCTGGATGTGGTCGGTGTTCATGGTGTCGGCGGGCTGTGGGGCGCGCTGGCCACCGGGCTTTTCGCCTCGCTTGCCTGGAATTCGGATGGTGCGAATGGTCTGTTTTACGGCAATGCCGGTCAGCTTGGTATCCAGGCTGTCGGCGCCGGCGCCGCCATCGCTTACTCTGTGGTACTGACCTATATTATCCTGAAGGTGATTGATGCGGTCATTGGCCTGCGCGCCGACCTTGAAGATGAGGTCCAGGGGCTTGATGTCACGGATCATAAAGAGGTCGGTTACAGTCTGTAGATGGATGGCACAGGGGAAACGCAAAGCTGTTTTGCCGCTACGCTGTATAGATCAATGTTGAAAAAAAACTCCTTCTTCGTTACAATAAAGAAAAATTTCTTACAAGTTTGTAATATTTATTCAGGGGGGAGTGATGATTAATGGCGCGGATACCGCATTTGTTCTGGCGGCGGCAGGGTTGGTCCTGCTGATGACACCGGGGCTTGCCCTGTTTTATGCAGGCATGGTGCGCAGTAAGAATGTGCTGGGCACCATCATGCAGAGCCTGATTATGATCTCGATCATTTCGATTGAGTGGGTGTATATTGGCTATTCCATGTCCTTTGGTCCGGATGTGGGCGGTTTTGTCGGAGATCTCTCCTGGTTTGCCTTGAAAGGGGTCACCAATGCACCAAGCAGTGATTATGCAACGACGATTCCGCAGACCGTGTTTATGATCTATCAGTGTATGTTTGCAGTGATTACCCCGGCCCTGATTACCGGTGCCTTTGCCGAGCGGGTACGATTTGCTCCCTTTGCTATTTTCAGTCTGCTATGGGCGGTACTGGTCTATAATCCGGTCTGTCACTGGATATGGGGCGGCGGCTGGATGGCTGCTCTTGATGTACCGGTCCTGGATTTTGCAGGTGGTTTGGTGGTTCATGTAACCTGCGGTGCTGCGGCGCTGGCCGCGATCCTGGTCATAGGTCCCCGCCGGGGTTATGGTCGGGACAGTTTTATGCCCCATAACCTGCCAATGACCATGCTGGGAACCGGCCTGCTCTGGTTCGGCTGGTTTGGTTTTAACGGCGGCAGTGCGCTGGCAGCGGACTCTGTTGCCGCTACTGCCTTTGTGGCCACCCATCTTGCCGGAATGGCCGGAATGGCCACGTGGACCTTGATGGAATGGCTGAAGCTCGGCAAACCCACAACCCTGGGTGCGGCCTCAGGAGCAATTTCCGGTCTGGCAACCATCACACCGGCAGCTGGTTTTGTCGGCCCTAATGCGGCTATTGCCATTGGCTTGATTGCCGGTGTTGTCTGTTTTACTGCTGTAAACATGAAATCCCGCCTGGGCTATGACGATTCCCTGGATGTTGTGGGGATTCACGGCGTGGGCGGTGCCGTCGGAACCCTGCTCCTTGGCATCTTTGCCTCAAAGGCGGTTAATCCCGGTGGAGTGGACGGTCTGCTTGCCGGCAGTTCTTCCCAGTTGGTTGCCCAGGTGATGGGTGTTGTCGTGGTTGGAGTTTACGCCTTTGTAGTATCCTGGATTCTGGTGAAGATCCTTCATTCAACCATGGGAATGAGGCTGGTAGAAGAAAATGAGGTTCAGGGGATGGATTACACCGAGCATTCCGAGGCAGCATATAATTAGTATAGCTATTAGGTAAAAGGTATAAGGTCTAAGGTTAAAGTGTGGGCGGCGCTGCCGTCATGGATTGGTGCTTGCCAGTTACTCGTTACACCGCTTCTGCGGTGTAACGCATCTGAAAGCGCTCTGCGCTTTGTGATTTGCCTGCACCTTGCATATATTGCCTGTTAAATATAACGAGGAGTATTGATGAAAAAGATCGAGGCCATTATCAAGCCCTTTAAGCTTGACGACGTTAAAGAGGCACTGAATGGGATAGGGATCAAAGGTATGACCATTTCCGAGGTCAAGGGATACGGACGCCAGAAAGGCCATACAGAGATATATCGTGGTGCCGAATATGTGGTAGATTTCCTGCCCAAGATCAAAATGGAGATCATCGTTGATGCCGACCAGGTGGATCAGGTTATTGAGACTGTAGTCGAGGCCGCCCGTACCGGCAAGATCGGTGACGGCAAGATCTTTGTCCTGCCGGTGGAACAGATTGTCCGCGTGCGGACAGGGGAGACCGACCGCGAGGCTATCTGATGTCATCAAAGCTGCATGCGCAGCGGGAAGCCCTTGAAGAGCTCTGGCAACAGGGCTTAAGCGGGCATGAACTTCTCCTGCGTCATACGGAACTGGTTGATACGTTTATTGTCGATCACTTCAACGCATCGCCAGCAGTCCAGAAGGCAAGTGGTTCAATTACCCTTGTTGCACTGGGGGGGTACGGCCGCCGTGAGCTGTATCCTTTTTCCGATGTAGATCTCCTCCTGCTTTACGACTGGCGTGCCAGAAAATTTATGCAGGACGTCTCCGAGTCTGTCCTCTATCCACTGTGGGATGCCGGATTTGATGTCGGACACAGCGTTCGTAGCGTAAAAGACGCTGTACGCTTTGCCGGGGACGATTTTATTTTTCAGGTCTCCCTGCTTGATGCCCGGCTGCTCACCGGCACGGAATCACTCTATCAGAAACTTCTGACCCGATACCGAAAAAAGGTTTTGGACGGACACCGGCACGAGTTTGTCCGCACCATGGACAAACTGCGCGGGCAGCGGCGTAGTAAATACGGCAGTCATTCTTATCTGCTTGAGCCCCATATCAAGGAGGGCAAGGGCGGCATGCGCGATATCCAGGCCATGCTCTGGACGGCCAAGGCAATTTTCGGTCTGTCCGGGCTTGCCGCCATGGAGGAATCCGGCATGCTGGAGCCGGACGCGCGCAAGGATTTTGAGGCCTCCTGGAATATGCTGGCCCGGATCCGCAACCGGCTGCATTATATCAGCCGCCGCCATAACGATCAGTTGATCTTTGAATACCAGGAAGAGATGGCTGCCGCGTTTGGTTACGAAGACCGTGATGGTATGCTGGCTGTGGAGCATTTCATGCGTCATGTGTATGCGCATCTGCAGACTATTTCCGTGGTAACTGACCTGTTTTTTGAGCATGTGCATGAAGTCCTGGGGTTGACGGGGAAAGATAAGGGGGAGCGTGAACTGGAAAAGGGGATTGTTGTGCGCAGCAATACTCTGCGGCTGGCAGTAACCGAGTCAGAGCTTGCTGACCGCCCCCATCTGCTCATGCGTCTTTTTCTACAGGCCGCCCGAACCGGATTGCCGGTCCATCATCGCAGCCGGCAGATGGTGAGCCGCAACCTGCAGCTTGTTGATGAGCATTTTCGGACCTCCAGGCGTGTGTCCAGGATTTTTATTGAACTGTTGATGCAGGAAAAAAATCCCATGCCGACTCTGGAGACGATGCTGGAAACCGGGCTGCTGCCTGCCTACATTCCGGAATTTGGCGGCATTGAATCGCTGGCCCAGCACGACCTGTATCATATATACACCGTTGACCGGCATCAGTTGCAGGCCGTGGCTGAATTGACCGGCCTGCGGGCAGAAGAGTCTACTCTGTTTCAGTCGTTGTCTTCGCCCCATCTGCTTTATCTCGCAGCCCTGCTGCATGATATTGGTAAAGGGCATCACACCGACCACTCCCTGTTGGGCGCTGACCTGATTGACGGGGTGGGTAAACGGTTGGGACAGAGCAGGGAGGATCGAAAATGTTTGGCCTTTCTGGTGCGGTACCATCTTTTTCTTCCGGAAAATGCCCTGCGCCGCGATCTGGAAGACCGGGATTTTATTCGACAGACAGCTGAGCTGATCAATGATATGGATCGGTTGACCATGCTCTATCTGCTGACCATTGCCGATTCAAAGGCCACCGGCCCATCGGCGTGGTCAGGTTGGAAGGCAACTCTGCTGACTGAACTCTACTTGAAGGTAAAGGCCTGTCTGGAAGTTGGTTGCTCTGTTGATACGGGTGACGATCTTGGCGAAGAACAGGGGACCAGCTGGCTGCGCGAGCAGGTGTCCGATCTGTTGCAGCCCGAAGAGCAGGTTCTGATGGCAGTGGCTGAGCTTCCTGCTGATTACCTGATGAGCTTTACCCCGGAGCTGGTTGTTCAACACCTGCGCATGCACAGGGATCAGTCCTTGCTCCTGCAGCAGAGGGTGTTGCTGTTTCCCGAAGACAGACATGGCTCCTGGTCCCTCCTCATGTTGAGCCGGGACAGACAGGGGCTCTTGGCCAAGCTCTGTGGCGTGCTTGCCCTGCATAATCTTTCAGTTCTTGCGGCCCAGATTTTTACCTGGCCCGACGGCACAGTGGTGGATGTGCTTGATGTGGTGCCGGTTGCTGCCTCTGGTTTTGGGGAGCAGGACTGGCAGGCATTGGAAAACGACCTGAATCAGGCTGTCAATTACCGGCTGGATGTTGGTCTGCAGCTGCATAATAAAATGCAGTCTGTCGGGAATCGACCTAAACGGCAAGTGCAACAGTTAGAGAAAAAAGTCATCCTGGATAACAAGGCCTCCAGCCAGTTCACTGTAGTCGAGGTGTATGGCGGTGATTGTATGGGAACCCTGTATCAGTTGACCCAGACCCTGTCTGATTTTCGTCTCGATATTCATCGGGCCCGTATTGCCACCGAAGTTGAGCAGCTCATTGATATTTTTTATGTTACCGGTGTGAATGGTGGCAAGGTCGAGGATGTTCACTTGCAGGAGAAGATTAGAAGGACTTTGTTCAATATCATAGGTGACGGAGAAATGGAGTGAAGGATTTCAATAAAACTATCACAAATGTAATTTTTAATGCGCAAGTATGCGTAAAATGGTAAACAAACCTATTCGGCCATGGCCGAATTTATTTTAATAATCATCCAAAAATAAGGAGATGAGACATGACACGTGACGAAATAATGAAAACCATTGAAGAGAAGAACGTGCACTTCTTCCGGCTGCAGTTTGTTGACATTTTCGGTTATATGAAAAATGTTGCTGTACCGCTCAGCCAGATCGAGAAGGCACTGGACGGTCAGATGATGTTTGACGGTTCTTCTATTGACGGCTTTGTCCGCATCAATGAGTCCGACATGTACCTGAAACCCGACTATGATACCTTCACCGTACTGCCCTGGAGAGATCAGGATGGCAGGAATGCGGCTCGTATTATCTGTGATGTATATAAATCCGATGGAACCCCTTTTGACGGTTGCCCCCGTAACAACCTCAAACGTATTCTGGCCGATGCAAAGGACATGGGCTACACCATGAACGTGGGTACCGAGGCTGAGTTTTTTCTGTTTAAGAAAGATGAAGACGGTAATGCCACCACCATTACTAATGATGTGGCCGGCTATTTTGACGTTGATCCAGATGATACAGGAATCAACTGTCGGCGTGAGATTATCGAGACCCTGGAGGATATGGGTTTTGAGATCGAGGCTTCCCATCATGAAGTGGCTGAGGGACAGCACGAGGTTAACTTCAAATATGCCGATGCCCTGGCCGCTGCAGATAATACCTTGACTTTCAAATGGGTTGTTCGCTCCATTGCTTCCAAGCATGGTTTTCATGCCACCTTCATGCCCAAACCAATATTCGGCATTAACGGTTCCGGTATGCACTGTAACCAGTCCTTGTTCAACGCCGACGGCACCAATGCATTTTTCGATGAGAACGCTCCCCTGCAGCTTTCCGAGACCGCGTATAAATATATTGCCGGTATTGCCAAAAATGCTAAAGGGTTTGCCGCGGTAACAAATCCGCTGGTTAACTCCTACAAGCGTCTGGTTCCCGGCTATGAGGCTCCGGTTTATGTTGCCTGGTCTGCTTCCAACCGTTCCGCTCTGATTCGTATTCCTGCATCGCGTGGCATGGGAACCAGGACTGAAGTGCGTTGTCCGGATCCGGCCTGTAATCCGTACCTGGCCTTTGCCATGATGCTTGCTTCCGGACTGGATGGTGTAAAAAACAACCTTGAAGCTCCTGATTCCGTTGACCAGGATATCTTTGCCATGACCCCCGCAGAGAAAGAAGCTGCCGGTATTGACAGCCTGCCGGCGAGCCTGCAGGAAGCCATTGAGGCCCTGAAGGCTAATCCCATTGCCAAAGAGGCCCTTGGTGAGCATATCCTTGAGAAGTATATTGTAGGTAAAGAGAAAGAGTGGGACAGCTATCGCACCGCAGTCACTGACTGGGAGTTGGAAAACTATCTGAACAATTATTAATTGCCGCATCACACCCGTTGTGGTTTCAGCGGGTGACCGTAGTTAGACCGAGGACGACTTTCGCTTGTAGAGAGTCGTCCTTTTTTTTATTGTAGGTTCAAGGTTCAAGGTTCAAGGTTCAAGGTTCAAGGTTCAAGGTTCAAGGTTCAAGGTTCAAGGTTTGCTGGTTTGCTGGTTTGCTGGTTTGCTGGTTTGCTGGTTTGCTGGTTTGCTGGTTTGCTGGTTTGCTGGTTCCCAAGCTCCGGCTTGGGAACCTTGTTCGGGAAGCTCGAGCTTCCTGTTTCATGTTCTCAGGTTGAAGCAAAAAAAATAACAAGTTGGCTGTCAAATTTCATGGCTGGTAAAAAAAAGAAAAAAAAACTTACCCCACTGGGTGATGATTTTGCCGCCATTTACGGGCAGCAGCAATGGGGCAACCAGTGGTATCTTTTTTCACTGGTTCGCCACTGGCCTGAAGTTGCAGGCAAAGAAATATCCTCTCATAGCATGCCTGCTTATTTTCGCCGGAATGTACTCTGGGTGTATGTGCAGGGTTCTATCTGGATGCAGCAAATGCAGTTGGTTAAAATGGATTTGCTGATAAAAATCAATACCTTCCTGAGATGTCATCAAGCGGTGGAGGACCTTCGCTGGATGTTGCAGCCCACAGAGTTGATTGATTTGCCCAGGGAAGAATATGTTTCTCCACCGATTGATGTTGACCCTGCAGCTGAGAGAGAATTTCGAATAATGGCGGAAAATATTGCAGATCCCGATACCCGGGAGGCATTCTGCAATCTCTGGCTCCGTCTCACAACGAAAAACAACAGGGACTAAAGCGGAACCTGCTGGCTTCCAACCGGTCTGCGATATCAGGCCTTGCTCTTGTTCTATGAATAAGATAATGCTATCCTCTTGTACAAAAGACAGGGGGAAGTCCCCTCTCCTCAGTATTGTAAATATAGACGGCTTGCTGCGGTCTTGATTGCAGTTGGTGATTATCCCATGAATATTCTTAACTTGATCGGCAACACACCTATTGTCTCCCTCAATCGAATGGCTTCGACAGGCGGTGGCCAGATCCATGCCAAGCTCGAATGCCTTAATCCCGGCGGCTCAGTGAAGGACAGGATAGCCCTGTCCATGGTTGAGGCCGGCGAAGAGAGCGGCGAGCTGACTGCCGATAAAATTCTGCTTGAGGCGACCAGCGGCAATACCGGTATCGGCCTTGCCATGGTCTGTGCGGCCAAGGGGTATCGCTGCCAGCTTGTCATGCCGGAATCCGCCAGCGTGGAACGGCGCCAGATAATGCAGGCCTATGGGGCGGAGATCATTCTTACCCCGGCCAAGAGAGCCACTGACGGAGCCATTGAAAAGGCCTATGCCATGGCCCGGGAACATCCGGATCTTTATTTTCTTACCGATCAGTTCAATAACTCGGCAAACTGGCAGGCCCATTACAGGGCGACCGGCCCGGAGATCTGGCAGCAGACGGATGGTAAAGTCACCGATGTCATTGTTACCCTGGGTACTTCCGGTACGGCCATGGGGCTGTCCATCTGGTTTAGAGAGCATCACCCTGATGTTCGTGTAGTTGCAGTTGAGCCGTATTTTGGCCACAAGATCCAGGGGCTCAAGAACATGAAAGAGTCCTATAAACCGGAAATATTTGATAAATATCTGCCCCATAAGATTGTGAACGTGGCCGATGAGGATGCCTTTCGCACTGCCCGTCTACTGGCCCGTAAAGAGGGGATTTTTGTGGGCATGAGTTCCGGGGCCGCCATGTTTGCCGCCATGAAACAGGCCCGGCAGGTGAAGGGTGGCTATGTAGTAGCCTTGTTTCCCGATGGTGGAGAACGCTACCTGAGTACCCCGCTTTTTGAGCGTAAGGAAAAGCAGGAAACCAGGCAGCAGCAGCTCAGATTTTACAATACCATGACGCACAAAAAAGAGGTGTTTCGGCCGGTTCATAAGAAGAAAATAACTTTTTATGCCTGCGGTCCCACTGCCTATGAGCTGCCGAACCTGGCTCATTGCCGGCGCTTTGTTGTTGCCGACCTGATGACCCGTTATCTTCAGCTAAAAGGGTTTGAGGTGAAATCCTTTATGAATTTCACCGACCTTGACGACAATACCATTGCCGGTGCGCAGAAGGCTGGCATGCCTCTGGACGAATTCACTAACCAGTATATTTTTGCGTTTCGCGAGGCAATTAAGACCCTTGGTATAAACGATTTTTCCGGCTATCCCCGTGCCTCTGAACATGTCGGCGACATGATCGAGATCACCCATGAGCTGATCCACAAGGGATATGCCTATGAAAAACACGGGTCCATTTATTTTGATATCTCAAAGTTTAAGAAATACGGTCGGCTATCCGGTATTGATCTGAGCAAGATGCAACTTGGTCATACCGTTGACCTGGACAACTACGAGAAGGATAATCCCCGTGATTTCACCCTGCTCAAGCGCTCTACCCTTACTGAGTTAAAAGAAGGGATATTCTTTGAAACTGACTGGGGCAATGTCCGTCCAGGCTGGCATATTGAATGTTCTGCTATGTCAACCCGTTATCTTGGTGAAACTCTGGATATTCACACCGCCAGCCAGGATTTAATGTTCCCGCACCATGAAAATGAGATTGCCATTGCCGAGGCGCTGACCGGCAAGCCCCTGGCCAACTACTGGCTTCATTCAGGCCTGCTGCTTAAAAGGGGCAAAAAGATGTCAGTGGAATCGGGCAACGTGGTGACCCTGCAGGATGTGCTGGATAAAGGGTACAGCGG
>Ga0209013_10005314_pt1 | contig 11123 bp, 11 predicted proteins | sample Cruoilmetagenom2_FD_187291 | JGI IMG/M metagenome (GOLD analysis project Ga0209013, IMG submission 187291) | Oil polluted marine microbial communities from Coal Oil Point, Santa Barbara, California, USA - Sample 2 (SPAdes) (version 2) | ecosystem: Environmental > Aquatic > Marine > Oil seeps ...
AGTCGCTAACGGTGCTAAAAGACTGTTATCTTGAGCCGAGTCTTGCGGAGGCTAAACCCGGCGTTAATTACCAGTTTGAAAGATTGGGATATTTTACAGTTGACGCGATTGATTCTAAGGAAGGGGAACAGGTATTTAACAGAACTGTTACACTAAGGGATGCATGGGCCAAAGTTAAGGGGAAGTAATATTAATTAACCGCCAAATTGTAATCCCGCCTGCTCTATTTTAACCCCATCCATATAAACATTATCATCCTTATCTACTCCCAAACAGCCTTTTGCAATTAAATTATGAACTGTATAGGGGAATATCTTCCATTCTCCCTCTTCTCTGATTTTTTCATTCATCAAACCTTTATTATTTTCAGTAAAACCTTTAAGTGAAATCGGCTTGGATTGTAAAAGAGCGGGGCCGAACCGTTCATTTTCCTTCTGTAAAAAAACCGTACACTTAGTAACTTCCTCGCCCGCTCTAATTGCTTGAACCCAAGAGTCCACCCCTTTAACAAGATAATCTTTAGTAATATCCCCGGGGTATAAATTAATGACTTTATTCTTGTATCTGTCTAGAAATAGGCTGCCCAGCTTCCTTCTATAACCCGCAAGCACTATAATATCGGGAGTACAAATTTGCTCTACAGCAGATATTACAGCGGCATCATAGTAGTCCCTTGTCTCATCGTCATTCGGATCTTTATTTAAAAGATCAAAATATTTCTTTGAGCTAAGATCGGCTATAGGGATACCGTATTCTTCTGCTATTTTAGACCCTTTACAGTTAGGCACATTAGTAAAGACAACGTCAATCCTTCCGTAGTTCTTCTCACCTATCTTTTCAAGCCGTTTTTGCTCCTCATGAATGGCAATAAAATTTGTACCGGAGCCCGACAAAAAGACGGCAACGCTCATAGGCTGATTGCCCGGATTATATATAAGTTCAATTTGAGATGTGTCCATATGGCTGTCTACCCCTCATCAATCATTTGCAATATCAAGCAGTTCAGGGAAATTATATCTACAATAATACTATGAGCAACTCGGTTCAAAGACTTCTTACAGCTATAATTGCGGTTCCCATACTATATGTGATTTTCCTTATAGGAGGAATAATTTATCTGCTCTTTTTCCTTGCTATAATACTTATAGGCCAAATCGAATACCAGAAGCTGCTCGAATCAAAGAACCTGCCTAACAATAGAATCCTTGGGATAATATCCTCGATCCTGATGGGAGTTTCAGCTTACCTCGGCTATTACTATTTCACGTTTTGTTTCACAGGACTCGTTTTGTTAATACTCATTCTGGAGCTTAGAAAAGGGGATTTCAGCCAAACTGTTACAAATATAGGAGCGACACTTTTCGGAGTCATATATCTGGGTTGGCTCCTAAGTCATGCCATACTTCTAAGAAATATTGATCAGTATGAGAATATAAGGGTGTATTCCGAAAATAATCAGGGGCTTGAGGATTTAGGATTTTTTCTGGTCGTTTTCGCAGTCGCATGCACATTCCTAAATGACACCGGCGCCTATTACACAGGCACATTGATTGGAAAACATAAACTTGCCCCCAAGATCAGCCCGGGGAAAACAATAGAAGGCACCGTAGGGGGAATCGTAGTGTGCATAATAGCCGGGCTTGTCGTAAACTTTCTTTTCGGATACCCGCTCAGCTCAGACTGGACAATTGCGTTTGCACTATTAGTCGGGATCGCTGCTATTTTAGGAGACCTTGTTGAATCCTCAATTAAAAGAGGGGCGGGAATTAAAGATTCCGGTGATATTGTTCCCGGACATGGTGGGGTGCTAGACAGGTTTGACAGTCTGATCTTTGTATTCCCGGTTTCTTATTATTTCATACTGGTTTATTACAGCCTAAATGGGGCATCTCCTGGATAGATCAGGCTTTTATTTGCTCACCCTCTATCATCAATCTGAGTGCTATCAAAATTAGTATATTCACCGTAAGACCCGTCAAAGCGGCGAACTGTTGTTTATAAAAAACAAACACGTATGTAAGAAGTATTGAGACCAGTACCGAGCGCTCAAACATCTGATAAGAGATCAGCCTCGAGACTCTTATGTAGTAAACTCCAAGTAAAACAAAAACGCCCGATAATAATGATGAGAAAATTTGAGCCTTATCGATAAAAGTCAGATTAAGAGTCTTTTCGGCGACACGATCCAAAATCTTAATATTTATAATATTATCCCAGCCCAGCCCTATAAAAAATGTGTATACGAGGATATAAGTTAAGGTAAACAACAATTGTGCAACAAAGAATGTCACTACTGCTGCACGAAAGTACTTGTAGCTTACAATTTTTGAATAGAAACTTCGGAAATTTGATTTAGCTCTTGTATAGAAACCGGGCTCGGATGTTGGCACCAACTTTGAGCCGCTTACTAAATCTCTAACTGATTTTGTAAGGGGATTTTCAGGATCGCTCTTATCCAAATATTTGATCACCCTATCTTTTTCTTCCTGATCAAGATCATGAAGTGCTACTTCCTCAAACACCTTTAGAGCGTTTACAAGATACTCTTTCCTTGTAAATGTCCACCCGGACCTGATCATATGTATTGAAAGAATAATCAGGATAAAAACGATATACATTATTGAAATTGATGGTTCAAAAAAGTAGTTGTTGTCACTCGTTACAAACTTTCCCACCTCATCTATAAATGTCCCAAACCCGATTCCTCCCAAGATCGCGGCCGAGAGCTCAACACTCTTTCCTATAAAGGAAAAGAGCATAATTATTGCAATCAGCATAAGTAGACCGCCCCATAACATATGGGCTATGTGCAGGGTGCCGCTCCCTATTTGCGGATACCCGGTAAGGTGAAGAAAGAGGCGGATTACGAGTACGGATGCTACTGCGCAGACAATAAATACCTCAAGATAGTAAAGCGCGTCCAGATTCCTGGCGATAAGTGTATTTCTCTTCATAATTGACTCTGTTTAATATTCTATGTTAACTTTACAATTAAATCCACAAAGAGGGCAAACATTTCCCAGAGAATTAAGTAGCTTATAATACATATAATGACTAAAGCCGATAAAACTTCCTCACTCCAAGCACTTACAGAAGATAATAATACACTCAGACTAAAGATTAAAGGCACGCTTGACGCCTATACAACCGGCAAAATATGGAATGACTCACTTTTAGCCATAAAGAATACAAAGCCAAAGGAATTGATTGTAGACGGAGCCGAGATTGATTACTGCGATGCATCGGGAATTGCCTTATTTGTTAACCTGCAATTGCGTCAGGAAAAATCTGGAGGCATTTATAAAGTAGAAGGGCTTTCTGAGGATATAAATAAATTATATAAGCTTTTTGACTCTGCGGATTTTAAACCGTCAGAGAAAATTGATTATTTGTACTCTGATAATAAAATTGAAGCTGCCGGCAAATTCTCATATCAAGTCTGGGAAGAAATTAAGATATATATTATATTTACCGGACGAGTTACAGTAGCTCTTATTAAAGCAATTTTAAATCCAAGCAAAATCAGATGGCGTGAGGTATTCGTTACTTCAGAGAAATTCGGAGTAAATGCCCTATTTATCATAGCCCTTGTCAATTTCCTGGTAGGCCTTGTTATCGCATTCCAGTCCGCAGTCCCAATGAAACAATATGGAGCTCAGTTATTTGTCGCCGATCTGCTGGTTATAGCGTATTTCAAAGAATTAGGCCCTCTAATGACCGCGTTTGTGGTGAACGGAAGGAGCGGTTCCGCGTTCGCGGCAGAGCTTGGCACAATGAAGGTAAACGAAGAGCTTGACGCGCTGGATACGATGGGGCTTGATCCTGTGCCCTTTTTGGTTGTACCCAAGGTAATAGCGTCTTTAATAATGCTCCCCATATTAACAGTTTTCGGCAACCTGTTTGGGCTCATTGGAGGACTGGTTGTCATGTTCTCGCTTGGGTTTACCTTTACAACGTATCTTAACCAGCTCGCCACAGCGGCTACTTACGGCATGCTCTTATCTGGTCTATTCAAAACACTATTTTTTGCTGTGATTATCGCAGGCGTTGGGTGCCTTTCCGGAATGAGGGCATCAAAAGGTCCTTCAGCAGTTGGGGATGCCGCGACAAAAGCAGTTGTCGTCGGTATTGTACTTATGATTGTTGTAGACGGTATATTCGGCGTAATATACTACATTTTGGGTATATAAAATGGAAGATATCATAATAAACGTATTTGACTTTACTGCAGCATACGGCGAGAACGTTATAATTGATAATATAAGCTTTGACGTATATAAAGGGGAGAAATTTGTAATCCTGGGTGGCTCGGGATGTGGGAAAAGTACCCTCTTAAAACATATGATCGGGCTCTATAAACCCACCGCAGGCAGCATAATCATCGAGGGGGAAGATATAGCAAAAGCAGAGGGACTGGAAAGAATCAGGATCCTAAAAAATATCGGTGTCGCATATCAATCAGGAGCTCTATTCGGATCGATGACCGTTTTAGAGAATGTAATGCTCCCGATTGAGCAATATACGGACCTTAACAAAGAATCTATTGATCTTATCGCTAGAATGAAGCTCAACCTTGTCGGACTTAGTGGATCAGAAGAAAAAATGCCTTCAGAGCTTAGTGGAGGCATGATAAAGCGTGCAGCTCTGGCAAGAGCAATGGCGCTTGACCCTGACATATTATTTCTTGACGAACCCTCAGCGGGGCTTGACCCCATCACTTCGGCAGAGCTTGATCAGCTAATAATTCAGCTGTCAAAAAGTCTTGGTGTAACTTTTGTAATAGTAACCCATGAACTAAACAGTATTTACAATATTGCAGATAGGGTTATTATGTTAGATAAAAGTACTAAAGGAATTATAGCAAGCGGAGATCCTGAATACTTAAGAGATAATTCGGAAATTCCTATCGTGCAGAAGTTTTTTAAGAGACAAACAGATGAACAACTCGGCGGGTAGGGAAGTTTAAACAGACAATATTATGAGTCAGAAACCTAACTACTTTAAAATCGGCTTATTTGTGATCGCGGGGACATTGGTTCTGGCAATTGCAATTATTATTTTCGGCGGAGGGAAGTTCTTTGAGAAAAAATATATTTTGGAGACCTATTTCGATCAGTCAGTTCAAGGTCTCAATGTAGGTGCGCCCATTAAGTTTCAAGGAGTACAGGTTGGAAATATAAGTGAAATCGGATTTGTTTTTCAAGACTACAAAACAGACTATCAATATGTTTTAGTCAGATCGGAGATATATCCTAACAAAGGAGGGAATAAAGACAAAAGGAATCTATTTATAGATGATGATGATCGGGAACGGGGCTTAAAAAAGATGATCGAAAAGGGACTAAGACTACAGCTTGCCTCCCAGGGAATCACAGGGGTTGCTTTTCTAAACGCTGTTTATCTTGACCCTGAAAAGCATCCCCCGCTCATTATTGATTGGAAACCGGAATATCTATATGTACCATCTGCCCAGGGAACTATTGAACAAATAACCATAACTATTGAGAAATTGTCAGAAACTATTGGTAGCATTAACTTTAAGGGTATCTCTGACAACGTAGAGAAGCTTCTTGTGAGTTTAAACTTAACTGTTCAGGAAGCAGACATTCCCAAACTTAGTAAAGACCTTCAAAGCACCCTTGAGACACTTGATAATACAGTTGCCGGTGCAGGCAAGATTATTAATAGTAAAGAGGTTAAACAAACATTAACTAATGTTGCAGAAACTACGGAAGAGTTTAGAAAAACCTTGAAACGTACAGATCGTCTTTTACAAAGCAGAGAGGATAACTTAACAATTACTCTTAAAAATATTCAGCGGATTTCAGATGAGTTAAGTGAATTCATAGGAACCGTAAAGAAATACCCGTCTTGGGTCCTTTTTGGAGAACCACCGCCGCATTTTGGACATGAGAAAAAGGAGGAGGATAAAAACTAATGAGAGCCGGGTATAAATTATATTTCTCCTTTTTTTTGTTTGTATTTGTTCTCGTAATTGGCTGTGGTGGAATCAACCAGAGCTATCCGGAAAGAACTTATTATATGTTTGAAATCTCAAGACAAGCCGGGCCAATTACACCCGTTAAAGGAACTACAGTAGAAATCAAACGATTTGACATTTCACCAAGCAGCCAGGGGAAAGAGTTTGTTTACAGAATCACCGATTTACGTTACGAATCTGATTTTTACAACCAGTTCTTCATAGCTCCAGGCATTATATTAACAGAAGCGGTTGGCCAATGGATAGACCAGGCTGGGATATTTGAAGACGTTTTAAGCTTGGGAAGCCAGGCCTTTCCTAATTATTTGATTGAAAGCAATGTAATAGAATTATACGGTGACTACAGAAACCAGGCTGCACCCAAAGCAGTTATGAAAATCCAATTTTATTTACTTAAAACCTCAGATACTAGTGATGCGCCAATAATTGTTTTTGGTAAAACCTATGAATCTGAAAAGCCTATAGGCTCAGCTACCCCGCCAAATTTAATGAACGGCTGGAATCTAGCGCTTGAAGATATTTTAGGTGAATTCCTTAAAGACCTGAGTTATTATCTACCTAGGGCTCAACAATAGCCATATAATCGAAATTCGAATACTTACTTCTACCTCATAGACTGTGCATTATTATATCTAGTAAGAGGAGCAATATGAGAACAGTTTTAATTATAATTTTCGTTCTGTTGATAGCAGTATTAGGTCTGCCGTACTGGTTTGGCATGAAAGCTGAGCATGAATACAACAATATAATTGAAACGGTATCTAAATTTGAAAACTTGGAAATTGTTAGCAAAAGCTATAAACGAGGCTGGTTAAAATCTCTGGCGGAAATAACAATTTCGATAAACGAAGGAGATGAGAGCCCTATTCAAATTATAGAAAGAGATACTATTTATCACGGCCCGATTCCAATTGGGCTGCTCTCCAAAGGAAAGGTAAACCTAAAACCGGTTATGGCGGTTATTGAAACTAAAGCGGAAATATCGACTGATACAGAAAAGGAATACGCCGGATTAATTAATTCCCTGCCCCAGCTTAATTTTGAAACAAGCCTCGCACTAGGCGGACAGGGAACTACTATTGTTTCAGCACCTGGTATTGATAGAAAACTTGAGGACGGAAAAACACTCAATTGGTCAGGACTTAATGGAGTTGTAAATTTTACTCCTGATCTTACAGAAGTCTCATCTGATATTAATTCTTCTAATATAGAAATAGAGGATGATACTTTTCGCGTGCACATAAGCGGTGTCGAAATAAACTCTAATCTGAACTATCCTGCTTCTAATTATACAAACCCCCTGGGTGATATTGATGTAAAAATAGAAGAATTTAGCTCAGAAGGTAAAGATGAGGGCGAACGTAATAAAGTAACACTCACAAATCTGCAATTTACTGGTTTTACAAATCATAATGGGAACCTGTTCAACCACACTCATAGTTTAGGGTTCGATACACTTATAGTAGGTGGGAACAGTTATGGTCCGGGCATATATGAGCTCGAATTAAGGAATATAAATAAAGTTGCTTTTGAGGAAATACAAAGGGAACTTAACGAAAATCAGAGCACCCAGGAATCCGCTACGGCAAGCGAGGCTCTTTGGGCGCAGATAATGAAGGCGCTCCCTCAATTGTTAGAAGGCTCACCTGAAATTGAGCTCACAAAACTAAGAATACAAACTGGAGACGGTGAGCTTCTAGGCCATGCTCTAATCTCACTAAATGGAGACGATCTTAATAACCCTGAGCTCGCTGCAAATCCCTTGTTTCTTCTGGCAGCAGTAAAGGCAGAGGTAAAACTTTCGGTTTCAAAACCCCTTCTGGAAAATTTATTAAAAGACTACAAAATCGAAGAGATCACGGATGAAAAGAAAAGCCGTAACGAAGAACTGCCCGAAGACAAAGAACTTCAGGATCTGGGAAAAGCCAAAGCCCAGTCAGAGATCAAACAAATGGTGGATCAAAATATATTGATTCTGAAGGATGGTAATTACGAGATAGAGACCGCCTATAAACTAGGTCAGATTACATTAAACGGTAATCCTCTCGATCTAAACTCTTTATTGAATTTAAAAAACTTTAGAGACTAGTCTTAAATTTAGACTCCATCTCTCTATACTTAGCAGTATTAATGACCTCTTCAAAATCCTTAAACGAGAGCATCTCTTTAAATCCCTCTGTAGTTCCATTTTCCTTTAGATGATTGAAACAGGATTCTATGGCTCTAGTTGCCGAGAACAAACCTGAAAGAGGATAGACAACTATTTTATAACCTAAAAGCTCCAGTTCCTTTGTACTTAAGAAAGGTGTTTTCCCTCCCTCAACCATATTCGCAAAAAGCGGTACGTCCTCAAACGCTCCCGCAATATCTTTAAGCTCTTCCACACTTTGAGGCGCTTCAATAAAGACAATATCGGCGCCAGCTTTAAAATATGCTCTGCCCCTTTTTATAGCCTCATCTATACCGTGGGACGCCCTGGAGTCAGTACGTCCGATTATCACAAGCCCACTATCCGCTCGCGCCTCAACAGCGGCCCGTATTTTCTCTACATGCTCTTCCATAGCTATAACCCGCTTCCCCTCAAAATGCCCGCACTTCTTAGGCCACTCCTGGTCTTCTAAAATGATCCCTCCGGCTCCAATACTCACTACATCCTCTACAGTGCTTATAACATTTAGTGGATTGCCGTATCCGGTATCAATGTCAACAACAACAGGGATGTCTACAGATCTCACAATCCGGCTTACACTCCACAACATTTCGGTTGCCGTTAAGAAACCAAAATCGGGTCTCCCAAGCGTTGCGGCTGATATGCCAAAACCGCTGGTAAATGCCACTTTAAAACCGGTTTTCTCAGCGAGCTTCAGGCTCACACAATCGTGCACGCCAGGAAGCACAAGTATCCCAGGATTTGATAGAATTTCTCTTAATTTCTGCCCTTTAGTCATAATCTTATCTCCTTGATCCTATAACTAGAAAAATAGATAGTGCTTTACCTGCTGTCAAGAACAATTGAACTGGCAGATTGTTTATGATAGTTTTGAAACTATGGAATCAGGCTATATCTCAGGAAATCCAAGCATAACTGAAATAGAGGACCAGCATAAACCCAAAGGGATTAGTATAAAGAAAGTAGAGAATGGGCTTAAAAGTATAGATATAATCCATCTCATAGAGGCGCTTGAGGGAATAAAACTGGACTTTGATCATCTTTATTATTATGAGCACACTGATCTAGTAGTACCGAGTTTGATAAAATCGCAGGGAAGGGGGGTCCCCAAACTTTACTCTACAGAGGACTTTATTATAATCAGATGGCTCGTATCTCTTCAAAAAAACGGAATATATGTAAATAGGTTCCGGGACATAATTCAGTTCATAAAAGAGAAAATGCCTGACGTCTTGGAAACACCTCAAAACTGGGATCTCATTACAGACGGCAAATCAATTAAGTTTGTTAATAAAGTCACTTCAAAAGTTTTTGTGGTCTCTAAAGATACCAGCCAATATCTCCTATCATTTTCTAAAGACGAAACCACTTTGTAAAGAGAAATTAACGCTAAGTAACTTATGAGTATGTGTTTAGATGAAGCGTCCTATTTTGATTCCAACAAAGTGTATCTCTCCAACTTTGTGCCCTCGGCAATTACATCGGGAATAGAAGTGAAGGCTATACGAAGCGGGGCTGATTCCGATGCGTCGTGCATCGAACCGAAATAAATACTGTTCATTCCGTAGCGCTCGTTGATCTTATCAAGAGCAGTCACCAGTTTATCCTGCTTAAATTCATTTGAGAAAAGAAGATAACTGCTTTCATTAATTGGGATCAACTCAGAAAGAGTCACAGAGACGCTAAGGGGAGTAAGCCCGCGGGGTCTCTCTTTCCAGATTTCTGAAAATGCTTTAATCATACTCTGCGTGTCATGACGCTTTCCAATATTAAATGTCCTTTTCCAGCTATTTTTACTATTAAAATACTTAACCTTGATAATCATATTGCCGGCCAAGTATTTTAGCCTTCTCAGCCTAAAGGCAGCCTTTTGAATCAACCTTATAAGCACAGCCCGCGTGCGCTCTTCAGTCCTCATTTCGGGAGCCATCACATGTGAATGACTCACCGTCCTTCTTTTGGTTTCCTGCTCGGCTATCTCCTCACCTTTTAAGAGGTAACTCAGACGTTTTCCCCCCACATTTTGCCAGATATCCAAGAACCTCTCGCCCGACAGAGAATAAAGATCCTCTACATTATGAATATTATGCTTTTTTAGACGGGCGTGCATACGTGCGCCTATACCGGGCAGAGCCCTAAGGGAAGGAGGATAGAGAACTTGGGGTAAATCTTCCTTTGTTATCACTGTAAACCCGTCGGGCTTTTTCATACCACTTGCAACTTTTGAAATAAAACGGTTAGGAGCAAGGCCAATAGAGCAACGCAAGTGTTCCCCAGCACGCTCTTTAATTGCTCTCTTAACCTGATGAGCCAAAGCGACGGCATTTTCATAATCCCTGTGCCTTCCCGTCAGTCTGCATGACATCTCATCGATCGAATGAACTTTATCTATCGGCAAAACACTGCCTACGGCTGAAACAATCTGTTTGTGATATTTGATATATATAGCGGGCCTTGATTCAACAACATTTAAAGTACTGCAAAGCCTCTTTGCCACCCCGACCTTTGTACCCGTTTTTATGCCAAACTTCTTAGCCTCATAACTTGCGGCTATACAGCATGTGCTGTCAGCCATCACGGGAACAACAACAGTAGGAAAGCCCCTAAGCTCAGGTCTCATCTGCTGCTCGACAGATGTAAAATACGAGTTCATATCGAGAAAAAGCCAATCCAGTTTTCTGTTCGGATTATTAGCCATGACTGAAAATTATTACCTGCTATTTTTTTAACGCCGGAACTAAATTAAGGGTATAAGGATGTACAAACCCTATGAACAAGTATGGACTCTTTTTCAATTAAAGCCAAGGGGGTTTATTTATAGTCAAATATATATAAAGGTATGTATACAAATGGCGGGCTTATAACTCTATCTTTATCACATCCCCGTCAATATGGACTTTGTATGTATTTACGCCTTCTTCAGCAGGCGGGGTTAGTGCTTCTCCGGATTTA
>Ga0209013_10005315_pt1 | contig 11122 bp, 5 predicted proteins | sample Cruoilmetagenom2_FD_187291 | JGI IMG/M metagenome (GOLD analysis project Ga0209013, IMG submission 187291) | Oil polluted marine microbial communities from Coal Oil Point, Santa Barbara, California, USA - Sample 2 (SPAdes) (version 2) | ecosystem: Environmental > Aquatic > Marine > Oil seeps ...
AAAACCTACTGTTTTCTGGTGTGAAACTCTTCCGGCAATACATCAAAAAAAGTATCTCCACGCATGCCACATCGAAGCGCCTCCAACGAAACCACCTCATTCGGAGCTATGTTTCCAAGATTTACATTGGCTCCAAGCAGCTGAATAAACATAGTTTGCTGTGCCTTAAGGGGTGCTTCCCACAATACATCATTTACTGAAATCTCTTTCATGATATCATCGATCAGTTCCCTGTTAGCTGAACCATCGGACTCATAAATACCAATGGTGCCACTCTCCCTGGCTTCTGCAATAACTTTCCATGCCCCGGTTTCAAGCTCTGTTTTCATATGAGAGACCCAAATATCATTGGATAATTCAACTCCTTTTATTTTGCTTCCGATTTCAGATAGCACCTCAAAATCCTTAGCAAGCGTGGCAATACATTCCAGTTTCTCATCATGATCCATTTTTATTGTACCATCCGAAACCTCCACATTGCCAATTCCCGATTCAGATACAAATTTTCTGTATGCATCAAACTCGCCACGCACAAAGAACATTTCAAAGAGGGTTCCCCCAAAATAGGGTTTTAATCCTGCCGACTGGTAAAGTTTCACTTTTTCCTTCAGGTCCCGGGTAATCAGTGCTGTTCCAAACCCAAACTTCACCAGGTCGGTGTAGGGCGCACTGGATTCAATAAAGTGTTCAGACTCTTTCAGACTCAAACCTTTATCCATCATCATAGTCAGACCGAAATTGCGTTTGCCCGAAGTTCTTTCAGGGACATGTGTTAGTGGAAAATTCATAAGAAATTACTTTTTATTATGTTGGATAATACGCTCTATATCAGGGTCCCGGACACCTTCTGGAAAAAAGTAGGAGAATTCTGATTCTAGATCATTGTTTGCCTCAAGTGCTTCATTAAGAAATTTAACAGAAAGCTCCTTATCTCCCTGCTTCAGATGGCATACCGCCATTTTCATTTTTACTCCGGCATCGTCTGAGTGATGAACAAAAGCTTCACGTAAAAAACCCAGTGCAATTTCGAATTGTCCCTCCTTCATGAGAAGGCCTGTCAGCGCCCCCCAACCATCCAGATCTTTGGCATCGGTACGTGTTACATAAGAGTAACACTTGATGGCTTCATCAATCAGCCCTGCATCTTCGTTGGCATATCCCAGGTTAATCCAGTAATCGAGATTCTTATTATCAAACTCGATGGCCTTTAGAATGTAGGTGATCGCTTCCTGCTGGCTCCCCAAACGGTGATAGATCATTCCGGCCCCGAACCAACCCTCCGGATCGCTGTTGTCCAGTTCAATCACCTTTCGAAAGGCCTTAAGGGAATCTTCCAGCTGATTCATTTGCTCAAAACAATCACCCATGTAGCAGTAAGCCTGTGTGCTTTCCGGTTCAACTTCAAGGAATTCCTTGTACGTTGCAATGGCTTTATCATACTTCCCTGCATTCACCCAGACACTGGCTTTGTTGAAATAGGATGATGCGTAGTCGGGATTGATGACAATGGAAAAGTCGTATGCGTCTACTGCTTCTTCAAAATATTCCAATTTATGATAAACAATACCTATGTTATACCAAACATTATCTGAATAGGGATCCAGGTCAAGATACTGCTGATAATATTTCAGGCTCTCGTCAAACTTATGTAAGCGGTCGTAAAAGTACCCCAGGTCATAAAGTACCGAGAGATTCTCAGGTTGTTGTTGAAAAGCCTGCATCAGGTATTTTACAGCCTGCTCAAAATGTCTGACATTTTCAAAAGCGATGGAGATGTTAATCAATGCCTCAAAGGTTTCATCGCCTGAGAGTTCCAGTCCTCTATCGAATTGGGCTTCAGACTCCTTCAGCTTACCGGTGAGACAAAGTGCTGTCCCCTTCAGGAAATAACGTTCGGGATTATTCTCCTCCCATACCGGGATTTCCTCCAGGAGGGCAAGTGCTTTTTTGGGCTGTCCCTGCTCAATATAAATATGAATGAATTTGTACCTGATCTCAACCGAAGCCGGATGCTGCCTTTTACCAAGGTTTGCAGCTTCCCTCGCCTCATCATACTGAAAATCGTCCAGGTAGTAATCGATAATCTGTTCAAACTCCTCCACATCAAAGAAGATTGACTGCGTGCCGCTCCTCATATCCTCATACTTCCTTAGCAGTACATTGAACTCCTCATTTTCAAATACTTGCTCCCTATTCTCACTCATCTATTTCTTCAATTTGAAGGTGTAAAGATAATTGATTATTGTAAGATATATAAATATGCCCCCTCGGGCCTGTTTCACCTCCTTTTAGATATCAACTACTTGTTAAGATTTTGCAACTTCATTAAAATGCTACATCGATAAAATTTCCTCCTGCTTCCTTCTCAGCTTCCAGGTTTGTGAATACCTTGAAATTGTCCTGATCAGGATCCCCTGCTTCAATCCTGTATAAACCAGGCTCAAAAATTGCAGGGATAAAGTCACTTCCTTTGATCCGGAGGGCATATACCAGTTCATCATCTTTGAATACTTTGATAACGGGATCCTCCATACCTGATATATTCAGTTGTGGTAGCCAGCCATACGGTTCAGGGCCGTAATTGTCTACCTGGTCAATTGTAAGCGGCCAGCCTGTATATTGCTTCGCATCTGCATCGGATGGATCCACGAACCGGGGCCAACATTCCACCACGGTCTTCCTGGTTTTTTTATTAAACCTGATGATACCGTACCCGGTAGCCCTGTCATACAGATTAGACGGTTTCTGCCCGGTAAAAACAGGATTTGAAACCGCCAGTACGGTGACTTTATTCCCAAAACCATCTGAAAAATCACCTGTATAATCTGGATCTCCCTCTTTCCTGTTTGCTCCGGGATTGGTCGGGAACCACCGGCGGGGCCACACATTGGATACAGCGGGTACGCAAAAAGCGTAACCTGCATCTCCCCACTGGTCCACTCCATAACGTATCATGCTTCCAAGGTGCTGGTCGCCTGCAATATGTACAGCAAAGGCTTTCCTGATCTTTTTTATGGCTTCATTCCTTCCCGTTTGGGGCCATCCGTTTGAATCCATATCAGCTACCGGTCGGTCATCTGGCGGATATTCACCTTCTTTAAGGATTCTGAGACCGGGCACATGTACATCGCTGGAAGCATCTTCCGGGAGCGTTGCCACATTGGCAAATATGGTCTGGGAAAGGACCACTTTCATCCAGGTATGATTGCTCCAGTCTCCAGCCCATTGCTCAATAAAATCCAGTTGTCTTTGCCCCAGAAGAACAGCTCCGGGAACATCCCCTTTTTCAACAGCATTCCAATTCTTGTTTCCGACAAATCCATTTACAATTTCAGCCTCAGGAATGAGTGGTTTTGGTGCCGATTTGAACTTTCGGTCCTCAAGGATGGCAAAGCTTATTCCTCCGTAATTCAACTCAGTATAATACACTCCGATTCCCTGTTCGATGGGAGTGGGATCATATGGATCAGGAAGGTGGCTGGTTTGAGTACGTTCAACCATCTTCACCCACCGGGCCGGCATCTTATATCCTCCGGCATCCTGTGCAGCACCACCAGACAAACCTGGTGATGTGGCAATTCCTCCGGCACCCCATATATTGCCATGATATACATCATGATCGTCAGGGATACTGATACAAGGGCGATCACGGAGCAGCTCTCCGTATTCCCATCCAAAGAGGTACCATTTCCTTAGATAATCCAATATGGCCTTATCGACAGGAACCCATTGAGTCCCAAAACCTCCCACTCCTTCGTAGATCTGGTCGCCCGAGAAAAAAAGAAGGTCCGGATCATGGTACTTTATGGCCTCCGTGAGATCATTGTTTGGAAAGCCAAGATCGTTGTTGCCCGTAAAACCTGCAACTACTAGTTCTTCCCTGTCAAGCGGTTCTTTCCGGATCATGCCTTCATAATAGAATTCTGTTAATTCCCGGTTTCCTGTATTCAGTGAATAAGCAAGCCGGTATGAGGTATCTTTTGCATGGTCCCATCCATCCAGCCTGAAGGTTGCAGTTCGTGATAACGGGTCGATAGTTGCGGTTTCAATAGTTTTCCAGTCATTCTTTTCAGGGATCTGAAAATACACCTCTTTCCCGTCATCCTCTCCAACGGGGGGCATTTGAGCTGTCATCTTCAAAACGCCACGGCTCAGTGTGTATTGTGAGAAAAGAACGGGCCCGAAGGTGCGGTCGGGATCATTGCTGATTTTAGAGCCTTTGAGGATCCAGTCATCAAACCATCCCCCCGGGATATTATTGTTCCTGTCCATATTTGTGAAATGGCTGACCAGGGCAATGCTCCCATGAAGGCTCTGCTCAGGAATATCCGGTTCTTCAATTTCAGCCAGGAGTTCTCCGGTGGTAGGATCCGTGGCAGAAACCAGTAATCTATATTTCCCCTCTTTCAATTGTACGGAAACTTCAAGCTCAAGGGCTTTATCAAGGTATGGAATAAGCGCCCTGGCATTTCCATTCTGTTTGACTGAAGGTTCACCAATAAATAGATCCCCCCCGGTTGTTATACCAACGTTCAGACCTTTTCCGTAAATAGCATCATCGCGGTAGTCCTGAAACTGTCCTTTTGCACCAATGCGGAATCCCAGCCAGTTTTTATCATTCCGGGGTAGGGTGCCGGTGATTAAACCTGTTGTAACCTTCATTGAGAATTCGCCCTCTTCCTCACCCAGTCTCCAGGTAAGCAGGTTTATATTCCTGTTTGTCTCAGAGGTAAGACATTCGATGCGTCCATTATTTAATTGCCAGTCCTGTAGCCTGTTGGCCCAAAATTCAGGACCGATCCAGGTCCGGTGTACACCTTCCGGCCAATGGCTGGTAAATTCTGTTGATTCCTGTTTTTGTGTAGTGCATGATCCGGCAATTAAAAGAATAAATAGAAATGCGATGTGCCAGTGTTGGTTATTTCTCATTGTCATGAATATTAGCAAGTTCAGTTAGTAATTATTACTCAGTACCATAAAATGCTTCAAGCTGCGGGAAACTGAAAAGATCGGAATGAATATGAGACCGCTACATTTCCTGAAGAATGTCATTCACTATTTCCGGATTCTCCTCTGAAAGATCATTCCCTTCACCAATGTCTTCTTCGATATTAAATAGTTGCACAGATACAGTTCCTTGTTTCCGGAACATATCGTTCGTCCTCGTAAACTGCTTGTGAAAAGCTACTGATTTGAATTCCACGTAATATTATGAGCAAGAAGTTTCGTTTCATTTTGTTTCTTTTTTAATACACGGGTGAACTGGTTAAGTCCAACCAGGAGGTCTGTAAGCTCTTCAAAAATAGTATAAAATTGGCCATGAATACAAACTCTGAATTTGTTAATACAACTTAATTTTTACTACTTTAAAACTTTATTTCAAACACCATTGGTTCGCAACTTGAGTTAATAGCACAACAGATTCTACCATTGAATTCTTTTAAACATGACAAACGAGGTCATTCGGCAACCTGGTTCCCCACTGCTTATTTTGTCATGTGTCTAAAAAATCTGCTTGGAATAGGTGGGGCACTGATCTTTTTGGAGGGATGCACTTCCCCTGAAAAAAACATTCTTCCTGAAGAGCTGGCAGTAGCACAGAGGTATAATACTGAAACATACATTTGTTATTAAAGCTCCGGAGAAATCGTGGTGGATGGTAAGCTCTGGAAAGAACAAAAAATAATCAGATTATGTCTAATTTAAGAGGTGCCTTTTACGGTTTTTTGATGGTGAGTTTGCTATTGGGTTCATGCAATCGGAATAGGCCATCACAAAGTAACATCATTGTTTTCCTGGTTGATGATATGGGATGGCAGGATACCTCGGAGCCTTTCTGGACCGAGAAAACGTCCTTAAATGACAAATACCATACTCCTCATATGGAACGGCTGGCTGATCTGGGTATGAAATTTACACAGGCCTATTCCAGTGCTGTTTGTTCCCCGACCCGTGTTAGTTTAATGACCGGAATGAATGCCGCCCGACATAGGGTAACAAACTGGACTTTAAGAAGAGATCGTTCAAATGATCCTAAGGATGAATTACTTGATTTCCCGCCCTGGAATGTAAATGGGTTACAACCCACCGATACCATTGAAAAAGCCGTTCATGCTACAACCATGGCACAAATTTTACAAAATATTGGTTATTTCACCATTCATTGTGGGAAAGCTCATTTTGGAGCGATAAGCACACCCGGAGAAAACCCTGGGAACCTGGGCTTCAACATCAATATTGCCGGGCATGCTGCCGGGGCTCCCGCTTCATACCAGGGTCTCAATAACTACGGAAATGATGAAAACGGTCTGCCAACCAGCGTCTGGTCAGTACCCGGATTGGCGAAATACCACGGGACAAACACTAACCTGAGCGATGCTCTCACCCGGGAAGCTATCATTGCATTGGACAGTGCTCAAAAACTTAACAAGCCATTTTATTTATATATGGCTCATTATGCCGTCCACTCTCCCATTCAACCAGATCATCGCTTTGTGCAAAAATACTATGAGCTTGGGCTTGACAGCATTGAGGCCAAATACGCATCGATGATAGAAGGAATGGATCAAAGCCTGGGTGATTTAATGGATTATCTGGAACAGAATAATTTATCAGATAACACCATCATCCTCTTCATGTCGGACAACGGAGGCTTAAGTGCCGTTGGGCGCGGAGGAGAGAAACACACCCATAACCTGCCATTAAACAGTGGTAAAGGTTCCGCCTACGAAGGTGGCATTCGCGTGCCCATGATCGTGAACTGGCCGGGAGTAAGCCATGCCCGTACAGTTTGTGATGATTACGTCATCATTGAAGACTTTTTCCCATCTATACTTGAAATGGCAGGCATAACGAATTATGAAACTGTTCAGGACGTTGATGGTGTCAGCTTTGTACCATTGATTAACCATACAGGAGCCTCAGCCGGAAATAGAAACTTGTTCTGGCATTACCCCAATAAATGGGGACCCACAGGTCCGGGTGTAGGCGCCTCAAGCACCATCCGTAATGGCGACTGGAAACTTATTTATTTTTATAAAGATCAGCACTTTGAGTTGTATAACATTGCCGAAGATATTGGCGAGCATCACAATCTGACAGATGAAAACCCTGAAAAGACAAAAGAGCTGGCAGAAAATCTGAGCAATTATTTGCGAAGTGTTGATGCGCAAAGACCGGGAAATAGAGAAACCGGTAAAGTAGTTGATTGGCCGGATGAGTCATTGGAGTAAGACCAAGACCATGTATTTTTAGTCAGAGAATGCCTGAAAACTTTTAATATGGGTGTCTGCAATAGAATCTTCTATTTTCAACCTGAGCTTCTCCACCAACACCGGTTTTTCTAACATTTGAATGCGCTTGTGTCCGATGCAACTTCCTTCAGCAATTCTTATCCATGTCCCATCAATTAATCCTTCCACTACGTATTTCCTGATACGTTCACCATATTCAATATCCTCCTGAAGGACAATTTGATTTATGGTAGTTGGCTGTTTTAATTTTAAGATTATTTGTTTGCCTGTTCCCGAAGTTTGAGCAATCGGATTCCCAAAACGTCTCTTTATTTCATCGCCCCATTCTTTTAGGCGCTTTACATCGGCTTGAGGTAATAATCCATCCGGGCCAGGAGTTAAGCCCATGATCAATGTTGAATTGTGTCCCACGGAATTACAATACATATCCATCAGGTTTTCGAGGGGGAAAATGTGAGCTTCATCACCGGGTTCCCAAAACCACTCGTGCCTGCCATTGTAGCCCCGCAAGGGAGCATCGGACATGGCAGGCATCCAGTATTTCCCATAAGGGTCTCCATGTTTCAGAAGCTTATACCGTTCTTCATTTGTATCTCCAGCATGAGAATAAAAATTAGGGAAAGTAGCCCAGCAGGGATAAGGTACAGTGCCCGATTCTGATCCGCCCCATCGGGCTTCGGCAAGTTGATTATTGTGATAAAAAAGGCAATTAGGCTGGTATTGCTGAACGATTGGGAGTACATCGGGAGCACCCAGATCAGGGTGGCTGGCACCACCATCGAACCAAATTTCAAACAGTTCGCCATAATTCGTGCAAATTTCAGAAACCATGCCTTCTACCATTCTGTTGTAATATACCTGACGGTTTTTTTGAAATTCACCTTCGCCATTTACTTTGTAATCGTGCACTCCAAAAAAGGAATTCCAGCGAATACCAAGATAGATACCGGGTTTGATACCGTATTTACGGCAGGAATTCACAAAATCACGAACAAGATCGCCCTTGCCTTCTCTCCATTTTAAAGCTTTTACACTGTATGGATTTACATCTGATTGAAAAAGGGAAAAACCTGTTTCGTGGGTGGCCGTGAGGATGGCAAACTTGAAACCGGCATCTTTTACTGCTTTAATCCACTGGTCTGTGTCTAAGTTCCCGGGATTAAATATCTGATAATCGGGAACCGGATTGGTACGGTTGCCAGATGAGCCTGTTTGCTTATATTTTTCCTTATCAAAAACGTGCAGGTCGTAATGAAAAACAGCCCCCATTTCAGCTTGTTGCCATGCAAGTTGCTTTTTATTAGGGAGAGGAAAAGGATGATGTTTTATGGGGATAAAGATGCAATAGGATTCATCTCCCTTTTTTACTGCCAGGCTCAAAACTCTGGGCTGTCCGTTTTCGGTATATACGAATGGACGCTCTAGCCTGTCGGGAATTAAAGTGTCGCCCTCTTTCATCGGAACACTTTTCGGCAGCAATAAAAACTCTGTGGCCTTTTTCCAGTTGATACCTTCGGGTGAACTCACCATACCGATAAAACTATGGGCATGGAAAACAGCATAAAAATAATTTCGGTCAGCATCGTACCACAAAGACATATCCTCTGTATCAAGATAATCGATGACCGGTTTGGATTGCATTTCAAATGGGCCTGTGGGCGAATCTGATACTGCTATTGCCTGGTTTCGGATAAAACGTGTTTCATTCGGTTTATCTCCTTTCACCAGAAGAAAATATTTACCATTCTTCCCTCTTTCGATTGCAGGATTAACGGTAAGTGTAGTAATCGGGCCGGAAGGTTCAATTAAAGGTTTATCCATCCTTTTCCATGGACCATACAGGCTTTCCGAAACTGCAACTCCAGTGCGCTGGTTCGGGCGGAGAATTTTCCAATTCGGGTGGCTGTACCCTGTTTGGGCAGTTTTAACTAATTCATCCTCCGAATAAGTTTTATCGCCCAAATTTGTTGCACAGTAGTAAAGGTAATACTTACCTTCAAAATATTTAATCTTGGGATTGTGTGCGGTGATTGCATCCCAGTGCTCTTTACCCCGACTGGTTAAGGCGGTTTCTATATATTCCCAGGGACCTTCAGGCTGATCCGATACGGCATGTGCAATTTCAGAATGTGTGAGCCATCCGGAGAATGTGTACTCTTTTTTCCAACGTGAATAAAACAGATGGTATTTACCATCTTCTCCTTCAATAATTGAAGTGCCCCAATTGAAGTAGCCTTCGCTTCTGAAAATGTTTTGTTCAGTGATCGCCTGCAGTTTATCGCGCAGGAATAAATTGTCGGGATTTTCCTGCGCACAAATATTAAAGAATTGAATTGCCAGTCCGATGCTCAACAGATACTTAATCATAGGTTTATTTCTCTGGAAAGAAAAGTGGTAATGAATACTGTCTCCTGTTTACAACAGTAATTGCCTTGAATTGAGATAAAATCTCAACTTCGACCGGCTCTTTGTAAATGTGTGAATGGATGTTAGGCAAAACACCATCCACTGTATAACGGATTTCTGCGCCTTCTACCACATTTTCTAAAGTGATACTGTAGGCATCTTCCTTTTTTTCTTTTGCAATTAGTTCAGGCGGCGGCACACGATACCCGTAAGCTGCATTGTCATAACGCTTATATTGAGTTCGCATGCGATCTTGAAAAGCACTCCACCCTTGTTGTTTTTTGGGAGTCCATAAAACCTCTGCTAATGCAGCCATCCGTGGTAAGGCAAGGTAATCGAAATATTTTTCAGAGCGGTTTTCATTGATGGGAGCAATTTCCTGCAGGATGGTTCCATGTATAAACTGATCAGACCAAAGCGTGGCATGCCCACCCAGTACCTGAGGGCGGTATTTCTCATCCAGGTTTTCAATCATTGGATCGAAAGCATACACTTTTTGCAGTGAGATGGGAGGAAGCCAGGTAGCTGCTTTTACTTCGCCGGGAATATTACTTTCTGCTACATCAAAATAACAGTAGTCGGTTAATGCCATCACCAAATCATGCCCGGTTTTGACTGCATTAATTCCACTTTCTTTGTTATGCCAAACCATGCCTACTGCTTTTTCATCGAGTTGGCCGCCGAAAATATCATCCCAACCAACAATGGTCCTTCCATAATTCTTAACCATTTGTTGGAGACGGCCTGTTAAGTAATATTGTAGCTCTCTTTCATCTTTAAGTCCTAATTCCTTTTTGCGGGCCTGACAATGCGGGCAAGTTACCCATCGGTCGTATTTGGCTTCATCGCCACCAATGTGAATATATTTGGAAGGAAACAGGGCGAAAAGTTCCTCAAAAACGTCGTCAATAAATTCAAACGTTGTTTCTTTTCCTACACAAAACAGTTCACGGCTAATGGAGTGTTGGACCTGTACCTTTTGCGCCTCTTCCGTACATGACAAATAAGGGTATGATGCCATGGCAGCCAGTGCATGTGCGGGGATTTCTATTTCGGGAATAATATCCACATTCCGCAGAGCGGCATAAGCTACTATCTCCTTTATATCTTCCTGGGTATAATAACCTCCTGTGCGTTCATGTCCCTCGCCGCGCCATGCACCTACGGAGGTCAGTTTAGGATATTCTTTTATCTCAATCCGCCAGCCTGAATCGTCAGTCAAGTGTAAATGCAGGACATTCATTTTGTACATCCCCATCATATCGATAAAATGCAATACATAGTCCTTATCGAAAAAATAACGGCTCACATCAAGCATCATTCCTCGCCAGGGATATTCCGGCGCATCTTTAATTTCCGCTCCATCAATTTCCCAAACTACATTTTTTTGGCGCTGTGCATTAAATATTTCAGGAGGTAACATTTGCCTTAATGTTTGAATACCATTAAACACGCCTGCCTGA
>Ga0209013_10005316_pt1 | contig 11120 bp, 10 predicted proteins | sample Cruoilmetagenom2_FD_187291 | JGI IMG/M metagenome (GOLD analysis project Ga0209013, IMG submission 187291) | Oil polluted marine microbial communities from Coal Oil Point, Santa Barbara, California, USA - Sample 2 (SPAdes) (version 2) | ecosystem: Environmental > Aquatic > Marine > Oil seeps ...
GTCAGTGGTGTTGCTGCCCTTTCTGGCGCTGCGCAAGGCGTACAATTACGGTGCAGCATTCAGTTTTCTCGGCGATGCCTCCGGCTGGCAGCGCTGGTTCTTTATTGTGCTTGCCCTGGTCGTGATTGGCATTCTGGTCGCATGGTTGCGCCGCCTGCCGCCGGGTAATACGGTTGCCCGGATGGCGCTGGTGCTCATCCTCGGCGGTGCCGCCGGTAACGTAATCGACCGGTTGGTATACGGTTATGTGATCGACTTTATCGATGTGTTCTATGGCAGCTGGCACTGGCCGACGTTTAATATTGCCGACTCAGCGATTTCTGTGGGCGTGTTCCTGCTGCTGGTGGATGCATTTCGTGAACACAGGCAAGCATCCTCTGCTCCCTGAAACATGTGCGCCTGCAGGTTTGTATCAAATGAATGACCCAATCAGTCCTGAATCCACAGTCACCCTGCACCTGTCGCTAGGTTTGAAAGATGGCACTGTTGCCGAGAGCACCTTTGAAGAGGAACCGCTGACGTTCACCATGGGTGATGGCAGCCTGGTCGAAGGACTGGAGCTGGGACTGTATGGATTAAAGGCCGGGAATACCCAGCGGCTGGTGCTGGAACCGGAGCAGGCCTATGGTCTGCATGATCCTGACAAGCTGCATCAGTTGTCTCGCTCGGAGTTTTCCACGGAGCTGGAACTGGAGCCAGGCGTTATTATCGGTTTCGATACACCGACTGGCGAAGAGTTGTCAGGTACGATCATCTCGTTGACCGATGAAACGGTTGAGGTGGATTTTAACCACCCGCTGGCTGGCCGGGTTGTTGTGTTTGAAGTGGAGATTATTGCAGTCGTGCCTGTGCAGGATTGACCTGGAATAGTACGCATGACGAAGTCACCCGCAAAAATTATTCTTGCCAATCCCCGTGGCTTTTGTGCCGGTGTTGATCGTGCTATCGAGATTGTAGAACGGGCGCTGGAGTTGTTTGGCTCCCCGATCTACGTGCGCCATGAAGTCGTGCATAATCGCCATGTTGTCGAAGGTCTGCGGGCGCGCGGTACCGTGTTTGTCGATGAACTGGACGAGGTGCCGGACCGTGGCACGGTGATTTTCAGTGCCCATGGTGTATCACGGGCTGTGCATGTGGAAGGTGAACGGCGTGGCCTGCGAGTGTTTGATGCCACCTGCCCGCTGGTGACCAAGGTTCACATGGAGGTTAGCCGGCATGCTGCAGCCGGGAGGGAATGTATTCTCATCGGCCACAGAGGGCATCCGGAAGTAGAAGGCACCATGGGGCAATATGATCGTTCCGGTGGCGGCAACATGTACCTGGTTGAAACTCCGGAGGATGTTGCCGGATTGCAGATCAGGCAGCCTGATGAGCTGGCCTTCGTTACCCAGACAACCTTGTCTGTCGATGATACCTTGCGCGTGATAGAGGCCTTGAGGGACAGATTTCCAGGGATCCAGGGGCCGCGCAAGGATGATATCTGTTATGCCACCCAGAACCGTCAGGATGCCGTGAAGATACTGGCGGAGCAGTGTGATCTGATCCTGGTGGTCGGATCACCCAACAGTTCCAATTCAAACCGCTTGCGTGAACTGGCCGAAAACAAGGGGGTGACATCTTATCTGATTGATGAGGCAAGCCAGATCCAGAAAGCATGGATTGCCGGCAGGAGATTCATTGGTGTGACCGCCGGTGCTTCTGCTCCCGAGGATATTGTGACCGGTGTTGTAGAACAATTGTGTGGCTGGGGCGCTGTGCTGACAGCCGAGTCACAGGGGAAAAAAGAGCCGGTAACGTTTGCGTTACCGAGTGAATTAAAGGCAGCGGCCGGTCCTCGATCCTGAGGCGATTGCCCGGGAAGCATCTGTCGTGCGTTTCCCTTTCACCTTATTCCCAGTTGCAGTTAGACGCAGTGCCGCTAACACTTTTCGTCCCCAGGGAGTTGAGGGTAAAAGTCCCGCATTTGTCTGTGTTTTGCTTGCCCTTGCTGGTCGGTGTGGCGCTGATGGTGAAGGCTACGTTATCCTGGGCACCAATCGAAAGGGTGTAATATCCGCCCTCGGTGGTCGCAACGAAGACATTACCGCTGGTTGTACCGAGTGTAGCGCCGGCATAAGTGCCCTTGTCTGAATAGAAACGTTCCATGCGGTCTGCAAGTTCCAGCAGGTGTCCCATACCTTCGGCACGACGTGACTTCTTAACGTGTTCAAGATAGGAGGGGTAGCCGATTGACGCAACGAGGGCGAGTATTGCCACGACAATCATCAGTTCGATCAGGGTAAAACCGCGGTTCTTGTTTGTCATCATCCTGTATCCCTTGCCGGTGTTTAGGGTTGCTGTCGGGGTTAAACTGCGTATGGCCGCACGGTAGCGGCCATACGCAGGGTCTGCTTACTGTCGAAGATCGATCCAGTTACGGCGACCAAAGACCGAGTTCGGGCCGGCCAGTTCCGGTGTGGTATCTTCATAGGTCTCGATATCTGCCGGTGTGCCGTCACCACCCGTTGACTCTGTGTCATCGTCATCATTCTGTTGCTGGTCGATACCCAGTTTATGCTGTTCCGGGATCTTGTCACCGGCATAATCCCGCATTGCCGCATAGTCTGCCAGGGCCTGATTTTGTGCCAGCAGTTCGGCCAGCTCCAGCAGTGCCTGGTTGAGTGCTGCCTCGGAATCGGCGTTGTCAATGATATCCAGCAACTGGGCAAATCGCTGCAGGTCGCATACCTTGTCGGGTTCGTCCTCCGGCGGAACAAAGCTGTCACATTCCGTGACCAGTGCGTTAGTCAGCTCCTGGTACTCACCCAGGGTGAGTCCGCCGGCGTCAATCGTGTTTCTGCCACTGTAGGCACCGCCGCCATAACAACCGGCATCTTTTGGCGTGGTATTGCCGTCAGGATCGGCGTTGCGGAGCTTGTCCACCAGGTCACTGTAATGCCAGTACATGGTGGCCTCGTACAATAATCCGGAGTCATCGGGTGAGCTACCATCGTCATCTACATCCGGCTCGACAATCTCATTACTGCCAGAGCCAGAGACCGTGTAGGCCTGGACATGGGTGCCGGCGCCACTGATCATATGGTCCGATTGCAGGTCATCTGATGGGTCAATGGAGGCATCGATCAATTGCACAGTCAGGGCGCCGTTGCGCCAGCGGTAGCCACTACCCTCTGAACTGGGTGCATGGGTGATATGCAGGTTCAAGGCCGGGTCCCGTACATAACCCAGGGGTGGGGTTACACCGAGACCGCCGCAGGTACTGGGCTGTGAATAGGCGGGATCATAGAAAGCATCAGCCAGTTGGCCTTCTGCTGCTGTCAGCACTTCCTCGTCTGTAAAACAGACCGCATCATCATAATGATGCAGGCCCAATACACACTGTGAGCGCGTGGCGTGCAGGCCCTCATCCAGGATCGAACGCTGGCCGAAACCGATACGCAGGGTCGGTGTCGAGCTCAATCCCTTGCTGAAGGCGAATTCTTCCGTAATGGCGGAGTTACTGCCACCGGGACAATCATCCGGGTCATCGGTCAGAATGCCCGCCAGGGTGAAAATCAGGCTCTCACCTTCGTCATCAACCAAGGCGGTAGGGCTGTATGCTGATGTTCTGCCATCCAGCAGATCTTCGGTAATCATGTCCTGGTATTCAACCACTGGCCAGGCCTTGCAGCCAATCTGGATCCAGCCGGCATTGGAACGGTCGGCATTGGCGAGCGTGATAATGAACGGGGTAGAGGGTACGGCTGTGGTAAAGGTGGCATCGGCACCGAGTGAATTGACTTCTGACTGCAGCACCGCTGTCGGCATCCCGGACGCATCGTTCGAACCATTCAGCGCGTGGAGTACACCATCCTGGTCGGTATGCAGGGTGTCATAGGCACGGTTCAACTCACCTTCGATGGCCTCCAGACAGCCGTCACCTGCCGGGATACCTTTTTCATTCTCGGTGGTACTGCAGACAACATCACCGTTCACGTCCAGGACGACGTCACCATTTATATCTAACTCAGGGTCAGCAGCCAAGGTGGCGACCATGTTGGCCTGCCCACGTCGGGGTTCCAGTTCAAACAGGTCTACCCAGTCGACATTGTGCATGGTGTCGTAGTCGTGCACGTGACCATCAACCGCACGTCCCAGACCATCAGGAGCCTGGATGTTATAGCCCTCGCTGTGTTTGGAGCGGTTATTGGTTGCAATGACACCGTTTGTGGGGCTGTCGGTCTCGACGTCAAGGTGCCCACCCAGGATCGGTCCAGGTGTGGGGATGGGCGGTACCGGCAGGAAAATGCCGTTGATATACATCTTGTCGACGCCAATCTCGAGTCGCGCAAAGGTGGGTTGTGCAATATTGCCAGGACCCAGATTGATCCCCACTGGTGCTTCCAGATTGCCCGAGTAGGTTACCTTGTCCTGATCATTCAGTGCACTGTCCGGCTCCAGGTTGTACACAACAATGTTGTTGGCGGTGCCGTAGAGATAGTCAAGTGACATGACCCAGCTGTCGCCCTGGAAATTCCGGGTGCCACAGGCATTCGCCGGCCCGGTCGGGTTGTTGGTGAGGAATTGCACGCGCTTGGCACGCAGGAACGGCGCTCCGATCAGGCGCTCGCCACAATTCGGAAATTCAACTTTCCAGCCCTTGAATTTGTTGTCATTGCAATCCGTATCACTCTCGCCGCAGACGTAATTCAGGGGGAGTTCGTTCGGTGTGATGCGCAGGTTTTCCTCGACGCCGTCAAAGGTTGCTGTGGTCTCGACCAGGGTCTGTGTCCGCAGGTGACTACTGTTGTACGGTGTGGATGCCAGGTCAGATTCGGTATCGATCCAGAGGCCGTGAATGGCCTGCTTCTTGGTGTAGTCGGTTTGGACCGCAGGATCACCGCCGCTTCCCAGGCCGTCGTTCAGTGCATCATCCAGACTCAGGATACTGCCTGTTCCGAAATACAGCATATAGCCGTTCTGATAGGGGTGCTCGCCAATGGTGGGGGCATTGGTGATCGGCTGATCCGAACTGCCATCATAGACCTTGATGGCCGTTGATGCAGAAGGGTCAGCTTGATCAATGGTAAACATCCAGAGATCGCCATTGATATCACCGGCAAAAGCCAGTTCGACCATGTTATCGAGATCGGTACTGAGCAGGGCCGGAGCCGAAAGGCCCCCCGTGGTTCCCGTTGAGATACTATAGACTGTAGAGGGGTTATCCAGGCTGATTATCTTCAGCGCCGTATCATGGCCGGATGAGGTGCTGTAACCGCTGCCGGAAAAGATATACCAGTCCGGTGTTGTGCTGGCATCCGCACCTACCGGGGCAATCTGCGGTTTACCGTAGATATAGCCGAAACCATCCGCTAGGGTCTTCTCGAAGATCAGCTTGCTGCCGCTGCCCGGGTAGGCGTCATCGGTCATGTCCAGCGCATACAGGCCGGCAAAGCCAGGGCCGCCACCGCCGACCAGTACCGTGTGCCAGGCTGAGCCATAACGTGCCGAACCACTCAGCAGGTCGCCTGCGACGTAATAGGTGTGGTCGTAGCTCGCATCGCGTGCTGCCAGGTTGCCCAGTTTGTCGAGGACCATGGAAGGGACATAGGCAAAGACCTCGGAGCCATCATCCTCGTCAAAGACATGCAGCATGCCATCGTTGGCGCCAACGGCGATACGACCGTCACGGCTGGTATTATTGGTGGTGAAGGTCACGAACCCGGATAGCTGGCCGTAGGTTTCCCGGGGTGGTCCGATATAGAGCGGGGTGCTGGTGATGTCACCCAGGACGCTGTAGCGAGTACGCAAGTCGCCACTCGATCCGGTCTCGGTATCATTGGATTTTTCATGCAGGCGTTGGCCGCGAATATAGTTCAGAATGTCACTTGCGTCAGCGGTATTCAGGCTTGTATCACCTGCGGCCACGATTGCGTCATAGGTACTCTTGTCGACGGCTGCCCGCTGGGTTGTGCTGAGATTGTCCCAGGTGAAAGTGACCTGTCCGCCATCATTGGTGAAGATATTACGATTCTGCCAGTATGAGCCGGTAGGAGAATCAGCCCCGTTGGCGATAAAGGTGGCGCGTGCGGTCCAGCAGCCGGCACCCGAGTGGCCGCTGAAGTTGCACTTGCCAGCAGCGCCGGCAGTCGCCGGATTGGCGCCGACATCGGCATCCGTTTCCCGAGCGCCATCGGCCAGTATGTCATACTCAATAATATCACCCTGCCAGGCACCATTCTCAAACCACGGGCGGTAGGCCTGTGTCTTGCCTTGCAGCAGGTCGTTGTTCTTCAGTGCATACTGGCCGATGGTGACTGTGGGGGTGGTTGACGGTACAAAGACGGCCGCGGCAAACAGCAGGGAGCAGGCCCCCAGTGTCAGTGCAGCAATGACCTTTAGCCGGTGGTGTTTGGTTACTGTATTCATGGCGTTACCCCGATTAGAGGAAGTGGATTGGTTACGTAGGCAGACTGAACTATCCGTTTGGCTCCCCTGGAACTGGTACTTCTGGCTGTGACCTGAAAGACATGGACCTGTGCACCGGCGAGGATATCCTGCCGGCATTGCTGAGTGATGCATTCACCTGTGCCGTTGTCGTAGCCGGCATCTATGATGATGTACTGGCCGGTACCATCGTCCGGATTTGTGTCACCGTCTGAATCGCTGCCATCGTTGCCAACGTCCGGCAGTTCTACCTGGATGCTGGAGAAAGTCCACACCAGGTCAGCCGGATCAATCAGATCGCCATCACCACTGGTGCGCAGGCAGCTGTCATCGTTGGCACAGAAATACTGGTCGGTTGTATCTGCAGCGAGGAACGGGTTGACAGTACCCGCGTCTGCCAGGGCCTGCAGGTCTCTTTCACCCCTTACCAGCACATACTCGGCATTATTAAGCGCCGTTGTCTGGAACTGTGCATTACCAGCCATCAGGTTTTCCAGCCTGGAGACATTCATGCCAAAGACGCCCAGCATGGTGAGGATCAGTAAAAAGATCAGGGCCATGAACAGGGCGGCGCCCTGTTGGCGGGAAGTATAGTGTGAATACTGGTTCGGACGGTTCATGTTTGTTTCTCCGGTCTATCTGTTGCGCAGGCGAACGGTGGAGGCGTACAGCTTGCGACGGTAGCCGTCATTAAAGGCGGGCAGGTTGGCACCACCCATGGAATAGACGGTGTCATTGGTGTAGCCGGTATCCGGACACTCGGCTCTTACCAGCAACCAGATACGCACGGCGATAATCTGGTCCCACATGGGATCTGCCCATCCGGCGGCGTTGACATAACTGTCCACCGAGTCATCGTTGGTGGTGTCAATGCCGTACTGGACCTGCAGGTTTTCAACACCATAGGCAACTTCTTCTACAGTCGGTACGCCATTAGCAAGTCCCAGACGGAACAGTGATGGCACTGTGCCGCCGCCGCACTTGTTGGTTCCCGCGGTAGTGGCCGGGTTAATGAAGTAGACCCGTGCAACAAGTTCGGAGGTTCTTATGGCGGCTGCCGTAAGTGGATTACTGGGCTCGTCGATGCCTTTGAAAAGCTTGCCCTCGAACAGCGAGGAGCGCAGATAGAAATGGTTATCCAGAAAGGACGGTGTGGTTGTGCCACCTACCGGCCAGGGGGCAGCAAAGCGCACTAGCAGGACATCCTGCGAGGGCAGTGTCGTGCTGGGCAGGCAGCCATAGCCGGTGCGGTTGTCGTCGAGACCAAAGACCTTTTTATCCAGCATGCGGGCCCAGTCGTTGTTGCCCGAACCAGCGCAGGTGCCGTCCTCTGTCAATCGTGACAGGGTACCCCCGATTTCGGTAATGTCGGCATTGCCCCCCCAGTATCCGGCGCGACGCAGATCCTGGGAAAGCGTGTCCATCGCATAACGGCCACTTTCCTGCATTCGGGAAAAGCTGTCCTGCAATGTATAGCTCTTCTTCGAACTGAGGAAAATCTGCCCGATACCTGCCAGCAGGATGAGTGTTATCACCAGTGCGACCATGAGTTCAACCAGACTGAATCCACGGCAGTGAGTAGGCGCCTTCACAGGCATGCGTTGAATATTCATGGTTACTCCGAAAAAATCAGTCGATAACAGCGCAGATCGGTTTCCTGGGCCGGAGGGCAGGTCGTTCCGGTAGCACCGGTTCGCATTTCATCCCATTGCACTGTAATGATGTGGGTTTCACCGTCACAGGGAGGGACCGAGGTGCCGTCACATTGTGTGATTGAGCTGCGGCCACCGGGTAATGCAACCACTGCCAGATTCCACTCAATCAGATCAAGCGCGCCTGTCGATGTTCCGGTTGGGGTCGTGCCACCTGCAAGTACGTATTCATCTGCTGTCACACCCACTGGATTGGCGCGCATGCGGTCCGAAATATCGTAGGCCAGTTGCGTGGCAGTCGTGCGCATGCTGGCCATCTGGTTGGATCGCAGACTCGTGGTTTGCAGGGCGGCCAGTCCCAGCAGCCCGATTGACAAAATCAGCAGTGCTATCAGGACTTCCAGCAGAGTGAATCCCTGTTGTCTTTGTCTATGACTGTGTTTTACATGTCGCATAATAAGGCGCTGTCTAGCAAGTGGCATTGGAAACAATGGTGTGCCCCTGAAGGGTAATCTGGACGCTGCGTTTCTGGTTGATATGGCAGTCAGCCGCTTCCAGTGTGAAGGTGACTATGCCGGCATTCGATGCCAGTCCCGTCGGCAGGAAACGCAAGGTATGTTCGGCGATGGTGTTTGCCGCGGTGACGGATATGGTGTTGTTGTTTGAGAGTCCGTTTCCTGTGCGCATAAGACAGTCTTCCGTATCTTCGCAAAGCGGGGCGCCAACACCGGTATCCGGGTCATTGTTCTGGTTAAGGTCCGAAAATACAATCCAGCCCTTGACCCAGTCGTTCTTGTTATCGGAACAGCTTGTCCCGTTGCTACTGGCACAGACGATGGTATTGGTGCCGCGCTTGACCGCTTCGCTTCGAGCCAGTTGTATTGCGGACACAAACCCGTTGGTCTGTGCTGTCAGACGGTTGTTCTTGATGAAATCCTGGAAGGCTGGTACAGCCGTTGCCAGCAGAATGCTGATAACGACTATAGTGATCAAAAGCTCAACCAGGGTAAATCCTTTTTCTCTTTCCATGTTCATAGTTGTACAAACCTCGTTCACCCGTGTCATCTGCTATAAGATAAGCGGCTGGAATTACCCGATGGGTGGGTTGATCCCATACATTTATATGCTTATCGGCCGGAATTTGAATTGTGCAAGTAGTAAGGCAGTAGATATAAAGGCTGAGAGTGCAATCTTTCAATGTCGGCAACGATACTGATTTCTTGATGGTGATTTTCTGATTTATTTTTGTTAGCACGAAGGGCGGGTTATGACAGGAATTACCAGAAACAGCGACTGTATTGTGGTGGGCGGTGGTTTGCTCGGCATGTTGACTGCACGTGCCCTGTGCAAGGAAGGATTGTCAGTGACCATCCTGGAGCGTGGCGAGGCAGGGAGAGAGGCATCCTGGGCCGGTGGTGGCATCCTTTCGCCCCTGATCCCCTGGCAGTACCCGGATTCAGTCGCTGAACTGGTGGTCTGGAGCCAGCATTATTATCCGCTGTTGGTAGAAGAGCTGCTGGCTCAAACCGGAATTGATGCTGAATGGGTGCAGTCCGGCCTGTTGATTTTGAGTACCATGCTGGATTCCGGCGTCAGTGAATGGGCCGAACGTTTCAAATGCAGAATCCAGTCCGTGTCACCGGCGCAGGTTCGTCAACTTGAGCCGAGGGTGGTGCAGGCAGCCGGTGACAGTTTGTTGTTGCCGGATGTCGCCCAAATCCGGAATCCGCTATTGTGTACTGCGTTATCCCGGTCGATCCGGATGCAGGGTGTTGAGCTGCTCGAGCACACCGAGGTTACCGGTCTCATGGTGCAGTCGGGCAGGGTTCAGGGCGTAAAAACAAATTGCGGAGATTTCCCGGCTGCGCGTGTTGTGATCGCCAGTGGTGCCTGGAGCTCCCGGGTGATGCACAGTGCCGGACTGGAGCTTGCGGTAGAGCCGGTACGTGGTCAGATGATTATGTTCGAGGCAAGACCTGGCTTGTTGTGTCATATCACCCTGTATGGTGGTCATTACCTGATACCGCGCCAGAATGGCCTGGTACTGGCTGGCAGTACGCTTGAATATACGGGTTATAACAAGGAAACCACAGAGGAAGCGCGGAAAACACTAACTGAAAAGGCACTTGATCTGATGCCGGCCCTCTCCGGCTACAGTGTAGTCAAGCACTGGGCGGGACTCCGGCCCGGTACTGCTACCAGTGTCCCCTATATCGGGGAGCACCCACAAATCCACGGGTTATTTGTGAATACCGGACATTTCCGCAATGGTGTAGTAATGGCGCCGGCATCGGCACAACTACTGGCAGATTGTATGCTGGGACGGGACAGTTTTACCCCTTTTGAGGCTTATTCCCTGTAAAATGTTTCTGCCTGTGGTGGTACACAAGGCCGTAAATATGGCGCGATAAGCGTGGACGACTGCTCGCGAGCATGTCTATAATTCTTTATAATGGATAACAATCTATGGACAGTATATGACTTTGCAGGATCCCATCTATGGAAAATCTGACAGATAGACGCATGACACAAAATCCCGATGTGGCCGGGTTGTTGCGCGATCATGACATACTGCCAACGCAGCAGCGGTTAATGATCGCGCGCGTACTGTTTGCTCGTCGGCAACATTACTCTGCAGACCAGGTCATGACGTCCGTGAATGATGGCCGTGACCGTGTTTCAAAAGCGACCGTTTATAATACACTGGGCCTGTTTGCCCGAAATGGCCTGGTACGGGAGGTGATTGTTGACCCGACACGGGTATTTTATGACCCCAACACCAGCGAGCATCATCATTTCTATAATATCGATTCGGGTGAACTGATTGATGTAGATTCTTCCAAACTGCAGATTACAGATCTGCCTGAACTTCCGGAAGGCACTGTTGCTGCAGGTGTTGATGTTATTATTCGTATTCGTAGTGAAAAAGCGGTGAACTGAGTTCGTAGCATTATTTTTTCTCCTGCTTTATAGTCGCTCTCCGCATGGCCGGAGTAGCTCAGTCGGTAGAGCAGCTCACTCGTAATGAGAAGGTCGGGGGTT
>Ga0209013_10005317_pt1 | contig 11114 bp, 8 predicted proteins | sample Cruoilmetagenom2_FD_187291 | JGI IMG/M metagenome (GOLD analysis project Ga0209013, IMG submission 187291) | Oil polluted marine microbial communities from Coal Oil Point, Santa Barbara, California, USA - Sample 2 (SPAdes) (version 2) | ecosystem: Environmental > Aquatic > Marine > Oil seeps ...
TAACAAAGAGCGTTTTATCATTCGTCCCGCCCAGAAAAAAGCTCTATTATCGGCAATATCCTAAAACTTTGAACATTCTTCCCATGCCTGAAAAATCAAGCGGGATGATTGATAAAATGTTGTTGGACTGAGCCGCGGCTCCCATGGAAAAGAGGTTGTAAATATCCTATGGGGTTTGTTTGTAACCTATTGAAACACCGGAATAAATATTTTGCAAAGTGTTTCTTTGCCGCTCAGGAGAAAAGAAAGGGAGCTATATCGTCTGAAATGGTAATGTAAATACATTCGTATCTGGTGTTTGTCCGTTGTACCATTAATTTATTGTTCAGGTTGCTGGTTGTGATCTGCAAAAAGACGCACTACTCCAATACACCCTGAAGGTGTTGGGAAAATATGCTTCCCCGGCAAACCTCAGCTCGAATTTAATGCAGGCAGCATCCCCTGGTGCAGCATCCGTCCCCGCTTGCAATGGGGGCAGAGAAAGATATCTCTGCCCGTTAGCCTGAGCACCTTTTCCTGCATCGTTTCTTTGACAAAACACTGCACTTCCATGTATTTGCCGATTAACCTGCGAATCAGAAGCACGGATTTTTTCTTACAGATGTTGGCCAAAAAACCGTAATACCTGATCTTCATAAATCTGAAGGGCAATACGTGAAGAAGAAACCGGCGGATAAATTCCATGGCGTCGAGTGTCATGGTCTTGGTTTGATTATCGTTGCTCCGGTCTTTATAGGTGAAGATAACTTCTCCATTCTCAATGGATTTGATTCGGTGATTGGAGATAGCTATTCTGTGGGTGTAACGACCAAGATAGTCAAGCACCTGCTCCGGTCCGGTAAAGGGCTTTTTGGCGTAAGCTATCCAGGTTTTTTGCCGGGCCTTGTTCAGCAGATTGCCACTATTGTCCGGCAAGACCAGTTGATCGATCCTACTTGTAATTAAGGCGAGGTATTGTTTCTTGAACTCTTTGGCAAGTGATTCTATCCGGAACAGGAACTTGTCATTGCTTGCTATCCAGCGTCTTCCGTCAAAGGAAAGTACTCCTGCCGGAATAAGACAGTGGATATGAAAATGATCAATAAGCGTCTGGCTCCAGGTATGAAGTACGGTCAGAAGCCCCGGCCTTCCCTCAAGGTGCCAGCGGGGATCAGCAGCAAAGGTAAAAATCGTATCACGTACTGCCTTGAACAGGCAGGTCAGTAATTCTCTGCGGTTGGCCAGGATAAAAGGATTGAGTTCATGGGGCAGGGTGAAAACCATGTGGAAGTAGCCACAGGGCAACAGTTCCTGTTTGCGTTTCTCGAGCCATTCTTCTTTGGTCATTGTCTGACATTTCGGACAGTGTCGGTTCCGGCAGGAATTGTAACTGTTCCGGATGATACCGCAATGGTCACAGATCTCTTCATGACCACCAAGTCGGGATGTTCTGCATGCCATAATGGCTGCCATGGCTTTATACTGCTCCGGGAGCATGGCATGGGTTTTACAATACGTATCGCCATGCATGCGAAAAATATCAGCCACCTCATATTGCGGCTTCATGCATCACCTCCGGGATAAAGCATATCCAGAGGACTCTTGACCCTGCTGAGATAATCGGGACTAAGGTGGATATATTTATATGTCGTTTTCAGTGAGGAATGCCCCATCCATCTCTTAATGACATAAATTTCCGTCCCATCATCAAGTAAATGAGAGGCAAAGCAGTGACGCAGTGTATGGATGCCGCGCCCCTTGGTAATGCCTGTTTTTTTCTTGGCATTATAATAGATACGTTGAGCGGTGTTGATGGACATGGGGAGTTTTTTATCTCTGCCGAAAAACAACCAACCACCGGGTTGATCATTTCGCCAATAGTCACGCAGAAGCTCGAGACACTTCCGTGACAGAACAGTATATCGATCTTTACGCCCTTTTCCCTGTTCAACCCTGATCATCATTCTACTTGATTCAATATGCTCAGGTCTAAGGCTAACGACCTCGCTTACACGAAGCCCGGAGCTGTATACCGTTGCAAGCAGTGCTCTGTGTTTCAGGTTGGCAGATACCTGCAATATTCGAGCGACCTCATCCCGGCTTAACAGCATCGGGATCTTTTTGGATCGTGTCCTGGGAGGAATCGAAAACTCTGTCTCTTTACGTCCAAGATATCCTCGATAATACTTTTTCATACCGCAAAAAAGAACATTGCAGCTTGACCATGAGAGTTGTTTTTCCTGGATATTATAAAGCAGAAAATCGTGTATCTGGTCATTGGTCAAGTCTACTGCCGGTTGTTTGTGGTAACTTGATACATCGGCAACCGCCCGTAGATACGCCTCCATTGTTTTTGGAGCAACCCGCTGCAGGTACAGATAATTTTTGAAACTGTGCTGATAAGCCGTTGTCATAACAATACCTCCGTAGTGTTTTGAATGACCAAAATAATCATCCATCAGAAGGTATTTTATAAAAAAAATGAGCAGAAAAGAATTGAAAATCAGTGTGATGGCAGGTCAGGCAAGACCTTGGCCGGAAAGTTTTTTCCGCGATAGCGGTTTAGTTCAACAGTGTTAATACATGGACAATGTCCATAATATAACCTTATATATAGCCACCTTTTCCACTTATCCCGACATTAAACGGTAGTACATGGAAAAAAGTGTCCACTTATTACTTTTTTCTTCATTTTGTCCATGTTATGAGATATTATCACAGGTATCATGGAAAATAAAATTAAAAGATTCACTCCGGACCCAAAGTCAAAATTAATGGATCAAGTTCGAGAGACTTTGAGGTATTACCATTACGCTCGGTCAACTGAAAAAACTTATTGTCAGTGGATTCTGAGGTATGTCTATTATTATGATAAGAAACGGCATCCTAAAGAAATGGGAGGTCGAGAAGTTGAGAGATTTTTATCTCATTTGGCAACGCATGGAAAAGTTGCAGCCTCAACCCAGAGGCAGGCGCTTAATGCATTGGTTTTTCTCTATCGTGACGTTCTTCAAACACCTCTTGATCGATCTATTGCCCCAATTCGTGCCAAACGTAAACGTCATCCCCCAACAGTTCTCACAGAGAACGAAGTAGAGAGAATTTTAGAACAGATGAAAGGAACCCATCAATTGATGGCAAAGTTAATTTATGGCTCCGGTATACGTCTTATGGAGTGTATACGTTTACGTATACAAGACATTGATTTTGGCCAGAGGCAGTTATTTATTCGCTCTGGAAAAGGGGGAAAAGATAGAACTACATTTTTACCTCGTATTGTTAACGACGAACTTCATGAGCATATTGAACGGGTGAAAAAACTGCATCGAAAAGATATTGAACAAGGTTTTGGTGAAGTGTATTTGCCTAATGCGCTTGCAAAGAAGTATCGAAAGGCAGCGTGGGAAACATCCTGGCAATATGTATTCCCTAGTAAATCGCGTTCTATAGACCCCAGGAGTAAAAAAGAACGCAGGCATCATGTGCTTGAATCCGGTCTGCAAAAAGCTGTCAAAGCAGCTGTGAGAAAATCAGGGATCGACAAGAGAGCAACGGTGCATACCCTGCGACATTCTTTCGCTACGCATATGCTTGAAAATGGGGCAAATATTCGTGTACTTCAAGAACTTCTCGGACATGCAGATGTGAAAACAACAGAAATCTATACTCATGTTATGCGAAAAGATATTGATGGATTGCAAAATCCACTAGATCGATTGTATAGCAAATCCATATAACCTGAAAAGCAGGGAAAATGTTATCACGGCAAAGTTAAGCACCTAAGAGAAACTACAGGATGCCCTTCTTCCTGAATCCTCTCAAAATCCCAAATTATCGTGTACCACATTTCGTGAAATGACAAGGTCAAGCACTTGGAAAAATAGCGCTTTGATGCGATTACCTTGCCTATTCATATGAGATTTGATACGATTATCTCATGCAAAAGAATCAATGGCTATGGCAACATAACAACTGGCCTGTTTTTCATTATGATGCAAGTGCATTGCTTGCAGATATTGGCATTGTTTCCCGGCTGGCAGGCGGACTGGAAACGATTTGTCGTACACTGAACAATGAAGAACAGGTGAACGTTCAGGAGCTGGTGCTAGCGGACGATGCCATAGAAACATCTGCTATCGAAGGAGAAGTGCTTCGGCATAGTTCAGTTCGGGCATCTATCCGCAAGCAACTCGGCTTACCTGTTGAGGTTGACGACTGGGACGCACATGCCGATGGTCTTGTTTCTATGCTGCTGGATGCAAGAAACAAACACCATCAGCCACTAACTGAAGAAAGACTGCTTGGCTGGCATGCTGCCCTGTTTCCTTCCGGTTATTCCGGACTGCACAAAATCCGTGTTGGCAGATACCGAGGCAAAGAAGAAATGCAGATTGTCTCAGGACCATTCGGCCGAGAAACGGTTCATTATGTCGCTCCCCCACAAAAAAAACTTTCCAAAGAAATGGCTCAATTTCTTCATTGGGTTAATAGTAATAATGAACAGGAGCCCCTGCTTAAAGCCGGGATCGCTCATCTATGGTTTATCATGATCCATCCTTTTGATGATGGCAATGGACGAGTGGGCAGAGCTGTTACAGATTACCAACTAGCAGGAAATTATCCAGCTGTGATGCAACTCGTCTCCTTTTCAAAGCATATCAGCATGGACATAAAAAGTTACTACCGTGTCCTTGAGGCAGCAGGCAGGAATGGCCTGGATATAACTAACTGGCTTAAATGGTTTTTACAAACCCTTGAAGCGGCTATGCGTGAATCACAATGGGTTGTTGAAAGAGTAGTCTTGAAAGCCAAGTTTTGGGAGCAGCAAAAGAGCACTTCACTCAATACTCGGCAGCATAAAGTAATCAACCGACTACTTGATGCCGGAGAAAGATTTGAAGGAGGCATGGCAACCCGAAAATATGCAGGAATGACTAAATGCAGCAAGGTAACAGCCAGTCGTGACTTAAGCGATCTGGTTGAAAAAAATATTCTCCAAAAACGTTCAGGAAAGGGAAGAAGTACAAGTTATGAGCTGTGCCTCATCAAAAGTTAACAGGTATCAGCAAATGATAACAATTGAACTTTTGACAAAGCAACTTGAAGAATCTCAAACTGAATGTATTCGTCTGCGAAAAGAAAATGAACGATTACAACAAAAATTGGCTACCCAGGATGAGAAGCCTGCGATTCGTCGAACAACAGAAAAAAACGTAAAACCAGATCAGCACCATTCCGCCTCAATCTCCATTCATTCTCCTGTAGAGAACAAAATAGAACTGTTCCGAAATCTTTTTCGTGGAAGAGAAGATGTTTACCCCGTCCTTTGGCAGGCCAAGGACGGGCGGAAAGGTTATTCTCCCGCCTGTAAAAATGAATGGAACAAAGCTTACTGCAACAAGAAAAAAGTTAAATGTGGCCAGTGCAAAAATCGAAGTCTTATTCCTGTATCAAACCAAACAATTTTTAATCATTTAGCGGGCAAGCATACTATTGGTGTTTATCCTTTACTTGAAGATGAAACATGCTGGTTTTTGGCAGTTGATTTCGATAAAAAAGAATGGCACTCCGATATAGTCGCTTTTCATGAGACATGTAAATCCTTCGGCATCCCAGCAGTTGTTGAACGTTCCCGATCAGGAAATGGCGGGCACGTGTGGATTTTCTTTAAAGATACTGTTTCAGCGGTCCTTGCCCGAAAACTTGGCTTTGCTCTTTTGACATTAACAATGGACAAAAGGTACCAGATTGGACTCAAATCTTATGACCGTTTCTTTCCTAATCAGGATACTATGCCCAAAGGCGGGTTTGGTAACCTGATTGCACTTCCGCTTCAAAAAATCCCACGAGAACAGGGAAACAGTGTTTTTCTTGACGACAATTTACATCCATATGAAGACCAGTGGTCATATCTAGCGAGCATTGAAAAAATAACCTCGGATGAATTGGCAGCAAAAGTTAAAGAGACCACTAAGGCTACTCAAACAATACAAGTCGAGGATAAGCTCTCTGATAAAGAAACAAGTGATACTCCCTGGACTCTCCCACCATCAGGAGCCACCAAAGAAAACTCTATTACAGGCCCACTCCCCGACACCATAAGTATAGTTCAGGCCAATATGTTGTATATCACCAAAAAAGGTTTACCTCCTGCCTTGCACAATCGACTGTTTCGTATTGCAGCTTTTCCCAATCCCGAGTTCTATAAAGCCCAGGCTATGCATCTCTCAACATATAAGAAACCACCAATTATTAGCTGTGCAGATGAACATGCTCAGCATATTGCTCTTCCCCGTGGATGTCTTGATGATGTCCAGCAATTACTAGGCGAATTGGATGTGTCGCTGAAAATCGTGGACAAGCGATCCCGTGGAAAACCCATCAAGGCATCGTTCACTGGTAAATTACGAAAAACACAACGAGCAGCGGTAAAAAATATTCGTGCACATGACATAGGGATTCTCAGTGCTGCTACCGCTTTTGGGAAAACCGTTGTTGCAGCAAAACTTATTGCAGTTCGTAAACGAAATACTCTCGTTCTGGTGCACAGACGTCAATTGCTTGATCAGTGGCATGAAAAACTCGCAATGTTTTTATCTATCCCGCAAGACCAAATAGGAATAATTGGTGGAGGGAAAAGAAAGCCGACGAACATTGTCGATATCGGTATAATGCAAAGCTTGCATCGTAATAAAATCGTCGATGATATTGTAGCAGAGTATGGTCACATCATAATAGATGAGTGCCACCATCTAGCTCCTTTCACTTTTGAACAAATCATGAAGAAAATACAGGCCCGCTATGTTCTTGGTCTGACAGCAACTCTCACTCGTAAAGATGGGCATCATCCCATAGTCATGATGCAAACCGGTCCCGTTTTATTTCAGGTGGATGCAGATGAAGCTGCTTTTGCCAGATCTTTTGATCATTTTGTATATCCACGACCAACAAGCACAGTGGCTCCTGAAAATATTGAAACGCCGAGTATTCAAGAAATTTACAAACTATTAGTAGAAGATGATAAACGAAACACACAGATTGCAAACGATGTGATTCAAGCTGTTCGTAATGGAAGATCCCCGTTACTTCTTACCGAACGGACAGCACATCTTCAACAGATGTTAAACCTTCTTGAAAAACAGATAAAAAACATTGTTATCCTGAAAGGTGGTATGGGACAAAAACAGCGTAAAGAAACAATGGCACAACTTGAAGCAATTCCCTCGGATGAAGAACGAGTAATCATTGCCACTGGCCGATATATCGGCGAAGGCTTTGATGACTCGCGGCTTGATACACTTTTTTTGACAATGCCAATTTCCTGGAAAGGGACTTTACAGCAATATGCTGGTCGACTGCACAGAAACTATGATTCCAAAAAAGAGGTGCTCATCTATGACTATGTTGATGAGAATATCCCCATGCTTCAGCGTATGTACAAGAAAAGGTTAACAGGATATAAAGCTATCGGGTACGAAGTAATAAAGAGATAATAATCCACGATGGATAGTACCATCTCGGAAAGACTCGCAGATATTTGATAATTTCACTATGGACAAACAAGGACGATATAACACTTCCGGCATGATTGAAGACCAGTATATGGCTGGATCGGACGGAAAAGTGCTTAAGAATTTGTTGAATATAACCACCAATCAAAAAATCGACAGGGTGGAAACGGAGTTACTTTTTGTACTGACCGATCAATTAATGGATGAATTTGATCGGGATAGGTGTTTTTCTGCCGATGATCTCCTGAAGATACATGGTAGATGGCTTGGAACATTATATGAATGGGCTGGAACGTACCGCCATGTCCTAATGAGTAAAGGGAATTTTATGTTTGCTGCTCCTCCCCATGTTCCTCAGTTAATGGACGATTTTCAACGAGAATTGCTGCAAAAATATACCCCTTGCATCTTTGATTCAAGGCAGGGCGTTATCGAGGCTTTGGCAATTGTCCATACTGAGCTGATCCTTATTCATCCTTTCCGAGAGGGGAATGGTAGGCTTGCACGACTTTTAGCAACATTAATGGCTCTGCAGGCAGGTTTACCTCCACTTGATTTCAGTGGGTTTGAACAAGAACGCCAAGAAGAATATTTTACTGCGGTGCGATACGGATTGGATCGTAACTATAAACCAATGGAAAAAGTTTTTACAGATGTGATTACTCGTTCCTTGCTGGCTTATGAGGAATAGGCTGCTGGCCCTTTTTTATCAAATATTGCAAAATCACATGTTGGGCAGCAATACCTTCAATAGCAGACGATGAACAGACAGTAGCAACAAGACCTGACAGACGCTTGCTCTTGTTACGTAAATAAGGGTTCGTTTGACTGAGGTTTTCTTTTTTCATGTTATTATTATATCATACTTGGGATTATTTCTCATTGGTTTTGTCTTTCTTTTAAAATGTGAAGTTTGGATCCTTTAGGAGTCAATAGACCATCTGGTGGTACGTGTTGCTGTATTTAAACCTGATCAATAACAAAATAAAATCGGGTTTGAAACCACCTTTAAACCCGGTTTTTAATCTGCAAAAATAGGTTTCAAACCTCGTGAAACTTGGTTCCAAACCTTGCGACGCGCTACACCATGAAAGGTATTCTTGCAAAATCCTTGCAAACAAAGAAAAAGGGACTTAAGCCGTTTGCCTAAGTCCCTTTTTTTACTGGAGCCGATAACCAGACTTGAACTGGTGACCTACTGATTACGAATCAGCCGCTCTACCAAACTGAGCTATATCGGCTTATTGTTCATTTTCCTGCTGTCAGATGCGCAGGCAGCATAGTTAATGGCAAACCACGCCGACCTGCGACAGCCATTGGCTGGACAATAATTTGAGGTTTATTGATGTAGCAACTTTATGGTATGGTGTCAAGATTATGAAAAGCAATTTCATTTTCTTGATATCTATTCTACTGCTGACACTTATCGGCTGTAGAAACGAGGAAAAAACGGCCCCCCCGGCCTCTGCGCCGGAAACGGTGAAAGAAGCACCCGCAAAACCTCGTATGCCCGGCTGTAAAGGGTGTCACGAAAAAATGCTTCCGGATACCAACCATAGCCTGGCCTGCACAGACTGTCATCAGGGTAATAATAACACAACAGAAAAAGTTATGGCCCACAAAGGGTTGATTGCAGCACCTGCCGCCCCTGCAAACATGGCTGCAGCCTGCGGCAAATGTCATCCTGAGCAGGTTTCAGGGTGTTCACAGACACTGCATTTCACTCTAAAAAATGCTGTTAACAGTGTCCGCAGCCACTTCGGTATTAAACCACCACTTACCGGCTTGACCGAAATTCCGGAGAGCGCGCGTCCACAGAATAAACAAGAACTTGTTGATGACATGCTGCGCCGCCGCTGCCTGCGCTGTCATGTGTACACTGCCGGCGACCATTATCCCTACGTGCAGAGGGGGATGGGTTGTGCCGCCTGTCACCTGCAATATACAGACGGAAAGCTGCAGAGCCACTCCTTTACACCTCCTACCGAGCTTCAGTGTCTGAGCTGCCATTACGGCAATCATGTGGGCAGTGATTTTGCAGGCAGGTATGAGCACGATTTCAACTGGGAATACCGAACCCCATATACCACCAAAGAGCCATTTATCCGCCCCTATGGAGTCGAACTGCATCAACTGGCTCCCGACATCCACAGGCAACGCGGCCTCACCTGCCTAGACTGTCACAACAGCAGGGAACTGTCCGGTAAACAGGAGGGGATAAGCTGTGAAGATTGCCATTTCCCTGAGCCTGCGTCCCCTTCTCCACTCAAAAACGTGCGGACTGAAGGAGACCAGCTGATCCTGACGGGTGTAACGGACGGCAAGGATCACCGCATCCCCAGGCTTACCCATCCTGCCCATGCTGAATATAGGGGCCGGGTAGCCTGCCAGGTCTGCCATGCCCAGTGGGCATTCAATGACCGGTCCACGCATCTGCTGCTCAGCTATTCGGATGAGGTTGATGCCTGGGATCGTCTCACCGTTCAGTCAAGTTCCGAGGTGGAGACCTTTCTTGAACACAACCTGTACAGTGACGAAGATGAACTGAAGACCACCATGCTCGACTCCATCAATGGCCGACAAAAACCAGGTATCTGGTACTTGGGCTTTACCCAGCGCCGCTGGGAAGATATCCTTATCGACCGGGACAACGATGGGATAATCAAGGTGTTTCGACCTATTCTTGACCTCAGACTTTCGGCAGTTGACGAAGACGGAGATGTCCTTTTTGACAACCTGAAGGGGGGCGGCAACGGGTTACTCCCCTATGCACCCCACACCACTGGTCCGGCCGGTCTGTTCTATGAACATCGTTTTTTGCACCTGCTTAAAGCGCAGCAAGCCGAAAGCGGCCCCAAACATGACAAGGATCTCCTGCAGCAATGAAAAAAACAGCCCTTCTCCTGCCGGTCCTCTGCCTGCTGATTGCTTTAAGCGGCTGCAGCAATAAAACTCCGGACAGTGCAGGAAAATCACAGATTGCAACAGGCAAAAAAACACCGGCAACTCAGCGCCCTTACGTTATAGAGCATCGCACCTACTATCCAATTCCTTCGTCAGAAGGGTACAGTGAAAAAGGGCTTGCCTCCTGGTACGGCAGGAAATTCCATGGCCGCAGGACAGCAAACGGCGAAACCTATAATATGTACGGTCACACTGCGGCACACAAGACCCTGCCCATGAACACCATGCTGCTGGTCAAGAATCTCAGCAACGGTAAATCGACAGTGGTACGGATCAACGACCGGGGACCTTTTATCCGCAACCGGATCATCGACCTGACCCATACCGCGGCAAAAGAACTGGACATAATCAAAAGTGGAACTGCAAAGGTTAAAATTGTCGCCCTGGGCGAAGAAAAGAAAAAACCGGCCAAACAAAAAATAGCTTCCAGGCAGAGCAGACAGCTGGTCTATCAGGATTTTGATAAGGGAAAATTTTACATCCAGGTCGGGGCGTTTGAACACAAAAAAAATGCGAGACAACTTGCCACGACCTTTTCAAAATGGGGGCGGGATATCATTATCCAGCAATTTCCCGCAGCCGGAATCAGCCTGTACCGGGTAATGGTATTTAGTGGAACATCACTAAAAGAGGCCAGAAAGTATGAAACATACCTGGAAC
>Ga0209013_10005318_pt1 | contig 11111 bp, 6 predicted proteins | sample Cruoilmetagenom2_FD_187291 | JGI IMG/M metagenome (GOLD analysis project Ga0209013, IMG submission 187291) | Oil polluted marine microbial communities from Coal Oil Point, Santa Barbara, California, USA - Sample 2 (SPAdes) (version 2) | ecosystem: Environmental > Aquatic > Marine > Oil seeps ...
TTTAGTCATTGGTTTTACAGCTGCTTTAAGATTCGGTACTTTTTTTGCTGCAACTTTCTTTACAACAACTTTTTTTGCTACAGCTTTTTTCTTAGGAGCTGCTTTTCTTGCTACAGCTTTTTTCTTAGGAGCTGCTTTTCTTGCTACAGCTTTTTTCTTAGGAGCTGCTTTTTTTGCTGCAGCTTTCTTAGGAGCTGCTTTTTTTGCTGCAGCCTTTTTAGGAGCTGCTTTTCTTGCTGCAGCCTTTTTAGGAGCTGCTTTTTTTGCTTTTGCCATATTAAGCCCTATCATTGTTAAGGATTCAGTGAATGTCACTCTCAAAATAAATAAATTATTTAAATAAAAAAATATTTAAATAATTATTTTTCTTCCCTTCATAGGTAGTGGTGGTAGTACTATATCCAAATATTTGTATGTTAGATTCCTATTTCTTGTGTATCTTAATTATTATAATAAATTGAAATGTTCTGCTACTTAAAACTTTATGAATATCTTTTTTAAACTATATTTAGTTTTCACAATGTTACTGTTGCCCAGTGTTTATAGGGCTTATAGCATAATTCTTTCTGATTCATTAAATAGTAATAGATATTTAATGACGGACTCTACGGCTACAAATCAAGGAGATTCATTAATGACAATAGACTCAAATATTGTCTCAAAACCTGCTGATACCCTCATTCCTATTGCCCAAATAGCTGTCTTAAATTTTAATGAGTATGGTACAAATATCAAGCAAAAATATTTTGATTCTGAAGATTATAGATCAAGCTCTGATTTATTTACTTATCTACCTTATGGATTTGTTCAGGATCTTGGTCAGTTTGGACAGCCAAACGAGCAAATGTTTTATGGATTGGGATTTGGAAATATCAATTATAATAGAGATGGAATAAGACTAAATAATTCTTGGCAAAATTCTTATGACTTGAATAAGCTTCCATTTGAACGTACCGACTCTTTACAAATTGTTCCTCTACCAAGAGCCTTCTTATTTAACCTATATAGTAATCCTGTAAGTGTAAATTTTTATTCGAGGGATAATTACACTCCACGTGCAATTACCAGATTGAAATTTTATCAGGCTAGTTTTGATGAAGGATTCATAGATCTCGTATTCCACACTTATGTTACAAAGAGACTCGATTTTGGTGTTGGGTTAACAGTCTCCGGAATTGATTCACGTTTTTATAATAGTGATTACGAATCCTGGAAGCTTAATGGTAAACTTGGTTATATGTTCAGTAAAGATTTGTTTGTACGAGCAAACTATTATTTTGTAAATGATTCTCTTGCACTTTATGGAGGTTTACCTACTTCTGCAATTGATAACGGTTATTACTCAGACGTGCTCTATCCTAACAGATATCAATTATCAACGAATCACTATGGAGATATAAAGGTGTTAGCGAATACATTTCCTAACTCAAAAACTGACCTCACACTTTATTACCAATATGATATTCAGAAGTATAGACAGAACAAAGATAGCATTGATGCGAATATACCACAAAGAATGAATGATAATTCTTATCAAACTATTGGAGTAAGTATTAGAAATGATTATGTAAATGACTACTTCAATTATATAATTTCAGCTAATTATGAAGCAACAGAATATTCTCTTGAATTGATGAACCTATATAACTCAGAGAATATGCTTTCAGTTGCTGGTCAATTGCAGTTGACTCCAATTGAATCTTTAATTGTACCTACAGCTTACGCGAAGTATAGTCGATATTTTGATACAAATTATTTTGGCTTTGGTGGAGATTTAAATATTTCCTTGAACAATAAATTAACTTTATATGGAGGTCTCTCATTTTACTCCAAACCCCACTCAATTGTAGAAAGATATTATAGTAATCCTAATAATTTACCTCATGATTATTCACAACAAAATCCTGTAGATAAATCAGAAGTTACTGCACTAGAGATTGGTGCAAAATATAATTTTACATCTCTTGATGGGACAATTTCATATTTTAATTATAAGAACAGCAATGCATTTAAATCATTGATAAATAATTATAATGATTCATTAGTAATAAATGAAGTATCAATATTGGAAAGCTATTCTCAATCCGTCTCAGGTGTTAACGTTAATTTTAACATAAAAGTTTGGAAGTTATTATTTAGCAATAATATTTCATACTATTTTAATTCAAATTCTGAAAATTTCACTACTGCTCCCAAGTATTCTATTGCAGGAAAACTTTACTTTCTAGATAATTTGTTTGAGAACAATTTAAAAATTAAAACTGGTATCAATTATCGTTTCACTGATGAACAACCTTACTTTGTTTATGATATGGAAAAAAGTATGCAGACACGATTTGTTACAAGCGCTGCAACCGGTACACAATTAATCAAAAATGAAATAGTACCAACCTCTTTTCAATTAGATCTATACCTTGCTGGAACAATTCAAGATGCAGCAACAATTTTTGTCGTCCTGGAAAATTTGACAGCAAATGAATATTATATTGTACCCTATTACTACAAACAACCTCAAATGCTTCGATTTGGAGTATCTTGGATACTTTTCGATTAAAATTAATATTGATCGAACTGAATATATTGGTATGGTAAATTTTAAAATCCAGATGAAAAACAGATCAGGTTTATTCCACCTCAACCTTTGAATAATGGCCACACATTAAAGATTTCTGCTATGAACTTTGGTAATGCAAATCAGAGTGTTACTTTAGACAATGGACCGAGCACTTATTTTTGAAGTTCAGCAATTATTACCGCGGCAGCACTTGCAACATTTAGTGATTCAGCATTTCCATATTTCGGAATTGTTATAACTTTATCAGATAGCTTTAGTGCTGCTTCAGTTGGACCATGTGCTTCATTACTTAATATTAGAATTGTATTTTTTTTAATTCTATTAGAATAAATATTTTTTCCATTCATATCCGAACACAATATTGTTCTTCCTTTTTGCTTTAACTTCAGAAGGTCAGAGTAAAAATCAGTAGAATTATAAACATTAATATGAAAGAGAGAGCCCATAGTTGATCGGATAACCTTCGAGTTAAATACCTCCACAGAATCTGGACTAACAATTACACTATTAACCCCGAACCAATCACAAGTCCTTATAATTGTTCCTAAATTTCCAGGATCAGAAATATTCTCAATAGCAACTATTAATTTTTCATTCTCTTCAATATTAATCGGAATTGAAGGAATTGAAAAGATAGCAGCAATTCCTTGAGGTGATTTGGTTTCAGCAATTTTTTTAAAATTGTTCTCTGTGATTATTTCTGTTCTTATTTGTTCGCTGAATTTTTCTACTATAAAATGATACTTCTCAGCGTATAGTTCATCTATAATTATAATTTCACAATTGTAATTGCTTTTTAACGCTTCCTCAACTAATCTTTTTCCTTCAACAATAAATTTTTGTTCTTGCTGGCGGTATTTTTTTTGAAGTAATGTTGAATAATTCTTTAATTCATTTTGAGTAAGCATTGTTGTTTGTTTTCAAATTATTGAAAAGGATAGTTAATCATTTCTTTCTTCTTTTTTATCTACAAGTTTGGGTGTGGCTAGATCAAGAAATTTTTCTTCAGCGTTTTTTTCTAACTCTTGCTTTAAGTTATCAACCTTTTGTTGATATGTTTTTTTCATTGTGATTAGCTGTGAAATGTGAGTTGTATGTTCTTCTTTCTCTGCTTCAATTGATTTGATATCATACTTAAGCTGAACAACGGTATTTTGAAGACCATTAATTTTATTTGTAAATTCTTTAATATTTTCTTCTTTCTCAGAAAGTTCTTTATTCAATTTTTCGTTTTTAATTTTAAATTGAAAATAACTTTCACTTGTTTTCTCAAGTAGATCATTAAATTCTTTTTCTAAACTAGTTTTGTTATCTGATAATTCTTTAATTTTCTCTTCAATATTTAGAACAGAATTCTTATTCGTAATTTCTTCAGTTCTATCAGACTCGACTTGATCAGTTAATATTTTATGATCAGCTTTTAGTTTATCAATTTTTTCCTCAAGTGTTTCTTGTTCATTTTTGAGTATTGAAACTGTATCGGAATGCTCAGTAACCTGCTTACTCTTTTTATCAACTGATGATTCTTTTTTACTTAACTCATTTTCCTTTGTTGATATTTGTTCTTCAATTGATTTCAATTTTGTCTTAGAAGCTTCATACTCAACTTCTAACTTTTTGCTTTGCTCCAATATTGAATCTTCAAGTTTTGAGACCTCTCTTTCGAGTGATCCCTTATCGTTTTCCAATTCTACTATAGAATTGTTGAGACTGCTAATTAATTTTCCAGCATCACTTTCTTTATTTTCATTTTCCTCAATATCATTTTTTAGATTAGCCGCAACTGATTTCATTTCATCAATTTGTTGAGTTACATCATCTCTTTGTTTAATATGTATATTAATATCAGAATTCAGTCCTTCAACCTCTTTAGTCTTCTTGTCATATTCTATTTTAATTTCTTCAAGATATTCATTCTGCTGAGTAATTGTATCTGCCAACTTCTCCTTTTCGTTTTTATTGTCTATAATTAGCTTTTCCTCACCAATTAAGTTCGATGACATACTATCAATTTCCTTTTGCAGTTCACTTTTCTTAGATTCTATCTCATTAAGGCTGCTATATTCAGAATTAATTAAATTCTTCTTTTCTTCTGTTAATTTTGTTATTTCATTTAATATTTTCTTGCTTGTTTCAATTTCAGCTTTAAGTTTCTCAGATTGCATGGTTTGATTTTCTAAGCTCTCTTCGACTTCATTTTTGAGATTGTTTTTCTCCTCAATAACATTTTCTAATTGTAATTTCTTATCCTCTGAAAGAATTTTTTGCTCCTTAATTTCCGCAATTGATTTTTCAAATGACTGCAATTCATCTAACTTGCTCTCAATCTTAGTTTTTAATTTAGAATTAGTTTCAGTTAGTCTATCAGTAGAATTATTCATCTCTATAATTTTTTCTTCAGCTTGAGTTTCTAACTTTGATAATTCGTTTTGCCGAGCACTTATAGATTCATTTAGGTTCGTGCTTGATTCATCCAACTCGGCTACTTTAGATTCTCCTTGTTCAATCTTCATATTTAAATTGGAAGATGTTGATGCTAATTTTTCAATTTGTTCTTCCAGCTCTTTTATTTCTGATTCAGTTTCTTGAACAATCTTTTCTTTAAATTGTTCTTTTTCTTCAATCTCTATCTTAATTGTTTTATATTTCTCTTCTGCTTCTGTATGTTTCGTCTGAAAATCTTTTATTGAATTTTTTAGAGAATTACTGATTGACTCATTAGTTTTAATCTCTGCTTTAATATTTTCTGATGTGATATTTAATTCATCAAGGGTTTTTTTTAATTCTTCAACCTGTTTTTTTGTTTTATTAATATTCTTTTCATTTAACGACTCATTTTCTTTAATTTCATTGGTAATTATTGTTAATCGATTATCTGAGCTATTAATTTTTTCCTCAACTTCACGAAGCGATAAATTAAGAGAGGTTAATTTTTCTTCTTTTCCTATAATATCACTATTTTCTTTTTTCAGAATGAGTTCTTTCCCATCAATCGAATTCTCTAATTCCTTTAGTCTCGCATTATATTCTAAAACTAAGCTTTCACTAGATTGCATCTTCTCTTCAATTTCATTTCCAATTCTACTTAATTTTGTTTTAGAATCAGAAAGTTTATTCTCATGATCAGATATAGAATTATTTAAAGATTCTAAATTCGATTTTTTGTTTTTTATTTCAGTTTGGAAATCTTCCATTTCATTATTCAATTTAGAAATGGTTTCTTCTAGCTTAGTAATTTTAGACTTACCCTCAAGCAAAGTGGATTCATTTATATCATTATTTTTCTGAACTTCATGCTCAAGATTACTCAGTTCATTCTTTGAATTCTTTATTTGTTCCTTAAGTTCTTTATAGTCTGATTTAAAATTGGTTATTTCTTCCTTTTTACTTTCGGTTTCTTTGGATAATTTTTCTACATTGGATTTTAGTTTATTTACATTCTTTTGAACTTTCTTCGCTTCAACTGTCCTAACTTTTAGCTCATCTTTTTCTCCAATTTCTTTTTCTAACGAGGAAAGTATCTCTCTATTGGTTTTTATCATCTCTAAAAATTCTAGTTCTGATTTACTTAATTCCTTATTTTTTTTCTTTCTTTCCTCCACTTCAACTTGCAGCGCATCTTCACTCGACTTTAACTTTAAATTTTCTTCCTTTAAGTTTGCTAGTTCTATTTTACCTTGCTCTATGTTTGATAATAATTCTCGAATCTCTGATTCATTTATGGATATATAATTATCTTGCTCGGATTGTTTTTTTTGTGCTGTCTCATTTTTAGCTGCTAAATTTTCCTTTTGCTTTTTAAGCTCACTGATTTGTCGGTTTAAATCAAATATGTTTTTAGATTTTTCAGCTTTTTCTGAGGCAGTACTTTTTAAATATTCTTCTATTCTTAATTCTTCTTTCGCCAATTCGGAAAGTCGAATTTCCATAGTTTCAATTTTAGATTCTAAATCACCAGAATTTTCATTCTTGGTTAGAACATTGTGTAGTGTATTTCTAAGCTCTTCATTCTCTTTTTTAAGCTTTTCATTTTTATTATTTTCATTCGGATTGAAAATCTTCATGGAATTATTCTCCAATCAAAGAATTATTATTAAACGACAATTGGTGATTTTTAAGTGAAGTAATATAAGAAAATACTTAATAATATTTAGTTTGCAATTATTTACCCATTTAACTTACTTCTAATATCGAGACTACCAAATTAATTGTTAACTTATTCTACAAATACTTGTGTTAAATAATCTCGATATAAACTATTTGGCATCTCTTCAATGATATTACCAAGTTGATCTCTTGTAATAAAATTCTTTTTATAAGCAATCTCCTCAATACATGCAACTTTTAATCCTTGTCTTTCCTCAACTACACCAAAGAAGTTAGATGCTTGAAGTAATGAGGCCGGAGTTCCAGTATCAAGCCAAGCAACTCCACGCCCAATTAGTTGTACACTTAGTTTCTCTTTTTCAAGATAAATGGTATTTACATCAGTAATTTCTAACTCACCTCTTGAAGAAGGTTTAAGATTTTTAGCAATACTAACCACATTGTTATCATAGATATAAATTCCGGGAACCGCGAAATTTGATTTTGGATCTTCTGGCTTTTCCTCAATAGATAAAACTTTTCCCTCTTTGTTAAATTCAACAATCCCATATCTTTCCGGGTCAGTTACTCTATAAGCGAATACTATTCCACCTTCATCGAAGTTTTTATAAGCTTCATAAAGAAAATTCAATTTACCGTAAAAAATATTATCCCCAAGAATTAAGGAAACTGAATCATTTCCAATAAACTTTTCGCCAATAATAAATGCTTCTGCAATTCCATTTGGTGCATCTTGTACTGCATATTCTATTTTCATTCCTAAATGAGTCCCATCCCCGAATAGTTGTTTGTACAGTGGGATTGTTTCTTTGTTAGAAATGATTAAAACTTCACGAATTCCCCCAAGCATCAGTAATGATAAGGGATAATAAATTAATGGCTTATCATATATTACCGCAAGCTGCTTGCTATATACTTTTGTTATTGGATAAAGTCGTGAGCCAGATCCTCCGGCTAATATAATTCCCTTCATTTTCTCTTCCTAATTTGTGACAGTGATGTATCCAGTTTTAATTATTGCTTCAAAATCATTATAAATTACAATCTTATACCTACCAGGATTAGCAAATTGATATTTAAAAAATGTATCAGCCCAAGTAGGGTCAATTTTGTATTTTTTTGATTCTACATATTTATCGTAATCAAATGAATTGCTTTCTTTTGTCCAAAAATCTACTTGGATAGTATTACTATTTAATTGAGCATAGTGAGATAATTTAATATATATCCAACCTTTATTTTTGCTGATAGAAGCTTTTTTAATCACACCAAGAGGTGTACTACCGACTAAAATAGTTTCGCAGAAAATCAGCCCGATACCATCATAATAATTATCTGATCTTGAAGCATTACTGGCTGAACCGGTTTTGGTATTGAGTGTTAGCATTAGAGATGAAAGCGTCTCTTCATTTGCATTGACAACATAAACTCTAAATTTTCCTACATCTGTAAATTTGTAATCATATTTAATGCGAGAGGTTGGTTTATCAATCTCAATTACTTTACTATCAAAAGGTTGAAAACTACCTTCTATGAATTTATCCACAAATAAATAAATAATATTATCTGTGATGGGCGTCACATTATCGTATACAATAAATAGCGATTTTCCCCAAGGATCAATATCCCATTCATTTTTAGCCCCAACTACTTCGCCAGATTCTGTTACAGATTCTGCTACAAATATCGTTTGACCATAACTTACATTTGTAATAAATAGAATAACAAAAAAGAAAAGATTAATATTTTTCATAATGATGCAATAATTTTATTTTTTCCAAAAAGATGGTGAAAAGATAATTAAAACTGTAAACAATTCTAATCTACCCATTAACATTAAAAATGAAAGAAACCATTTGCCAACATCTGGTATATGTGAAAAGTTGTCAACTGGTCCCACTGTTGCAATAGCTGGCCCAACATTTCCAAGTGATGTAGCTACTGCACCCATTGATGTTAAGAAGTCAAGGCCAAGAAATGCCATGACTAATGTTCCAAAAATAAAAATAGCAATATAAAACAACAAGAATGCCATAATATTAAAAATAATTTCTTGATTAACAGCAGCTTTATTATACCTGACTGGAATAACAGCGCGCGGATGAACCAATCTTCTTAATTCTAATGCACTGTTTTTAATTAGCAATAGATGTCTTACTACTTTTATACCACCTCCAGTTGAACCAGCCGAACCGCCTATAAATAAAAGGAGAAAGAAGATAACATGAAAGAACACACCCCATATTTCATAATCTGCGGTTACAAACCCTGTTGTAGTTATCATTGAAACAACTTGAAAAAGAGATTCTCTAAACGTTAGCTCAAAATCACTATTTTCTCTAAATAACATACCCACAGTAATTAGTATGGTAAAACTAATTATTAAGAAAGAATAAAACTTAAACTCCTCATTCTGTGTTATGGGTTTTGTTTTACGGTGAAGCCAATAATAATGGAGAGAGAAATTCATCCCAGCAATAAACATAAATAATACTATAACATATTGTATAAATGGTGAATTAAAATGAGCGATACTGCTTTGCTTAGTTGAAAATCCCCCAGTTGCCATGGTTGTAAATGAATGGCAAATTGAGTCAAATAGATCCATACCTCCCACGAATAAAAGTAAAATTTCCACTACCGTGAACATTACATATATTCCCCATAATCTTTTGGCAGTTTCTCTAACTCTTGGATGAATTTTATCTTTAGTTGGACCAGGAACTTCAGCTACAAACAACTGCATTCCACCGATGCCTAGTATTGGAAGTATTGCCAACGATAAAACTATAAAACCCATTCCGCCAAGCCACTGAGTTAAACTTCTCCAAAATAGAAGTCCATGCGGCATTGCTTCAATGTCGTTGAGTATTGATGCTCCTGTGGTTGTAAAACCGGACATTGTTTCAAAAAATGCATCTGTAAAACTTGGAATTGATCCGTGAACAATAAATGGAACAGCACCGAATAGAGTCATGGCAATCCATCCAAGTGAAACAACAATGTAACCCTCCCTTTTCCTAAGTTCTTTATCGCTTCCTTTTGTGAGGTAATACATAACAGATCCAATAAGGCTTGTTACCACACCTGAAATTAGAAGAGCAAAAATATCATTATCATCATAATAGATCGAAAAAGGAATTCCGAGCAGCATCGCAACTCCATCCAGCACAAGGAGAAACCCAATAACATTAAATATTACTTTAAGATTAATCATTAATTAAAAAAATCCTCAACTTTGCTTACGGCTTTGGGTAAAGCAAATACCACAACTTTATCGTCGTCCTGGAAAATTGTATCTCCTACGGTGATACATCCAGTATCATCCCTAATATAGCCGCCAACAATCGCACCTTCAGGAAATTTTAGATCTTTAACGGCCTTCTTGGTAATAGCGCTGCCAGGTTTAACTACATATTCTAATACATCGGCATCAATTCCCGGAATATTAACTGCCGAAATAACATTAGCTCTTCTAATAAATCTTGAAATTATATTCGCTGCAATCAACTTTTTGTTAATCAAAGAATCCAATCCTATAGTTTGTGTTAAAGGAACATAGTCAACATTATCTACCTGGGCAATGGTTTTAGAAACGCCAAGGTGCTTAGCCATTAGACATGTGATTATATTTGTTTCAGCATCTGCTGTAACAGATACAAATGCGTCCATATCTATAATTGCTTCTTGGGCAAGGAGATCAATGTCCCTGCCATCCCCTTGAATAACAAGTGTCTTTCGCAGGTAGTCTGCTAACTCAATTGTTTTGTCACTATTTGATTCTATAAGTTTTACATTAATTTTATCTTCCAATAACCTGGCAGCTTTGCGACCAATTTTACCGCCACCGAGTATCATTATATTATCAATATGTACTTTATCTTTCCCAACAATTTTCATAATATCTTCAATACCATCTTGAGTGGTTATCACGAAAATTTGGTCATTGTTAATAAAGGTGTCATTTCCTGATGGTATTATAGTTTGATTTACTCTCTGAATTGCAGCAACCCTAAATGAAGCGGTATTATATTTTTCTGAAATTTCACGCATTGTCATGTTAATTATTGGATTATTCTGATCTATCTTAATTCCAATTATTGAAAGTTTACCTTCTTCAATTTCAACAATATCTGTTGCAGCAGATCGCTCAATTAGTTTTACAATTTCTATTGCTGCTAATTCTTCTGGATAAATAAGATAATTAATTCCAAGTGATTTCAACATATCAAGATTTTCATCAGAAACATATTCTGCACTGCTAACTCTCGCAATAGTCTTTTTTGCCCCAAGTTTTTTTGCAAGAATTGCAGTGTTTATATTTATCGACTCTACTGATGTGACTGCTACAACCAAGTCCGTTTGTTCAACTTTTGCTTCCTTAAGAATTTCAATTGATGTTGAGGATCCATGAATGGACATAACATCA
>Ga0209013_10005319_pt1 | contig 11111 bp, 12 predicted proteins | sample Cruoilmetagenom2_FD_187291 | JGI IMG/M metagenome (GOLD analysis project Ga0209013, IMG submission 187291) | Oil polluted marine microbial communities from Coal Oil Point, Santa Barbara, California, USA - Sample 2 (SPAdes) (version 2) | ecosystem: Environmental > Aquatic > Marine > Oil seeps ...
CACCCTCTCTTTTACCCGTCGGCACACGCTCACTTTCTCCCGTCGGCACACAATCTCTGTCTCCCCCATAATCTGCTCCCCGGATCAGTTGATCCAACTTTGTCCCCAACATCTCCTCCTCTGAAAGCGGGAGATTCGATTCCACCACCGGGAACTGGTAAAGGGAGCTCCATATACCATCCGTTCCCCGTTTGGAGAACAGGGTCTCCCCGTTACATATTATAATATAGAAGTACATCCACTGCTCCACAGGCTTTCGTTTGGGAATTTTTACCGGGAGCTGGTCAACCCGTCCGGTTCGTCTGGCTTCACAGGGGAGGAACAATGGACAAGTTGAACAATCAGGTGAATGGGGAACACAATGCAGGGCCCCGAATTCCATGATGGCCTGGTTGTGGTTACCCGGATCATCTTTGTCAAGCAGCTCATGGGCCAGGAATGCAATACTCTTAATTCCCACGGTACTGTTGATGGGCTCTTCCACCCCATAAAGTCGTGCGATCACCCTGGAAACATTACCATCCACCACCGCCCGGGGCTCTCCAAAACATATGGAAGCGATGGCCGATGCGGTGTAATTGCCCACCCCTTTTAGCTTTATTAAACCATCATAAGTGCGCGGTATCTCACCCTCCATCTGTTCCACCACATCCTTTGCAGCACGGTGCAGGTTCCGGGCACGGCTGTAGTAACCCAGCCCTTGCCACTGCTTCAGCACTTTATCCTCACTGGCGAGGGCCAGTGAATTCACATCAGGGAAGACTTTGATAAAATCCAGGTAGTAATTAAGCCCCTGTTGGACACGGGTTTGCTGAAGAATTATCTCTGAGAGCCATATCTTATATGGATCCCCGGTATGGCGCCAGGGCAGGTCCCTTCTGTTTTTTTCATACCACCCTCGAATTATTCCATCTATTTTCATTATCTTCGCCGGCGCTTATTTATAATTCACTTATATTAAGCACACTAAAATAAAATAAAATTCAATTCAATTTTATATTCACGCAAAAGTATCTATATTTGCAACTCTAACAGTAGGAACTAACGTAAATCATTGATAATTAAAGGTTTTTTAAAATGACAAAAGCAGATATCGTAAACGAGATTTCCAAAAACACGGGAATAGAAAAGGTGACTGTCCAGAAAACAGTTGAAGCTTTTATGGAGACAGTTAAGGACTCACTCAGTAGTAACAAAAATGTATACCTGAGGGGGTTTGGAAGTTTCATAGTAAAGAAAAGGGCCAAGAAAACTGCCCGTAACATTTCCAAGAATACCACCATCATTATTCCCGAGCATTCAATTCCTGCTTTCAAGCCTGCTAAAACTTTCGTGAGCAAGGTGAAAACCAATGTGAAGTAAAGGTTTATTACTATGCCAAGCGGAAAGAAAAGGAAAAGACATAAGATGGCTACCCACAAACGCAAGAAGCGTTTGAGAAAGAACAGACACAAGAAGAGGAAATAGACATCTCATTTCTCTTTAAAGATCTAAACCTAAAGCTCCTTCATTGGTCTTTAGGTTTATTTCTGTTAAACATTGGCTTTTCTCGCTTCAAACAGAGAGCACCGGGCAAGCGAGCCCGGCGGAGTCAACCGAGCCTGCGAGCTCGATGTAATCAAATCATCGATCCTCAATGGATTAAAAAATAATCCATCAAGGTTTGACAAAAAATCGAACCGTAAAGGGTTGATAAAAATCGAACCGTAAAGGTTTCAGCTTAATCTTCGTAAATGCGGATATAGTGAGCAGTGAACTGGTAATCAATTCCACCAATGAAAAGGTTTCGATTGCACTACTTGAAGATGGTAAGCTTGTTGAATTAAATCAATCATCACTTAAGCAGCAGTTTTCGGTAGGAGACATCTACCTGGCAAGGGTCAAAAAGATCATGCCAGGGTTGAATGCTGCCTTCATTGATGTAGGTTATGAGAAGGATGCATTCCTTCACTACCTTGACCTGGGACCACAGTTCAGTTCGCTGAACAAGTACCTGGGACAGGTCATTTCAAAGAAGGGCAGACCCATTTCCATCAGTAAATTCAAGCGTCAATCCGACATCAATAAGCACGGAAAGATCAACGAGGTCCTCAAGCAGGGTCAGTATATCCTTGTGCAAATCGCCAAAGAACCCATCTCCACAAAGGGTCCCAGACTGAGTTCCGAGATCTCTATTCCAGGAAGGAACATCGTACTAATCCCCTTTGCTGACAAGATATCTGTCTCTTCAAAAATCTCTTCTCAGGAGGAGAAAGAGCGTCTGAAGAGCTTGCTTCAGGCCATCAGGCCCCAAAATTTCGGAATCATTGTTCGTACAGTAGCCGAAGGAAAAAAGGTGGCTGAACTGGATACCGAATTGCGTACACTGGTGAAGAAGTGGGAGAAGGCATTCGAATATTTGACCATTAAAAATCTGCCCAAGATGGTCATTAACGAACTGAGTCGGGAATCGGCTGTGGTACGGGATCACCTGAATGGAAATTTCGACGGTATCCACATCAGTGATGAAGCGGTATACAGTGAGATCAAAGATTATATCAGGGAGGTGGCCCCTGAAAAGGAGAAGATCGTTAAATTCTATTCGGGTAAAGAATCTATTTTTGACAAGTTGGGCATTGTGAAGCAGATCAAGGCTTCCTTTGGCAAGACCGTCTCCTTTAAGCAGGGTGCTTACCTGATCATTGAGCACACCGAGGCGTTGCACGTAATCGACGTGAACAGCGGAAACCGTTCCAGATCGGGCAACGACCAGGAAACCAATGCTCTGGAGGTGAATATAGCCGCAGCGGATGAGGTCGCCAGGCAGCTTCGACTGCGTGATATGGGCGGTATCATCGTGGTGGACTTCATCGATATGCACAGGCATGAGCACAGGCAGCAGTTGTTCGATCGGATGAAGGAGGCCATGTCGGTGGACAAGACCAAGCACAATATATTGCCTTTGAGCAAATTCGGACTGATGCAGATCACCCGTCAGCGTGTGCGTCCCGAAATGCATATCGACACCGAAGAGAATTGTCCCACCTGCGCCGGTAGTGGGAAGGTACAACCCCCCATCCTCTTCCCGGAAATGGTCAAGCATGAACTTTCGGTTCTGATCGAAGAGCACAAACTTTCAAAGGTCCGGATAAACCTGCACCCCTTTATTGCCACTTACCTGAAAAGAGGATTCAATTCTGAAGAGAAGAAGTGGAGAAAGGAACTGGGATGCAAGGTGAAGATCCAGCCGGACGAATCACTCCATTTTATGGAATACCGGGTCTACAATGAAGATGGAGAAGAGCTTAAGCGGAAGCGTCGCTAACAAACTTTTCTGTGGATCCCCTCCATGCAGTTGTAATTTTTCATGAAACTTTCCGACCAAACTATTGTTAAGCAGTACAGAAACCCAATAAATCATATTTCTACATGAAGCGATCTCTTTCATTACTTGGTCTGGCCCTCTGGATGGTTGTCAATGGAAACGCTCAGATAGCTGATCCTGTGAAGTGGATCTTCTCTCATGAAACAACGGGGGAGATGGAAGTAGAACTGGTCTTCAAGGCCACCATTGACCGGCCCTGGCACCTCTATTCCGCACACCTTCCCGAAGGAGGTCCCATTGCCACCAAACCCTGGTTCAACGAATCGGACGCCTATACCCTGGTGGACGGGATTGTAGAAGTGACGAAAGCCAAAAAGAAATTCGACGAAGGATTCAAGATGGAGGTGGGCACCATCTCGGGCAAGGCCGAATTGAGACAAAAGGTGAAGTTGACCGATCCCGGTACCCACACCATCACCGGCGAGATCGAATTTCAGGTATGCGACGATGTGACCTGTCTGCCCCCAAAATATGAAGAATTCTCATTTACCATTACCGTAGGCGGCAGTGATGCATCAGCCGCCACGGATCAGTCAGGAACGGATCAGTTCGGAACGGAAACAGAGGCGACTACTATGGGAGCTGCAAATGAGAAAGAAGCTGCGCCCGCCCTGTCCGGACTTTTCGACACGGCTAACTCAGGAGATGAAGCTTCAGACGCTGCATCCAACGCCTCTTCCGAGGGAACAATCTCCGGCACAAACACGGATGGTGGATCCGATATCAGCGTGGCCGGTGTACCTGCCATGGAGGATGAGAGGTCGTTGTGGGGATTTTTCTGGTTGGCATTCGGACTGGGATTGCTGACTCTGCTTACCCCCTGTGTCTTCCCCATGATCCCCATGACCGTCAGTTTCTTTATGCAGGGAAGCGACAAAAAGGCCAAAGGATTTCTCAGGGGACTTGTCTTCGGACTCTCTATTGTGGCTATCTATACTTCACTGGGAGTGATCGTGAGTATCTCCAATGTGGGTCCCAATGCAGCCAATGCGCTCAGTACCCACTGGATTCCCAACCTTATTTTCTTTGCCCTGTTTGTGATCTTTGCCTTCTCCTTTTTTGGCATGTTTGAGTTGGTACTTCCTACCAGCTGGGTGAACAAAGCAGACAGCAGGGTTGACAAAGGCGGTTTTGGAGGTGCTTTCTTTATGGCCCTCACCACCGTGCTGGTCTCCTTCTCCTGCACCGGTCCCATTGTGGGTGCACTGCTGGTGGAGGCTGCAGGCGGATTGGCACTGAAGCCCATCCTGGGGATGTTCGGATTTGCACTGGCATTTGCCATTCCATTTACCCTGTTTGCCATCTTCCCCTCCTGGTTGAAGGGAATGCCAAAATCGGGTGGATGGCTCAACGCAGTGAAAGTAGTGTTAGGATTCGTTGTACTTGCGTTCAGCATGAAATTCCTGCTGGCGCTGGATCCATCCAACCAAATACTGACCAGGGAGCTCTACCTGGCGGTGTGGATCGTCCTATTCTCTATGCTGGGGATGTACTTTCTGGGCAAGATCAAATTTGCACATGACAGCGATTTGCCCCATGTTTCGGTACCCAGACTTTTGTTGAGCATTGCCTCATTTACATTTGTCATTTATCTCTTTATCGGGCTGTTTGGATACGAGTTGAAAACCATTGCTCCATTGTTGCCTCCCAAATCCCCCAACGGACTGGATCTGACACAGAGAGCAGTATTTACAGGCGCGCCTTCAACCGCAACACCGGACCAGGAGGGATGCACTCCTGTCAAGTATGCAGAGAAATTCCACATGCCCTTCGGGTTAAAAGGATTCTATGACCTGGAAGAGGGACTGGCCTGCGCTGAAGCTTCCGGCAAACCGGTACTGATCGATTTCAAGGGTCACTTTTGCAGCAACTGTAAGAAGATGGAAGCAGCCGTATGGTCAGATCCCGACGTCCTGAACATGCTCCGGAACGATTTCGTGATCGTGGCACTCTACACCGACGACCGCACCAAACTACTCGAGTCGGAGTGGTATACTTCAGAGGTTGACGGCAAAGAGAAAAAGACCATTGGTCAGCAAAACATCGACTTCGAAATTGCGAACTTCCAGACCAACACCATCCCCCTCTACGTGATCATGGATTCGAAGGGCAATGTGGTCAACCAGCCCAAGGGAACTGACCTGAATGTGCAGTCTTATCTGGGTTGGTTAAGAGACGGGAAGAGTAAGATCTGAAGTGAAGAATTTGGGATCCCCCGGTGGGCCAGATTGAATAGCGGGTTCGAAGGCTGAATGTTAACGGCTAAGCTGGTAATCTTTAATCGATTGGATAATTCTGTTTTTCAAATTCATCAATTAATAATCCAAGAATATCAGCTTCATCACTTTCTGTGGTACCAGTAGGTGCATCAGATATGACTTCCAGCCTGTTCAATGCATTCTGATAATCAGATTCTGTTCTTATCGGTTTAATATCCATGACTCAATTTCTCTTTTACTTCTTTTTTTAGAGGAGGATATCAGATAAGTACTTTTTTGCCTGCTCCGTCATAGATTAAAACTTTGGTGGAATCAATGCTATTTTGAAGATATGGATTTCGAATTGAAGCATCTGTTAACAGATCGACCTTTCTGTTAAAAAAGCTCTCAAAAGTATCCCATAGTGAGATTAATGTCTCTCCTCGATCAATAGGATCTGAAGAGTCAATTTCCACTAAAAGATCAATATCGCTATTCTCGTAGTCGAAATGATCTGTAATTGAAGAGCCGAATGCATATAAATACCGAACATTATGATCTTCACACAAAGTTTTAAAATCATTGATCCTGTTCGATATTTCATTTCTTAGCATCATATATCAAAGATACAACTTATTTAGTAATAAGGTTTTCAGCCTTTTGCAGTAAGCTAGAAGCTTCCAAACTTAAACGTCATTCCAAAATTCCACCCCTTCAGTGCATCCCCTTCGGTATTTGGCATGATGATATCGGTGGTGTAGCGGTAACCACCAAACACAGCCAGGCGGAAGAACCTCACCAGGTTGAATTCCAGTTCAACCCGCCCTTCGGCAACGAAAAATGCAGTTGCATCTTCCAGGTATCCGTCCCAGTATTCATAGGGATCCTGCCAGTCGGCACTGTAAGAAGTGGAAGCCACTCCACCGGCCCCTATCAGGATGGGTAGAGCAATGTGAACCGGGAACCAGCCCATGATAATAGGCTCTATGATCAGTCCTCCATATCCGCCTGCCAGTGAATAGTTTAATTGGTCAACGCTAACGTAAACCGGATCGTTCACGAAACCATATCCACCCGCACCCAGGCCGAATCCATGACCAATCACCCATTCTCCACGTCCCCCCATAAGGATAGCATCGCGTCCACTGATCTGGGTATAGCCAATGGAAAATGCTCCATATCCACCGGTTCCCGCATTGGGATCAAACAGGGTTTGTACCTCTCCCGGATCCCTCTGGGGTTTCTTCTGTTGTTCCTGTGTTTCATCCTGTTTCACATTCTGTTGTTCCTGTGTTTCATCCTGTTTCGTTTCGACCTCCTGGGCCAGCAGTGATGGCACCGCCAGTGCCATCAGTATCAGTAATGTTGCGATTTTTTTCATTGTTATCGTTATTTAATTAGAATCAGTTACTCACATTAATAATCGGGGTCTTATATTTAGAATCGGTTTTTCATATTTTGAATCGGGTTCTTACATTTAAAATCTGTATCTCACATTAAATCCAAAATCCCATAGATTTATTCCGAAAAGCTGTTTTAGCGAGATCTCCATAAAAGGCTGGAAATTGAGACCAAAACTTATCGGTGCGTCCACCAGCTGGTATTCGATCCCCAGGTATCCGTCAAATCCGATCACCGGGGTAAAAATCTCTCTTCCAAAATAGATCTCACGGAACAGGATGCGGTATGTGTCGGTAAAATAGAATCCGGCATGTGCACCAAATCCATAAAGAAAGTCCCAGTTCCCCAACCGGTTCATGCCCAGCTCCTGGTGTTGTTGTCTGATCACGGTAAAGATACCCCCCTGATCGCGGTAGCCAAGTTGTCCTTCGTAAGAGAGGTTCTCCTCCAGGTTCACCCGAAAGGTGAAGCTGGCTGTGTATCCCCCGCGCATTCCAACCTCCTTCATTTGTTGCTGCGAAAAGAGGCTTGCAGAGAGGCAGAGGAATATGATGATGGTTAGACTTTTCATAACTGTACTACTTAAACGTGATGTAGATATAACACTTCTGAAGGGCATCTATTTTTAGCTCTCCCGCCGCTGCTCCACTGCCCATGGTCCCAGCGGTCATGTAATGGTCCTTGCCGTCAAAAGTTTCCTCTGAAAGCACCTCTTTACCGGGAAGCCTGAGAACGGATTTCTCGTGGTGGAGGATGTCAAATGCCAGGCTTGTCTCCCTGTCAAAATAGAGCGTGATATCGGTGTAATCCGATTCTACATATATTTTGGAGAAGTCCGGTACCACATGTTCGATGGTCAGTTCACCGTACTTCATATAGAGATCGGTCTCCCTGAGGAAATCATATACCCACACCTGGGTAAAATTGCTTTTCCCATAGAAGTACTCCACATGTTTGAAATAGAGCTTATCGCGCCGGGAATTGATCTTTAGTACATTCACACTGTCCACATTCAGCTTGGATGATTTACTCTCCAGATCAAGTTGACTCACCTCCTCCAGTACCAGGTCGGAGTAAGAGAGCTTCATGGTGGTCGATCCCAGAGATTTGATCATGCCGTTGGCAAAACTGAGCTTGATGGCTGAGTTCCCCTCCAGCCGATTGGCCTTCAACACCCCGTTGGAGAGCTCAATGTCCACCTGTCCGTCCAGGTCATCCATATAAATATCCCCGAACTTGTTGTTCAGAACCACATCCATGTATTCGGGCACGTATACCATATAATTGATCTCCATCCGTTTGTTACTCCCGGTAATGGTATTGCTGATGGATTTGAGTTCAGATGCGATGCGTCCGCTTTCGCTCTTGATCATGGTTTTGGCAATGATATAGGTGTTGGTCCCCGTGAAATCGATCTTGATGTCCTCCTTCAGCTTCCTCAGTTTGGAGGCACTGGATTCGGTCAGGAAGATATCCACATCCACCGATACTGAATCTTTCTCCCAGGTAACAACCTGGATCTTCCCGTACTTATTTTGCACTTCGAGGGTTGTCTCAAGTGAGGCAGGAAAGCTCCTGCTCACGCTGCGTTTGTCCGTGTGGCTCTGAGCCAGGACAGATGTACCCAGCATCAATAGCGCCAGGGTAAGCAGCCTTGTCGGTTTAAAGAGAATATGATCCATCGCTCTCATAATCTTGATTCTCCTTTTCTTTTAATTGATGAAGCAGGTCTTCCAGGATCTCCAGTTTCACCCTGTAATTGACGATCATCGCCTCAACTACTTCGGGATTCGATGCATTGTCCCTTAAATCCTCCTTCAACTCATTGTACACATCATCCAGCTCTTCCATATCGGCCGTTAACATCTCATTTGCAACGGGATTGCTTGCCAGGAAAGGTCTCAGCTCGTTATAGCGCTGGGAAACCATGTGGCTATAATACTCCTCGGTTTCCTGCATCTCCATATACAACTCATTGCTTAACTGGTCTGTTTCTGCCCTGTTCCCGGTAAGGAAATAGAACCCAGCTGTGGAGCCTGCAAAAATCATGGCAATGGCAGCTGCCACCCTGAGCCAGCGCAATGGATTACGCTCCCTCACAACGGATGCATTATCAGGATTGATCTTCAGCCAGATGGATGGATCCGGCTCGTGCAGATCAAACTGCTCCTGGTGCTGCTTTACAAAATCTTCTAACCTGTCACTCATCGCTCATCAAGATTTCTTTAATTTTTAGTTTGGCTCTTAAAAACTGGCTTTTAGAGGTCGATTCGGAGATACCCAGAATTTCCGAGATCTCTTTGTGATCATACCCTTCCAGCAGGTAGAGAGAGAAAACGATCCTGTAGCCCTCCGGCAATCTCTTTATTGCCTTCATCACGCCATCCACCTTGAACCTGATCTCTTCGTAATCCACGAAGTCATTCTCCGGTGCGGGATCGTTGTGTTGTTCCGTGTAAACCAGGTCCACCTTTCTTCTCTTAAGGTGGTTGATACAGGTATTCACAACGATGCGCTTCAACCATGCCCCGAAGGACGACTCAAACCTGAAAGAACCCAGTTTACTGAAAGCATAGGAAAACGACTCCTGAAGCATGTCCTCAGCCTCCTCCTGCTGATTGGTTATCCGGAAACAGATGTTATACATGGCTTTGGAATAGAGACTGTATAACTGGTACTGTGCCCGAACATTACCTTTCATGCACGATTCGATCACATCTCTGTGTATGTCCTCGTATTTAGTCGTCAAAGTATGATGCTTTCAATTAGGAAAGACAAGGTAGGAGTTCTCGGGTTGCATATCAACGCCAAAAATTAGTTTAAAGTGGAAAAGTTGAAAGTGGGGAAGAGATGGGATGAGCACTTTTTTTCGCCAAACGGCTCAGATCTTTCGGAACACATTTACTATTTCACCCATATAAAAGCGGTGGAAGTCGTTTTTGGGATAGTTTTTTTTTGCGATCTCGGGAAGAAGGAAATTCTTTTCCTTCAGATCGTCTTCATAGATTTTCCGGCATTCCAATACCAGTCGCGCTTCCTGAAAGATTACATTTCCTCGTTCGGTCTGAATAGGAGTGAGGCCTGTCTCGGCAATTTTATCACAATCCCGGCCTGAACGGGTGCCACATAACTGGAGGGCGGGTCGGTAGGTTTCGGGGAAGAATGAGAGGGTGTAATCCTCATACCTGTTGGCAAATCCGAACGTATATCGCTGTGGACGGATGTAGGCAATGGCTATGGGAAGGTTCCAAAGGATGCCCAGGTGGCCCCAGCTGGCAGTCATGGTGTTAAAATCTTCCAGGTTGCCTGCCGTAACAAGCATCCAGTCCTTGTCAAGCAGTTTGAAGGTATTGTCGGTGATTTCGGTGGGTTTGATGGTTGTGAATTGTTGCATAGAAATGTGATTGAGAATGCAATGTATATGAAATACTTGAACTTACAATTAAACAGGTCTACAATCTTAAAAGATAAGCCATAAGGAATAACGTGTAATAAACTACACAAAAACCCTATATTTGTATATTATAATACACATTATGAAGAAAAAAGTAGTTTTGTTACCCAAGCAACAACGTGTACTTAAGGTGTTAGGAGAAAATATCAAAATGGCGAGATTAAGGAGAAAGTTCAGTGCCGAGCTGGTGGCCACCCGTGCAGGTATTTCCCGAAAAACATTATGGGCAATTGAGAATGGCTCATCCACGGTAAGCATGGGAGCCTATTTGCAAGTATTACTAATCATGGGTTTGGAAAATGACCTGGTAAATGTCGCAAGGGATGATATACTTGGAAGAAAACTACAGGATGCAAATTTGATAGTAAAAGAGAGAGCTCCAAAAAGAAGCAGGATTTGATGTCAAAAGCTTTTTCCAAAGCTCAAGAGTGATTTAGCCACATCAACTACTTCCTGATATATCTGATCACAAGGGTGTAGAGCAACAAAATCACGGTCATAAACAGGGCAATTCGACCCACCTGTTTTCGTCATTAGGACACCTTGGCCGTTTCTCACAGGATATTGTCTGAGATTTTGTCTGGGATTTTGTCCACCAGCTCCTGCTCCTCAGTAAGCCCACTGCTATGCTGGGTAATAAGGGCTTTAAGAGCTATTAAACGCTTCCTGAAATACCAGAAAGTCCGTAGCATCA
>Ga0209013_10005321_pt1 | contig 11109 bp, 12 predicted proteins | sample Cruoilmetagenom2_FD_187291 | JGI IMG/M metagenome (GOLD analysis project Ga0209013, IMG submission 187291) | Oil polluted marine microbial communities from Coal Oil Point, Santa Barbara, California, USA - Sample 2 (SPAdes) (version 2) | ecosystem: Environmental > Aquatic > Marine > Oil seeps ...
AATCTGGGTATCATCATCTTCGACACTGTCTCTGAAAATACGTTCATAGTGATTGTAAACAGCAACAGAGAGAGTCTTTTTTGCATTTTCCTGACCAATGATATGTTCATTAAGAAGTGTATTTATCTCTTTAGGTGTATAGAGTGTATGTGCACCCAGGTCTGCTGTGCTATCTTCTTGTTCTTCTTCTCCAAAGAGAATTTTGTACGCAGAGACAACACAGTTTGAACAGATGTATGCACTTTCGCCAGCAATGAGTGGATTCTCTTCACTCTCAGTGACAGAACAAAAGCTACATTCTTTAGTTGACATTTTTAATCCTCATATTATTTTTTATCTTATTTTCTTGTAAAAGGTATGCCTCTTTTTGAGGTCTTAATAAATTTACATAATGATTTGACTTTTTCTGAAGAACTTGTTTCAAAAAGTGTCTGTGCTATTTCCTGCAAAGGATTACCTTGCTCAAATAGCTCTCTGTATGCAATTTTAAGTGCATTGATATCTTCACGTTCTATTTTTCTTCTCAAACCGGCTAAGTTCAAGCCGCGTAAACTCGCACGATTACCTTCAGCTAAACAGTATGGTGGAATATCTTGTGCCAGAGCAGAAGCTCCACCTATCATTGCATAGTCTCCGATATGTACAAACTGATGCACTGGTGTAAGTCCACCGATAACAACATGATTACCAAGTTCCACATGACCAGCCAAGGTTGCACCATTCGCTAAAATACAATTATCTCCAATTATAACATCATGTCCTAAATGAACATAACCCATAAGTAGATTTCCGTTACCAAGTTTAGTAACAGAACCACCACCTTTTGTACCGGGGTTAAGCAGAGTGAACTCTCTAATGGTATTGTTGTCACCAATAATGAGTTGTACATCTTCACCGTCATATTTCAGATCTTGAGGGATTGTTCCTACTGCAGCGTGAGAAAAAATACGGTTGTTCTTACCAATCGTTGTATCGCCCTCTATAACAGCATGAGCTGCAACAGTTGTGTTATCACCGATTTTTACTTTGGAACTAATATATGCAAAGGGACCAACAGAAACATTCGTACCTAAAATAGCACCTTCTTCGATCACTGCAGAGGGATGAATTAAGGACATCGCTAAAACCTATTTGTCCACTATCATAGCTTTAAGCTCAGCTTGAGCAACTACTTTGTCATCAACATATGCTTTTGCTTCAAGTTGCCACACAGGACCTTTGTTCTTAATGACATTGATTTTATAGATAAGTTGATCACCTGGTGTTACAGGGGCTCTGAACTTTGCTTTATCGATACTCATAAAGTAAACTACTTTATTTTCGATCTCTTCCTGACTGGCATTATCCATACTCTTGAACGCAAGTACACCACCGGCTTGAGCCATACCTTCGATGATCATTACACCAGGGTAGATAGGATGATCAGGGAAATGCCCCTGGAAAACAGGCTCAGAGATAGATACGTTTTTGTATCCTTCTATGTATTCACCTTTTATGAGTTCTGTAATTCTGTCTACAAGTAGAAATGGGTATCTGTGAGGTAATATTTTTTGAATTTCAACAACGTTATAAAGCACGGGGAAACCTTTATGTGAAAATTTGATATATTTTATCGAAAAGTTGGTAAAAAGCTAATTATAGTTCTATCAATACTTCTTTTACATCACTATACGTTTTACTTTGACATAGAATTTCTATTTTGTTTATAGGTATCTCTTCAACAACAAGTATAATGGAAATATCATAGGGTGTAACACCCAGTTTTGCACGTAATTCAAGCTCTTTTTCGAAAATCGGAGGATCATATATCAGGTCAGTTACTGTACTGTAGTTCGTACCTGCTACTTCATTGTAATGTGTACGTGTGATGAAACGTACTTCATCACGATTCATGTGATGAACAGCCCCAATGCTATACTCTATTTTCCCTCTAGTATATTCACCTTTGAGTGTAGAATAGGGTAAAAAATGAGCTGGGACAACCTCTTTACGTACACGTAAAAGACCCATAGTTAAACGCCAGTTTAAAAAGCGTTGTTTAATGATCTTGTGAGATATGTTTTCTTCTTCCATGTTCCAACGTTTCTCATATATCGCTATACGATCTTCTATGGACTCTGGTTGAATTTGTCCTGAGATCGGTACAAAAAGTTCATCTGCCAGTTTGTCCTGCTGGTCACGTTGTATGTTCAGTCCATACATACATCCACAATAGTCTTGCCGATAGAGAGAATCTTCTTTGGCTAAAATATTTTGCTCTTGTGTTCCAGAAGCTTTTCTATAGTCAGGAGCAACAAAAGCAATACCATATTTTTCAGCTAAAGCATCACCGGCAGTTTGTAATTGCTTAAGTGATTTTTTTGGACTTGTGAGTAGGGTAGAGGTAAAAGTATTCTCTCCAAGTTCACTTGCTTTTTTTGCAGAGATCTCAAAACGTCTGTCAAAGCAGACAGAGCAGCGAGAACCTTTTTCTGGTTCATACTCTAAGCCTCGTACTGCTTCAAGCCAATTCTCTACATCATATTCTCCTTCTATAAGGTCAATACCAAGCATCTTACAGCTGCGTTTTACATCTAATAATCTTAAATAATATTCGGAATAGGGGTGTATATTGGGATCATAAAAGAACCCTGTTAGTTTTTCATTTGGATACTCTTTTTGAAGTTTTTGTAAGAAGTAGTGACTGTCTACGGCACAACATATATGTACAAGCATTTAATTTCCTAATTGTATTGTAGGGTCGGTTTACCGACCAAAGATAATAATTGGTCGGTAAACCGACCCTACACGATCATAACATAAGTATTTTCGCAACATTCTCAGAACTTCCATGGCCAAGATACTCTCTTAACTCTTTAGCTTTATCTGCAAATATTTTTCGGTCGGTATTGTAGTACTCTTTTAGTAAGTTGTCAACCGTGACCTCATCCTGGAGTATTTCATTATGCAAAGTTGTATTGTTGTAGTTGCTAAGAATAATATTTGCCAGACCTACCTGTTTAATGCCAAGTAGTTTTGTTCCTAAAAAAAAATCTACTTTCTTTGCAATATAGCTTAGGGTAAAAGGGGTACCTATAAGCGCAGCTTCAAGAGTTGCTGTACCTGAGCAGATAAAGGCAAATTCTGATTGGGCAAGGGCTGTATGGGTATCTTTACTTATCTCGAACATTGAAATATCACCGTAGAGGCTTTCTATTTTCTCTTCTGAAAAACTACTTGGGATAATAAGGATAGCCTTTTTCTCAGAGAACTTTTCACGTACTTTTTTAAAGACGGGTAGAAGTTTGCTTATTTCACTTTTTCTGCTTCCCGGCATGAAGGATATAGTCTTGCTATCACTATCATGCTGTATGGCTATCTCATCTAAAAGTGGATGACCAATGTAGCGGGCTTTACTTTGGTAAAAGTCTACTTCAAAAGGGAGTATTCCCAAGAGTCTGTCACAATACAGTTCTAATTTTTTTGCTCTTTTAGGACGTGATGCCCATATCTGTGGCAAGATGTAGTAGATGATCTCTTTGTCAGGGTATGCTGTTTTGAGCTTTTTTGCCAAAGGCAGGTTAAATCCTGATGAGTCCATAAGTAGTATCTTATCTGCATCTTTGGCAAGCTCTACTATTTCATCTGCTACTTTAAAGAACCAGCGTAGTTTTTTGATGGCATCCACTACACCAATAATGGCCATTTCTGAAATGTCGTAGAGGGGTGTGCCTTCTTTGATACTTTTATCGAAGATACCTATGAGTTCTACATGTTGAGTATGTTTGAGTACCTCTTTTAAGTGGAGGTTTGATGAGGGTTCGAGGGCTGTAACTAGGAGTTTCATACAGTTAGCCATCCAGCTGTTAAAAATGCCACAGATGCTAACACTCCACCTATAAGGGCATAAGGCAATTGTGTACGTACATGGCTTATGTGGTCGCACTCTGCTGCCATGGAGGAGATGATGGTAGTGTCTGAGATAGGGGAGGCGTGGTCTCCGAAGATACCACCACTTATGACTGCTGCAATGACGAGTGGAATGTCCAGTCCCATCGTAGCACCCAATGCCAAAGCTATGGGCATCATAATGGAGAATGTTCCCCAGCTTGTTCCTGTGGAAAAGGCAGTGATACTTGCAACCAAAAAGATGAGAAGAGGTATAAGTACAGGGGAGATGTTTCCAGAGAGTAGATGAGCTAAGTATTTTGCTGTACCAAGATCACCGATCACTTTACCTATAAGCAGTGCGAAAACCATGATCATACCTACTGGTATCATGTCACCTATTCCTTTATACAGTCCCTTAAAGTAGTTCTTGTGAGAGAGTATTTTGGTAGGTATGAAATAGAGGTACATAAAAAAGAGGGTAACGATCACTGCGTAGTATACAGAAGTAGAACCGGACCCTTTAAATATGTCACCTTTTCCTGTCAAATAAAGCCCCACAGGTACCATAAGTACCATGACTAAAATGGGTAAAAGCATCTTGTATGGTGTAGCTTTTATATTTGCTTCATCATGTGGTGCAACATAGGGTACAGGGTTTGAATGTTTCATAGGTCCAATATTGATATTTAAAAAAATAACACCTAAAACAATAGCCAAAGTGATGAGTGAATAGAAATTATAAGGGATAGAGGCTATGAGTAGAGATACGCCATCTCCGGAGATAACTTGAGAGTCAATGGCAATAACAATGAGACCTAAGAGCAGTGCACCCCAGGCATTGAGTGGGATGAGTGAACAGATGGGTGCTGAAGTAGAGTCACAAATATAAGCGAGTTTCTCTCTGCTAACACCGTTTTTGTCACAGAGAGGTTTGGCAACAGTTCCTGCAACCAGTGCTGTAATGGATGACTCTATAAATATAACTACACCTACAATGTAGGCAAGCATCATTGCACCTGTAGGAGAGTCTATCTTTTTGGCTTTTTGGCTTAGGTATACTACGAAACTATCGACTGCACCGGAAAGTGTAAGCAGCCTGATGATGGAACCTACCATGACGATGAAAAGTAAAGTCTTGACTATCCAACCCTCAGAAAAAAGAGCAATGATCCCATCAAACAGAGCAAGGAATGCATCTATAGGGTTATAGGAGTGCAGCACTAAAAAACCTGCAAAAATACCACCCATGAGTGAAACAATGACATCTTTTGTTATAATTGCTAAAGCGATTGTTAATAGCGGTATTGCTATTGATAATATTCCATATTCCATCTGTACCAAACCATAATTTAATTGAAGGATTATAACATAATGAAAATTTTACTTACACTCTGCCTCTCTCTGTTTTTAGCATCTGCACAAAATATACCAGATACAAAACAACTTATAGTGGTGAGCACTAAAAACTGGTCTACACCCAATGGTATCTTACAGCGTTATGAGAAAAAGAATAACGCTTGGCATAAAGTAGGTAAAGAAATAGATATTAAACTGGGAAGAAACGGTTTAGGTTGGGGTAGAGGGTTGCACAGTATTCCCAAGGATGCCAAGATCATTAAAAAAGAGGGTGATGGTAAAGCTCCTGCAGGAATCTTTACGTTAAAACAAGCTTTTGGTTACAACCCTTTTGTTGTGGACTACCCTTACGAAGTCTATAAAACTACAGACCACTGCGTAGACGATGTAAACTCAAAACTTTACAACAAGATCGTAGACAGTACAAAAGTAAAAAGAGACTACAAGAGTAAAGAACACATGAAGTTTCCTAAAGACTACTACAAATATGGCATTGTGGTCAATCATAATCATATTGATGAAGCAGGAGCAGTGAAGGGTGCAGGATCATGTATCTTTATACATATTAAAAAAGTACCTACGGCTGGATGTACGGTGATGAGTGAGCGTGAAATGAAAGAAATCATAAAATGGTTGGATGCAGATAAGAATCCACTCTTGGTTCAAGGGACTGAAGGTGTGGTTAAAGTGTTATGGAATAAAATTTAACTTTCCAAATAACCTTATAAAATCTTCTATATAGCACATTTTATAAGGTTTAGTATACTTGGTTACATATTTATGGCTTCTAAACGCCGCTATAACGATAAATATTATAAAATATGTTAGATTATAAGGTTTTTCTTTTTCAGAGAAACATGGAACTATCTTAACCGCAGATTTATGGAACACTTGACCTAAAGAACAAGTGGATGATACGACTTGAAACATCTTATTTAATTAACACTTAAAAGCTCGAAGAATCGCAGTATCCATTTATTTTTCTCCAAGGTTTTATTGGTCTTAAAACTCCAATTTATATTAGAAAGTAGCTTTAATTTTCTTAATAAAATTACTGATTTTGACTTCAGTAAGACTTTCACTATTATAAAGCGAAAGCATTTGAAACTTACAATTTTTTGTACATGCACCAAGTAAAGCAAATTTTAAAACCTTATTAACAGGTTTTCTAAGTACAAAGAAATCAACCCACCAAGGTGCCCCAAGTGTTGTTATTATTTTTACCTCTTTTAGATTTAAAAGGCATGGTGTAATTGCACCTAAATCTGATGCATGATTATATGCATATCCCGGTGCCCACACTCTATCAAACCAACCTTTCAGGATTGCTGGAAAACTAAACCACCAAGTAGGAAATATTAGTACTAATGACTCTGTTTCTTCTAACTGAGTAATATCATTTTTTAATTGGGATAAATCAAATTGCTTTTTGTAATAACTATCTCTCTCTGCTTCTGTTAATACAGGATTAAAATTTTCTTTATAAAGGTCTTTAATGGTTACTTGATAACCTTTATTTTCCATATGTTTTATAGTTTCTTCTGCTAAATGGCAACATAAGCTATTGTTAAGTGGATGAGCTAATACTACTAAACATTTCAATGATATTCTCCTTGTATTTCTAGTCAATATTGTATCTATTTTTTTATTTAATTAATAGTAGAGACTAACTATTTATTAAAAGGACAAAGTGTTCCATTATTTGTTGTTTTTAGGTAATAACGGACAAAATTCCTTGTTCTCAAAACCTTATAAATATATAACTTTATAAGGTTTTCAAACTGTTTTTTAATACATAATTAAAAGGAAGAATGATTATGTATTATTGCAACTCCAAAAACTCTAATACTCTTTCTTTCGTATACGTATGAAAAGGGTTCCATCTTTGTCTTAAGATGGCAGAGGGTGATATTCCTAATACGGAAGACTCTCCATAGATAGCTAAATGACCTAATTTTATTCCGGGACTTTTTGCTGCATTTTTATCTCCATACAGAGGGTCAGTATTAGGCATTGGCATCGCTAAATGCGAAAGTGAAAATAGTGATTTTGGCCAAATGTAAAATAAATTTTTTACTACTGTATTATTGGTTATTAGTTTAAGAGTTCCATCTGTTGAATTCATATCAGAGATCAGATCAAATTGATAATTTGAAGCTCCAGAATTTTGTTTTATATATTGTATGGTGCTACTTACTGTTTCTTTGACAAGAAGGTTCTTGCTAAAGTGATTATTGATATCAAACATTACAAGTGTATGATCTCCTTTAGGAAGACGTTTATAAAGATGATTTACTGTATCCGAGACTGAAACCGTATCGTCTATGATGGACTGAAAACTTAAAACAGGAGGGAAATCTTTTGTATGTTTAGTCTCTTTATGATAGTCATCGAACTGTTTTTGTACTTTTTTGCAAACACGATAAACTTGATCTCCTGCATTAACCGCAAAAGAGTTATATTTGAACGGGTCATACTCAGGTTCAAGGGAGTTCCATTCCAGTTTAGGTAAAGCAAAAAAGTGTCCCATGCGACTTTGCCATACAGCAAAAGTCGCAGCTTTACTTACGCCAATAGCAGGAGAATAGAATATGAGACTTGACGGTAGAGTCAATGTCGTGTCTTCAAGTGCTGTAAATGTATAGTTTAATGCTAAGGGTGCACCAGTTGAGTATCCCATAATGTGTATAGGTTTGTCTCCCAGTTTTTGGGTTAATCGTTTCATCCCTATCTTTACAACAGCTGCCATGTCTTTCCATGTAATTCCTGTAAGACCTGAAGGAATGGTACCATGACCGGGCATACGCATAGCAACCACCCAAACACCTCGTTTTTGCAGATATTCTGCCTGTGCATGAAGACTATATGGTGCGTCAGACATACCATGTAAGAGAAGCACACCCATTTTAGGATTTTCTACAGGAAGTTCAAAACTTTTATTCCACGCTTTGCTCCAACGCTTAGGGTCAGAAAAACTGTTTTTAGTATAACGGTTGACAGAGTTTTGTTCAGTTTTTAATACTTTATCTTATACCTCACTATTCAGTTCTTGAAATAATCTGTTTTCCAAAGCTACATAAGAATCAAAATCTTTTACTTTTGAGTTCATTGTAAAATCATTTTTAAGTACAGTGGTATGCCAGGTAGAAAGAGAAGGAAGGGACTTCATATAAAGTGTAAAAGCTACAAAGCCGATGATCAATACACCTAAAAAAGATATCCAAATAAGATAAGTGGCTTTACGTATGGACCACCAGGGAACTTTAACCCAATAACTGTCAAATATACTCATAAAATATCCTTTGTGAAAGCCTAATAAATGCTATATTGTACATAAAAAACAATTTTAGTTTTTTGGTTAGGTAGTGGGTAATTTTTGTAGGCAATGCGAATAACTTCCAAAGTATTTTGATCTAAAGAGGCATATCCAATATGTTTTTTCAATTTGAGTCCTGAAATATCACCATTTGGATGCAGATAAAAAGATACAACATTGGTACCCTGTTGTTTTGTTCTTTTAGCTGTGTCTGGATAACCATTCCTCCAAAGTGTCTGTTGTGTAATACGATGAATAGTCCCCAGATTATGTTTGATGAATTTCTTTTGTGTAGAACTATAGCTATCGAATTCTCTACCATAAAGTTGGTCAATCATCTTTGCAACATTACTGCCAGAAGATGTAGGTCTGCTTTGAGTAGGATTCATTGAAGTACCTGAACCCATAAGGGCATTTGCAAGAGGATTATTGGATTTTTTTCTTTGTGGTTTTCTTTGTTTGACTACTCGTTTTTTAGTTACTTTTTTCTTTTGGATCTTCTTTTTTTCTTTTTTCTTAGCTAACTTCTTCTCTTTTTTAGGTTCTGTTTTTGTGATATTGTTGTCTTCAGTTTCCTCTTTTTCTACAAAAATATGCTTTTTGTTATCTATGAGCTTTTTCTTTACGACAGGAGTTGGTTTAACGAGCTCTTTTACAGGTTCTTTTACCACAGGTTGAGGCATAGGTGGAACAACAGGAACAGGTTTGGGTTGAGGTGGAACCACTACAGGTTTTGGAGCAGGAGGAGGTGTCTTAAACTGTGAAAGATTCAATGAAATTTTTTGCTCTTTCCCTGCAGGAGAAGGAACTTTTATTTTTGGAAACCCTACAAAAAAGAGTAAGAAGATCAAAAGGTGTAACAGTAAAGAGAGTACTATACCTTTAAACGTTCTGATAATCCTCTCCTTAGCACCCATAGTGTATAATCACCGCAATTATACATAATGAGGATTAATAACATGGCATATGAGAAAAGTATAGCAGCGTTTGAAGAAGCATATAAGGTAATACCTGGTGGAGTTGATTCACCGGTACGTGCATTTTCCGGAGTAGAGGGTACCCCGCCATTCATTCAAAAAGGAGAGGGTGGATACCTTTTCGATATTGACGGAAACAAGTATATTGATTATGTTCAAAGCTGGGGACCACTGATCTTTGGTCACTGTGATGCAGATATTGAAAAGTCAGTGATAGAAGCGGTAAAAAGAGGTCTTAGTTTTGGCGCACCGACAACAGTTGAGACAGAATTGGCAGAAGAGATCGTTTCTATGTTCGACAGCATGGATAAAGTGCGTTTTGTAAGTTCTGGAACAGAAGCGGTCATGTCTGCTATTCGTTTGGCTCGTGGTGTGACAGGCAGAGATAATATTTTGAAATTTACAGGCTGTTATCATGGTCACTCTGATTCACTTCTTGTTCAGGCTGGTTCAGGTCTTGCAACTTTTGGAACACCATCAAGCCCAGGTGTGCCGGCAGACCTAACAAAACATACTCTTCTTGCTACTTATAATGACATGGCATCAGTAGAAAAATGTTTTACAGATGCTAAAGGTGATATTGCATGTGTGATCATTGAACCCATAGCAGGGAATATGGGTCTTGTTCCTGCAGATGAGACATTTTTAGAAGGCTTGAGAGCACTTTGTGATGAACATGGAGTCTTACTCATATTTGATGAGGTCATGAGTGGATTTAGAGCTTCACTTACAGGTGCACAGGGAATCTCTAAAGTGAAACCAGATATGGTAACGCTTGGTAAGGTTATCGGTGCGGGTATGCCGGTAGGTGCTTTTGGTGCTTCTACAGAGATCATGGCTCACCTTTCTCCTGAAGGTCCGGTATATCAGGCTGGAACACTTTCAGGAAACCCTGTAGCAATGGCAGCAGGATTGACAAGTCTTAGAAAATTAAAGTCAAACCCTGCTATGTATGTAGAGTTCGGTATGAAAGCCAAAAAACTGGTTGATGGTTTCCAAAAAGCAGCTGCAGCAGTTTCTGTACCTATGGTAACAGATGTAAGAGGTTCAATGTTCGGTTTCTTCTTCTCTGACAAGCCTGTAAAAAACTTTGCAGATGCATGTGAGAATGATACAGAGATGTTCGCTAAATTCCATAAAGGAATGTTAGACAGAGGTGTTTACCTCGCCTGTTCATCATATGAAACAGGATTCATTTGTGCAGCTACAACGGATGAGATGATAGACGAGAGTATTAAAACTGCATATGAGGTTATGAAAGAAATTAAAGGCTAGATTATGCAAAATAAAAATGAAAAACCAAAATTCAAAAAGCTTGTAGATGCTGCAGATGGTTTAAGCCTTGGTATCTCTATGGTAGTTGCTGTACTTATTGGTATAGGTATTGGAATCGGGCTGCAAAAGCTTACCGGAGCCTGGTGGACACTTTGGATCGGTGTATTCATTGGTGTGGGTGCAGCAATTTCAAATGTCTATAAAGCGTATGCCAAACAGAAAAGATCATTGGATGAGCTTGCAAAAGATCCAAGATATACGTATAAAAAAGAGCAACAAGAGAAGTATGATGCTGAGGATGAGGATGACAAGTAT
>Ga0209013_10005322_pt1 | contig 11108 bp, 7 predicted proteins | sample Cruoilmetagenom2_FD_187291 | JGI IMG/M metagenome (GOLD analysis project Ga0209013, IMG submission 187291) | Oil polluted marine microbial communities from Coal Oil Point, Santa Barbara, California, USA - Sample 2 (SPAdes) (version 2) | ecosystem: Environmental > Aquatic > Marine > Oil seeps ...
CGCGATTTGAACTGGAAATGCACGAACGAGTTGAGCAGGGTGAACCGATCAACGCGAGGTTAATGATTGACTTGACCGCAAAACTATTCAAAGAGGGGTTTGGCGATGAGGTTGAATTTGATAAAGATCGGATAGGTATCACCTGGGCTCAATTTGGCCATCTGTACGAAAATTTTTATGTTTATCAATATGCCACTGGTATCTCGGGAGCCAACGCACTGGTAAACAGAGTGTTATCTGAAGGCGATGAAGCAGCCAATGATTATCTTGAATTCTTAAAGGCTGGAAATTCGATGTATTCTTTAGACGCTCTCCAGAAAGCAGGAGTTGACTTAACAAGCCCCGAGCCGGTGAAAGCAGCATTCCAGGTTTTGACAGACACAGTAGATCGCTTGGAAAAACTGGCGTTTTAAAGAATAGAGCAAAAACAGTATCTAATCAAAAACGCATCCGAGTTTGGATGCGTTTTGCATATTAGATTTCCAAGATGATATTAATCACTGGTCCAAACTAGATCAATTTTAAGGAACTGCGAGTCAGATCTTTACAGCGTGCCGCTTTCTGAGAATGTCTAAAGACCGAGTAAGCTCACTTTGCTGGTATTTGTTATCCCAGCCTAACGATTCGCCAAGTATACTGGCTAACTCCTTGATGGACTCTTCAGACAATTTGCCAACCCAGGCTGTTTTTGTGCGGCGGAGTAAGAAATCATCCAAACGGGTAACCATTTCATTCTCAACTAGAAATTTTATCTCACCCACAGAATAACCTTCCAGGTAATCCATAGGAAAATCTCCTGTTTTGGAAATATAGGAAGCGACCTCGGAAGCCCGGGTTCCATACCGCTTGAACAATGTTTTAGCCCGCTCGCATGTGATCTTGTTTGACTCTGCCAGGGTTTGGATCCAGGCGTCTCGCGAGTTATCTGTTATTGGATACGATGTCCCACCTCCAATTTTGAGGTGAGCAGTGCTGGTTTTACGCGGTAATTCCAGCCGATCCAGTATCTGGTCAGTTACCTGTTCAGAAAATGCCCTATAACTGGTCCATTTCCCTCCGACCAAATTGAGAATTGGCCAGGGATGCAGTTTGCTCTTTTCGATTAGTTCAATTGAGTGATCTCGGCTGATCTGCCCCGTGGTGCCCTTGGCAACTGGCAGCGGCCTTACCCCGGAAAATTGGAATACGATTTGTTCACGGGTGACATTCAGGTGGGGAAATATCTGGGGCACCATATCCAGGATATAGTCGATCTCATCGTCAGTGCATACCGCATGGTCGGGGTCATCGATTCTCAAATCAGTTGAACCGATCATAACGTGGTCAGCGATGTAGGGGAAGATCAATACAATCCGCCCATCCACATACTCAAAGAATATTTCGTGTCCGCCAATGGCTTTGCGTAGTTCAGGATGGTTTACTATCAGGTGGGATCCCTTGGTGCCGCCAATATAATTTGATTGGCTGGAGATGTCCTGATTTATGAAGTCGATCCAGGGGCCTCCGGCATTGACCACGATCTGAGGTTGTATAGGGATGATCTCTCCTGTAAGTTCATCTTTCAATAGAATCTGATCACCGTCCGCTCCAGCAGCGCTGAGATAATTTATAACCCTGGCATGGTCGCCTTCTTTTTCTCCATCCATCAGAATCTCGAGAGCCAGTCGTTCGGGCGAATCCATCCCGCCATCATAATATGTTGCGGTAAAAAGCAGGTTTGGGTTAAGGGCCGGCCATTTTTTCAGGGCTTTGGCGCGGTGATCGAATCGGTGACCAGGCATGGGACTGTCTCCCCGAACATAGGCGTCATACATGATCAAACCCAGTTTGATGATCACTGCACCGCGTTCTGCCGGTTTGTCCAATAACCCTATGAATTTCAAGGGGGAATTTAGGATCCCTGACAACCATTTGAAGATCGGGATGGTTGTAGGTAGGGAGTGAGTCAGGTGAGGCGCGTTACGGAGTAAATTATTGCGTTCATGCAAAGCTTCTTTCACCAGCCTGAATTCGCCGTTTTCAAGGTAACGAATGCCACCATGTAGCATATGAGACGAGGCCATACTGGCCCCGGAGCAGAAATCCCCTTTATCTACGACCAGACAGTCTACGCCCTGCAGTGCCAGATCCCTGAAGGTACCGATGCCATTGATCCCTGCACCGATGATAAGCACGGTTGTGCGTGGATTTTCCTTGAGACTTTGAATAACTTTCTTTCTATTAATCATGAAATGGTTTCTCCCTGACGGAATCCCACCTTCTAGGTCAGTTATAGCCCTGAGGTTATAATAGTAACGGCTCTATTTTATCACTCTAGATTTGAACGACCAGAGCTCAGTGGCTCAGTGCAATTAGATGGGCCTTGATTTTCCGGAGGTCAGATGGCATCGTTTCACACAATTAAATGGATTGAGCCCGGCCTGGTCAGTATGATCGACCAGCGGAAGCTGCCTCACCAGATAGTCTACAACGAATACAAAGACCCAACTGCAGTTGCAGGTGCGATCAAGGACATGGTGATCAGGGGAGCACCAGCGATTGGTGCAGCTGCGGCTTTCGGCCTGGCTTTGGTACCCGTTCATGATACGTCAGGTAAGGTAGAGACAGTCCTGGTAGATCTTCAGGGTGCTTCTGAAACCCTGCGCCAGGCTAGACCCACCGCGGTGAACCTTTCCTGGGCAATAGACCGGATCTTGGCCAGGGTTGAGGAAGGTGATTTCAAGTCAGTGGCTGACCTGCAAGAAGTCATATTGGCGGAAGCCCAAAAAATTGCTCAAGAAGATGTGGAAATCAACTTCTCACTTGGCAATCATGCCCAATCCCTGATCCCAGATGGGGCGGTGATTTTCCATCACTGCAATACCGGATCTCTGGCAGCTGTGGATTACGGCACAGCACTGGGAGCAATCCGGATTGCCCATGAAATGGGAAAAGAGATCTTTGTCTATGTGGATGAAACCCGCCCCCGACTGCAAGGTGCCAGGCTGACGGCCTGGGAATTAAAACAGTATGGTATCCCCTTTAAAGTAGTAGCAGACAGCACCTCGGGATTCTATATGCAGACCCAAAAAGTGGATCTGTGTATTGTTGGTACTGACCGGGTAGCGGCAAATGGAGATGTGGCAAATAAGATCGGAACTTATAACCTGGCGGTAGTCGCTCATGAAAACGGTATTCCGTTTTATGTTGCCGTCCCTAAATCAACCATTGATCTCAGTACACCCACGGGTGATCAGATCAAGATCGAAGAACGCCCCCCGGAAGAAGTTACCCATGTTGGTACCTGGCAGATCACGCCAGATGATACCCCTGTAGGTAACCCGGCTTTTGATATCACGCCGGCAAAATATATCACAGCCTTTATTACTGAAGACGGAATTGTCTATCCACCCTTTAAGGAGAAACTGGAAAAACTATTCCAATAGAGATTATTTCAAAATAACTGAAGGAAACTCATGATCGCAAATGAGATTCAAAACACAGCTTGTTTTTTGTTCGACCTGGATGGAACCGTATACCTGGGTGACCAACTGCTTTCCGGAGCAGAAGATCTTTTGTCCTATCTGAACCAGGAAAGCAGACCATACTTCTTTCTGACCAATAATTCCTCTCGGTCTCGAGCAGATTATTCAATCAAGCTGGCAAAATATGGCCTGGATATTCCCTTGGAGAAGATTTTTTCATCAGGCATGGCAACGGCGATCTTTCTCAAGAAACAAAACCCGGGCAGCAAGATATACCTGGTTGGCACTCCTTCCCTCGAGGAGGAATTCCGGACGTACGGTTTCCAGTTGGTGGATGATGATCCTGATTATGCTGTATTGGGATTTGACACTACCCTGACCTACCAGAAGATTTGGAAGTTTTGTGATTTTGTAAATGAGGGTATACCATACATTGCTACGCATCCAGATATCAACTGCCCCACACCGGATGGATTTATGCCTGATATTGGAGCCATGATGGCTATGATCCAGTCTTCCACTGGTAAGGTAGCGGATATAGTGGTGGGCAAACCCAACCCCCTGATGGTTGAGGCAATGGTTGAGCTGACGGGGTTTGAACCAGGACAGCTAACCATGGTGGGTGACCGGCTCTGCACCGACATCGCCATGGGAAAAGCGGGAATTCACACTGTGCTTGTATTAAGCGGGGAAACTAAACGGGAAGACTTGTCAAAAACCCCCTGGCAGCCGGATCTGGTATGCGAGGATTTAAGGGAGCTGCTAGATGTATTGCGCGAGGGCAGGTTATAGATTGGAAGCGGGGCAAATTGTACTGTCATTGCGAGGCAGGAGTGGAGCGACTAACGAAGCAATCTGAATAGCCAATTACTGATCTATAGTCATTCACTAACCCTTGGAATTAGCCTTGCGGGAAAAAATTCCCCTCAACTTCTGACCGGGAGAGCTGGCGCTCTCCCTCGAGCGTGGAGGGACAACTCAGTCTCCCGTCCCCCGTCTCTTACCCCAACCTTACAGTCACCATATTGAAAAACGACAATCTCCCCCAGGTGCGACGGAAATCTTCATCGCTCATCCAATAAATTTGATCCTTACTGGACCAGGAGCTCTGGAACCCCCATGGAGTACAGGTCCTAGCCAGGTTGTGGTGTCCGGAATCGTAGGCGCCCAGGAGCATGATATGTCCGCCTACCCAACGGGTGGCAGCTAATGCGCTGGTGTTATTGTGTCCGCATGAGATCAGCGGCTCTTCTCCTTTGAAATATGTCACAGATACCAGATTGACAGCCCCACCATCTTTTAGACTATTAAGTAGGTCTGACACTTTCCCCCTTTTTATTCGGACTTTAAATGTGATCCCATTCAGCAACCCCAAGCGTTTGACAAGGTTTGCGGTCTGGAAAACCAAGCTCCCTTTGTGATTGCCGAAGATTGTATATCTGCCGCTACCTTTAAGAAGCCGATCATCCAACCAAGAGACTAATGAATTCCCGTCAAGGGAAGTGCCCAATAAGAGATTTGCTGCGGTAGCTGCGGCGTATTTCGCACAATGATTAGTGCTGCCCTGATCCTGCTGAAAGGTAGCCAAAACACTTTCCTGCCAACCGCGCCAATAAATCACCTGATCAGACATTTAATCTAGCCCTCCGCAAACAGATCTGCTTTCTAGCCTAAGTATACCCTGCAGGATATTCGTGGCTTTGGATTTGACTTCCAGTTAATCATTCTCTATAATCCATAACAGCGACCACTAAATAATTCCAAGTTTCATCCATGATACTAGTAACAAGGTAACGGTCCTCAATGAATCAAAAATTCGTTATAGCAATCTGTGTTCTTCTTCTTGGCCTGGTTTCGGGATGCTTTTCTCGTGGCTCTGATTTCAGCGTCCCCTGTGAAGAAAGGCAAGCGATATTTTGTGAGGATTTTGAAGGTATCGATCCGACTTTGGGGGGTAATCAACTGGTAACCTCTACAGCTGTTGATCAGTGGTGGATTACAAGCGATGACGATCAAGATTATCTTTTTCAGGGATTCCCTCTCTTCGGAAGATCTCGGAGTAATATGGTCGTCCTGAGCGGGAGTTCGTACGAAGACCGATCTGCATCCTTTTTATATACCAGGGAAATCGATTTGAGCTCTGCGACCCGGGCTTCCTTGGGTTTCAACTTGATCTATAGGACGGAGAAGCATTGGGATGGATTGGTGGTCTTTGCCATTACGGACGGGATTGCTGGAGTAAGGAATCCCCAAAACTGGTTCATGCTTACCCCCCAGGAAGGGTATCCGGAAAGTGTGCTGCTTAATGGATCCTTGATTCCAGGGTATTCCGGCATCAGCTCTGGCTGGATTCACCAGGAGATTGATCTCTCAACTTATCTGGGTCAGAAGTTGATCCTTGGTTTTTATTTTGTTGCTGATGATTATCTGGGTGAGTGGGGAATTGGGCTGGATGATATTGTTGTAGAGGCGAACGCCGGTGATATTAGTGGCCAGTCAGCCGGGCTTACTGACCTTGCGATTGATAAGCTCATTTTTCCTCACGATTCGTTGATTTCACCTGATCTTCCACGGGCAAATCCACTATCTGAAGCAGCGTGTCTTGGAATCGGAGAGGAAATCCCTGATTTAGATGAGCGGGCAATTATCAAGGCACTCAGCGAGTCAGGCGAACACGTTCTGGTTCTTCATCCCGGGGCTAGGTCCCTATGCTGGATCAACAAGGAAGATATTTGGATTGACGGTGATCCTGCCAAACTTCCACATATTGCAGAAAAAGGGCTAAAGAATTATCTACCCATCAGCAGCCAGAGTCATACACCTGTTCTGGCGGATCCTGGGTGCTTGACAGGGAACGAATCTTCCCTTCCAGTTCGGATCCAGGCTGCGCTGATAGAGAATGGGAAGATCACTACTCTATTATTTGATCCAATCCTGCCATCTGGAGTTGATACGCCTCCGATAGACCCCAGAGTTGGATCTCCTGATAAATTACCTGCGCTACAGCCAGATTTCAGTCCAGGCGGTGAACTGTGGATTGGGATTGAAGGATCAAAAACAACCTGCCTGGCAGATTGGAATCATCCCGGTAGAGTAATTTGTCAGGGATTAGCTATGGATATATCCCAATCTGTGCAATTCGAAGTTTGCTGGCAGGGGTGGGTTGACACCCAATCCTGCCCGATTGGCTATTTTATGGATCCAACGGGTACGAAATGTGTTCCTGTTGACGAAGCTTTTGACTGTTCCTTGAACTGCATGCCAGGATATTATCTTGATGACCAGGCTGAAACCTGTCTGATCGACACAAGAGAGGATTCTCTTATAGAAGATCAGTATGCCTGTCCTCCAGGTTTCCTTTTTAGCTCTCTTGTTGGAAGTTGTCAGGGTCAAGAATATTTAACTGAGACAAATTGCCCTCCCGGGACTTATTTTGTAGCAGATGATAGCCAATGCGTGATCTTAGGGGAGGGAGATGGATGCCCAGAAGGATATCTCACTCTGCCAGATTCAAAAGGATGCAATCCTGTCAATCCCTCAACGACTCCTCACTGCATGGCTTTTGATTTTCAAATTCCAAGAAGTGAGGTTACGGTAAAGGAAGCCACTCGCTGTTTGAAGGGTTCTGGAAATACGAACGAGATTGTGAGTTCTTTAAAACCATTTGACTCTGTTGAGGTGTTAGGTTTGGGGGAGGATGGAGAGACATTGGTAGTGATAAATCCTGCCTACCAGATCCCTTGCTGGGCGCCCCTGGATGATTTTTATCTCGACAAACTGGACCTGAAAATTCTACCAATTATTTCTAGTGTGATACCTGAATAGATTCCATTTCAGCCGCCCAAATCATTCTGTAGGATTTCCCATTCGATCATCAGTTCTTCTAGTTCGGTTTCGGCTTCCCTGTAATCATGTCCCAGACTGGCAACTATTCCTGAATCATCCGGTGGATTGGCCAGTTTTTTTCCCAGAACCACCAAAAGATCTTCAAGTTGCCCGATTCGTTCTTCAACTTCTTCTAAACGGGCTGACCGCTTACGGTCATCCGCTTTGGCTTTATTCTTCGCCGATTTGACCTCTTTATAATTCTCAAGAGATTCCAGCTCCATTAAGGGGTCTTCGGGTTCAGGCTCTTCAACCAGATTGCCCTGATATGCCTGATAACTGCCCTCGTAGACGATCAGGCTTTCTTCATTGACATCAATTTCCCAGATCTGGGTTGCCAGGGCATTGATCAAGTAGCGATCATGGGATACCAGGAGGATTGTACCTGGATAAGAGGAGAGTACGGATTGCAGTGTTTCCTGGGAAGTGATATCCAGATGGTTTGTCGGCTCGTCCAGCAGAAGAAGATTGGCATCTGACAGGGAGAGCTTGGCCAGAGCCAACCGACCGCGTTCGCCCCCGGAAAGAACACTGACTTTCTTATAAACCTCTTCTCCCGAGAACAGGTAGGCTCCCAGGTAGCTCCGGGCCGTATTCTCAGATTGAAAATTACCCACACGTTCGATTTCTTCCAGAACAGTGTTTTCATCTACAAGATCCTGATGGGCCTGGGTAAAATAACCCACATCAAGGTTTGCGCCCAGTTTTACTTCACCTGCCAGGGGTGGAATTTCTTCCAGAATAGTTTTTAAATATGTAGTTTTCCCAGCGCCATTAGGACCGATCAGGGCGGCGCATTCCTGGCGCAGGAGAGTGATGTCCGGAACGGTGAATAATGCTTTTTCCCCATCCTGATATCCGACCTCCAGGTTTGAGGTTCTCAGCACGAGGTCACCACCCCGTTTCTTGGTTCGGAAATTCATATTCACTAGCTGAGGTTTTTTGGATGGATTCTTTAATGCTGCGATGCGATGGTGAGCTTCCTGGGGGCGCATCATGCTGGTGGTAGTATGAACATCCTGGCTGATCTTTGACCAGCTCTTTCCCTGGATAGCCTGGATGCCCACCTGTTCGATGGCCTGGATGCGGCGGCTTAACCGGCGCAGCTTTCCTCGGGCCATGTTGACTCTTTGGCCCTCGATATTCTTCTTCACAAAATCTAGCTCGTTCACCAAGCGGGCTTTCTCGGCTTCGAAAATATCTTGTTGTCTTTCCCAACGTGACTGGCGCTGATCCAGATACGCGCTGTAATTTCCCCGATAGGTTTCAAAGCCAGCTCGACTCATCTCCCAAATATGATCACAAACCTGATCAATGAAATATCGGTCGTGAGAGACTAGTAAAACAGCGCCCTCGAAATTCTTTAAGAAGCCCTCAAGCCATTGGATGGCTTCAATGTCCAGATGGTTGGTTGGCTCATCAAAGATTAATAGGTTGTTAGGTGACAACAATAGCTTTGCCAGCAGGGCGCGAGTGCGTTCGCCGCCAGAGAGGTGGTTCACAGGCATATGGAATTCATCTGATGAAAAACCAAGCCCTCCCAGGACCTGATGAATGCGGCTTTTATATGTGTAGCCACCAAGATTCTCGAATTTTTCTTGCAGAGAACCATAACGTAAAAGCAGTTCTTCTGATGATCCCTCCGTCTGCCCCATTAATTCTTCAAGCTTCTTTAATTCCCCCTCCATCTTTATGAGCTCATCAAGGGCTGTGAGAGTTTCCTCCCAGAGAGTTTTATTTGAAGATAGGGAACTTTTTTGTGGTAAATATCCGGCTCTCAATTGGTTTGCCTGCCGGATCTTGCCTTCTGAAGGAGATTCAATCTCAGCCAGTACATTTAGCAGGGTGGTCTTTCCGATGCCGTTATCACCAACCAGGGCAATTCTGCTCTTGGGGGGAATGGTCAGATTCAATCCGCTGAATATATCAACAGACCCATATGATTTTGATAAACCAGTAGTTGTAATTAATGACATAATATTTTTATCTTGAATATTCTACTCATGGATTATAGTAAGTCAGAGATCATGAGCATGTTATAATGCCGACCAGACCCGAAACCTATAACCGTCAGCTATTATAGTCTGGTATAAAGGAAAATAAAGGGTTTTCTAAAAAAAATATGCAAGCCTATCAACCCGAAAACAACACATCGCCCGACCCAATCCGGAGAATATTGTTGGGAGCGTTTCTTGTCTCAGCAGTAGTCACGCTACTGTTGGCTTTTTGTTCCCGAAAAAGCCCTTCTCCGACTTCTCCAGAAAATCTAGATAATGAAACAATAACTACAAACCTGCCGTCTAGCCAGGATCAGCCCTCTTTGGATAATACAAGGCCGCTGCAGACCAACGCCAATCGACCCGGGTATAAAGAGCTTGACCTTGATAAAACAATTTATTTCCTTTTAACCGGCCTCGACAAACGGGAATGGATAAAAGATTTTGGGCCTGGGTTAACTGACACGATCATCGTGGCATTCCTGGATGTCCAAGAAGAAAAAGCTGGTCTGATATCTATCCCGCGAGATACCTGGGTAGAAGTACCCGAATATGGACCGTACAAGATGAATCAGGCCTTCTCTTTGGGAGAAGCTTATGGTTATCCCGGTGGCGGTCCTGCAATCTTGATGGATACTGCCGGAAACCTACTGGGCGTTGATATTGATTATTTTGTCCAGGTTGACTTTGACGCATTTGTAGTCCTTGTGGATGCTGTTAATGGAGTCATGGTGGATGTGCCCCAGGAGATTCTGGTCTGGCCTAACGCCGAAATGGAAGGGGATAAGAAAAGGCTCACTCCAGGACTCCAGGTATTGCCGGGCAATCTGGCGTTAGGATATGTTCGAACCAGGAGTACGGAAGAAGGGGATTTCGGTCGAACAAAACGCCAACAACAAGTCCTCGTTGGCCTGCAGAAGAAAATATTCTCTCAGGAGATCCTTCCTATAGTAATTCCCCGGTTGCCGGCTATTTATCGCGACCTTTATTCCAACGTAGAGACAAATCTGACCTTAAATCAAATCATCTCCTTAGGCTGGGCTATTCGGGATATAAATCCCCAGAGCCTGCAAACCCGGATCATTAAAGAACCGGTAGTTGAGGCAGGTTTCAATGATAGAGACCAATACGTACTTTTTCCAGATATTGATCAAATCCGAACGATATGGCACGACATGCAGGAGATTTCTGCAACACCAATCCCGGAACCAACGCGCGAGATCACACTGGAAGAATATATTTTGCAGGAGAATGCCAGTATATCTGTTTTGAATGGGACCTCATCGCCTGGTTTAGCCGGAGAAACAGCTGATTTCCTGATAGCCAATGGAGTAAATATCACAGAAGTTGGTAACTCTGATAAATTCAAAGACCAAACATATATTTACGATTACACTGGCAATCCTTATGCAATCCAATCTATTCTTGATGTAATGAACTATACTCAGAATAGACTATTTCACCGATCAGACCCAGATACTACTGCGGATATAGTCATTATTTTGGGAGCAGATTGGATCCAGGAGAACCCGATGGCGGAATCAGATTGATCCACGGGAAAATCCTAAAGATCCTCTAAAACTTATTTGACACGATTCAAGAAAACCGATAGACTTTAAGTATGTTCTGAGATTTAGATCAGGAGGACGAATATGGGGTATAAAAATTACCGTCTGACAATAATCAAAGGTTTCAATAAGGGAGAGGTATATCCCTTGGAAGCGGATGAGATCATTATTGGCCGTGGAGAGGAAAATGAGAT
>Ga0209013_10005324_pt1 | contig 11108 bp, 13 predicted proteins | sample Cruoilmetagenom2_FD_187291 | JGI IMG/M metagenome (GOLD analysis project Ga0209013, IMG submission 187291) | Oil polluted marine microbial communities from Coal Oil Point, Santa Barbara, California, USA - Sample 2 (SPAdes) (version 2) | ecosystem: Environmental > Aquatic > Marine > Oil seeps ...
GGGTTAACTTTCACTGTAAAGAACGTATCGGAAAACATTCATGTATATGAGGTGACTTCTTATAGTAACGGTAGTATGGGTGAGTCAAAAACTGCAACCCGTATTAAAGTGGCTCTAATCGATCAAACAGTGCAAGCCCCAGTACTTAATTATGTGGTCAATAACGAGACTGATATTGAGTTAAAGTGGCCAGCTGTTGACTATGCAACTTCCTACGAAGTGTATCAATTGATAGATGGCAATCCGAGTTTAGTTGCTACAACTAATGAGAATAATGCAGTCTTTGCAAACTTATCTAATGGGGAATATAGCTATGAAGTAAAAGCCGTTAGTGATATTTTTGGAGAATCCGATTATTCCAACATAGTAACAGTGCAAATTCAATCCGACAGTAACGCACCAGTTACTACTACGAATATTACGAATGAATGGTTCAATGAACAATTTGCTGTTGAATTAACTGCGACAGACGATAATCAAGTCAACCAAACATTCTATTCCGTAAACGGTGCTGAATATGCAGATGGCACCAACTTTACAGTAAGTGAAGAAGGCGTCAATATAGTGTCGTTCTACAGCGTTGATAAAGCAGGAAATAAAGAAGAAGTAAAAACAGCTGAAGTTAAGATCGACCAATCGGCACCTGAAACCACTATAAATAGTGTGGATCAGTGGTTAAAAGCTGGTTCGGTAATCGAGTTAACAGCACAAGATCATGTAAGCGGTGTAGTAACAACCTATTATTCTATAAATGAATCGGACTACGTGGAAGGTACTAGCATTATCGTGAATGATGGTAATGTCAATAAGGTATCTTTCTATAGCGTGGATAAAGCAGGAAATATTGAAGAAGTTAAAACAACTGAAATAATGGTTGACCAAACAGCTCCTGAAACAAAATCGAATATAACAGATGATTGGTCAAACGAATATCAAGTAGAACTGACTGCAACTGACAACAATAGTGGAGTGGACAAAACGTTCTATTCGGTAAATGGTTCTGAATACGTAGAAGGCACAAGCTTTACTATAACTGAAGAAGGCGTCAATGACGTTGCTTACTATAGTATCGATACCGCTGGAAATAAAGAAGAAGCAAAAACAATAAAAGTTAAGATTGACCAATCAACACCTGAAACGGGTTCGAATGTAACAGGTGATTGGACCAAAGAGTTTAAAGTAGAATTAACAGCAACAGATAGTGGAAGTGGAATCGCTACAACCTATTATTCTGTAAATGGTTCTGAATATGTTGAAGGCACAAGCTTTACAGTAAGTGAAGCAGGCATCAACAAAGTGTGGTTCTATAGCGTAGATAAAACAGGAAATAAAGAAGAAGTAAAAACAGCTGAAGTGAAAATCGATCAAACTGCACCTGAAACCACTACAAATATTGTTGGCCAGTGGTCAAAAGAAGCAGTTGTCATTGATTTAACAGCAGTGGATAATGGAAGTGGCGTAGCTGCAACCTATTATTCAGTAAACGGATCTGAATACGTAGAAGGTACAAACTTTACAGTAAGTGAACAAGGCATCAACAAAGTGTCGTTCTATAGCGTAGACAACGCAGGAAATAAAGAAATGCTAAAAACAGCTGAAGTGAAAATTGATCATTCTGTTCCAACTGTTTCAATGGAGTTGAATGATGCTTATGCACTTGGCACAAAATTACCATTAACGTATATCGCTAAAGATAACGCTTCGGGAATCGCCGTAGAAAGCTTGACAGTTAATGGTAAGAACTATGCAAATGGCGATAGCATTTCCTTCAATCAACCGGGTAAATATCATGTGCAAGTAACAGTAACAGATAATGCAGGATTGACAACAACGCTAGAAAAAACAATCGTTGTTTACATTCCTGTTAAGAGTTTTAAAGTAAATCCAGGAGTTATTAAAGACAATAACGGAGTATTTACTGTGGAAGTGTCATTGCCAAAAGGTTTTGATACGGAAGATATCGTATTAGAAAGTGTTACAATTAACGGTGTTTCTGCTATTTCAGGCAAAAAAGGCGATGAAAAACAAGCGGAGAACGGGCAATTCCGATTTAATCGAGAAGACTTTGATTGGAATGAAGGCGAACAAGCTCTTGAATTCAGTGGGATGTTAGGCGAACATTTAGTTGTGGGTTATACAACAGTAGAAGTAAAAGGTTCAAGTAAAAAAAATTCGTCTAAAGGGAACTACCATGGATTCGGTCTATTAGAATTAATAAGCAAATGGATTAAAGGACTGTACAATTAATAAGATTCTTCACTAAAGGATGTGTCTATCAATGGATGTAACTTCTTTTGTAACATCTGCAGCGATGATAATCAGTCAAACGAACGTAAAGCAGCAGGTTAACGTAACGTTGATGAAAACAGCATTGAATAGTGCTGAAAGTAGATCGACTGATCTGTTAAAAGTGATGGAGCAGTCCGTTTTACCGCATATTGGTGGCAAGGTAGACTTGAAAGGGTAAAAATAAGGAGGACCGTGTCCGTAAAAGGTCACGGTCTTCCTTATAATTATGTAACAGAACTTAATATTTGCCGCAATTCTCCTATTCTCTTTTCCTCAATTACTATGTAAGATAGACATAGTATCATCATGTAAAGGTGTGAAAACTATTGACGTCTAGTCCGATTTCTTTTAATTGGTTTCAATATATGACAATGACTTCTATCGCGCAAGCATTGCCTTCCATTAGTCAAACAGGAACTGCAACAAACGACAATTCTCAATTTTTAATGTTATTAAATACAATCATGCAAGGTAGCGGAGCGAATAATACTGCAACTATTCCAATTGGAGGGAATCAGCTGTTCCCCCAAATAAATAGTCCATACACGCCATTAAATATCCAAAAAGTCGATGTAAGAGACGTTCCAACTAGCTCGAAAGATATGAGTGATTTCCACTTTAAACCAGTGCAATTCATGAAACTAGAGAATAGTTTGGATGGGAAATTAAGTGGTTCAGCTGTTCATTTTATTAATGCAGGGAAAAAATATGATATTGATCCTAATTTACTTTCAGCCATTGCCATTCATGAAACGGGGAATGGTTCTTCAAAAGCTGTGAACGAAAAGTTGAATGTGGCGGGCATGATGGGTAAAAACGGATTAAGAAGCTATGAATCAATAGAAGATAGTATTTTTGATATGGCTCGTAACTTAAGAAAAAATTATTTGAATCAAGGAAAAGACACGATTGCTGAAATCGGAGCGAAATACGCCCCAGTAGGCGCGGCAAACGATCCAACTGGGCTTAACAATCATTGGACAAAAGGTGTTAGTCGTAATTTTAGTAATCTCACTTAAATAAGACTGATTAACTAGACCGTTTCCAAAAGAATCGGTCTTTTTTTCTATTTATTGTAGGATGTACGCATAATAATTTCAAAAAATGCTCAAAATTTCTCCTTTTATGCCGATATATAAGATGAATATATAGTTTAGTTTGAAATAGCTGAAGTGTAAGATGGGTCGAAGATTGTATAATCATCCCTACTAATCTATTTAAATGAACGATGTAACCTTACTTTTCTGCAACAACCAATATTCATAATGAATGATAAGGGGAGAACCACCGATGGAAGTGAAAAATACACCAGCTACTTACTTTCCCAAAAAAGTCGAGCGTTCGTCAATCGATTCTGTGCAAACGGAAGTTCAACCAGAACAACCAATTAATGAAATTCAAGAGAAAATAACAAAAGAAATGCTAATAAATAAAGTGGACAAAATGAATGAGTTATTAGAACCGACAACTACTTCAATCAAATATCAACTGCATGAAGAGCTGAATGTCTATTATGTCCAAGTGCTTGATACGAAATCAAAGGAAGTACTTAAGGAGATTCCAAATAAGAAATTTCTGGATATGTATGCATCCATGGCTGAGTTAATGGGTTTGGTTGTGGATGATAAATTATAAATAGAAAAATAGGATTGGAGCGATGAAAATTGCGTATAGGCGGTTTAGCATCCGGAATGGATATAGATCAAATTGTTAAGGATCTCATGACAGCAGAAAGAATCCCGTTTGATAAGATGGCGCAAAAGAAAATATGGACAGAGTGGCAAAAAGAGGCAAATCGGGAATTTAACTTGTCCTTATCAAATTTACAGACTAGTATAAAAGACTTGCGTTTGCAATCGACATTTAACGCGTACAGTGCAACATCATCGAATACAAGCAATGTAACCGCAACAGCTAGTGGCAATGCTGTCAACGGAACTTATGAGGTAGAGGTGGTTTCTGTAACTAGCCCTGCAAAAATGAACTCAGTAAATGCCATAACTAAAACGGATGGAACACGAGCAAGGTCTAGTGACCAAATAGGTACGGCAGGAACAATAACAGTGACATATAAAGATGCAGCCGGATTAGATGCAACAGCTACAGTCAATGTTACGGCAACAACGACATATGCGGATGTGGCTAAAAAACTGCAGGATTCAACTGCAAGTAAATCAGTGGAACTTCGTGCAAACTTTGATGACACCACTTCGAGGTTTTTCATTTCAACGAAGGGAATGGGAGAAAACCAAAACTTTTCATTGAAATTCACTGATGCAGATGGTCTGGGTGGTGCCAAATTAGCTACACAGGTATTAAAGATGGGAAGTAATGGTCCATTTTCTACGAGTGATCCGGCAGCGGCTGGATTTGCAACAACTGCAGAAAACGGTGAACTGATTTTTAACGGTATTACTGTCGATAACTTAACGACCAATAAAACAACGGTTAATGGATTAACAATAAATCTTGTTAAAGAAGGTACATCCACTATTACAGTTCAGTCGGACACCGAGAAACCAATGGAATTATTTAAGAGTTTAGTAGAAAAATATAACGAAACGATTGAGAACATAGAAAAAAAGCTAATCGAGAAACGATATCCTGACTATACGCCACTAACGGATGAACAAAAAGAAGCAATGACCGATAAAGAAATTGAGATGTGGGAAGAAAAATCAAAAAGTGGATTGCTACGAAATGATCCAGTCTTAAAAAATGCGTTAAATGATTTGAGACGGGCATTCATGGATCCTGTGGTTGGCATTGCAGATGGAAACATTAGTTTGCTTTCGGATATTGGAATTAGTACTGGTGAATGGCGAGATGGTGGAAAACTTATCATTGATGAGGAAAAGTTAAAAGTGGCGCTTACAAATAACCCCGATGAAGTAATGGAACTATTCACTAAAACCGAGAATGGCATTGGGGATCGTGTGTATCAAGAGTTGAACGATGTTATCAAAAGTTTAAGTGACCGTGCAGGAGATCCAAAATACTCGATAGACAATAGTACTCTTACGAAACGAATCAATGAAATGAATGGTGAAATTAGTAGATGGCAAGAACGATTAGTAAAAGTGGAAGATCGTTATTGGAGACAGTTCACGGCAATGGAAAAAGCACTAAGCCAAATGAATTCACAAAGCAGTTGGATGCAACAAAACATGTTTGGTGGTATGTAATGAACGGCTATCATAAGGACTTAACTGGACTTATTCAACTAACAGAAGAAATCCATAATCAAGCGAAAGGAATTCGCTTAAAAATGGAAGAAAATGATGCGGAACAATTGGAAGCTTTGCAACGGATTCTTGAAAAACGTGGAGAAGCGATTCAAAAGCTAGATACATGTATGCAGCAAAAAAAAATTCAGTGGACGAATGAAGATAAAGAAATCATCACTCAACTTAAAGAGTATGAGCAAAAGCTTCAGCCATTAATGAATGGACTGCATCAGTCTTTTTTAAGTCAAATGAACAGCATTAGCCAAAAAAAACAAGTCTCCCAAAAGTATATTGGAGCTTATCAAAATACGACAACAGAAGGTTCATTCATCGATAAACGGAAGTGAAATTTAGGAGGATATTAAATGTCAATTATCAACCCGTATCAAACCTATCAGCAAAATTCTGTCATGACAGCTTCTCCGCAGGAGCTTACACTAATGCTTTACAACGGCTGTATAAAGTTTATTAAACTAGCTAAAAAAGCAATGGTAGAAAAGAACTTTGAGGAAAAAAACACAAATGTAATTAAGGCGCAGACTATTATTCAAGAGTTACATGTTACATTAAATCAAGAAATTGAAGTTTCCTTAAATATGGCAAAGTTATATGAATATATGTACAATCGCTTAATAGAAGCAAATACAAAAAATGACTTGGAAACTTTAGAAGAAGTAGAAGGTCACGTTGTCGAATTGCGCGACACATGGAAGCAAGTCATGGAGCTTGTGAAAGTAAAAGCCATAACCGGCATCTAATCGTGATTTACTAGAAGAATGTTGTAGTCTAAGAATTGAAATGAGGTATTGATGTGGATAAGACATCAGGGTTTGGCTTTATACTTGGTTTTCTGGTTTTAGTCGGCGGGATGATTTTAAAAGGTTCCAATCCAACTGCTTTAGTTAATCCAGCAGCACTTACGATTATTTTTGCCGGAACGGCTGCCTGTATACTAATTGCGTTTCCATTAAATGAAATGAAGAAAATTCCTAGCTTATTTAAGGTTATTTTTACTGAGTTGAAAATTCCTTCTATAAGAGAATTGATTCCTATGTTTACAGAATGGGCAATGATGGCAAGAAAAGAAGGACTTTTGGCATTGGAAGAGGAGTCAGAAAAGGTAGAAGATCCGTTTTTACAACGAGGATTAAAGATGGTGGTTGATGGTCAATCACAGGAATACATTCGTGAAATGATGGAAGAAGAAATTTATGCGATGGAAGAAAGACATGAACTTGGTGCGAAAATTTTTACACAAGCAGGTACGTATGCACCGACCTTAGGGGTACTTGGGGCTGTAATCGGCCTGGTGGCAGCTCTTGGTCATTTGGAAGATGTCGCGTTACTAGGTAAATCCATTTCAGCGGCATTTATTGCCACCTTGTTCGGAATCTTCACGGGGTATGTCATATGGCATCCATTTGCTAATAAACTGAAACGTAAATCTGCACAAGAAGTAAAAATTAAACAGATTATGCTGGAAGGATTGCTAGCCGTTCAAGAAGGTCTACCAGTGCGTACTGTGGAAGAGAAATTGTTAACGTATTTACCAGCAAAAGATCGAGTACTTGAACCAGAAGAAAAAGTAGGTGTTCGTGTTGAAGCGTAAGCACAAGCATGAAGATCATGTTGATGAATCATGGTTAATCCCTTATGCCGATATTTTGACGCTTTTACTGGCACTTTTTATTGTATTATTTGCGGCAAGTCAAGTGGATGCCCAAAAATTCAAAGCAATTTCTGATTCTTTTAATAGTGCATTGCAAGGTGGGACCGGTGTACTGGACAGTGAATCTGTAATAGAAAATCCAGCTCAAATTCCCGAGTTTGGTGAAGTTAATCATACCGATGGAGATCCAAATGAAATGACACCCGAACAAGACCAAAAAGAACTTGGGGAACTTCAAGCAAAAATTGAAGCTTACATTGACGAAAAAGGTTTATCTCCTAGACTGCAAACAGAGCTAACAACCAAGGGGTTGATGCTTAAAATAAAAGAAGGCGTTTTATATGCTTCTGGTAGTGCGGATATTACAAGTGATTCAAGAAACATCGCTGTTGAAATTTCTAAGTTGCTAGTAACAGACCCGCCAAGAAATATTTATATAGAAGGTCATACGGATAATGTTCCAGCAAATTCAGCTGAATTTCCGTCAAACTGGGAATTAAGCTCTTCTAGAGCCATTAATTTCATGAAAATCCTTCTTGAAAACAAGAATTTAGATCCGAAAAAATTCAGTGCAACTGGGTATGGTGAGTACCAACCAATCGCTTCAAATGATACGTCAACAGGCAGAGCTGAAAACCGTCGAGTGGCAGTATTGATCGCACCATATGAGCAACAAAATTAACCACTTAGAGGTGTACCATGGGGAAATTAAAAAAGATTCTACTCATTATTATTATTGCAGCAATTATTGCCGCAGGAGCCATCTATTACTTTGAATTCAGTTCATTTGGTCCTAAAGGTGAAATAAGTGAAAAAACAGCAACAGTAGCAACAGCGGAAGAACTGGCCGAGTTAAGTATAGATACCGATGTCATCACAACCAATTTGGCATCAGCGGGAAACTTCGGGATTGTTCAATTTAATATTTTATTGAGTAGTGAAGAAGCAAAGTTAGAAACAGAAAAGCGGAAAGCTGAAGTACGGGCTGCCATTATTTCTACCGTTGCAGGGTTTACAAAAGACCAGTTAATTGGCAAGGAAGGCATTGAACTTCTTGAAAAAGAACTTTCTTTGAAACTAGGCAAGATTGTAGATACAGGTAAAGTAGAACGAGTATTAGTAACTGAGTTTAAATTGCAATAAAGGACTAAACATTTTCGATGAAATGCCGATATTAACAATATAAAGAATCAGGTGATTCACATATGCCGTTGAACCGGTTAGATAACTGTAGAATTTGTGGGAAATTATTTTTGAGAGATCATTCGGATTATTGCTTAGAATGTTATAAAGAAGTTGAGCAAGAATTTAAAAGCGTTATTGGATTTTTAAAAATCGAGAAAAACCGCAATGCTACGATTGAAGAGGTGAGTGAATTCACGGATGTTTCTTTAACGCGAATTGCAGACTTCATTCGAGATGGTCGTATTTATGCTGAGGACTATCCAAATCTAGGTTATCCATGCGCGCATTGTGATAAAGTGATAAAAAGACAAATGCTATGCGATAACTGTTTCAATCAATTTACAACTGATGTTGATAAAACATTAAAGAGAGACAATTTCTTTAAAGAGGTTGAAAATAATCAACAAGTACAATCGAAGTCTCAACAATACTGGAAGTTAAAGAAATAAAAATAAACGACATGGTGGTGAGGGAATGAATATCGACAAAACAACTGCTTCTTCCTTTGTTCAATCTTATCAAAAGCAAATGCAAGTATCCCAAGTTGAAAAAACAAGACCGATTCAAAAGGAAGATCAGTTGCAAATTTCAAACCAAGCCAAACAAATGTTTGAAAGCCAAACGGAAATCGATGTGGAGAGACAGGAAAAAATCAACACATTGAAAGCTCAGATTCAATCCGGAGACTATCAAGTCGACAGTAAAAAAGTGGCAGAAAAAATGCATCAATTTTGGTTCGGTCAATAGTATTCCGTCTTAAAAAGGAGGGTGTCGGGTGCTGCAAGTAATCGTCACGACGCTGCAGGAATTAACTAATATTCAAAAGCAACTCATAGCCTATGCAGAACAAAAGAGAACGGTATTAATTGAGCGTAAAGTTGATGAATTAAATCAACTGGTGACGGATGAAGCGAAGCTGTTGCAACAGCTCGAGCAACTTGAAAATGAGCGTGTAAGGCTGGTAGGAAGTGTGATGCAACAGCATCCGTCTCTTAGCTTTAACGAATTCATTGAACAACTTTCAGATGAAGCAACAAAAAACAACATACAACTACAAATGAAAACTCTACAACAGCTCATGGTTGAGTTACAAGCCAAAAATAAAGTGAATGAGAGACTTTTGAAAGACTCGATGAGCTTTGTTCACCATATGATTGACCAGGTTACAAAAACAAAGAAACAAACGTACAATTATCAATCCCCAGTGGGCCAACAAAAATCACAAACAAGCGGTCGTGGCTTTTTCGATACAAAAGCTTGATTGAGATTAGAAGAAAGGGACATGCATGGTGTCAACATTTCACGGATTAGAACTTGGAAAGCGCGGGTTAATGGTTGGTCAAGCAAGTATCGCAACAACGGGTCATAATATCGCGAATGCCAATACCAAAGGCTATTCACGCCAAACAGTGAATACAGGTACTTCACCTTCACTGGACATTTGGACGAACAATGGAGTCAATCAGTTAGGTTCAGGGGTAACGATGGAATCGATTACCCGCGTACGTGACCAATTCTTAGATGCAAAGTATCGAGACCAAAACGGAACACTTGGAGAATGGTCTATTTCACAAGAGACACTGGATCATCTGGAAATGATTATCAATGAGCCAAGTAATACTGGACTTCAATCAGCGATGGATCAATTATCGGGGGCTTGGCAGGACTTAGAAAATGATCCGAATAGCGCATCTGCGAAGGCGGTTTTAAAAGAACGTGCACAAGAATTTGTGAATACCGCTCAGACAATATACAGTTCAATGGAAACTTTAAAAAGTGACTTGACCCAACAAACTTCAGAAAAAATTGAAGAAGTGAACGGTTATTTAAAACAGATAGCGGCACTGAATCAAAGTATTAAGCGTACAGGCGCTAATGCAAATGATTTGCTGGATCGACGTGATGCACTGGTAGAAGAGCTTTCGAAAATGGTTTCCATTAAAGTAGAATCTTTATCAGATGGGACAAACAACATTAGATTGAGTTCTAATAACGATTCACTTGTTAATGGGATAAACCACACAGATATTGAGGATCAAAGTGAATTACCAGAGGGAAACAAACTATTCGGCGGTGAATTGGCTGGAATTACAAAATCATTGGAGACCGTTAAGGATTATCAAGGCAACCTAACGAAAACGGTCAAAGATTTTGCTAATGCGAATGGGATGTCACTTGACAGTCCAACTAGCGAGAGCTTATTTACCAAAGAACAAGGTGTCTTTACAATTGGAAAATTTGCCGTCAATACTGATGCAGTCAAATATACTGCACCAGCCAATATGGAAGAAATCTCGAAAGACGCAAAAAAATCCTTCCAGGCACTGGTATCTAAACTCGGAGCAGAAAGCCAGTCTGCAACAAACTACGTTGCAAACTATGAAGCTGCATTGCTTGCAACAGACAGCCGACGTCAATCAGTTACAGGTGTTTCGCTTGATGAAGAAATGGCGAATTTAATCAAGTTTCAACATTCTTATAGTGCAGCGGCACGAATGGTCTCAACTACAGATCAACTGCTAGATACATTAATTAACCGCATGGCACAGTAATCTGGAAGGTTAGGAGGTAAATGATGATGAGAGTTACACAACAAATGCTACATCAAAATTCCGTTCGCCATATGAATCAAAACTTGGGTCGAATGGAAAAAACCAATAATCAATTATCATCAGGAAAACTACTTCACAAACCTTCTGATGACCCGTATGCAGTTAGTAAATCCATGAACTTAAAAA
>Ga0209013_10005325_pt1 | contig 11107 bp, 8 predicted proteins | sample Cruoilmetagenom2_FD_187291 | JGI IMG/M metagenome (GOLD analysis project Ga0209013, IMG submission 187291) | Oil polluted marine microbial communities from Coal Oil Point, Santa Barbara, California, USA - Sample 2 (SPAdes) (version 2) | ecosystem: Environmental > Aquatic > Marine > Oil seeps ...
CACATGATTTATGCCATAGCCAGATTGAATATTTAAGCAATTCTATCGATTTAAATAGAAAAGACAGAGCGAAGCGATACCACAAATCTTCAATCTTCAATCTTCAATTCCGGCTTGTCCGGGTTGGGAATTACCCGATCAGGCTGGCGGTCATTTTCAGTAGTTCTTCAGCCTCCGGCGGTTTTTCGATATAGGCTTCCGGTTTCGGAATCGGTTTTTCCAGCCGGGCATTCACCATATTCAAATAATGAGAAAATGTTTTTTGGGCCACGGCCGAAAGCATAATAACCGGTATGGTTTTAAGGGTTTTATCCGTTTTAAGCTGCCGGTACATATGCACACCGCCTTCTCCGGGCATCATCACATCTAAAATGACCAGATCCGGCAATAAATCCCTGGCTTTGATCAAACCTTCATTTCCATCCCTGGTCATAACCGGTGCGTAGCCACTGGTTTCCAGCAGGGTGGATATGAAGATTCGCATATCCAATTCATCTTCTACAATGAGTACCGTCTTCTTATTCATTCAAAATTCCCATCCCTTCCAGCTGCAATTGCTGTCACCAGCCATGATGGTCAGGCAACTTTATCAGGATGATTGACACTGGCCACCGGACAGGCAGAGCGCAAAACGACCTGTTCCACGGTGCTGCCGAGGACCGCTTCCTCCGGATCAATCTCTCGGGTGTGGTGTGCCATAACAATGAGATCACCCGTCCTCTCACGCGCGAACTTTAAAATTTCGATATAGGGAACACCTTCGCGCACCTCGATATCGTAGTTGTCATAGCCGTTCATTTTAGACACATACCGCTTTTTCATTTTTTTACGGGCGCTTTCAATCAGCTGCTCGATTTCTTCCTGTCCCAAAATCCGGCCGGCAGATGTGGAGCCGATATCGCAGGCATGGAACAGATGCAGCTTGGCACCGACCTCTTTGGCCAGATTATAGGCAAACATATAAGCCGAATCGGCGGCTTTGGAAAAATCGGTCCCGAAAACGATATTGGAAAACAGCCTCCAGCAGGTTGTACACGGACGGCTGATGATGACCACGGGACAGCGGGCAGCTTTAGCTACTTTTTGCATGGTGCTGCCCACCACAGGTCGATAGCGGGTGGCACCGATGTCCTCCTGCCGGGTGTGGGAACCCATAATGATGAGATCGATGCCTTTTTTGCGCGCCATTCTCAAAATCTCTCTGTGGGGAATTCCGACCGTGGCTTCAATTTCGACATTTTCACTATCTTCCAAAAGAGCGCCGTAGGTATTTTTCATCTCTTCCTTGACCCACTCGACATAATCCGGATCCGGCTGTTCCGTTTCACCGGTCCTGACATCTGTAACAAAGGGACTGTAACCCCGGCTGGGGATGCCGAGGACATGGAAAATGGTGAGCTTGGCATCCCACTTCAGTTGCAGATCAAACGCCACTTTGGCGGCATTGTCACAGGTGGGTGACGCGGTTGTGGCAAACAGGATTTTGGTAAACATGACTCACCTCCTAAGTTGGCATTGTTCAGGGGTAACATGAAAGCTGAGTTCCCAGATAATTCCGTCAATGAATTCAAACAGGGTGAACACCGTATCAAATTCAAATATGTCTACACGGTCCCCAAAAACCACATGTTTAAGTCTTCCCAGATTTAACGGCATATCCAGCAAACTGTTTAGCTGCAGTGACCTAATCTCAACGGTCTCGTTTTTTTGGATCCCTGTTATAGAACTGTAAATTTCCAATCGTTTCTCAGGATATCCAATCATTTCTACGGTTTTAGTGAATGCGAGATAATCCAGTGCTTCTGATTCACATCCCTGTTGCGGACAGGCCAAATACTGCTCGGTGTAAGTGGGCAAAAATGAATTCAGCTTCCCAAGCAGTGCGTATTTGCCGATCATCTCAAAGAAGCTGCGCAATGTGTACCCCTCTTCAAGTTCGATCTGAAAGCTGAGATATTTCAAGACATCAGAGTCCACCGCGCTCTGCTTGTAGTGAATCGTTCCGTCTCTTTTTAATGATACTGCATACATTGGGCTTCTCGTTGGTTCGGTAATTAATTCACCAGTTGATAAATAAGGTGTTGCATCCGATGGTCTTATCCTCTGGTTGAGCATTTATCGTGCCAAATACAGAATCAAGACTGGCGGAAATAATATTTATAGCTATTTTAATAGGTTATATTATATTGAACTCGCATGACAGGATTAGAGACGAAATAACGGATGTTGCAATAATGCGACTAACTCCTGAATTATTTTGGGTGAATAAAATAATTCTAATACTAGAATTCTATTAATTTTCAAATAATTAGAGATGAAATCCAGGTTTTGCGGGTCGCCGAAAAGGCCGTTGCGGGAGTTGGAACATTATGCAACATTTGTTGCATCAGATTATACTTGCGGGCTAAACCGTGCGTATAATTTCTCAGATAGATATATTGAATTTTTTTATTTTACGCCAAAGGGTTGTGCGGTTGATATTAAGTGCGGCGGCAGTTTTTCCTTTATTCCAGCTATTTTTTTGCAGCATCGCCAGAATCATTTGTTTCTCGCTGATTTCAAGTTCTTCACCCGGCATATGGGTTTCACCAGGCGGCCACGACCGCAAAAGATCCTGCTGGAGTGCCAGGGGCAAGTGGTTTCGTTCGATGGTCTCGCCCTGACAAACGATCAAGGCATGCTCGATAATGTTTTCCAGCTCTCTGACGTTGCCGGGATAATCGTGATTTAAAAGAACATCCATGGCATTTTTTGAAAATTTTTCTACCCGGGTTTCCCGCGTTGTGCGCAAACGCTTTAGAATATGGGAAATTAAGAGCGGAATATCGCCCCGGCGATTTTTTAGGGGCGGCAGCTCCAAACGCATCACATTCAGCCGGTAGAAAAGATCTTCCCGAAAATGTCTTTCCTTTACCAGCTGCCTTAAATTTTGATTGGTTGCCGAAATAATACGGACATCCACTTTGGTGGTTTTGCGGCTGCCCAGAGGATAAAACTCCCTGTCTTCCAGGACCCGCAGCAGTTTCGCCTGCAGCGATAGCGGCAAGTCTCCGATTTCATCCAGAAAAATGGTTCCCCGGTCGGCGTCCTGAAACCGTCCCGGCTTGTCATTGTCGGCTCCCGTGAACGCCCCCTTGACATAGCCGAACATTTCGGATTCAAGAAGGTTGTCGGGCAGCGCCGCGCAATTGACTTTTATCAGAGGCTTTTGGGACCGCGAGCTGGCATTGTGGATTACTTTGGCAAGCACATCCTTGCCGGTTCCGGTGGGACCTTCAATTAAAATGGTTGCCTCACTGGCCGCCAGCACGGGTATGATTTCAAAAATTTTCTGAATGGCAGGATCCTTACCGACCATATCATAAAAGGTATAACGCCCTTTTATTTCGCTATTAAATTGATATTTTAACGATAAGTCCGTAATGGTTGCCAGACCGCCGACAATCCGCCCGTCCTCATTTTTGAGCGCCATGTAGTTGGCCCGTACCGGAATGATCTGTCCATCCCGGGTTCTTAGCTCTCCTTCGGCGCTCGACCGCGCCTGACCATCGGCAATCGTCTCGTTGAACAGTAACATCCCCGGGCTGGAAGGCTCGCCAAATACCGTGCTGCAGGATTTTCCCAGGACATCCCCCCGGCTGAATCCCGTGATGGTTTCAGCCGTGGTGTTGAAAAAGGCAATATGTCCACCGCGATCCACGGTCAGAAGACCGATATCAAGATTGTCCAGAATGATCTTTAAGCGGCGGTCATCATGCCGCACCCGTTCAAGAAGATCTTTTAAAGCCGATTGGTCCTGGAAAATTTCGATACAGCCCAAGGGCTTTTGATCCGGTCCGTAGACGGGCGACACGATCTTGGTGATGCTGTAGGTTTCATTATTCTGACCGGTTACCTCGACATCCACACAGCCCGATTTACGGCCATTTTCCACCGCTTCTAAATAGGTGCATTCGCCATCGCAAAACGAATCCATCAGCCGGTCGTGACAGTATTGACCTCGAAAATCAGAGGCTTTGAATCCGGTGAGTATTTCTGCAGAGTGATTCAAAGAAATAATTTTGCGATCCGGCGACAGAACAATAACGCCCATGGAGAAATAGTCGAAAATATCGCCAAGCTGACTGTATTTGATGAGGATATCATCCATAGGCGCCTATAAATTGTTTTTGTGAATTTTGTGGCAATATCTTTGTGAGCGAAAATCAAATTTCTCAAAGAATTGCCTAAAATGCCTAAATTGCACTAAAATGCCTAAAGTTAAGGTCCGCCTCCGGCGGATCGATTCCAACCCGGGCCAAGAACAGGATATGCGATTATCTTTACTTACGGGTTGCACGCTTTTGCCGGAGCAAGATACCCGGCGTTTTAAATAAAGCCGGCGCGCAGCGACACCACAATTTTAGGCATTTTAGCTCACTTTAGACATTTTTCAGGCTTATCAACTTTTTCTTGAAGCCCTTGGGGTATTCTAATCACAAAGGTAGACCCGGCGCCTTCTTTCGATTCGGCAATGATTTGACCATTATGTTCGTCGATGATCTTCTTGGTGATCATCAAACCGATGCCGGTCCCTTCGGTTCCCTTGGTGCTGAAAAAACTTTGGAAAATTTTCTTTTTTACATCCGCGCTCATTCCACAGCCGGTATCCTCAACCTGATATTCCAGCCCCCCACCGCGAATTTTTTTTGTACAAACCATCACCTTTTTTTCTTTTTTACCGACATCGTTATGGATGCAGGCATCAATAGCGTTTGTCAACAGATTCAGCAGGCTGTGATGGATGAGGTCAGGATCAAAATAACATGTGCCCAAACTCTTGCCAAACTGGGTGCTCAATTCAATTCCGTGCTCTTTGGCCCGGGGACGCATAAGCTCGACAGCCTCCCGGACCGGCTGGTTGGGATCACAGGCCTGAAAATCCGGCCGGATGTCTTTGGCATAATCAAGAAGGTCCAGGGATAAATTGGTTATCTTGTCAACATTGCCTTTTATCATTTCCCAGCCCTGCATCAGGTACTTTTTCTCACTCAGTTCGATGCCTTTTTCCAGGACAAATGTTCCCCCTTTGAGACCCCCGGCAATATTCTTTATGGCGTGAGACAGCCCGGCCACAGTTTGTCCAATCGCCGCCAGCCGTTCGGCTTCAACCAGCTTTTTGGTCTTATCGCGGACGAGCTGCTCCAGGTTGTGGGTATAATCATTTAGCTTCCGGCGCATGGTGATTCGTTCTTGGGCCCTTTTTAAAGCAAATTCCAAAACCTCATCGTTGATGGGTTTGGTCACAAAATCCGCGGCCTCATATTTAACGCTTTTTATGGCCAGGTCCATATCGCCGTGTCCGGTAATCATGATAACTTCGGTAGCGGGGCTCACCCGTTTTAACGTGCGCAAAAGCTCAAGGCCGTCCATCTCGGGCATCTTTATATCGGTCAACACAATCGCCGGCCGGATATCCTCGAAAATTTGCAGGGCTTCGGCGCCCGATGCAGCCGTATGCACACGATACCCCATATCCGCCAACAAAATGCTTAAAACCTTGCGAATTCCTTCCTCGTCATCGACCAATAGGATTGATTTTTCCATCAGTTCTCTCTGGCGATTGGAAATTTGATAATGAAGCGAGCGCCTTCATTTTTTTTGGAAACGGCCCGGATACTGCCCTTGCAATCTTTAATAATGCCATAGCTGATGGAAAGACCCAGACCGGTGCCTTGACCGACTTTTTTGGTGGTATAAAACGGTTCGAATATTCGTTCCAGCATCGAATCCGGAATTCCAGGTCCGGAATCGCCTACCTCAATTGTAATTTTTTTATCATCGGAGCTGGTTTTCAGCGTAATTTTCTTTTCTCCTTTTTGATGAGGCAGCGATTGCCATTTTTCATCAATGGCATCCCGGGCATTGATCAAAAGATTGATAAAAACCTGTTCCAGACGATTGGGATCGGCCAATATCAGGGCAAGATCGGGTGCAAGATCCCAGACGACCTCAATTCCTCTGACTTTTAGCTGCTGGCCCAAAATTTCAAGCGCCCTTTCGAGTACATCGTTTATCCGGACCTTTTCCAGGGTTAGATCCGATTGGCGACCAAATTGTCGCATATGGTTGATAATTTTGGCCGCACGGTCTACATAGGAATCGATCTCCGTGGCCATGGTAGACAAGATCTCATCATCGATCTTTTCTTTTCTATCGATTTTCCTTATGAAGAAACGACTGGCCGTTTTAATAACCGCAAGGGGTTGGTTAAGTTCATGGGCCACCCCGGTGGCCATTTCACCCAATGTGGCCATTTTACTGGCCTGGATTAATTGCTGTTCGGCTTCGAGCCGTTTGGTAACATCACTGGTCGTAACCAGCAGCGCTTTTCCTCCCGGATAGTCAGAGGGTGAAATCCGGATATTTACAAAGAGGGGATCACCGCTGCCGTTGAAATGTCTGACCTGGTTGATGACGGACGATGTTTTGATCAAATTCTCATAATATTCTCTTTCTTCTTTTCTAAACAGGCTCAAAAAAGAGGTGCCGCTGATTTCCTCTTTTTTGTATCCATAGACACTTTCCACACTGGCGTTACAGTCGAGTATCTCAAGGGTGTCCATCTCGAGAACGAAGACCGGGTTGGGGATATTGGCGAAGATGGCGGAATATTTTTTCTCTGATTTTTTTAACTCTTCTTCCAGCAATTTGATGTGGGTCACATCAAGACTCATCTCCATGGCGGCAATGATTTCGCCCTCCTGATTCTTGATCGGAGCGGTATTGACAAGCCAGTGTGTCGGTGTTCCATCCTTGTTGAATCCCTTCTCCTCGCTGAAATGCGAAAGACCGTCTTCAAATGTCTGCTCAACCGGGCAGATCTCACATTTTTGATTCCGTCCCTTGTAAGCGGCGTAACAGTATTCGCCGGGTTGGGGACTGAATTTTTGATTGAATTCCCGATTGTAGCGAATCAGTCGGTAGTTACGATCCTGAACGGTGATAATACAGGGTACCCGCTCAAACAGCGTCTGGTATTCATCTCGCTGCTTGTTGAGTTCCTGCTGCTTATCGCCAATCTTTTTGGCCATCTTGCTGATCGCCACCGACAATTGACTCATTTCATCTTCAGGGTCGGTTTCGATCTGAGAGAAATACTCCCCGTTTGCAATCAGCTGGGTTTCATTCATCATTTTATTTACAGGGCCTTTTACAAAGCGTAAAATAAAAAATAGAATAACTGCGGAAGTAAATAGGAACAAGAATACCGCAAATCCCACCAGCCACTTTTCAAAAAGCAATATTTCTTTATCGGTCTCATCCAGCGACACAACAACATCCAGGGCTCCCAGAACCCTCTTGCCCTCGGGGTGAACATGGCAGGAGTTTGATGAACATCCGGGCTCGTTGTAAATCGGGCTGATGATTCCCAGCAGTCGATAACCATTCGGGGAGGAGAAGATGCGTGTCCTTTCGGCCAGACTCAGTTGCGACTGGGGCGGGTTCGAGCGATGACAAACAAAGCAGGCCTCGGCTTTAATGTTGGTGACCTGATCAACTTCCGAATGGAAGTTCGAATATTTTATCTGCCCCTCTTTGTTGTAGATTCGTATGTTTTCAAGGTTCTTCGCCGTAGCGACTTTTTTTATAATACGGTTAATATCACCTCTTAAATTGTTCATCATGGCATAGTGGGCGCTAAGCTTAACGGCGGTGGTTAAGGTATCGGCGCTGGAAACGATGCCGTCCATCAGTTTTTTTTTCTGGTATTTAATGTTAAAATAAGACCAGACGGACACACTGAGAAACAGGCTCAGACCAACCAGGATGAGCAATTTTGAAATCAGGCTGCGGCGAATTTTTTGTAAAATTTTTAACATGTTTAAACACTAAGGACATGAACTATTCAGTTTTCCGACGGCAATAGCTCCGCTATTAACCTGCAAAGTTCCTCGGCATCGGGGGGTTTTTCCATGTAAGCCTCAGGTTCGGGGACCTGCCTTCCGCTTTGAGGATTCAACACTCTGATGGAATATTGAACCAATTTCATAAAATCTGCAAGGGGAAATCGGCAACGTGATCAGTAGGCATCTTTAGCGTGCAACACCAGACATACTAAAACCCGCTTTCTTTTTTCAAATATTCGAAAAACAGCATCCTTAAAATCCTTGTGGGCCATCCAGTTGCCCCCCAGGGGTTCGATCAGCGGGCACATCATCAAGTATTTGCACAATTTTAAATAACTTTTCCTTCCCAAAGCTGTTCCAGAAAAATGTTCCAGGGCAGTATTTCAATATTATCTTCCGTCCTGCGGGGATTAAAATCCAGCGACACCAATATGCTTCGCCGTATTGAATATTCTTCTTTGAATCGACGTAATCCTTTTAAGTGGGAATCATTGGCTAACTTCGTCGATTTTACTTCAATGGATATTTCATGATCTCCGAGAATGAAATCAACCTCAACCCCGGATGAGGTTCTCCAAAAACAGACCGGGTAAAATAGTTCCGAATAACTGGAATGTGCTATGATTTCCATCCATATAAAATGTTCAAAAGCCCGGCCAAAAAGCTCGGACCCCTGTAAGATGGTTCCTCTGCGACTAAGGTGAATCACAGGGGCAAGGTCAAAAAAGTAGAACTTGGGGCTGGTGATAAGTCGCCGCTTTTTACGTTTTCGAAATGCGGGTAACTGCCGTCCAATCAGTGTGTCTTCCAGAATCTGGAAGTATTCCTTTACCGTCGGACTGGAAACCCCGCATTCACGGGCAATATTGGTGAAATTTAGCATCTCACCATTCGACAGAGCTGCTATTTCAAGAAATCGGCTAAAGGCGGGAATATTCCTTGTCAAAGCTTCTGCAACAATCTCTTCCTTAAGGTAATCCCCAACGTATGATTGGATCAGTCTCGCAGGTTTCGCGGCATCATAATGCCGAGGTATCAATCCTGAATTCAGCGCTTTTATCAATGAAAAATCGGGGATTTCCGAACAAATCAACGGATACAGTTCATAGCGGATAGCACGCCCGCCAAGCAAATTAGCATGACCATGCCTTACCTTGCGCGCACTCGATCCGCATAAAATAAACCGTAACCCCTTATTTTCCATCAACCAATGAACTTCATCTAGAAGAATTGGGATTTTTTGGATTTCATCTATAATGATTGGATCTTTTTGGGAGGTGGCGTCAAGTCCTGCCGCCAGGCATTGCTCACGAATTATGCTTGGCCTGCGTAAAAGCCGCTGATATTCCGTGGACAGCAAAAGATCAAAACGAATTGAATGCGGAAAAAGAGCGCGTAAAAGAGTGCTTTTTCCCGTCTGGCGGGGTCCCCAGAGAAAACAAGTTTCCTGCGAACTTAGGTTTAAATTTTGGATTCGATTATACATGTATATTTAAAATTGTCTTTTAAATTTACATGAAATATACAGCTTATACTTTGATTGAGCAAGCTTTTTTTGAACGATTACCTTTTACCTATGTTTTTTTATAAACCGGAAACTTTCGACACAAATCGGCAACGTCTTGTGACACCCTCGCAAGGACATCACTTCTATTTCTACCTACCATGGCGGTATCCATCAATTCCACAATCTGAGCAATTTCGATCTCGCTCATACCCCGGGTTGTAACGCCCGGGCTGCCGATTCGAATACCGCTGGTGACATCGGGCTTCTCGGGATCGCCCGGAATGACATTGCGATTGAGGACGATTCCCACCGCCTCCAGTACTTTTTCAGCAACGTCACCGGTTAAACCCTTTGATCTCAAATCAACCAGGATCAGGTGATTGTCGGTCCCGCCGGACACGATGCGATAGCCTTTGTTTTCAAACCCGGCGGCAAAGGCAGCGGCATTTTCCAATGTCTTTATTTGCTCCTCTTTGAAACCCGGTTCCATGGCCAGCTTGAAGCACACCGCCTTGGCCGCCAGCAGGTTAAGAGAGGGCGTTCCCTGGGCACCCGGAAAGATGGTTTTGCTGATTTTTCTTTCATGCTCTCTTTTGCATAAAATCACACCGCCCCTACCCCCTTTTAGGGTTTTATAGGTGGTAAAGGTCACAAAATCCGCATGGAAAACCGGACTGGGAATGACCCCGGCAGCAACCAGACCGGCAATGTGTGCCATGTCCACCAGTAGATAGGCTGAAACACTTTTGGCAATGTCAGACATTTTTTTGTAATCAATCAGCCGGGAGTAGGAACTGGCGCCGGCAATGATCATGCGCGGCCTGAATGTCTCTGCCGCTTCCCGCACCTCATCGTAGTCAATTCGCTCGGTCCGGGCATCTAATCCGTAATGCTGAAAGTGAAAGCATTTGCTGGTGACAGAAGAAGGGTCTCCGTGGGAGAGGTGGCCGCCATGGGATAACTTCATAGAAAGGATTCTATCACCGACATCGAGAACTGAAAAATAAACCGCCAAATTGGCCGAAACCCCGCTGTGGGGTTGAAGGTTGGCATGATCGGCATGGAACAACCGCTCCGCTCTTGAGACTGCCAGGCTTTCAAGCGCATCGGCATGTACACAACCGGCATGGAACCGGTGGCCGGGATAGCCTTCCGCGGCCTTGGTGCTGAAAATCGATCCCTGGGCTTCCAGAATCGATCGGGGTGCATGATTTTCAGCTGCAATCAGATCCAGGGAATTTTCAATTCTCGCTTCTTCCAGCTGAATGATCTTGGCAACTTCAGGATCATCGTTCGGTAAATAGTGCATTGATCTGATCTCCTATACAAATGGATGATTCATATAATGGAGACAAGGATTTGTAAATAAAAATGGGGTGGCAGTGAATGCCACCCCATAAAGAGAGTTGGTGGAGGAGATAATAGAAGTGGTTTCAAAAGCCACCCGGCACTTGGATGGGGTGGCTGTATATTTTTATTAAATTTGGAGTCAACAATTTGTATTTACAAACATAAGAACCATCAGATGCAAAGAAGTTACAAAAAAATTTGGATATTGGCATCCCCCCGATTCATTCTTGCTCCATCTCAAGGGAGTGATTATCGTAAGAGTGGACTTTTTTTAATCTGAAAAAACCGATCCGGCTTGATTCAGTTTTAAATCACCGGAATCCGGTATTGATGATGGAGGCAACTGCTATGCAAAAGAAAC
>Ga0209013_10005326_pt1 | contig 11105 bp, 10 predicted proteins | sample Cruoilmetagenom2_FD_187291 | JGI IMG/M metagenome (GOLD analysis project Ga0209013, IMG submission 187291) | Oil polluted marine microbial communities from Coal Oil Point, Santa Barbara, California, USA - Sample 2 (SPAdes) (version 2) | ecosystem: Environmental > Aquatic > Marine > Oil seeps ...
TAGAACTAAATTCGCCTGTTACCTACCTCTTAGCTCTCAATGAACAGCGTATCTTGCTCAATGAATTATTAGGTGAAACTATCCGGCTAAGGTATACCGGAAAAATTCACTGTATTCACTGTGGCAGAACCAGCAGTAAAAGTTTTAACCAGGGTTATTGTTATCCCTGTTTTAAAAAACTGGCTCAATGTGACATCTGTATTATGAGTCCGGAAAAATGTCACTATGACCAGGGTACCTGTCGGGAACCTCAATGGGGACTGGATAATTGTATGCAGGCACATTATGTCTACCTGGCCAATTCCTCAGGATTAAAAGTAGGCATTACTCGCGGCAATCAGATCCCCATACGCTGGATTGATCAGGGTGCTATTCAGGCGCTGCCGATTTTTAAAGTCAGCAGTCGTTATTATTCAGGTGTCCTGGAGGTTTTGTACAAAAAGGAAGTGTCCGACCGGACTCAGTGGCAAAGGATGTTGAAAGGTCAGGTTGAAGAAATGAATCTGCTGGAACAGCAGCAGAAATTATACGAACTTTTTTCTCCACAGCTTGATGAAATTAGCGCAGAGCTTCCAGAGGGAGCCATTGTTCCTGTTGAAAATGATGCAATGACAGAAATTCTTTATCCGGTGCAGGAATATCCTGAAAAAATTAAATCATTTAATCTGGATAAACAGGCATTGCTGGAAGGGACTCTGATGGGGATCAAAGGACAATATCTGATATTAGATACCGGTGTGATTAATCTGCGTAAGTTTTCCGGCTATCATATTGATTTCACTGTGGAGTAATCTTCTGTGCCTGATAATTTCTTTGGCGCAGAGGGTACTTTCTCCTGTATTATTTTCACCAGTCCGGAGCAATCCAGTCCATACTCATGGTGAATTTCCTGTTGACTGCCGTGTTCAGGAAAGTGATCCGGCAGACCCAGATTGATGACCGGACATATTGATGTCTCGCTAATAAGCACTTCATTTACTGCGCTGCCGGCGCCGCCCAATACGGTGTTATCTTCAAGTGTGAGCAATAAATCACTGGCTTTGGCCTGCTGCAGAATCATATGAATATCCAGAGGTTTAATGAAGCGCATATTAATAACTCTGACGTGGTAAGAGTCTTTCAATTCAGTTGCCGCATCCAACGCTTCATTTAACAGGCAGCCAAAACTGAGAATGGAAATGATTTTAAGCTTTCCCTCAGCCTGTTGATTATCCAGAACTAATTCAGCCTTACCTTTTTCAAGCTGGAGCGGCTGTTGCTTATTAATTGTTTTACCCGGGCCTTTGCCTCGGGGATAACGTACTGCTGCCGGGGTGTTTAACGCAAAACCAAAATCCAGCATGTGATAACATTCGTTTTCATCAGCCGGAGCCATAATGGTCATATTTGGAATGCAGCGCATAAAGCTTAAATCAAAACTACCCGTATGAGTTGCGCCGTCTGCACCGACAATACCACCCCGATCAATGGCAAATAAAACTGCTAAGTTCTGTAATGCAACATCGTGAATAAGCTGATCATAGGCTCGCTGTAAAAAACTGGAGTAAATAGCAACAACTGGTTTTAAGCCTTCACAGGCCATTCCGGCAGCCAGAGTAACGCTATGCTGCTCAGCAATACCGACATCATAATATCGATCGGCAAATTGTTCAGAAAAATCTACCAGGCCGGAACCTTCGCGCATGGCGGGTGTAATACCGATCAACTGTTCATTTTTTTCAGCTGCATCAATAATCCATTGGCTAAACACCTGGGTGTAGGTCAAAGCGTCTGATGGCTGTGCTTTTTTCTCATTGTTGCTATAGAACCCGGGTGTTGCTGCATGGTATTGGGTGGGTTCTTTTTCCGCGGCTTCAAAGCCTTTACCTTTTTGCGTCACAATGTGTAAAAACTGCGGGCCGGGCAATTCTTTAATGTTTTGTAAAGTGGTGAGCAGCGTGGGTAAATCGTGTCCGTCGATCGGGCCAATGTAGTTAAAACCCAGTTCTTCGAACAAGGTGCCGGGGATCACCATACCCTTCATGTGTTCTTCTGCGCGACGAGCCAGTTCCCAGACCGGAGGCATGGAACCGAGTACTTTTTTGGAGCCGGATTTCATGGAAGAATAGAATTTTCCGGAAAGTACTTTGGCTAAATAGTTTGACAGGCCGCCTACATTGGGTGAGATGGACATGTCATTGTCATTGAGAATGACCAGTAAATCAGCATCCAGATCACCGGCATGATTCAGGGCTTCAAAAGCCATTCCTGCCGTCATAGCCCCATCACCGATGACGGCAATGGACTTACGTGCCAGACCGGCTTCTTTCGCCGCAATCGCCATTCCCAGCGCCGCACTGATTGAGGTGCTGGAATGACCGACACCAAAGGCATCATAGGGGCTTTCAGAACGTTTGGGAAATCCCGACAGACCATCTTTTATGCGGATGCTGCCCATTTGACGGGCGCGACCGGTCAGAATTTTATGCGGATAGGCCTGGTGACCAACATCCCAGATAATCTTATCATCGGGTGTATTAAAGACCTGGTGCAGGGCAATGGTTAATTCAACAGTACCCAGGCCGGAAGAAAGGTGGCCTCCGGTTCTGTCCAGAGTTTCCAGCAGAAAACCGCGCAGTTCTTTGGCCAGCAATATTAATTGCCTGGTATCCAGACCTTTGAGATCATCAGGCGAATTGATGGTCTCCAGTAGTGGATAATGTGAAAGAACTGTCATCTCTGTCATAAAAAAGAACTGTTATAAAAAGATTGAGTATACCTTATTTTTAATGATTACGTGTAATAATATATTCAGAAAGCCAGCGCAGTGGATCGGCATTCTGATCAAAGCCGCTGAGACTGTCCAGAGCATTCTGATGGCATTGCTGAGCCATGGTCTTAGCACCATCCAGACCCAGTAGAGCCGGGTAGGTCACCTTATTGAGTTCAATATCAGCACCTTGCTGCTTACCCAGCGTCTGGGTGTCTGCTTCGATGTCCAGAATATCATCCTTGATTTGAAATGAAAGCCCGATATTTTTTGCATAGGCATCCAGTGAATCCAGAGTCGTCTGCTCCAGCTCCGGGGTACACAGAGCACCTAACTGAACACTGGCGCGAATTAAGGCACCGGTTTTATACTCGTGCATGGATTTTAACTCATTCAGAGATAAACTCTGCTGGCCGGTCACTGATAAATCAATCGCCTGACCGCCCGCCATACCCCCCGCACCACTGGCCTGGGCCAGCGTCCGAACCATAGCTAAGATTTGCCTGTCGGCAACTAATGAATTGTTGGTCAATGCCTCAAATGCCAGTGTTTGCAGGGCATCACCTGTCAGCAATGCCGTTGCCTCAGAAAACTGCTTATGACAGGTTGGTTTGCCGCGACGTAAATCATCATTATCCATTTCCGGCATATCATCATGTACCAGTGAATAACAATGTATTAATTCTACTGCACAGGCAGGAGCATCCTGATGTTCAGAGGGAGTGTTTAATGCCTGTCCGGTCAGATAAACCAATAGCGGACGTACTCTTTTGCCGCCGTTAAAGATGCTATAGTGCATTGCCTGATGTAATTCATCAGCAATATCAGGTGTTTGACTGATAAGCTGTTGCAAAGCCTTATCAACACGCTGCTGATATTGCTGCATCAGTTGTTTTAATTGTCTGGAGGAGTCTTTTTTTTGGTGCACTTTTGGTTGCATGCGGTAAGCAGTTCAGGTTAGTTTATTTATAATCTTCCAGCGAAGACTGACCATTTTTATCCAGTAGTATCTGAACTTTTTGCTGCGCATCGGTCAGGGCATTTTGACAGGCTCGGGTTAGATTAATACCCCGTTCAAAATCCTGTAAGGATTGCTCCAGACTTAAATCGCCGTTTTCAAGCGCTTCAACCAGTTTTTCCAGTTCATTTAATGATGATTCAAAATTAAAACTTTTACCGTTTTTCTGCTTGAGTTCATTGCTGTCTGTGTTGGATTCTTTAGTCATAGGTTATTTATTGTTAATTCGAAGTTTATGGGAAGTTAATGTTATAATTGTAATATTGTGCCTGTAAATGGTAAAGATAATTTGTTAATTTTGGAGAAAATAAGTGTTGTTTTATAACAAATTTTCTGTTTTTTTTATTCTTGCCCTATTTTTATCGAGTTTATTTTTAATGACCAGTCATGAGGTCGCTGCTGATGTCTGGGATGATTTACATGGTTATGAATATGAAGAGAATGAAAATGTAGAAGATTATGTCTGGAAAGAAGGAGGCAGTGAGTTGCCCGATTACCCCGACAACGACGATCTGCTTGAAGTGGCCGGCCCGGCCGCCTATCAAAATTACCAATACCTGATTGATGGAAAAAACCTGGCTGTGGGTGCTGATGGTGTGGTTCGTTATACTATGGTTATTCGTTCATCCAGTGGTGCCGATAATGTCATATTTGAGGGCCTGCGTTGTACCACTCGTCAAGTAAAAAACTATGCTTATGGCAGTACAGATATGGATGGTAAAAAACAATTTATTGCCCGGCAAAGTACCGAATGGAAATATGTTAGTTCAATTGGAGTAACCGGTTATACTGTCAGTCTTGTCGACAATTACTTTTGCGATCACGATGGGGCAATTCTCAAGCGTCATGAAATTATACAAAACATAAAATACGGCAAGGGACCTGTTGACGGACTTTATAACTAATTCAAGAATGAAAATAAAAAAACAAATTATAGCCAAAAAAGATCATTCAATATCCAGAGATGCTATCTGTGCTAATGCATTAAAAGTACTTTGTCGTCTTAGAGATGCAGGTTATGAAGCTTATCTGGTGGGCGGTGGTGTCAGAGATTTATTGTTAGGTGAAAAACCCAAGGACTTTGATGTTGCAACCGATGCCAGGCCTGAGGAAGTCAAAAGTCTGTTTCGTAATTGTCGTCTGATTGGCAGGCGCTTTCGACTGGCGCATATTCTTTATGGTCGTGATGTTATTGAAGTGGCGACTTTCAGAGGCCCGCACGAAGGTGTCCATGCCAATCATGCCGGACAAAATGATGCAGGTCGTATTATTCGTGACAATGTTTTCGGCAGTCTCGAAGAAGATGCCGTGCGCCGGGATTTCTCTGTGAATGCCTTGTATTACAACATTCGTGATGATTCGATTGTTGATTTTACCGGTGGTATGAAGGATCTGAATAACAAGATACTGAGAATGATTGGTGACGTGGATACCCGCTATCGCGAAGATCCGGTACGGATGCTAAGGGCGGTTCGTTTTGCTGCCAAACTGAACTTTCAGATGGAAGAAAAGACCCATTCCCTTATCTTTGAAATGAGTGATCTGCTTGAACATATCCCGGTTGCCAGACTCTTTGACGAAACAATTAAACTGTTTCAGGGAGGCTATGGTCTGAGATGCCTGCAATTACTCAGAGAATATCAGCTGTTTGAATTGTTGTTTCCATTAACCGAGGATTCAATTGCCAGACAGCCGCAAACATTAGCATTAATTGAACAGGCTCTGCGCAACACGGATGAGCGAATTGCCACAGGAAAATCAGTTAATCCGGCATTTTTTCTGGCAGTCTTACTCTGGCAGCCTATGCAGGAATTTAAAGATGAATTCATTGAGCGAGGCGAGCATGAAATGGAAGCTCTGCTCAGTGCCAGTCGGGAAGTTCTGACCAGGCAGCAGGCACATACCTCTATTCCCAAGCGTTTTAGCCTGATGATTCGGGAAATCTGGCATATGCAGCCGCAATTACAGCATCCCACCCGCAAAAGAGCGCTGCGGACACTGAGTAATAAACGTTTTCGGGCGGGGTATGACTTTTTACTGCTTAGACATTCTGTAGGAGAAACTGAGCTGGCACCCCTATGTGACTGGTGGACAGAAATTCAGACAAAAAAACCTTATGAACAGGAACAAATGACTGAGCAGCTGGCAGTGCAAGGTCAGAAAAAACGTAAAAAACGCAGACGTCGCAGACAGGTACGTCAGGATGTAAAATGAGGAGTTATATCGGCCTGGGAAGTAATCTTTGGGAGCCTGTTTTACACTTGCAAAGTGCGCTGAAAAAATTACAAAATGACACGGACATGCAGTTGCTGAAAGTTTCCGCTTTTTACCAGAGCAAAGCATTGACCATGCCGGATGCGCCGCCTCAAAATGACTACATTAATGCAGTGGCTATGCTGGAAACATCTTTGTCAGCAGAACAATTACTGCACAAATTAAATGCCATAGAAGCCTCCCAGGGACGGGTAAGGGATGAAAAATGGGGCGCCCGAACTCTGGATCTGGATATATTGCTTTATGGCGATCTCAGACTCAGAACGGATACACTGACTATACCCCATGCACAAATAGAATTTCGTAATTTTGTTATTCATCCATGGTTTGAAATTGCCGGTGCCATAGAAATACCCGGCTTGGGTAATCTGGAAACATTGGCCGAAAATACAGACTGGAATGGATTGCAAAAGCTGTTTGTTGAAAATTGTATCGCAAATTAAAAAGATTTGACCATGAAAAAAATAACCACAACCATGCTTAACAAAATGAAACAGGACGGTGAAAAATTTTCCTGTCTGACGGCTTATGATGCCAGCTTTGCCCGGGCGCAGGAAGACGCCGGGGTTGAAGTGATTCTTGTGGGTGATTCCTTAGGTATGGTGATTAAAGGGCAGGCCAGCACCTTATCAGTGTCAATGGATGAAATGGTTTATCACACAGCCAATGTTTCAAGAGTCTGTCAAAAGTCTCTGATTATGGCTGATTTACCCTTTGCCTCTGATATCACCAGAGAACAGACGATGGCGAATGCCGCACGATTGTTTAGTGAAGGCGGTGCTCATATGGTCAAGCTGGAAGGCGGTGCGGCCATGCTGGATACCATCGACTTTCTATCCCAGCGAGGGGTAGCGGTTTGTTCTCACCTTGGCCTGCTGCCCCAGTCAGTTTACAAAATGGGCGGTTACCGGATTCAGGGACGCACGGCAGAAGAAGCCGAGCAAATACTGGCAGACGCTATTGCTCTGGAACAGGCGGGTGCAGATATTCTTTTACTGGAATGTGTTCCGGCCAAACTGGCAGCGGATATCACGCATCATGTTAAGGTGCCCGTTATTGGTATTGGTGCGGGTGCAGAATGTGATGCTCAGGTACTGGTGAGCTACGATATGCTGGGCTTAACTCATGGTACACCGGCCAGTTTTGTGAAAAACTTTCTCGCGGAGACTGACTCCATACAGGCTGCATTTAAGGCCTATGTAGAGCAGGTAAAAAATGGCACATTTCCCTCGGAAGAACATACCTTTAGTTCTTAGCTTCCCCCTTACTTAAGAAGGGGGATTGAGGGGGTTGCAAATCAACAGTTTAAACCCCCTCAGTCCCCTTTAAAAAAGGGGGAAGCTATTTTCGAATACATACCAGCTAATATTACGTTTCAAAGGCCCATCACAACAATGCAAATAATCCATACCATTGCTGAAATCAGACAAATTGTTGCTGCCCATAAACTAACCGGGAAAAATATCGGCCTGGTACCCACCATGGGCAATCTGCATCAGGGTCATCTGCAATTGGTAGAAATGGCTTTGTCAGAATCAGATATCGTTATCTGCAGTATTTTTGTTAATCCATTGCAATTTGGTGAGGGGGAAGATTTTGACCTATATCCCCGGACTCTGGACGCGGATGCAAAAAAATTACAGCAGGCCGGCTGTGATATTGTCTTTGCCCCGGCAGTTGATGAAATATACCCTGATTCAAAGACAACTGGTGGTGATCAGAGTCAGGTCGTTGTACCGGATATCAGTGATATTCTTGAAGGGGCATCACGTCCGGGGCATTTTACCGGAGTGGCAACTGTGGTGACTAAACTCTTTAATATGATTCAACCGGACAAAGCGGTCTTTGGCGAAAAAGATTATCAACAACTACAGGTGATCAAACGCTTCGTCCGGGAACTCTGTTTTCCCGTTAAAATCCTTGCCCATCCCATTGTTCGTGAATCCTCGGGGCTGGCTCTGAGTTCCCGTAATAGTTATCTTTCAGAGGAGCAGAAACAACAGGCGGCTGAAATTTATCAAACCTTACAGACAGTGGCTGAAAAAATTCTTCAAGGCAGACGAGATTACGCTCATCTTGAGCAGGATGCTAAAGAAAAACTGAACAAGCTGGGCTTTGTCACTGACTATATTCAAATTCGAGCGGTTGATTTGGCACAGCCAACAAATAAATCAAACTCTCTGGTTATTTTAGCCGCTGCATACCTGGGCAAGACCCGCTTGTTAGATAATCTTCAGGTAACTGTTTCCTGATTTTGTAAAATAAGCATTTTATGATAAAATGTCCGGCTATTTGTTGAAATAGAACACTTTTTAAATAGAACACTAAAGTACAACATAAGCCAGGAATTGCCATACAATGCAGTGCTCAATGCTTAAATGCAAATTACACCGGGTCACAGTGACTCATTCAGAACTTGATTATGAGGGTTCCTGCGCCATTGATACGGAATTAATGGCAGCAGCCGGTATTCTTGAGTATGAACAAATTGAGATTTACAACATTACTAATGGTAAGCGTTTCTCTACCTATGCTATCAGAGCTGAGGCTGGCTCCCGTGTTATCTCAATTAATGGTGCCGCTGCGCACAAAGCCGATCCGGGCGATCTAATCATTATTGCTGCCTATGCCAGTCTTGATGAGCAGGAATTGAAAACCTACAAACCTGATCTGGTTTATGTTGATGGTGAAAACAACATCACCCATACCAATACCGAAATTCCAACTCAAATTCCAGTTCGGGCTGTTAGTTAGTAAACACATATACATACAAACCTGCTCCAAATAGTTCTATACTATTCGTAATTCCCCTCTCCCAGAGGGAGAAGGGAATTATAGAATATACACCTGCAATAATCCCATATTCATGGAGCTAACATGGAAAAAGCCGATATCGGTTTAATTGGTCTGGCTGTCATGGGGCAAAACCTTGCCCTGAATATTAATGATCATGGCTTTCATCTATCTGTATTCAATCGCACCACAAGCAAAGTGGATGACTTTATTAACGGCCCTGCCAGTGGTACTCAAATCACAGGTACTCATTCAATTGAAGAATTTGTTTCCAGTCTGAAATCACCCCGTCGTGTTCTGCTGATGGTTAAAGCCGGCGCAGTGGTGGATCACTTTATTGATTTATTAGTGCCTCATCTGGATAGCGGTGACATTATCATGGATGGAGGAAACTCTCTGTATACCGATACTACCCGACGTGTTAATGAGCTGGAAAAACGGGGTATTATTTACCTCGGTACCGGAATTTCAGGGGGAGAAGAAGGTGCTCGTAACGGACCTTCCATTATGCCTGGCGGGAATAAAAAAGGCTGGCCTATGGTCAAAGATATTTTGCAAAGCATCACGGCAAAAGTCGATGGCGAGCCATGTTGTGACTGGATTGGTGAAGAGGGTGCAGGGCACTATGTAAAAATGGTTCATAATGGCATTGAATATGGCGATATGCAGCTGATCTGTGAAGCGTACCAGTTTTTAAGAGAAGGCCTGTCTTTGAGTGTGGATGAGATTGCGGATATTTTTACGCAATGGAATGAAGGCAAATTAAACTCCTATCTAATAGAAATCACCAGTCACATTCTCAGAGTTAAAGATACAGATGGTGAACCATTGGTTGATAAGATTCTCGATACAGCCGGACAAAAAGGCACAGGTAAATGGACGGCCATTAATTCACTGGAACTGGGTATTCCCCTGACCTTAATCGGAGAGGCAGTTTTTGCACGATTTTTATCGGCTTTAAAAGAAGAGCGTGTTAAAGCCTCCCAGGTGCTTGCCGCACCTGAGAACAGTTTTGACTATTCTGAACAGGATAAGAAACTTTATATTGAAGCCGTCAAAGACGCCCTCTATGCTTCCAAGATTATTTCCTACACACAAGGTTATATGCTCATGCGTGAGGCTGCCGGAAAATATCAATGGACTCTGAATTATGGCGGTATTGCCTTGATGTGGCGAGGCGGTTGTATTATTCGCAGTCGCTTTCTGGATAGTATTAAAAAGGCCTATAGTAAAAATCCGGAGCTGGACAGTTTGTTACTGGATGATTTTTTTCAACAAGCTATTGCAACCGCGCAAAATGGCTGGCGTAAGACAGTTTCCAGAGCGGTTGAATCAGGCATACCTGTTCCAGGATTTGCAGCAGCACTGACTTTTTATGATGGTTATCGTCTTGAATCCGTACCGGCAAACTTATTGCAGGCTCAACGAGACTACTTTGGCGCCCATACCTTTGAACGTATTGATCAGCCGCGCGGGCAGTTTTTCCACCACCAATGGGCAGAAAAGGACTTATAATGACAAAGACTACGACATCGTGCCTGGTGACAGAACCCTGTACCGTCATTATTTTTGGTGTAACAGGTCACCTGAGCAAAAATAAATTATTACCGGCACTCTATCATCTTGAAGAAGCCAATCGCCTGCCTGAAGATGTGACTATTATTGGTTTTGGCCGCAGGGACTGGGAAGATGATATCTGGATTGAAGAAGTGAGACGTGAGATAAAACATCATGCTCGCGGCGGTCTTGATGATGAAGTGTTCCAGCGTTTTAGTCAGCGTCTGCATTTCCAGCAGGGGGATCTGAGAGAAGAAAACTCTTTTAACGGCTTGAAAGAACGTCTGGATAATACGGATGTTTTTCCTGTTAATCATATTTTTTATCTGGCAATACGTCCGCAGGACTACCATTTTGCAACAAAAAATCTGGTTGCCAGCGGCCTGCACGAAGAACATCTTGGCTATTGTCGTCTGGTGATTGAAAAACCTTTTGGACACGATTTAGAAAGTTCAGAAGTGTTAAATACTCAGCTGCATAAACACTTTAAAGAGGAACAGTTATACCGTATCGATCACTATCTGGGTAAAGATACAGTACAGAATATTTTAGTTTTTCGCTTTGCCAATCTGCTTTTGGAACCATTATGGAATCGTAATTATATCGATCATGTCCAGATTACCCATGCAGAGACTGCCGGAGTAGGCGGTCGTTCACATTATTATGATTCAGCCGGTGCTTTGCGGGATATGATACAAAGTCATTTGTTGCAAA
>Ga0209013_10005327_pt1 | contig 11104 bp, 11 predicted proteins | sample Cruoilmetagenom2_FD_187291 | JGI IMG/M metagenome (GOLD analysis project Ga0209013, IMG submission 187291) | Oil polluted marine microbial communities from Coal Oil Point, Santa Barbara, California, USA - Sample 2 (SPAdes) (version 2) | ecosystem: Environmental > Aquatic > Marine > Oil seeps ...
TGACTATTATAAAAATGACATAAAAACAACCAAGGATTTTATTGAACTGGCAGCCACCAAAAGTGAAATATGTGGTAGAAATTACACGGTCAAATGCAAAAATAGTGAACTTCAGGAGTTAGGCAAGTGGTTATTAAAGGCTCTAAGCACTTTAAGGAAAAAGGGTCATGCACATAACAAGTCGATGTATCGGGCGGAAATTCCGATGAGCTCCATTAGCGCCGGTGAGCTTAATCGTTAATAACATACAGATCAATATATCAATGGTACAAAAACAAAGCCATAAAACTCTTCATTTTCTATCTCTTCTTCTGAGATCTTTGTAAATTTATAGATGGAATTTTCTACAGGTATGACAAGCGTACCACCTATCTTCAACTGCAAAAAGAGCTCCTCTGGGATTTCATCAGCAGATGCAGAGACTAGAATCCTGTCAAACTGTTCACCTGGCATACCAAGCTTCTCTCCTGCTTGTTTAATGCGACAATGATTAAAATTAAACTTAGATAGATTCTCTCGACCCTGTTCTACCAATGCATCCACTCTTTCAACCCCTGTAACACTTCCTTCTTCTCCAACGATGTGACAAAGCAGTGCTGTCGTCCATCCTGAACCTGAACCAATGTCAAGCACCGTATCTCCCTTTTCAGGAGCAAGGCGTTCTAACATGAAGGCTACGGTAGACGGTTGGGATATCGTTTGGCTATTTCCTATGGGCAAAGGAGCATCTATATACGTGTCCTCTGCAAATGCTGCGGGTACAAAATATTTTCTATCTACTGTTCTAAAGGCATCGATAATATGTGGACTCCGAAGCATATTTGAGAAGATCATATCATCAACAAGTTCATGCAGTGTTTTCATCTGTTACTCCACAAATGCGGCACTCATATAACCTACTACCTGTGATTCATCCCCACTTGCATCTGCACTCGTACGATAATCAAGTAGTATGGATCTCAATCCATTCTTTTTCGCAGAAATCAGCATTGCTTCAACACCTATCTTTCCACAGGCTTCACACCCTTGGTGTAGTTCAGCCGTATTAAGTTCTTTAATTGCATCCAAACAGATGTTATCAAGTGTATTGGCCTTTTTAATATCATAATAGTGGCTCAGATCAGTACTGATGACCACCGCTGTCTCAGGACTATTAAGAAGATACTCGATCACTTTGGATAGATTTTCAGGTGACTCATCGCCATAGACCAATTCAACAACTGAGACTTCCGGTGTATAGGTTTTGACAAAAGGTATCTGCACTTCTGTACTGTGCTCATGATGTGCTTCAGGTACAAACTCCAAGCCAAATCGCTCTTTGAGGTCTGATACCAATGTTTTATCGATAGATAACGCACCTAATGGTGTTTGATACGTGTCAAATTCAGAGATACTCGTACCCTTCAGATAAACGCGATGACTTGGACCTATGATCACGACACGCTTTGCATTGGAATTAGATAATAGTCTTAATGCTATATTCGCCGTAAAACCAGAATAAACATACCCTGCATGCGGGACAATGACCGCTCTAGGTATTAAATGTAAAATACCGTTATCCCCTTTCAAATGTTCATCCAGTATTTGATTGTAATGTTCCAGCATTGATTGTATCTCATCCGGACTTGATGGATAAAATTGTCCGGCAACTGACGTTTCTCTTGTACTCATGACCAAACTCCTTCTATCGCTCTGTGACACTTCGGACAGTGCCCGTTTTCCAGAGTATTAACCGTTACATTATAGCCTGTACGATCGATCACCAACTCTCCACAATCCGGACAGTGTGTATCAGCATGTACAGGCACATTCCCGAGATAAATATAATGAAGCCCTGCTTTTTCTCCTATCTTTTTGGCACGCATCAGTGTTTCGATTTTCGTTCTCTCGTGATCAAGCATTTTATAATCCGGATGAAATGCACTCAAATGCCACGGAACATGTTTACCAAGATCATTGGCGATGAACGCTGCCATCTCTTCTAGATCTTTATCACTGTCATTCTCACCTTCAATGAGCAGTGTTGTCACCTCAATCCATATACCAGCGTCTATCATTCTTCTAAGCGTATCTTTTACCTCTTCTAATCCGCCTTTGAGTATTTTTTTGTAGTAGGCATCATCCCAACTTTTTAGATCAATGTTGGCAGCATCAACCCAGCTTGCCATATCTTCAATGACCTCTGGTGATTCAAAACCATTAGAGACAAAAAGGTTTTTAAGGCCTTTCTCTTTAGCGATCACACCAATGTCTTTTGCATAAGGGTAGAAAATCGTCGGTTCATTGTACGTATATGCCATAGACTCTGCACCATGTGCAAGTGCCAACTCTACCATCTCTTCAGGGCTTACATTGATCTCTTCATTCACTTCTCTCTCTTGAGAAATATCCCAATTTTGACAGAATGGACATTTGAAGTTACATCCTACTGTTCCAAATGAGAGTGCTGTACTGCCAGGCAGTACATGATTGAGTGGTTTTTTCTCTACAGGATCAACGTGCACTGCGACGGGATGGCCATAAACAAGCGTTTCGAGTTCTCCATCCACATTTTTATTGATACCGCAGATACCAACTTGTCCTTCTTTGAGTTTGCAAGAGTGACGACAGAGCAGACAGATTATTCTATCTTTGCCCTCTTCTTTCGTATAATATTTCATATCTTTACTAGATGTCATATTGACTCCTTTGATGAGCCATCTTTATACCAATTGACTCAACTTTACTTAATAATATCACAGCACATAATAAAAGTCAAGACGCATAAGTAAAACCTATGTGATACTTTTAATTTTAGCCTATTTTACTGAAGGTTTGGGTTTTGTGGTACAAGGGACTTTCTTACCGGACATTATCAATTCTCTTGAGGGCTTAGAAAGATATGGAAATCTGGGTTGGCTCATAGGTCAAGTCGGTGCTCCACTTTATAGCGTTGCTTTGATCGACTATTTTGGCAATTATGCTTCTACTCTGTATGTAACAGCATTTATCGTATTTATCGGTATATAATTTTTGTTGCTTGCAAAGAAGATAAAGTAGTACCCTGTTTCCATATCATACCTGGCAATACATATAAAAGTAATACTATTTTTTCATTATCTATCATTTTCATACTCACTTCATACTTTAATATTATCATCACAAATAAATATCAAAGGAATATATATGAGATTAAAATATTTAAGGCCATTATTCATAGGAAGTACGCTCTTGTTAACCCAAGTACATGCTGATATGACTGAACAAATACTATCTGAAATTGCAAGTGGTGAAAGAAGTATACGACCTGAGATCACATCACTAAAAAGTGTTCCTATACCTGAGCCTACAGACTTGAATGTCTATGTAAAAGATAAAGAGAAGGCCATAGCCCTGGGTAAAGCACTTTTTTGGGATATGCAGCTAGGAAGTGACGGTGCAACTGCCTGTGCCTCATGTCACTTTAGTGCCGGTGCTGATAACCGTGCTAAAAACCAGATAAACCCTGGTTTTGCACATTCAAATCAAGATGGAACCTCTAACTCAAGTAATGAGTTTGACAGTGATCAAGGTCCAAACTATCACTTAAGTACTTCAGACTTTCCTCGCCACATAAAAGCTGACCCAAAGTTGTTTATATCAAATGTGTTACGTGATACAGATGATGTTTTGGGTTCACAAGGTGTGCACTACTCACTATTTACTGAAGCAGGAGAAGAAGAGCTTCTTCCTGACCCAGATGGATTTGAAGTAGGTGGCACTAACACAAGACGTGTTCAAGCGAGAAACTCACCGACAGTCATCAATGCCGTGTTTAACCATCGTCAGTTTTGGGATGGTCGTGCAAGCAACATCTTTAATGGTAAAAATACCCATGGAGATGCAGATAAAGATGCTTTTGTTTATAAAGTCATAAATAATAAAGCAACAGCTGTAAAGGTTAGCATCGACAACTCCTCTTTAGCATCACAAGCTACAGACCCAATTACCAGTAATATTGAGATGTCAGCAGATGGAAGAACTTGGTCAGATGTAGGTGTGGAAATCTTAAGTACAGATGCTGGAACATCTCAACTGCAAAGTGAGAGAGTGGGTGCAAGAACGCGTCAGATCCTGGCAACAAATCCTTTGGCTTATCAAAAAGTCTCTCCTACTGACAGTGTTTTAGGTAAACTCGCAGCTGCTGATGGAACAGGCTTAAGTGTTGCAAGTTACTCATCTATGATCAGTTCTGCTTTCCAGTCTGAATGGTGGAGCTCAAATGACACGATCACCTTAGAAGATGGTACTGAGCATACACAGATGGAGCTGAACTTTTCACTCTACTTTGGTTTAGCCGTGCAACTCTATGAAGCAACACTAGTCTCAGATAACACACGTGTTGACCAATACCTAGAAGGTGATAAATCTGCACTCACAGAACAAGAGATAGTTGGTTTTCACCTAGCAGATGCTGAAGGACGTTGTCTTAACTGTCATGGAGGAAGTGAACTTACATTCGCATCTGTAAGCCGCATCAACGAGCAAGGTCTTACACGTAACAGGAAAGGTGACCTCATCGATGAAGGATTTAACAATATCGGAGTACGCCCTACCCTAGATGACCTTGGTGTTGGTGGAAATGACCCTTTCGGAAATGCCTTAGGGTATGCACGTCAAACACACTTAGGTCTGTATGATAACCCGAACATTGATGGTATTGACGAAGAGATGACAGCTGACCTTGGAAATGATGGGGCCTTTAAGATCTCATCACTAAGAAATATCGAGTTAACCGCACCATACTTTCACAATGGTGGAGAAAGTACACTTGAGGATGTCATAGATTTCTATTTCCGTGGTGGTAACTTTAGAACATATGATGAAGAGCTGTCACATCCTATTATCGGATACACAGCAGATAGAACTGAAGAATCACCTATCACTGGTTTGGGAATTTTGACAGGTGACCTACTAAACTCTGGTCCAGGCTTAGATGATGCAGACAAAGCAAGTCTTGTAGCATTTTTAAAAGCATTAACAGATGAGCGTGTTTTATATCGTAAGGCACCGTTTGATCATCCTCAGTTGTTTGTACCTGCTGGACATGTAGGTGACAACACTACTGTTGAAACTGATGAAAATGGACAGGCAGTAGACATTATGGTTGAGATACCAGCTGTTGGAGCAGAAGGTGGTGACCCACTTCCAACATTTAATGACAATTTACTACCGGCAACACAAGGAACAAAAGCGGATGCATCTATAGTAGCAGATACGACAGTGTCTGTAGATACAGATGTGCCTAGTACAGGAGGAGGTTGTAGTTACAACCCTAAGAGCAAAAACTTTGACATGTCATTCTTATTTGTCATGGCATTAGGACTACTTTATCCATTGAGAAGAAGATTTATGAAATAATTGCTTCTCTAGCTCTCCATATATCATTCCCATGCTCTACATGGGAATAGATTAATATCCAATAAAAAACATATAATATAAATTCCTTTTTCTTCTTGCATCCTTCATAAAAATATATAAATAATCATAAACACCTCCACAATTTTGCTATAATCAAAAAAAAGGGCTTCTATGAAATGGCTACTATCTCTACTCATCATCACCCTCTCCCTACAAGCCAACGAAGCCCAAGCCATCATTAAAAAACTTGAAAAAAATCTCCGTGGTGACTACATGTACTCGACTATGAGTATGATAGTCACCTCTAAGCGTGGTAAACGTACTGTGAAAATAGAAAGCTGGTCTGAAGGGAATGATAAGAGTTTCATTAAGATACTCTATCCTAAAAAGGACAAAGGCATCACTTTTTTAAAGATAGACAATCAAATGTGGCAGTATATCCCCAAGATAGAACGTACCATTAAAATACCACCATCTATGATGCTTCAAAGCTGGATGGGAAGTGACTTTACCAATGATGATATGGTTAAAGAGAGTTCGTTAGAAGAAGACTATAACGCCAAACTTCTTTCAAAAAAAGCAAATTCTGCTACATTAGAACTGATCCCAAAAGAAGATGCAGCTGTGGTTTGGGGGAAAATCATCATCGATGTTGATCTTAAAAATGCTGTGCCTGTAAAAGAAACCTTTTACGATGACATGATGAAAAAAGTCAGAGTGATGACTTTTTCTAAAATAGAACAGCATGGATCACACAGGGTACCCATGGTGATGGAACTCAAACCTCTTGATGCGAATAAAAAGAAAAATAGTACAAAGGTCATCTTTGAAAAGGTAAACTTTGATGCAAAAATTGACCCTTCTTATTTTACAAAACAAGCTTTAAAACGTTATTCAAGGTAAGTTGATGCTTTTTTCACTTGCATTTAGAAACATTGTTAAATCCAAGGGTAGAAGTATCATCACCCTGCTTTTGAGTACATTTACCACCATATTTTTTATCATCTATGTTGCATTTACGGATGGATCACACCATCAATTCATTAAAAGTTCTGTGGAGATCTATACGGGGTATGCACATGTGAATCTTAATGGGTATAGAGATGAAGGTGGCTATGATAATCTTATAGAAGATGCTGGCAGCATTGATCAAATACTCAAAAACGACTCTTCCATTAAAACCTATAGCCCAAGGTTTGAAACCTATTCATTGCTCTCAGGAGATGAAAAAGCTGTGGGTAGTATGATAGTTGGTATTATCCCTTCTAGTGAAGCATCATTAAGTAAACTGCCAAGTTCACTCATTAAAGGTGAGTATCTTACTGATAACGATACCAATGCTATCTACATCGGGTCTGCACTTGCAAAGCGTTTGAATGTAGATATAGGCAGTCAGGTAGCCATGGTTGGTTCATCCATTGACTATTCTATCGCTGCTGATCTTTTTACTATCAAAGGAATCTTTAAAACAGGTCTTTTCGAATTTGATTCTCAAGCTGCATTTGTCAATAAATCCTATCTGGACACTATCATGCTAAGTGATAATATAGCAAGTTATTTTACGCTTTACTTTCATGACAATGAGCATATTGATGATGTAACCACAGCTCTACAGGCTTCACTCCCTTCAGAGGTTGAAGCAGTCAACTGGAAAATACTTCTTTCTGCTCTAGTACAGGCGATGTTGGTTGACTCCATATTTAATTATATCTCTATCTCTATCTTTTTTCTAGTGATCTTTTTTGTGATCATGATATTTTCCTATGTCAATATCTATACACGAGCACGAGAGATAGGACTTCTACGAGCCTTGGGACTGACTTCCAAAGATATCTTTGGAATGCTTTTTGTTGAAATACTGCTTCTTGCAACAGTCAGTATAGTAGTCGGTACGATCATCGGTGCTTCCATTGCTTACTATTATGAATTGCATCCTATCGTGATTTCAGGTATCGCTGAAACCTACAAAGAGTATGGTGTTGTCAGTGATGAGATACCTATGAACTTTGACCTTTTTACCATAGCATGGAATGCTCTGACGATCTTTATACTCAATCTGGCAGCTATTATCTACCCGGTGACTAAGATCAATAAGCTTACCGCAATGGAGGCAATGAGATATGTATAAAATATCACAACACCTTGCCTGGCTCAGCCTTTGGAGACGTAAAACACGTTCTGCAATGGTAGTCATGATGATTGCATTATGTCTCAGCGGCCTGCTTGGGTTACAAGGACTTTATGACGGTATGATCAGCCATATGATCAATACGACCATCCGAAGTGACTCTGGAGAGATATCTCTTTATGCCAAAGAGTATCGTTTGAATAAAAGCCTTGACTACAGACTCAGCCCTCTCTCAAAATTTGAAAATGCATTCTCACAGATTGAAGCTATTGACGCTTACACTGTTCGCTTGGAACAAGAAGGTCTCATTGCTACTGCACATAAATCACGTGGAGCAACCCTCAAAGGTATCTCTTTAGAAAAGGAACAAAACTTCGGTCAGCTTGATGCGTTTATTACCAAAGGAAATTATAGTTTTGGTAAAGGGAATAAAAATGCTTTGATAGGTTCAGCATTGGCCAAAAAGTTCAATCTTTCTATAGGCAGTCGTGTGATCTTTACCGCTCAGGATGTAACGGGTGAGATCAATTCTATCTCTTTTCGTATCTCCGGCATCCTCAAAACCGGTAATCCTGCTCTTGACGAAAATTCTGTTTTTATCTCTATGGAAAAGATATCAAAATTTCTAAACCTACAACAGAGTGCTACACAGATCGCACTGCGTGTTAAAGAAACAGAGAATATAAAAAAGGTACAAGATCAGCTGCAAATACTATTTCCAGATACAGATGTGCTTCGCTGGGATGAACTCTATCCTTTGCTGATACAGATGCAGGAAATAATGAATATCTTCAATTTGGCTTCTTATGCCATTGTCTTTATCGTTGCTGCACTGGGTATCTTCGGTGTGATGCTTGTTTCTGTTTTAGAACGGATGCGTGAGTTTAGCATCATGCTTGCCATAGGTACACCATACAGAATAGTAAGAAATCAGATCATCATGGAAGCATCTTTTTTAGGTATTATTGGTTTTCTGGCAGGTGCTTTACTAGGAGGGGTCCTCCTTTTTTATATGTCCACTGCAGGTATTGATATGCGCTCATTTGAAGCAGGATTGGAGCTGTATGGCTATAGTGCTGTCATGTATGCAAATATGCATCTTTACTACTTCTTTCAAGCTTTTTTTGCTGTATTTTTTGCTACCCTACTTTCAGTGATCTGGCCTCTACGCAAGCTTAAAAAGATAAAACCTATACAAGTTATACAAGGAAAAATGTTATGAAACTCAACCATGTCTACAAAACATTCTACCCTGATTCTCCCAAAGAGGTCAAAGCCCTTACAGATATCAACCTTACATTTGAAAAAGGAGAATTCACCACACTTAGCGGAGAATCCGGATCAGGGAAAACCACCCTGCTCAACATCATAGGTGGACTCGACTCTGCGACAAGCGGACAGATCTTTCTTGATGATGATGAGATATCTGCTTACAGTGAAGAGAAGATGGCAAAGCTTAGACTGCATGATATCGGATTCATTTTCCAGGCGTATAATCTTATACATGTACTTACGGTTCGTGAAAACATCGGGTTTATTATGAAACTGCTCAAGTTTGATGAGAAAGAGATAGATACGCGTATTTTAGAGCTCGCTTCCATCTTGCAAATAGAAGACCTCCTCGATAAACTACCCGGTGAGATAAGCGGTGGTCAGCAGCAGCGTGTGGCAGTAGCCCGTGCAGTCGCTTCACGTCCTAAACTTATACTGGCAGATGAACCCACAGCAAACCTGGACTCAAAAAACAGTGAACGCCTCATGAACATGCTACGCACACTCAACGAAAAAGAGCATGTGACTGTCATTTTCGCTTCTCATGACAAATATGTTTTAGAACAGTCAAAACGTATCATCGTTCTGGATGATGGAGTTGTCGTTGAAGATCGTTAAATACCTGACCATACTCTGTTTGAGTATACCGATAATGGCTACAGAACATGACATCAGTATAGAAAACACGAATTATACGATTTCAAAAGTACCTTTCGGTGAAGAAGATAGAACCCTCTACAACTACAATAGACTACGATTAACCGATAAGATCAAAGAGGGAAACTGGTTTGTCAATATCATTGGAGATATAGATAATTACTATGGAGAAGATTATATTGACAGCTTTGAGTACCAATTTTTACGTGGCATTAAAGCCGATATCCCTTTTGATATAGAAACAAATGCCAAGAATTATGGAAATGGTGAAGTGTTTGGACGACTACACCGTTTTAGTGTCGGTTACGCAGATGAAAAGCATAATGTTGTCTTTGGGTTACAAAAGATCACTATGGGTGTAGGACGTATATGGACACCTACAGATCTCTTTAACCCCAGAAATCCCCTTGCCCTTGAACCTGACCAGATCTACGGTACTTTTGCACTCTCATATACCTATGCACTGGGTGAACTGACTGAAGTGATGGGAGTGGTTGCACAACGTCATGATGACAGTTATAAGTATGCAGGAAGGATCAAAGGAAATGTTGAGATAGGTGATATCGCACTCGACGTCTACTCCAGTGATGATGCCCAAATGATCGCTTATGAAATAGAAGGAAATCTTTTTGATACCGGTATAGAGTGGCGAAGTGAAGGTGGGTACTATGAAGATAAACTTTTAGACAAAGAGTTTTATCAAACTATACTTGGAATGGACTACGGTTTTGTCAATGGTCTTACCGTAATGACAGAGTGGATACACTCTTCCAAAACCTACAGTTTTAATGAGATTCTCACCCATCAGGACAGCAGTCTAAGCAACAACCGCCACCTCTCTAATAATTATGTAGGCGCATCAGCCTACTATGACTTCAACCTGCTCTACAACGGTGCACTAAGTATGATCTACAGTCCAGAAGACCAAAGTAGTTTTATCTCCCCTATCATAGAGTACAGCATCAGTGATGACGCTTCACTAGCCGTAGGTGCTATGCTGTATACGGGAGATAATGAAAGTGAATTCGGAAGTGTAGATAACAGCTATTATCTACGTTTGAAAGCAACCTATTGACCTTTTTCCATTTACTTTTTAAACTCTTTGGAGTTTATCTTTTCTTTAATAGTTTTCATTATAAAACTTCCTATATAGCACATTTTATAAGGTTTTCTATAGGAGGTAACATATTTATGCCCTTTAAACGCCGCTACAGCGATAAATGTTATAAAATATGTTAGATTATAAGGTTTTCATTTTCAGGGGAATCACCATCAATTTTTTGTCTCTAAATGTACTAAATTTTCGAAGGTGCATAGACATATGTTTAGGAGTTATAGTATACTTAAGATTATTATATAAATAATAGCTGTACGAGTTAGATACAAATTAAAAAGGGAAAAAAGATGAAAAAACTACTTTTAACTTTAAGTTTGAGTGTTGCTGCAGTGGTAGTGCCAACACAGTTACTATCTGCAGAAAAACCTAATATATTGGTAATATGGGGTGATGATATTGGTCAGTCCAATATTTCTGCGTATACGAGAGGTATGATGGGTTATAAAACACCTAATATTGATCGTCTTGCTGATGAAGGATTAATGTTCACGGATTATTATGCTGAACAGTCTTGTACTGCAGGGCGTTCAACATTTATCTTAGGACAGTCT
>Ga0209013_10005328_pt1 | contig 11104 bp, 5 predicted proteins | sample Cruoilmetagenom2_FD_187291 | JGI IMG/M metagenome (GOLD analysis project Ga0209013, IMG submission 187291) | Oil polluted marine microbial communities from Coal Oil Point, Santa Barbara, California, USA - Sample 2 (SPAdes) (version 2) | ecosystem: Environmental > Aquatic > Marine > Oil seeps ...
ATGCGGAGCGCTTCGTGAACCTTTACGGGCAATCGGAGTTCATCCTGCAGGAGGCATACAGGGATCTGGGATATCCCGGCGCTGATTTTAACAGCACGTTTCAGCGGGCCATTGTTGAATTGCTGAAGGTGCCTGTGGTCGAAGAGGATCTCATATTAACCAGCAAAGTCCTTACCTACAGGCTGGCTGATCCGGAACTGGAGAAATTGAGCCATGCCCAGAAACACCTCCTGCGCATGGGTCCGGATAATGTGCGCTTGATCCAGGGAAAATTACGCGAAATCGCAGACGTTCTGGGTATTCCTGAGGATGCGCTCCCCTGGTAGAAGAAGGGGAGTCTATTCATGCGCCATCCGGGCCAGCGTCTCATGGATTTTTTTCATCAGGAAACGTTCCTCTGCCATGCACTCTGCGGCCTGTTCCAGTAATTTCTCCCGCTCCGTCCCGCCGGCCCCGGCGGAAAGATCAATCAGTGTTTCCGCTTTATCGACCAGGGCTTCGGCATTCCGGCAGGATGCCATGAGCTGCTGATGCAATGCCTGGTCCTCCTGCCGAACGGATAGATTGCTCACCAGTTCATTGAGCTGACGGATGAACAGTCTCTGGGATTCCAGGTCCACACCGCGTTTTTCCTCTGCTTTCGATGCCAGGATATAGGCTTCGGCAGAGGTGAATGGCTGGTCGAACCTGCTGGCCATATTGTCCAGATCCCGGATGGTCGGCGCCTTGACCACCTGCCATAAATGCACTTTCTGTTCCGCCGTTGCCACATTGCCCCTGCCGTCGTCCGCCTTCCAGGTGACCACGTGATCGCCCGGTTCGAACATGAGGTCTTCCGGACCGTCATGGGTGACCAGCACATCTCCGCAGGCGCACGTGTCTGTTGCGGAAGCTTCCCCTATGGCGACTTTAAAGGGGACGATGAAATCCGGCATCACCAGCCTGTAGATGTCGGGCGGGACAAAGGTCAGGACCGGCGGTTTTTTATCAAAGACCGTCACCTCGATGGTGTCTGTATCCGTAATATCATGATTATCCCGGACCAGCAGGGTGAAATCGTGCACCCCGAAGCCGAGCTGATGGGGGGCGATGATCAGCTTTTTCCCGGTGCCCCAGTCCTTTTGCGTGACCCGGCCGAAATCTTCATACCAGTGAAACTCGACGATATTGAAAAGCGGGGTCTGGGTGCCGAAATGATCATCCGGATCAAAGGACATGCTTGCGTCCAGATAGATCGAATCTTTGTTGCTGTTTTCTTCACATTCAGAAAAGGGGTGTGTCGTCTCCTCCAGTGAGGCATTGGGCGCGAAATTCATAAAAAGGCCGGTCAGATCCACTGCGACCTCCACAGGGGTATCGTCGCCGTTGACCGGTATGGAGCCGGACATATCGCCTGAAAAAAGGAAAGTCCTCTTTTTTTCATTTATCTGTACCGGGATCACGTCTCTATTGGTTGCATGAACCACCACGATTTTCCCGTCGTGCGTCCCCTGGATCCGTGCCTGAAAAGCGCCTTTCCGGATTTGATACTTCTGGCAGGGCATATTTTTCAGGGGCGGTGTACCGGTAGAATCCCATTTCGCCGTACAGGGCGCCAGGAGGTCCACCGTGATATCTGTAAATTCCCATATATCGGGCAGGTAAAGAGTCATGTCATGTATCTGCATGGCGGTCATGAAGCTGGATTTATCCAGCGTGTACTCGAAATGCAGCGTCCCGTTCACAGGCTGGTTCGGATAACTCTTCCCCTTTGTCGGGATATCGATGTTTGCCATGCAGACAGGCGGGCTGAATTGAATTTCCGAGCTCCATGCGTAAGACATGACCGGCTTTATTGTTTTGCTTATTTTTTCGCTGGACGTCTGGCATGTTTTCGTGGAGGTACATTTTATATTCTCAAAAGCATATCCGAGGTTTTTATATTTTCCATCCTCCAGTTTGTTCCATTCATTTATTGCCTGCTGCTGCGCCAGGTTTGCATCATACTGTTCTACACAGGGATCATTGACTTTATGGGAAAGGGGCACACTGTCGACAGGTTTCAATTTTTTATTTTTATCCTGCTCCGGCTGGAGAATAACGAGATACATGGCCTCAGACCCGCTCGGAACAGATGAAGGCCATACCGGCTTGGTCGTTTTGTAGTGAAGATTGCCCGGGATTTTAAAGGGGACGCCTTTTTTAGGACCCTGGCCGTCTTTGATACGCCAGATCCCCAGATCTATGGTTCCTTTGTCATTTGGATTGAAGATAGTGACGGTCGATCCGGCCACCGGGTCATAGTTGCCTGTGAGCCAGTCGGGCTTCGTGGTGGCCCGGTCGTCATATGCAATGAAAAGAGCCACGGGCGCCTCTTTGACCACTATTTCCATAAAAGGATCCGCCTGATTACTCCTGTCTTTAGCGGCCGTCCTTATCCAGGCACTGCCTTTGAGATGGCTCTCCTTATCGACTATCCTGTTAATGACCCAGGGACCGTCACAGTAGGCTTTTGCGTTGATAACGAGCCCATCCGCAGGATTCAATGTCGTGTTGGGATGATTGTTTGTAGAAGCCCTGAGCATCACATTACAATTCATGGATGTGGGGTAGGGTTTCGCAGGATGTGTCGACACGTCGGGCAGCAGCGTAGCGTCAACATATCCTTTGTTATATAGCGGATACAGATTGGCATCGCCTGTGCAGGAATATGTGTAGCAGGTAGTGCATGGAGCTGCTTTGTGTGGAAATATTAAATGACATCCCAGCTGGTGGGCGATAATATAGAGGCAGATCAGATAAGGAAGAACCAGGAAAATCCAGTACACTTTTTTCATTTTTACCCTCCCGGCCATATGTGAATGATGGCCTTTTGAATGAATAAAACCGCTGCTGAATGCTGAATGATTTTGATTGCGTGATAACTGTGTTTGTTCTGAGGTCAAGATACAGAAATTTGATTTCCATTTCAACAAAATTGCAAAGAAAATTTCCCGGATGTTCTTTTATTCCAAATTTCTGCTGCCCCCGGTTTTGACACGCATGGATCCCTGTGCTATGAATGAATGCGTCGTCCCGTGCAATTGCAATATAAAATGGAAGACATTACGGTTCAACCCGGAAGGAATGTTCTGTTGCGAATTTTTTTCCTCTCCGCCTTATCCGCAGGCCTGTACGGCCTTGCCTCGCCCGACCTCCACTGGCATCCCCTCTGCTGGGTCCTCCTGATCCCGCTCCTGGAAGCTCTGGACGGAATGCGTTCCCGGCGTGCATTTTTCACCGGATGGCTTTGCGGTGGGATGATCCACCTGGTGTTACTCTCATGGGTTATCGGCACGGTGCAAAGATTCACCCACCTCAATCTCCCCCTGAGCATCCTGGCCTGGATTCTTCTTTCCCTTTATTCCGGTCTGGCCTTTGGTGTCATGGCTTCTCTGTTCTGTTTTCTCTCCCGCGCACGCCCTGCCCAAGGATTTATCATCTTCCCCCTTGCTTATACGGCCATGGAGTTCCTCTTTCCCTCGCTTTTTCCCTGGCACCTCGGCGCAGGCCTTTACGGCCTTATCCCGATGATACAGATCAGCGACATTTTCGGCGTCTACGGGCTCACTGCCCTGGTCGTTCTAGTAAATTTTTCCCTCTGGGAGGTCTTCCGGTTTTTCCGGAAAAAGCGCCCTTTCCCCCGTTTCTCTCTCGTTGTTGCCATGAGCCTTGTTCTGCTCAGCCTGCTGTATGGCGTCTGGCGGATCGACTCGATACAGGGCTATCGTGCCCGGGCAAAAAAACTGACCGTGGGTGTGGTGCAGCCGAATATCAGCAATGAGGAGAGAATGTCTCCTCCATTGCATCCGGACATCTGGCAACGGTATGAGCGATTGTCCGGAGAAGCGGTCCGGGAAAATGCGGAGTTTCTTGTGTGGCCGGAGTCGGCTCTGTATTTTCCATTTGATCCCGGGGCAGAAGCTTCCTCATCCAGCGAAATGCTGGTACGGCTTGTCCGGTCCCTTGACACGCCCCTCCTGTTCGGCACCTGGTCCGTCAGACCGAACGGACCCCGGAACACAGCCTTTTTGCTCAACCGGCGCGGCAATCTCGCGGGAAGATATGACAAAGTCCATCTCCTCCCTTTCGGAGAATATATCCCCCTTTCCGACCGGTTCCCTCAGATAAGCAAATGGATTCATGGCGCTGTGAATCTCCGGCCGGGTCAAAAAATCGGGCCCCTGTGCCTGGAAAATGTCTGTTTCGGTGTGCTGATCTGTTACGAGGCCACCCTGGACGGCCTTTCCAGAAAATCTGCCGTAAAGGGCGCGAAGTTCCTCGTAAACATCACCAATGACGTGTGGTTCGGAAACACGCAATGCCCGGAACAGCATCTCATGCTCGCCTCTTTCCGTGCCGTGGAGAACCGGGTCTGGCTGGTCCGTGCCGCGAATACCGGGATCAGCGCTTTCGTGGATCCTGCGGGGAGAATTCTGGACAGGATCCCCCTTTTTCAGCAGGGGGAGCGGGTCCGCATGATCGAATTGTTGGATGTGCCCTCGATTTATAAGGCCTGGGGCGACTGGTTTCCCGTTTCATGCGCTGTCATTCTGACGCTCCTGCTGTTGCGCGGTTTCACAGTACGGTTGAAGGGAAGACAACGATGAATGTGGGGGGTCAGGTCTTGAATTATAAGGTTTTCATGAAAACCTTATAATTCAAGACCTGACCCCCTCTCTGCGTTTATTGCTGAAGCATTTTTTGCGCCACTTTGATGTTGTTATGGGCGCGGGCATGGTTCGGGTCGATTTCTAAAACCTTTTGCCACTCCCTTATGGCCTGTTCCGGTTTCTTCTGCTTTCCATAGACAAGGCCCAGATTATAATGGGCTTCTGCATGGTTCGGGGCCATTCCAACGGTTTCCTTAAATACGGCTTCTGCCTCATTCAGCCGGTTTTGACGATAAAATAGAAGCCCAAGATTATTCCTTGCATCCACATATCCCGGATTCATCTCCAGCGATTTTGAAAAAGCCAGCTCAGCTCTGTCCGGTATACCTGATTCCTGATATATGATTCCCAGGTTGTTATAAGCCATATAATTATCCGGATTTATATGAATGGCTTTATCGAATGCATGCAATGCTTCCTGTAAAAATCCTTTTTTCCTGTACAAAAGCCCGAGATTATTGATCGCCCGGTCATGATCGCTTTTAATATGAATCGTTTTTTTAAAAGCATTTTCCGCCTCCTGGTAGTCTCCCCGAATATAAGCGATCAGGCCGAGATTATAATGTGTTTCCACCAGCGTATTATCCAGTTCCACCGCTTTTGTGAAACAGGTATGCGCCTGATCGAATAATTTCTGATTGTAATAGACCAGGCCCAGACCACTGTATGGTTTGGCAAACTCCGGACTTATAGCAATGGCTTTTTTGAACGCCTTCTCGGCTCCGGAATAATCCCCGAGATTATAATAATTATCACCTAAATGATATAACGCTTCACTGTTATCAGGGTCTATGTGGAGGGCTTTTTTAAAACAGTCGATCGATTCCTTATATTTCTTCTCCTGTTGCAGCATCTTTCCATAGTTCAAAAGGCTCAGCACTCTTTTTGTATCACCCGTTTCAATGCTCGCAACGATATTTTTTACAGACCAGTTGGTGAGCAGGCCAAAAAATAAGACAATCCCTGCTACAAACACCAGTCTCTTATACGATCTGTGCCTGATCAATTCTGCGAATTCCACGATCCCGGCGCCTGAAAACAGAATAAGCACCGGCACAAGAGGGTACCTGTACCTTGCAAATATATAGAACAGGGCCACACTGATTGTTATTAATGCCAGGAAGAGATGCAGGATGTAATTCTTTTTCAAATGCTGCATGTTCAAAATGATGCCGATCAGACCAAGGGGCGCCAGTATTCCAAAATGAAACATAAAGAATAGAATTTTAAGCATAAAAGAGTGGTCTGAATAGGTCTCTATGCCTTCGCCATCGATTACCTCTGCCCGATTCCATGAGAGAAGGAGTTTTTTGAACATAAGCGCGATCCAGCCGGAAACATCATTTTTTATATCGCCCAGACCTCTCTTGAACCAGAAGTCAGATACTTCACCCGGCGTGAGCCTTCTCCCCAGTGCTTTTTCAGCAAGGTCAACAGCGTCCTTCCGTTCATAGAGCGGATCGCTTCTTTTTTCCTTGAGCGGTTTGTATATCCCGTTTGCATTCGCATTATTCCCGATGAAAAAATTCGGTCCGAACTGTGACGTGGTGATATGGAATTCCCCCCCCACGACTTTATTCCTGACACTCACCGGGAAAAGGACCATCAAAAGGCCTGCTGAAAAAACAGCAACCATCAAAAAGCGTTTTTTCAAAGGACATGATTCAAAATAAAGAAGAAGCCATATCATGATCAGAGGGATGAAAACCAGGGAGTTCTCCCGGGTCAGAGACAGGAATCCCGGAACCATCCCGGAAAGAAGAATATTTCTATTTTTGACCTTTATATTGAGACTGCTGATTAAATAGAGAAACCACGAGAAAAGAAAAAGAACCAGTCCCGCTTTCTGAATAAGAGCGTCAAAAAAAATGGCTACGGGATACACCGCAAGAAGAACGCCTGAGATCCTTCCCGCAGTTTTAGAGAAAAAGTTTTCACCCGCTTTTGCGATAAAAAGGCATGCGGAGGATCCGAGTAAAATCTGGATAAATTTTATGACAAATACGTTTTCTCCGAATATTTTGTAGATAAGGCCCATGAAATAGGGATAAAGAGGGGCCTGGTAGAATATCTCCGTGCCGAGCCAGTGGCCCCCGGCTATTTCTTTTGCCCAGTCGCTGTAGCTTTTCGCATCAAGGACCAGAATATTGAAAAAATGGGTGTCTTTTATTTCAAGCAGGTATATGAAGCGCAGAAAAAAAGCGAGTAAGAACAGAATAAGATAGAAAAGATAGCCCTCATAAAACTGTTTTTTGCTGCCTGTTAAATCTTTTTTGTTCATTGGCTGTTTCAATGCACGATGGTCACGACCCTATGTGTGCATTACAGAAATATCTGAATGGCGACATCCATAAACACCGTATTATCCTTCCGGCAGGCTTAATCTATATCGATTCATGAATTGTATCAACAAAAAATAGAATGCCTGGTGTCTCATTTGGCAACCGTGTTCGAAGATCTTATGATAGATATTCCCCTGCAGGCATCTTTGCCGTTTCGCGACGATACCTGGTGAGAAATACGGGCTAAAGGCCTCATGGTGGATCTGAGCCCGTACAGGCACATGCTTTCAAGCATGGAGGCGCACCCATTTGATCATTTTTCAGATGAAGCGTTGCAGAAAACCGCTGCAGATATCAGGCGGGAGGCTGAAGCAGGTGTTTCCCCGGATGCGCGAAAACAGGGACCCTACCATTTATATCTCAAAAATAAATGGTGCCACCAACCGATTTCTTCTTCAGAGAAATCGGTCGGACTCCCTATTGTCGCCTTTTTACCTGCCTAGGGCACGATGAAGGTTTCCTGGTTTGATTGTCCCCAGAAGGCATTCAGTTTGGTTCCGGCCTGCATGTATTTCGTTCCGGAAGAAGTCGCATTCGGAATTTTGAAATCATAGGTGCCATAGCCGAATGCATCCAGGTGCACAGGATCAGCGATAATTTTCTTTGCCATACGGAGATCCGCGGGGCCGATATCCCAGAAAAGCCCTGTCACCTGGACATAATGCGGGCCGGGCTGTGTGCTCCATGCAGCGGCCCACAGTGCGTCCGGGCAACCCCACACTTCAATGTTCAGCCAGGCGCCGGCTGCCGGCGTGCCGGACCAGTAAAGTTCCGGATCATAATTAGTCGGGCCGCTGTATGTTCCGGCAGTTGGATTCCGGTCGCTTCCCCCTAAACTTTCTTCTGCATAGAAGTAATAGGTGTGGGAAACACCGGTATCAAGATCTCGCGTTAGATAGTGATAGGTTCCATTGGCAGCCGTACCGGAATCGAGCGTCAGGTCATAATTCGTCCCGTCAATATTCACCTGGATGAGGGTTGGCGGATCACCGTCCGAATCATAATAATCCACGCTATATTCGTAACGCTGTCCATAGTACCCGGCGCTTGGCGTGACGTCAGGATTCGTCAGGTCCGGATTGTGATTGCCGGCTACAGAGAAAGTCCATTCACCTGAAGAAGGAAGCCGTGCGGTGCCGCCGTTTCCGTCTTCAAAATAGAAATAATAGCCATGAGGTCCATCCACATATCCTGAATCGGAATAGGAATAATCCGCATCACTTCCACTCCCGCTCATGGCATAAGGCGTGCTGTCGATGACGACATTGGCTACCGTCGGATTATCGGCATCCACATCGTAATAATGCACTTTAAAATCGAAGGTGGTCGTGGAATCACCGCTATCCGGGTCCACCCCGTCAGGCCAGCCGTCATAGTTGGAAAGAACAGGCGCATGATTGCTGTCGACAACAAAAGTCCATTCTCCTGCAGCGGGAAATCGTACGGTGCCGCCGTTTCCATCTTCAAAATAGAAATAATAGCCATACGTGCCATCCGCATATCCTGAGTTGGAATAGGAATAGTCCGCATCACTCCCGCTCCCGCTCATGGCATAAGGCGTGCTGTCGATGACGACATTCCCTACCGTGGGATTATCTGCATCCTCATCATAATAATGAACTTTGAAATCAAATGTTGTGAGTGGATCGCCGGTATTCGGGTCCACCCCGTCGGACCACCCGTCATAATAAGATAGAATCGGGTCATGATTTACACCGGTTGCAAGACATTCAGAAACAACAAGCGAGTATGCCTGATTGACTCCGGTGGCCGGATCATTATCCTGAGCGATGTTGTAACCATTCACCACTATCTCATAGGTCCCTGCCGTTGGATTTTGAATAAAAACGCATTCAACGTTGTTGGACCGGTCAGAACTGCCCCCTGAACTAGAGTATTGTCCCCCTACCAGGCCGGCGTTTCCGTAAACAGTGGTTGAACCGGGTGTCGTCACCGTCAGATCAAGATCGTTAATCAATGCTTTGCTGGAGGAGGTTTCTCCGGGTTCATCGGTCCAGCACAATACGACCTTAAGCGGAGTCGTTGAGTTGACGCGTTCCACATAATATGTCGTACTCTGACCGGTGTTAAGGGGATCACCCCCATCAACGATGAGCTGGTCTGACCCTGCATTATATACCTGGCCGACATCCACCAGACCCCATCCCTGTCGATATCTGGTTGCCTGTGAGAAACTATATTGATATGCATTTGCGATCAGCATCGCTTTGATGGTGGCTGCATGCGGCGTGCTGCCCCCCGGATTGTTTCCAAAATGGTTCTCTTCATACATTTGATACACAAGTCCAGCCCCCCCTGCAACAATTGGACATGCAGCACTTGTCCCTCCGAAATAGGAATAGTAGTCCCCTGAAGAATATCCGTTGGAACCAGTTCTATCTGTTGTATAAACATAATCAAAAACCGCACACAGGTCTGGCTTTATTCGATTATCTTTTGCAGGTCCTTGACTAGGAGTATTTCCTGTCCCCCAATTCTCCCATTGATCATCCCCTTTTGCAGCGGTATTTTGATGGTAAACAGCTCCAACACAAATAACGTTTTTTGCTGCTGAATCCTGAGAAATCGTCTCACTGCCTACACCACCATCACTATTTCCAGCAGAATACAGCATGTTAACATCATACGTATTTATCGCATTATCATTATCATACGAATAACTCGTATAATCACCATCCCAGCTATACGACATAGACCAACTATTCGATTGGAACACACCACCCCACGTATTTTTCAGATTATTAATAGAACCCATTCGACTTACATCCCAGTCACAAAAAACACCCTCACCATTATACATCATTCCTTTTGCATTACCGGTATGCGTTGAAAATACTATTCCGAAGGTGCATGTTCCATGAGAGGCAACCCCCGGTGAGCCATAAGTTCCGATAAGGTTATCAAAATCTGGATGGTTTTGTTGAATACCATTATCTTTTACTTCACCGACAATACCTGTTCCATCAAACCCCCCACCAGAGGCAGCAGAATTGGCGCCAGTCATGATTCTTACATTATTCATTAAAGTCATTGGTTCGGTGTGCCGGTCAATCCAATGAACCTCAGATAATTTAGCAATCTCTATTATTTCTTCAGATGAAAGATGTGCTCGCAATACCTGTGAATCTTCCACATCAATTACATTTCTATCACCAAATAAGTTATCTATTTTGTTTTTCACAAAATCTTTATTGTTATGAGCAATATTAAAATCCCAGACGAGAATATTTACAGAAATCCGTTCCTGTTCAGCAAGAAGGCATTCTTGGATTTTATACGCGGGATGAAAATCGCCGATCCACAGAACCCCGGGCAGGGATGCCAGGTGCGCCTCCAAACTTTCTGCTATATAAGCGATGTAAGTAAAATCCTGCATGAAGCTGAGAAAAACCACACCTTCCCGCTCCCTTGCTTCGAGCCATTCTGAACACATCGGGCCGTCCACCTGAAGCAGTTTGATCCTGTTCCCGGAAGAAGCCTGAAGATGGGCCGGCACATCAGGCTGGCCTGATGCAGGATTAAAAGCCCATTCCTTTAAATGAATCATATAAGTTTCCGATTCAACCATCTGTCCCTGAATGCCCGGGGAAACCAGCAGGAGAGCAGTTAATGCGGCGAGACCCGTCATTAAAAAAATTCGCGATAACATAATCCTTCCTCCGTAAGATAAGATAATAAAATGGCTGCAAAATTTTTTTTAACGGGAAGGATCACGCTTTTTTGAAAAGTTGGGATTACTTTCCAAAGCTTGAAATTCCCCCCCGCGTAATCTATATTATAAAGAATATCTATGAGGGCTGTCAATTATTTTGTGGATCATGCGGATAAGGATGGGAAACCTTTGTGGAACTCCTGCACAGGAGGCCCGTCCCCCATTTTCTTTTCTCTTGATATTGACTCCTGACACCGGTCTCCCTTAATATCTGTTCGTTAATGTAAATCTTATTTGAATAATGCATGGGCGATGGCAGGAATAAACGCATCCTTATTGAAATGGCGGATTGCAATCTTTTCGGGCCCCCTTCTGGGAATCCTGGTCCTGCTCTTCAC